>Ga0302181_10000148_pt1 | contig 64916 bp, 65 predicted proteins | sample I_Palsa_E3_3_FD_198786 | JGI IMG/M metagenome (GOLD analysis project Ga0302181, IMG submission 198786) | Peat permafrost microbial communities from Stordalen Mire near Abisko, Sweden - I_Palsa_E3_3 | ecosystem: Environmental > Terrestrial > Soil > Palsa > Peat permafrost | place: Sweden...
CCTGACAGGCGCCGATGTAGATGCCGGAGTCCGCGAAGCCCGAGGCGTAGATGTTCGACCACGAGCCTTCGATCTCGTTGTTCGTGAAGATCCCGTATCCACCGGTCAGCCCGGTGTCATAGGCGGTCAGGTAGCTCCCCCACCAGCCGTGTGCGCCGATTTTGCCGGACTCCGCTCCGCCGTTCCACCAGATCTCATTGCCGCACGATTCGTCCGGGCATGACGGTCCGAATTCGAAGTTGCGGACCGTGAGGTTTTCGACCCAGACGTTGCTGGCCTTGAAGATTTCGATGCCGTTGGCCACTTTGTGCTGACCGTCGATGATCACGCTGTTGCGATTCATGCCCCTGATCCAGATTCCCGATTGGGCACTGGTGACTTTCACTTCTTCGTAATAGACACCGGGTTCGATGAGCACCCAGTCGCCGGATTTTGAGGCATTGACCGCCGCTTGAATCGTTTTGTAGTAGTGCGTGTTGGCTGGGACCTTGCTCGGTGGCTGACCCTGGCGAACGATGTTCACCTGGCCCCCGCCGCCTCCGCCTCCTCCGCCGCCTCCCCACGCTCCGGCGGTGCTCGCCGAAGCGCCGAACGCGACCACGACCAGCGCGACTGCGGCCGCATGCCAAGCCGTAGCGAGACCGCCTCGCCGGCCCACCTGATACCGACCCATGGATGACATCTCGTCTTCCCCTCTCCTCGATTGGGTCATGGCCTCGGTCGGCCGCAAGCCGCCTGCTGGGCTCGCTTGGCGCGCAGGCCTGGATTGCCCTCCTGCGACGCGCCCGATTCGCCGGGCCTGACCCGGAATTTGTCCTGATCGTACTCCGCCGCGTGAGGCGACGGCGGGAGGCCCATCGCTGGCGTCCCGGGCCGGACTCCTGTAGAAGCTGATCATCCGCTCACGGTCACCACATGCAGGCTCCTCCCGGCGCACGATCGCGAGTATCTGCGTGATCGCCCTGCTCGGCATCGGGGCCCTCGAGTTTGCGGTCCCCGACAGCTCGGCCGATTCGCACGTGGCCACGCCGGCGACGGGGGCCGGCGCAGCGCGATGTCAGGGCAGGGCCAGACGCTCGGGGCAGGGACACGTCAGCTTCTCGTTCAGCTGCGGTGAGCAGGAAGACGTCACGGGATTCGTCGTGCAGGCCAACCGCGCGCTTCGCTCGGTCGAGGACCCGAGTTTCGCGTTCGCCTGCGAACGCAGCACGCCCAGATCGTTTGACTGCGGAGACATTCACTCAGGCGCCGGCCCCGAGGGATCCGGCGTCGCCACCGTCAGCGAGCCGCTCTGCCGCCGGGGCGCGCATCTGGTTCTGCGTGTCACTCCGACGCTTAACTTCGAACCACAGGCACTCACGCCGTTCACGCTGAAGGGCCCGTGCTGAACCGCCGCCGCCGTGTCCTCAGCGCACGTGCTCGTCGAAGAAGCTCAGCATGCGCTCCCAGCCGTCGCTTGCAGCCGCCTCGTCGTAGCCCACCGACATCGGCGTGGGCATCCGCGCCAGCCAGCCCTGCCAACCGTCCACCTGGGAGAAAAATGAATGTCCGGCCTGCTCGTAGGTCTTCACATCGTGGGGCACGCCGAGGGCAGCGAGATGGCGCTCGAGGCGCTCAGCGGTCTTGTGACCGAACACGCGATCCTTGGCCCCGAAGCTTGCGACGACCGGACACACGCCGTCCAGGCGCGAGCTGTCGCTGGGCACCTCGCCGTAGTTGACCGCGGCCGCGGAGAAGCCCGGCTGCGTGCCGGCGATGAGGGCGAAGCCTCCGCCCTGGCAGAACCCGGCCACGGCGATTCGCTCAGCGTCGACCTCGGGACGGGCGGCAAGCGCATCTCTCACCGCGCGGATGTCGGAGATCTCTCGCGCCACGCTGCCCCGCACCATGTCGACCATCACGCGGCTGAGGCAGACTATGCGCGACCCGTGCGAGTACAGGTCCGGGGCAAGCGCGGCGTAGCCGGCATCGGCGAAGCGACCAGCGATCCGCCGCATGTCGTCGTTGAGGCCGAACGACTCGTGCAACACAACCACGCCGGGGTGGCGCCCCTCGCCGGCGGCGGGAAAGAGCTCTGCGTCGAGCATCGAACCATCCGCCATGGAGACCTGCAGGCGTGTCCCCCTTCTCGCCATCGTTGCGGACGATAACCGCTCCGCCTTGGTTCTAGGATCCTGGCGTGGGCCGCGACGACATGATCCAGATCCCGGCGGGGCGCTTCCGCATGGGCGCGGCTGACTTCTACCCGGAAGAGCACCCGGTCCGCGAGGTCGAGGTCAGCGGTTTCGCGATCGACCGAGGACCCGTCACGGTTGCGCAGTTCTTGCGCTTCGTCGAGGAGACCGCGTACCTCACGCTCGCCGAGCAGCCACCCGATCCGGCCAGCTACCCGGACGCCGACCCCTCGCTCCTGCGCGAGGGGTCGATCGTCTTTCATCCGACGCCCGGCCCGGTGCCGCTCAACGACCCGGGCCGCTGGTGGGCCTACGTGCCCGGGACCAGCTGGCGACATCCTTGGGGCCCGGACAGCGACAACTCCGGACGATCCGAGCATCCGGTGACGCATGTCGCCTTCGAGGACGCTCAGGCGTACGCGACGTGGGCCGGCAAGCAGCTGCCGAGTGAGGCGGAGTGGGAGTACGCGGCACGTGGCCTGCTCGATGGCACCGCCTTCGCCTGGGGAAACGAGGAGCGACCGGGCGGTGAGCTGATGGCGAACTTCTGGCAGGGGGAGTTTCCGTGGCGCAACACCGGCGCGAAGGGATGGCGCGGCACGTCGCCGGTGGGCCTGTTCCCGGCCAACGGCTTCGGGCTGCACGACGTGACGGGCAACGTCTGGGAGTGGACGACCGATTACTACTCACCCGTCGGCCCGGGCTCTGACTCGATCCCCAGCGCCTGCTGCGGGCCGCCGCTGAACCCGCGCATCGAGACCCCGGACGCGAGCTATGACGTCGGTCGTCCGGGCGCCAATATCCCCCGCCGCGTGATCAAGGGCGGCTCACACCTGTGCGCGCCGAGCTACTGCCTTCGCTACCGGCCCGCCGCGCGCCAGCCGGAGGCGATCGACACCTCCACCAGCCACATCGGATTCCGCTGCATCGTCCGCGAGGAGAGCTAGGCGGGCGGCAGCGGGCGCTCGACGATCGGCAGCAGCCGCGAATCCTCCAGCGCGGCCGTTCGATGGCCGATGCCCGCGAGGTAGTCGTCGTTGGAAGCGAACGCCAGGAAGTCGCTGAGGCTGGCCTGGCGGATCATCATCACGAGATCCCAGCGCTCGTCGGCGGGTCCGACGAAGTTGGGGCCGCCGGTACCGAAGAACTCGACAGAACCGCCGCCGGCCGTGAGAAACGGGAGCGTGTGGCGCACGTAGCGGTCGTAGGCCTCGCTGCCGCTGATCGGCTCGGCCGGGGCCAGATCCGGGAACGCGCTGTAGTCGGCCGTGTCGCGAAAGCGAAGGAGGTTCAGCATCGTGACGGGCCCTTCGATACCGCGCTGAAACAAACGGCGGGCACTCTCCTCGGACGGCTCCAAGTGCACCCGCGGAACCTAGCATGGGGCCGGAGGCCCCCGAGATCGAGGGCGCTGCTCCCGGGGTCAGCGTGAAGTCGTGTGCGCGAGACCCTCCATGTAGAGCCCGGCTGCCTTGGATGCCTCCTCTTCGCTGCTTCCCTGCTCACGCGCATTCAGGTAGGCGGCATACCAATCCCACCAGTTGTGCTTCGGATGGGTCTTCTCATACGGGTCGTGGTGCTCGGATGTCTCGCGCAGAAGTTCCGCCAGAGTCGCAACGTCCATCGTCGGGCCTCCTTTGTCGGCGATTCGAGGAGCTTGACGGCGCGGCGCTCGGAAACGATAGCCCGCCGGTCAGTGTCCGGCGCTCTGGCCGCCGTCGATGTGCAGGATCTCTCCGGTCACGAAGGGCGCCGACTCGAGATAGAGGACCCCACCAACGACATCCTCGATCTCGCCCACCCGGCCGAGCGGGTGCAACGCGCCAAGGCCTGCATAGGAGGCCTCGTCGTGAATCTGCGTTTTGATGACGCCGAGAGAGACGGCGTTCACGCGTAGACCGCGCGAGGCGTACTCGATCGCGAGCGACCCTGTGGCCGCGACCAGGCCACCCTTTGTCAGGACCGACAGCGCGGCCGGCGTGCTGCTGTCCGCCTGCTCGACGAGCGTCGTCGAGACGTTGACCACGTGCCCACGACCCTGATCGAGCATCTGGCCGATCGTTCGCTTCGTGATGTGAAAGAAACCGGCGAGGTTGACGGCGATCAGCGCGTTGAAGTCCTCGAGCGTGTAGTCGGTGAACGGCTTGCCGATGTAGATCCCCGCGTTGTTGATCAGGGTGTCGATGCGGCCAAAGCGCTCGACCGCCTCCTCGACCACCCGCTGCGCCGTATCGGGATCGGCGATGTCTCCTGCGACGGTCACGATGCCGGCGTCCTCGGAGGGCTCCATCGATCGCGCCGTCGCGACCACGGCGTAGCCGAGCTGGCGGTAGGCCGTCGTGAGACCCGCCCCGATGCCCTGCGAGGCACCGGTGATGATCGCGACCTTCTCGCCGCTCCCCTCCGGATCTCTAGCGTCCATGTCGACGTCGAACCCGGTGCTTCGGCTTCGGCGCCGGGGCCGTGGCGAAGCTCAGCGTCTGCGTGGCGTTCACGCTGGGCGTCGGTTCACCTTCGAAGGCGAGAAATGCAGCTGGTTCTCCGGTCCACTGCACCTGCAGCAGATATGAGGTGCCCGCCTTCAGCGGCGGTGGAACCAGCACGCCTCCCTCGAACTGAGGGGCGATCTTCACGCCTGATACCGGCGCTCCCGCCGCCGTCCGCAGCGTGATCGAAGTCGCTTGGGGTTTGAATCCGAGCCCGACCGCGTAGAGCAGGATCTGCGGACCGGTGCGGGTGCTTATCGGCTCTCCGAGCTCCTGCTGCGGCGTTGTGGGGCCCTCGCGCGCGAGCTCGGAGGAGACGGCGTAGTGCGGGCCGCGCTCGTTGACGAATGCATAGAACAGCGGCGGCGAGGTGGCGACGGCGAGCGTCGGGTCGGGCTCGCCGACGCCCATGCAGTCGACCCCGCCGGCCGTGTGCACGTCGTTTGCGGTGGTCGCCAGCGGCGCGTAGATGATGAACTGATGCAGCGGCGCGGTGCTGTACGGGGTTTTCGTCGCGCTCCAAGCGTCTTCCGGCGCCGAGACGCGGCCGAATTCGCCGGCACCCGCGGGTCCGTGATCCTCGTTCGGACACCAGGCACTGGCGTATTCGGGGTCGAGGGTCGTGATCGGCGGAATGCCGTTGGCCACGCGTTGCCCGTTGACGATCGCGATCACGCCGGCTCCCTGCGGCTCGCTCGCCTGCACGGAGGCCGCGGCGCTCACAGCGACCGCCATTGCTGCCATGCCGACACCGGCGAGGCGGATTGAGAGGCGCACGGAGAGTGAGTCTAAGCGAGAACCAGGGGTGCGGCCTCGGGCTCGCCGGTGCGGCGCAGCCGCAGCTGCTGGGTGATGTGAGGGACCTCGGCGATGCCGAAGGCGTGAAAGATGTCGGCGAGCATCATCCGCGTGGCCACGAGGAAGTCCCCGCGGTCCCCGGCAAGGCACTCGAGGGGGACGGTATGGCGCGACACCGCGAGCTCCACGCGGCGGCCGCTGCGGTGGCCCTCGGGGAGGTCGGCGCTGTCGCCGGCGAGGTAGATCGCGCGGCCAGTCAGGCGCAGTTCGACGGTCGCGTCGCCGCGGGCCCCGGCGTTGTGGAGCGCGCTTCGCCCGATCACGCGTAGAGCGAGCAGCGCGTTGTGCACGAGCTGGGACTCTGAGATCGTGGTCGCGTTCTCGTCGCGGCCGGCGTGTGGGCCAGTGGAAGGCTCTGAGTGAAACGCGCGCGCGGCCGCCATCGCACCGTCGTTGTGAACCTCCAGGTAGGAGGTGTGGGGCGGGGCGCCGCTGCTGTCCAGCACTGTCGAGACCGTGTATCGCTCGACTCCGACGCCGGCGGCGGGCGGGTGCTCGAAGAAGCCGTCGATGGGATCCAGCGAGACGTGCTCGGCACGAGCCCATCCCTGCAGCTCGTCACGCCCGGCGGCGCTGATCATCAGCGCGCGTCGATCGTTCGGTACCAGCGATGCGATGAGCCACGGTCCGTCAAGCCCGCCGACCCGATCTGCCGGGTTGACCGTGCCGAGGATGTCCGAGCCGATCTTGCCCAGGCGTTCGATCTGCTCGCGCTCGCCCCTGAAGCGGTCGCGGTAGAGGTCGGCAACCTCGATCTCGCTGAGGTAACGAGTGCTCGGGCCGTCGCGCCTCGGGTAGCGAAGGCCGGTGTTCTCGAGCACGGCGTGGGGTCGAAGCGGGCTCGGCTCCGCGATCAGCAGATAGAAGCCCCTGCCGCGCGCCCTGCCCTTCACGGCACGGATGCTGAACGCGGCGTGGGGAGCCGTGCCCGATGCCACGATCTGGTGCATCCGCCGCTCCTCGCGACGGCTCAGCCGAACCTCGGGGCACGCGATTGCGACCGCATCGCGGTCGGCGACGCCCAGCACGATGACCCCGCCGCGGTCGTTGCGCATCGCAGCGACATCCCTGCAGAGCTCATGCCGCTCCTCGTCGGTCTTGCCGTAGAGCGTCGCGCGGAAGCTCAGATCGGCGTCCTCTCTGACGCCATGCTCGACGAGCGCCTCGATGCGCGCGTTCCCGAGATCCGCCAACGACGCACCGAAAACGTCGTGAAGACGAGAGCTCCAGGAGGCGCCCAGCGCGATCGAGGAGCCATCGCTGCGCTCTGCGGCTGCGACAGCCGGCGCCCCCGTTTGAGCCGGCGCACGACCGCGTCCCAGCACGCCCAATCCGCTCGCCCTGAGCCAGTGGACGAGCTCGTCGAGGTCCTCGGTGGAAGCGGCGGTCGCGGTCTCGATCGAGCCGACCTGCTCCGCCGCGCCGGCACCTGCGAGCAGCCGTCCGAACTCGTCGCACAGATCGCCGGCGTCCTCGCCGGTCGTGTCGGGCAGAACGACGAGGAGGCCCTGTCCCCACAGGTCGCAGACCGTGTCCGTTGTCAACAGTCCGCGCCGGAGCAGCCCGGCGAGCCGGCGGTTCTTCGATCTCGATGGGTCGTTCACGGCGAGCCGAATCACGCTGAGCGGCTGTCCGCGCTCCTCGAAATCCGGGAGCATGCGCTCGAGCAGCCGCAGGGTGGCCCGATGGGAGAGCAGATGGCGGCGACGACGAGAGCGCACGGCGAGCGCGAGCAGAAGTGCCAGCAGCGCTCCCAACAGCACCGATGCGATCCCGAGATCGACGCCTCGCAAGGCGCCGGTCTGCCCGCTGGGCCCGCCCGGAAAGCGCACGAGCGTGTCCAGGTTTGCGACTTTGTCTTTGTAGCGCAGCTGCGCGCGTACGCGATACGTGCCGGCCCTCGCCGGGCGGGCGTGGGTGGCTTCGATCGGCATCTCGATGCTCGTGTGCGAAACGAACGTTCCCGGGCCGATCGGCGAGGACACAACCGAGTGTGCGCCCTCAGTCACCGTCACGTTGCCATGGACCTGTTTGAGAATCACGTTGCCGCTGTTGGTGGCGAACAGCGAGAACAGCATCGAGGAGTGCGCGCGCTGGACCTGTGCGCCGGTGAAGCTCAGACGAGCCTTGCGCGGGCCGGGCAGCAGCAGCTCGACGCCGGCGACGTCGCGCTGTATTTCAGATGCGGAGGAGCCCTGGATGCTCTGCACCGAGACGCCGCTGAGGAAGTCCCCGGCCCCGGCTGAGCCCGGGACATCGATTGCCACCGAGACGGTCCGGCTGCCGCCTGCGGGAACGCTCACGCGGGGACTGCCGAGACGCAGCCAGAGAGCCGATCCGTGGAGTGGCTCGCCGGCGGCGCCGTAGAGCGATCCGAGCGTGTTCGCGGTGGCCGCGTCGACCGGATCAAGCCTCACCGCAAGCGGATGGCTCGTGCGGTTGAGAAGCTCGATCGTGCCGACGAGCTGACGCCGGCCGGGCTTCGCAGCGACGCGGAAGTAGGGAGCGGCGACCGGGGAAGCGGCCTCGTGGAGCTGCATGGTCATCGCCTGAGTGCTCGCAGGCGCCGGCGGGGCCGCCCACAGGAAGAACGATGCGAGGAGCGCGGCGAGCAGCGGCACGCCGTGTCGGGCCGAGCACCCCCGGCGCGCCGGGCGCGAGAGAGCGGTCAAGTGGCGCTCCTCGGGGTGCCGCCGGCCTGATCGTTTCCGATCTTCATGGGAATCCTCATCGTCAAACTGATGTGCCGCCATTAGTGCGCTTAGGCGCTTGGGAATCGGGCATTCGGGCGCCAGATTGCGGCGCTCACATCGGGATGCCCCGAGGCCGATCTCAAATCGTGTTTTCGATTGCCGCCGATGCGGACGGCCCCTACACCGAGCCGTCGCCGCCGGCGCTCCCAGACGGCGTGCAGATCGCGCCGTCCTGTCCGATCGCGCTCTCAGCGCGCGCCCACGGCGACGCCTACCCGCCGATCGGCAAGCACTGGCTGCTGCGCGGCGCGAGCGTGGCATATGTGATCGCCTCGCTGATCTATGTGCCCTGGCTGATCACGAGGACGAACAACGCTCTCCCGTGGCTCGCGTGGCCCTTTCTGCTCGCCAACCTGTCCACCCTGATTCTCGGCTGGTTGAGCATCTTCAATCTCTGGCGGCGCACGGTTCCCGAGCCTCGCCTCGTGGCCTATGGAGCCGAGCAGCCGGTCGGCATCGTCATCCCCTGCTGCGGCGAGCCCGTCCCGATCGTGCTGCGCACGATCGCATCGGTGCTCGAGCAGGACTGGCCTCTGGAGAAGATGGTGGTTGTGGTCACCGATGACGGCCACGATCCGAAGCTCGCCGAGGCCCTTCAGTCCTGGCCGGTCCTCTACCACTCGCCACCTCCGCGGTTCGCGCCCGGACGCGATGGCGCCGCCAAGTCCGGCAACCTCAACTCGGCGGTGCGCATGCTCCTGCTCGAGCATCCCGAGATGCGCTACATCGAGACGCGAGACTGCGACGACGAGCTCGGCACGACCGCCTTTCTCAGACACACGATGGGGCAGCTCGAGCACGACGAGCGTCTCGCCTTCGTGCAGACGGTGAAGGAAGCGCAGGTCGGCCCGGGGGATCCCTTCAACAACCGCGAGGCGATGTTCTACCGCGGCCAGATGCTCTCACGCAACGCCGCCAACGCCACCTTTCCGTGCGGCTCGGGTCTGCTCTGGCGCCGCGAGGCGCTTGAGGACATCGGCCTGTTTCCCGACTGGAATCTGGTCGAGGATCTGCAGTCGGGTGTCGAGGCGCTGCGGCGCGGCTGGCAGTCGTGCTATCTGCCGATCGTGGGCGCGGTGGCCCAGCACTCGCCCGAGGACCTGCCCAACGTCTACAAGCAACGCGGAACATGGGCCATGGACACCGTGCGGTTGATGCTGTGGGGCGAAGTTCGCGGCCTGAACGTCCGTCAGAGGGCGCACTTCTACGAGATGATCGCCTACTACCTGCATTCGTTCGCGACGCTCGTCTACGTCCCGAGCATCGTGCTGGCCCTGCTCGGCCACCCGCCGTTCATAACCAACTTCAGCGGCTTCGCCATCCACATGCTTCCGCTCGTGCTGGCCACCGAGGCCTGGCTGATGGCGATGAACCGGCCGTACAACGACCGCCGGCTGCGCCAGCGGCGCCCGATCCGCGAACTGTGGCGCGTGCGGATCATGTGGAGCGGCATGACGCCCGTGTACATGAAGGCCACCCTGCAGGCGATCCTGGGGGGCCCGCACCGCAAGCCCATCTACAAGGTCACCCGCAAGCACAACGATCACCGCTGGCACTGGGACCACGCCCTGCTGCAGGTCGCGACGATCCTGATGCTGTGCTGCGCGATCGTCTACGCGCTGCTCGAGCACACCGTCCCTGACTTCATCGTGCTGCTGCCCCCGCTCTACTGGGGTGGGCAGTTCATAGCGCTGCTCGCCGGCTTCGTGACGCGCAGCTGGTACGGCGTGGGGCGCTCGCGCCGAGCGCTGCTCCCGTCGGTCGAGCGACGCGCGCCGGCAGCGGGCCGGGCGCCCGCGGGCGTGCCAAGCATGCAGACAGCTCCGCCGCACGCGCGCACGCGCGAGGGACTCGTGTGGACGGCCATCGGTCCGGGTGCCGAGGCCGGCCTGCCCTGAGCGGGGCTGCGATCGGCACTGTGAAACGCCGCTGTGGGGCGCTGCCGCGCCAGCGACCTACGCTGTGGGCACCACTCATCTAGGAAGGGAGCCAGCATGTTCAGAGCGCTTGCACTCTCCGGCGCAGCGACGCTCGCCCTGTTGGGCACGGCGGTCGCGGCGACCGGTCAGCAGATCAGCGTCAACGGCACTGGCGGCGAGTCGGTGCCCTCCGGGGCAACCGACGCCCAGCAGCAGGCCGCTTACAACGAGGCACTCACGGCGGCGATAGGCGACGCGCAGGCGAAGGCGCAGATGGTCGCGCAGCAGTTCTCGCTGACGCTCGGCCCGCTGCAGAGCTTCACCGAGGAGAGCGACGACTACCTCGGCTTCTGCGGCGTGGGATTCCTGCCCGGCGTCGCGGCGGCCGGCGTTTCGGGGAGCGCGAACACGCCGGCGGCGAGCGGCAGCACGAGCGGTCAGCTCACGCCGATCCCCGCGAAGCCGAAACGACACAAGAGCAAGAAGAAGGCGCACAAGGCGCAGGAAACCAGCAACACCTGCCAGCTCGAGGCCGACGTGACGGTCGTCTACTCGGCGAGTTGAGATGCGCCCGCGGAGCGCGGTCGTTTACGATCTGAGGATGCCAACGCCTGCGATGCACCGAGCCGGCAGCGGCTCGCCGATGGTTCTGATCCACGGTTTCTCGGCGAGCTGGGGGATCTGGAGGCCGCTGTTGCCGGCCCTGGAGCAAGAGCACGAGGTGTTGGTGCCGAACTTGCTCGGACACCACGGTGGCCCTGAGTACCTCGCGGGGTCACCCGCGACACCCGAGGCGATGGCCGACGCGCTCGAGCGCGACATGGACTCGGCGGGCCTCGAGCGCGCTCACATCGTCGGCAACTCGCTCGGCGGCTGGCTCGCCCTCGAGCTAGCCGCGCGCGGGCGCGCGCTGTCGGTGACCGCCCTGTCACCCGCCGGCGGATGGACCCACGGGGGGCGGGAGACGAAGCGACTCGCGCGGCTGTTCCGGCAGAGCTACAAAATGCACAAACTCCTGGGCCCCGGCGGAGCGCAGCTGATGCGTCGCCGGCGCTTCCGTGCATTCGCGCTGCGAGACGTCGCCGTGCACCCGGCCGACCTGCCCCCAGCACTCGCCGTGGAGATGGCCGAGGCCGCCGCCGCCTGCCCGATCTACCTGCCGTCGCTTGAGTACCTCACCTCGACAGGGTTCGGGGAGCTCGGAGAGATCGACGTCCCTGTGCAGATCGCGTGGGGCACGAAGGATCGAATCCTTCCCTGGCCCGGCTATGCCGAGCGCTTCCATCGCCTCGTGCCAGCCGCACAGTGGATCCCGCTCGATGGCCTTGGGCACTGCCCGATGCTGGACGACGTTGCACTCACGAATAAATTGATTCTCGAGCTGAGCCAACGGGTCGACCTCGGCGAGCGCCCGCAGCAGCCCGCATCGGTTCCGGCGGGCGTTGAATAGCTTCCTGACCCGCTCCTGGTAGGACTTCGGCGATGGCGCCTCCCCATGCAGGACCGGGTCCGATCGCATGAGCGAGGTCCGCATCACCCACATCGGCGGACCGACGGTGCTGATCGAGGCCGGTGGCTGGCGGCTGCTCACCGATCCGACCTTTGACCCTCCGGGCCGGCGCTACTTCTTCGGCTGGGGCACGATGTCGCGCAAGCTGACCGGGCCCGCAATCGGAGCCGGCGATATCGGCCCGGTGGATGCGGTGCTGCTGAGCCACGATCAGCACGACGACAACCTCGACCCCGCAGGACGTGCGCTGCTGCCGTCGGCAGCGACCGTGATCACGACCGAGGCGGGCGGGCGGCGCCTGGGGGGCAACGCTCGGGGACTCGCCCCCTGGGCGACCACAAGACTCGAGCACGAGGGTCGTTCCCCGATCGAGGTCACCGCCACTCCCTGCCGGCACGGCCCGCCGCTCAGCCGTCCCATCGTGGGCGATGTGGTCGGCTTTGCGCTGCGCTGGGAGGGCCAGGAGCACGGCATGCTGTGGATCTCCGGTGACACGGTGCTCTACCAGGGGGTCTGGGATGTCGCGCGGCGACTCGACGTCGGCACCGCGATCGTCCACCTCGGCGGCGTGAGATTCCCTCTCTCCGGACCTCTGCGCTACACGATGACGGCAGAGGACGCCGCGGCGCTCTGCGCGTCAATGCATGCGCACACCGTCGTGCCGATCCACTACGAGGGCTGGAAGCACTTTCGTCAGGGACGAGCGGCCGCCGAGCGGGCTTTCGCGGCAGCGCCCGATGGTTTCGCAGAGCACGTGCGCTGGCTGGATCTCGGCGCGCCTGCCACGCTCGGCGTGTGAACCGGGCCCGGCGGGTCCCAGCCCAGACGACCCGCACCCAGCCGCGGGCTCCGTTCAGTGATCGTTCAGCACGCGCTCGCGCCGGTAGCGACGCAGGGCGCTCCCGCCAACAGCCAGTGCGGCCAGCACGAGGGCCAGCGGCACGAGTATTGCGGCCGCGATCAGGATCACGATCAGCGCCACCACGAGCACGCGACCGGCATCGTGCAGCCCTCGATGCAGCGTGAGTCCTTCGCTGCCGGCGCGCACGTCGCCGAGGATGCTCACTTCAACCTCGGCCGTGCTCGCACGCTGAGAGACCGCATTTACCGAGGCGTGTGATCGCGCGACGGCGGCGCGGGATGCTGACAGCCGCTGGCGCAAGCTGTCGATCTGCCCTTCGGTTGTTGCCGCTGCGAGTGCACGCAGCAGCGCCCGCTGTTCAGCTTCGGCGTCGCTCAGTTGCTGGCGAGCGGCGTCATAGGCATCGGTGATGTCCTGCAGGGACTGATTCTCCGCGCGTATCGGAGCCAGACGACCGATCGCTCCAAGCGCGGCGCCGAGTTGCGCGCTGGGCAGCCTGAGCGCAAGCGTGGCTTCGCTTGCACCCTGCTGCTGCACCTGCACGTTGGATGACTGCACGTAGCCGCCGTCACGTACTGCGAGCTGTGCCACCTGGTCGGATATCGCTTGCAGATTCGCCGCGGTGCTGCCCAGCGTGACCGAGGCCGCGAGCTGTTGCGCGCGGCCGGGCGCCGAGGCCGCTCCGGCAGCGTTCACGGCGCCGAGCGCCGGCGATGCCTCAACCGCTTTGGAGGCCGGCGCCGATGTGGCGGCGCCTTGCGCCGGCGTGCTTGGAAGAGGACGGCTTGCGCCCTGAGCAGCGGCGGGCGTCCTCTCCACGGGGGCCGACGCGATCCACCCCGACCCGTGCGATGCGGCGATCAGCACCGCGGCGACGAGCGCGACGGCCGCCGTCGCGGCCGCGGCAAGAGCTGGGCGCCGGTGAGCTGCGAGCGAGCGCCGACCGCGGCGAAGACGTGTGTCGGCGAGTGCCTCACCCGGGGGCCGCGTATCGGCCTGCACCGCGCCACCCTGAAGGGCGCCAAGTCGCTCGAGCCCCTGTGCAAGGCTCCCTTCGAACGCCGGGGTCATCACGGGAGCGAGCGAACGCACGTCATCGCGCAGCTCCCGCCATGCGCCCGCGTCTGGATCCTGCGACTCACCGCGCAGCGCATCTTCAAGGCTCGCGATCCACGCCTCCTGACCGGGCAGCGGCTCATCGGCTGGAAACGAAACGATCCTCATGCGACCTCCTCCCGCCCGGTCGCGGCGCAGTGTGCGCGCAGCTGCGTGAGCGCGCGGTGAAGCCGCGTACCGGCGTTGGACTCGCTGATACCCAGAGCACGCGCAAGCTCGCTGTTGGAGAGCTGGCCATGGAACTTCAGCAGCACGAGCTCGCGCTCGCGAAGCGGCAGCGATGCGAGCGCATCACGCACCGTCGCGCGACGCTCCACCTCCTCGAGCGCGTCACCTGAGGCCCTATCCTCGACAAGATCCTCCCGGAGGCCGTAGCTGCCCTTTCGCCGCCGGTAACGCAGCTCATCGAGCGCCGCGTTGCGAGCGATGGCGAACAGCCACGCGCGGGGCGTGCCCCGGCGATGGTCGAGACGCGAGCGCGAACGGTAGAGCCGCTCGAACGCGAGCGCCGTGGCATCCTCAGCCGCCGCGCGATCTCCGAGCAGAGAGATCAGATACCCGTGAACGTCGGCCGCGCAATCCCTGAACAGCGCGTCGAACGCGGCCGGGTCGAGAACGCCCTGGCGCGGTGCCCCTCCAGCCCGCGAGGACGGTTGATCAAAAGAGGACACGAGAGCGCTCATCACCCTAACTACGACAGCACAGGCCAATCCATCACAGGCCGATCGGAGCGGGCGGTCCGCCGGGCTCGCGATCCCAACTTCCGCGATGCAAGACTCTGGCGATGCCGCCCGCACGTGCAGCCGCCCGCCGGCGGGCCATCTCGGCAATCGTGGTCGCTGTCCTGAGCCTCACGTGTCTGTCCGCCCAGGCCAGAGCCGGGAACATGCAGGCCCCGGGCTCGCAGGCTCCGGGTTCGCGCTTCTCGATCCCCTCGTCGGCCCGTCAGCTGATCGTGGTCTCGAGCCCGACATATCACCCGCCCGGCTACCTCGCGAGCTTCCGGAGCTTCCAGAGGGCGAGCGCATCCGCGCCGTGGGAGCCGGTGTTCGGAGCCTGGCAGGCCGAGATCGGCTCCGGTGATCTGCGCGACGTCCGACGCGAGGGCGACCACGCGACCCCGACCGGCGTGTACCCGTTCGGCCTGACCATCTACGGGAACGAACCGAGGCCTGCCGGCCTGCACGAGCCCTACCACCGTCTCGTCTGCGGCGACTGGTGGGACGAGGATCCCTACAGCGGCCAGTACAGCCGGTTCGTGCACGTGAACTGCGATTCGACACCGCCCTTTGCGGCCTGGTCGGAGGCGCTGTGGACCGAGACGACGGCCTATCCCTACTTCGCGGTGATCGACTACAACGAGGACCCGACGATCTCAGGGCCGCAAGCGCCCGGCTCGGGGATCTTCCTGCACGCCTGGGTGGAAGGGCCGACCGAGGGATGCGTCGCGCTGCACATCCCCGATCTCCTGCACGTGCTGCGCTGGCTGGAGCCCACCGATCACCCCGTGATCGAGATCGGCACCGATGGCGAGGTCGGCCACGTGCCACCGGCGCCGGGGCCTTGACTTCTACGGGGATGGGAACGAAAGTATGCGCCGTGAGCAGCGAGAGCGCGCGGCTGCCCGGTCGCTGAAAGGAGACGCTGATGCTGCGTGAGCGAGCCGGCGAGGAGCTGCCGGTATGAACAGCGACTATGACGTGATCGTCCTCGGTGGCGGCTCGCCGGGCGAGCACTGTGCGGGCGCTCTGGCGGAGAGCGGCCTGCGCGTGGCAATCGTCGAGCGCGAGCTCGTGGGAGGGGAGTGCTCCTACTGGGCCTGCATTCCCTCGAAGACCCTCCTGCGCCCCGGCGAGGCGGTGCATGGGGCGCGCGAGGCCGCTGCGAGCGCCGAGGTCGACGTCAAGGAGGCGCTCGCATGGCGTGACTTCCAGGTCTCCAACTACTCCGACGCGGGACAGGAGAGCTGGCTGGCCGACCACAGCATCGACCTGCTGCGCGGCAGCGGGCGGCTCGCCGGTCCGGGCGTCGTGGAGGTCGACGGCGTGCGGCACACCGCCGAGCATGTGGTCCTCGCAAACGGCGCCGATCCGGTCATACCGCCCGTGCCGGGCCTGCGCGAGCTCGACGGCGTCTGGAGCAACCGCGAGGTGACGTCGATGAAGGCCGTCCCGCGGCGGCTGCTGATCCTGGGCGGTGGGCCGGTCGGCGTGGAGATGGCACAGGCCGTTCGCCGGCTCGGCGGTGAGGTGGTGGTGGTCGAGATGTCCGAGCGCGTGCTCTCGCGGGAACCGGCGCCGGTGGGTGAGGCGCTCGGAGAGGTTCTGGGCCGCGAAGGTATCGAGCTCGCCCTATCGGCGAACGCGACCGCCGCACGACGCGACGGCGAGGACTACGTCCTTGAGATCGACGACGGGCGCGAGCTGCGCGGCGAGAAGCTGCTCGTCGCCACCGGCCGGCGTCCGCGGGTGCAGGGGCTCGGCCTTGAGACCGTCGGCGTGGAAGAGGACCCGCACGGAGTTCCGGTCGACGCGCACCTGCGCGCGGCGGAGAATCTGTGGGCGATCGGCGACGTGAACGGCCTGTGGCCGCTGACCCACGTCGGCAAGTACCAGGGCGAGGTGGTCGCCGCGAACATCCTCGGCGAGCCACGAAAGGCCAACTACGAGGCCGTTCCGCGTGTCACCTACACAGACCCGCAGGCCGCGTCGGTGGGCGCTTCCGCCGGCCGTTTCACCGCGATGGTCCCCCTGTCGGGGGTCGCGAAGACCGCCACCTACACGCGCGAGTACGCCGACAGCAACGGCTTCCTGACGCTGCTCAGCGACGGCGAGCGGCTGACGGGCGCCTTCGCACTCGGACCCGAGGCGGGCGAGTGGTTGCAGCAGGCCACGCTCGCCATCCGCGCCCACATCCCGATCAGCGTTCTCGCCGACACGATCCAGCCATTCCCCACGTTCTCGGAGATCTACGTCGCCGCGCTGAAGGCGCTCCGGGGCCAGATCACGGCGGCGCCCAAGGCGGTCAACACGGGACCGCCGATGGCGAGCTGACGGGGAGGCCGAGACGATGAGCACCGCCACGGTCCCGGCCACCGAGCGCGAGCGGCAGCTGCGCGGGCAGACCGTCGTCGTGATCGGCGGTAGCTCGGGCATCGGGCTGGAGACGGCCCGGCACGCGAAGGCCGAGGGGGCGGAGATCGTCCTCACCGGCCGCAATCCCGATCGCCTGCAGAGCGCGGCAGCAGAGCTCGGCGCGCTGAGCACCGCGGCGTTCGACGCCGGCGACCCCGATGCCCTGGAGGGCTTCTTCGCACACCTCAAGGCACCGATCGACCACGTGATGGTGACAGCCGGTCGCGCCTACTACGCCGCCCTCGCAGACATGGACTTCGATGATGCCCGCCGGGCGCTCGCGGGGCATCCGCTGCTGATTCTCCGCGTCGCCCGCCACGCCGCGGGCAGGGTCCGTCCCGGAGGCACGCTCCTGTCGATGTGTGGCACCGGAGGCCAGACGGGCGTGAGTCTCGCCGTCAGCGCAGCGGTCAACGCCGCACTGCCGGCCCTGACGGCCAACCTGGCGCTCGAAATCGCGCCGGTTCGCGTCAACCTGATCGCCGCCGGCTTCGTCGACACGGGCCTGTCGGCGTCGCTGCTCGGCGACGGGCTTCAAGCGCGCCGCGACCAGCTGCGCGAAACACTCCCGATCGGGCGCGTCGTCGGACCGGCCGACGTGGCCGCCCTGGCTGTACACATCATGTCCAACACAGCGCTCACCGGCGCTACCTACAACATCGACGGCGGCCAGCAGCTCGTGGCCGCCGCTACTGCGAAATGAAAGGAGGCTGCGATGGCTGAGAGCACTCGTGAGATTTCACAGGCGGAATGGGGGCCCTACTTCGACGCGCTGGGGAAGGTGGACCCGGCTCCCACCGTTTCGGTGGAGGTCGATGGTGCCGAGATCGGCGCCCAGGTCGAGACCGGGGCGGTGACCCTGGTGGCAATCAGCTACGACGATCGCGACGATGTGCTCGTGATCGGGCTCAGCCCGGCCGGGCACGAGCAACTCGAGCACCTCGTCTACAACCCGCGTCAGATCTACGTGCTCGAGCGCGAGGACCGCGTGAGCACGATCGACGTCCAGGACGCAGACGGGAGCAAGACGCTGATCCAGTTCGGGTAGCAGGCCTCAGTGTGCGGCTCGCCGCCGCCGCGGAGCCCGCCCAGGCGGCTGGCTCGGGTCCTCGCTCGCGGCCAGTTGGGGGATCGCCCGGATCACGGGCGCTCGCCCTTTGACGGTCACCCTCCTGCCGTGGTGCACGATCTCCATCGCCGAGCCCTTCATCAGCGAGTAGGTCGCCCGCTCGTGTGTGACCTCCACCAGAAGTCTGCACCCACGCCAGCAGAGGCGAAACGTGAGCCGGGTGAGCGCCTGCGGCAGGCGCGGCGCGAAGCTGAGGATCCCGTCGTGGTCGCGCATCCCGCCGAAGCCCGCCACGGCGCCGATCCACGTACCTGCGAGCGATGCGATGTGCAGCCCGTCGCGCGTGTTGTGCTGGAGATCATCGAGATCGATGAGCGCGGCCTCTGAGAGATAGTCGTAGGCCAGCTCGACGTGGCCTACCTCGGCGGCGATGACGGCCTGGGTGCCGGCCGAAAGCGAGGAGTCGCGAACCGTCAGCCGCTCGTAGTAGGCGAAGTTGCGAGCCTTCTCGGATTTGCTGAAGACGTCGCCGCGAAGATGCATGGCGAGCACGAGATCGGCCTGCTTGACGACCTGCTTGCGATACAGGTCGAAGTAGGGAAAGTGCAGCAGCAGCGGATACTGCTCGGGGGCGGTGGCGTCGAAATCCCAGATCTCGTGCTCGGTGAACTGCTCGGCCTGAGCATGGACCTTCAGCTGCCTGTCATAGGGAATCAGCATCGCCTTGGCGGCGTCGCGCCAGGCGGCGGCCTCCTCGTCATCGACGCCGAGCTCGGCCGCGCGCTGGGGATGGCGTTTGACCGCCTCGAAAGCCTCGCGCAGGTTGCGCTCGGCCATCAGGTTGGTGTAGATGTTGTTGTCGGCGATCGCTGAGTACTCATCAGGTCCGGTCACGCCGTCGATGCGAAAGCGCCCGGCGGCGTCGTGGTGGCCCAGCGAGCGCCACAGCCGAGCCGTCTGCACCAGCAGCTCGAGCCCGTCGCCGCCTGAGAACTCCTCGTCATCGCTCGCCGCCTGATAGCGGACGACGGCATCGGCGATATCGGCGTTGATGTGGAACGCCGCGGTACCTGCGGGCCAGTAGCCCGAGCACTCCTGCCCGCGGATCGTCCGCCAGGGAAACGCCGCGCCATCCAGCCCGAGCGAGCTGGCGCGTTCCTGCGCGAGCTCAAGCGTGAGCTTGCGCCAGCGCAGTGCATCGCGCGCGGCGTGCGGGACGGTGTAGGTGAGCAGCGGCAGCACGAACGTCTCGGTGTCCCAGAAGGCGTGCCCGTCATAGCCCGGCCCGGTCAGGCCCTTGGCGGCGATCGCTCGCCGCTCAGCCCTGGCACCGGCCTGGAGCGTGTGGAAGAGGCCGAAGCGAACCGCGAGCTGCACTTCAGCGTCACCGTCGATCTCGACGTCGGCGCGATCCCAGAAGTCGTCCAGGTAGGAGCGCTGTTCGGCGAGGAGGCCGTCCCAGCCTGTGTGTCGCCCCTCCGCCAGCGCGGCCGAAACCTGGTCGACGATCGCCGGCGCCGAGCGCTGCCTGGACCAGCCGTAGGTGACGAACTTGGTCAGGCGAAGGGGTTCACCGGGAATCAGATCCGCGGTCACGAGCAGGCGACCGAGATCCTCGAAGCTCTCGACCGTTGCCTCGGTGCCCGGCGGTCCGTCGACGACGTGATCCATCGCGGCGGCCATCGTCAGGCCGCTCGCACGGGTCGAGTGCTCGAGCACCGCACGAGTGTCGCGATCGGCGAAGTACTCCGAGTGCAACGGTGACGCGGGCTCAGCCGTCGCTCGCGGATCGCTGCCGGCGTCGGGCAGCTCCTCGTTGGCGATCAGCTCGGACTGCATGACCACGGGCGTCTTGCCGTCGAGTGCCTCGACCTCGTAGAGAATCGCCACGACCGCACGCTGTGCGAATGAGACCAGGCGTGTGGAGGCGATCCGCACCGAACGTCCGGCCGGAGAGACCCACTCGAGCGTGCGGCGCAGCACCCCGGCGCGCAGGTCGAGCACGCGCTCGTGGTGGCGCAACTCGCCGTAGCGGACGTCAAACGGCTCGTCTTCCACCAGCAGGCGGATGATCTTGCCGTTGGTCACGTTGATGATCGTCTGCCCGGCCTCCGGGTAACCGTAACCGGCCTCGGCGTAGGGCAGCGGTCGCACCTCGTAGAAGCCGGCCAGGTAGCTGCCCGGCAGGCCGGCCGGCTCTCCCTCGTCGAGGTTTCCGCGCAGGCCGATATGCCCGTTGGACAGCGCGAACACAGACTCGGTCTGCGCGAGCCTGTCGAGATCGAGCTCGGTTTCGCGGATCAGCCACGGCTCGACGTGGAAGGCACGGTGCTGGATCATCGCGCCGCCAGGAGATCGGCGAGATCGTCGACGACGACGTCGGCGCCATGCGTGCGCAACGCCTCGGCCTGGCCCACTCGATCGACGCCGACGACGAAGCCGAAGCGCCCCGCTCGGCCCGCCTGCACACCTGCCAGCGCGTCCTCGAACACGACCGCCTGAGCAGGCTCGACGCCGAGCGCCCGGGCGCCCGCGAGAAAGGTGTCAGGTGCGGGCTTGCCCTGCAGGTGCTCGCGTTCGGCGACGACGCCGTCGACGATCTGTTCGAACAGATCCTCGATGCCCGCGGCGTGCAGAACGTCGCGGCAGTTGGTGCTCGATGAGACCACCGCGCGGCGCAGACCGGCCGCTCGGACGGCGTTCACGTAGTGGACCGAGCCCTCGTAGGGCTGCACGCCCTGCTCGCGGATCAGCTTCAGCACGATCTCGTTCTTGCGGTTGCCGAGCCCGTCGACCGTCTCCGCGGCCGGCGGGTCATCGGGACCGCCGTCCTCAAGCTCGATGTTGCGCGAGGCCAGGAACGATCGCACGCCGTCGTAGCGGGGCTTGCCGTCGACGTACTGGTCGTAATCACGGATCTGATCGAACGCGACGAACGTTTCGCTCCTCGCACCGGCGCGCTTGCGCAGGTAGTCATCGAACATCTGCTTCCAGGCGGCGGCGTGCACCTTGGCTGTCTGCGTCAGCACTCCGTCCAGATCAAACAGGCACGCGGTCACTGAGGGAGGAAGGCCCAGCACACGCCAGACGGTACCCGTCGGGCGCCCCCGTTGTCATGGCTCCGCTTCACCGGAAGCGAGTCTCGGGTTCGCCGATCGGCGGCCGTCAGGCGGAGGATGGGCGCCCGCATGTCGCCGCGTGGACCTGTTCGGTCAGGGCGTGAAGCTGTTCTGCGAGGGCGTGGATCTGTTCGGTGAGATCGGTGTTCTTCTTCAGCAGGTCGACCTGCGACTGGGCGAGCTCGTCGCGATGAATGGCCGCCGCCGTCTCGTTCGCCTTGTCTGGCGTGTGCGCGACCGAACGCGGACGTTCTGCTCGTTAGCTACAGCTGGTCGAGCTCACTGTCGATCCCTTCGTATGCCGAAGCGCCGGAGATCGTCAGCTGGCCGCCACGCGTGGAGGTCCGTCGCGGCGGGGCACCACGCCAGGTGGCGCATCGCACCCGCGGTCCTGGCGGCGGCGACGCTTATGGCACTCGCCGGCATGGCTGGCCCGGCCTCCGGAAATTCGACCCAGTATTGCGCCCAGATCCCGATCGTCGGTGGGATCCCCCCATGGGGTTTCCACACGGGCTCGCCGATCACGGGCGCGACCGGCAGCTTCGCCCGCGGGCACGGCGAAATCAATCTGAGCGCCAACACCGTCTCCGGGATCCTCTGCCAGGTCGACCGCGTCCGCCGCCAGCCCGATCGTCTGATCATCATGACGGTCGAGCACCACCTGGTCGATCACTCACACGTCGCGGTGATGTGGGGTGTGCCGGGGAACATCATGAAGATCACCGTTCGCGTGCGCAGCAGTACCGACCCGAGCTGTGAAGTTGGAACGGTCGGCCACGTGACGTTGTTCGCGAGCTACAACGGCGTGCGCAGCGACAGCGTCCAGTTCAGCTTCCCGGCCACGTGCAAGGACCATGACCACCTCTACCACGGAACGCAGGTCAACAACCAGGTTCCGCCGTTGTAGCGGTCACTGCGCCGCGTTGTACTCCTCGTCGCTCACATGCTCTCCCCACGTGACGGGGCTGCCCGTCTCGTCGACCTCCTGTATTGCGATGTGAGTCATCAGTCGCTCGGGCGCGGCGCCGTGCCAGTGATGCTCGCCCGGCTCGAAGTACACGCGGTCGCCGGGCAGGATCACCTCGACCGAGCCGCCGCGTCGCTGGCAGCGGCCGATGCCCTCGGTCACGTAGATCGTCTGTCCGAAAGGGTGGGTGTGCCAGGCGGTGCGGGCACCGGGGGTGAAATGGACGCTGGCCGCCTGCACGCGCGAAGGCGCGGACGCCGTGGCGATGGCGTCTATGTAGACGGTCCCGGTGAACCAGTCGCTGGGCCCGGTCGCCGTCTGCACGGAGTTTCGGGTGATCTGCATGTCGCGGGCCCGCTACTGCTGGTAGCGCTCGACGACGCTGGGGTCTCGCGCCGTGGCCTGATCGGGATCGTCGCTTGCGTCTCTGAGCGCCCGCCGCTGACGCAGCAGGTCCCAGCAGACGTCGAGCTCGACCTCGACGGCACGCAGGCGCTCTGCGTCGGCTGCGAGTGCCTCGGCCGTGTCGTGCTGCTCACGGCTGCGCAGCTCGTGCTCCTCCTTGACCAGCCGGTCGATGCGCGCAGCGATGCTCTCGTCGCTCATGACTGGATGCTACGCCTTTGTAGGATGCGTCTCATGTCCCGTGCGGCCGCGTTCGTCGATGAGATCGCCAGCGAGCTTGCCAGCTGGCCCGGTGTGCATATCGAGCGACTCTCGGAGAGAGCCGCGATCGTGCGATACGAGAGTCTGGAGCTGGGCGTCCTCGATCGCGAGCACGGTTTGGCAGAGTTGCGCTTCTCAGATATGGACCGCGACGAGCTCGTCGAGCACGGCGATGCGGAACCGTCCGAATCGATGCCCGAGGGTGTCAGCCACGGCGTCCACGGGCCTGCGGACATCACGGCCGTGTTGGCCCTGTTCGACCGTCGCTACCGTGATCTGCGCGGCGAGGACGACCCGTACAGCACGCAGGACCCGCCTGAGGCCTGAGTATTGCGGTCCCACGCGGTGGCCGGCGTGCCTACCCCGAGCCCTCGCTGACAGCGGTGGGCGCCTGCCCCAGGTCGCGGCGGAGGATCGCGTAGGCGATCCCGCCGCCGGCCAGCGGCACCACCAGCCCGATCGCCTGGTAGAGCAGCACCGCCGCGACCGCCGCGTCGTGGTTGACGCCGTAGACGATCAGCGCTCCGACCATGCCGCCGACCGTGCCGAGGCCGGCCGGCAGGGGCAGCGACCCGCCGAGGGCGCCGATTATGTAGGCCATCACAACGACGGCAAAGCTCGGGACAGGATTGGCGTGGATGGCGACGAAGGCGCTCCAGAGGACGAGCAGGTCGAACAGCAGGTACACCACAGCCCCCAGCACGGCCGCGTAGCTTCCGCGGTGAAGCAGCAGTCGCCGTGTGTCCTCGACGGCCTGCGCGAGCGTTGCGAGTGCGACCGCGATGCGCGCGTGCTTTGCGGGCTTGCGCTCGGCGTGCCTCGCTGCGCGGCGGGCGATCAGCAGCGCGGCGACCATCGCGGCGGCGGCCACGACCGCGGGCAGCAGCGTGAGCAGGGGATTCTGCGGGCCGGGCAACAGGCCGGTCGCCAGGCCGAGGCCGAAGACGATCAGAGCCAGCGCATCGACGGCGGTATTGAGAAAGCTGAGGTTGAACTCACGCTCGGCGATCAGCTTGGTGGGCATTCCCAGGCGGTGCAGTATCCAGGCGCCCACTCCGAGGCCTCCGTAGGAGCCGCCGGGGATAAGCGTGCCTCCTCCCAGCTGCGCCCAGGCGACACGCGAATCCATTCGCCGGCCACGGCCATCGGCGGTGAGCAGGTTCTGCGGGTCGACGATCGCGCCCCAGGAGACGACGAAGCCGATCTCGGAAATGGTCTCGAGCACCAGCGCCCCGGCCACCCACGGCAGGCTGGCATGCTCCAGGCTGCTGAGCGCCTCTTCGAGCGCCGGAATCAGCTTGAGGATCAGGTAGGCGATGAGCAGATAGGCCGCCAGCCTCACGGCCGCCTTCTGCAGATGACCCTTCGCGTAGCTGAGCGCCCGTCGCGTGTGGCGTGCCGGTGCGCTCTCGCGTCGTGGGGAGACCTGGACGGCCTCTGCTTGACCATCCATCATCGCTGTCGTACCAGGAAATCGCGCACGTGTTCACTGCACCTACCCGACCAGCCCAGCGTCTCGCATGGCCTGCTCGCGGTGGTGGTATAGCCGCATCTCACATACGCGCCCGGCTCGCAGCCTGAAAAGCAGAGCGGTGCGGCGGTCAACCTCTACGCCGCTGCTCCCTCCACGACCGATCTCCCGGGTGAACACCACGACAACGTCGTCGCCCGCCAGGAACTCCTCCGGTTCGCTGATGTAGGACTCCCAGATCTCGTGGACCTCTTCGCGCCAGCGGATGAGCCCCTCATAACCCTCGTATATGGCGGGGTTGAACACGCGCTCGGACAGGTCGAGGCTCACGTCGCGGACAAACAGATCGGGAAACTCACTCCGGCTAGCAGTAAAGGTGCGGCGCACAAGTTCAACCGCGTCGCTGGTCGCGGACCTCTCAGGCATGGCGCCTCCGAGTATCCCGCAAGTCGGCTTGCCGACCTCGTCGCCGAAGGGCGCGCACAACCATCGGCGTCGCTCACCAAGCCGCAGACTAGAACCGGTGGTGGGCGAGCCGCAGACCGCCTCGTTGCTCGGTTTCGCTGATCGCGCTCATCGCTGGGACCATCTCACTGGTGACCAGGCCGTGCTCGCGAGTGAGCTCGTCGATGATCGCGAAGGATCGAGCTGTGCGCTCCGGGGTATCGATCGTGATCGTGATGACCGGGACGTGGCGACGGATCTGGAAGAACCTGTCGCCCTGCGGCGCGTGATCGCCGTGGAAGCCCCAGTTGCCGCGCAGGCTGGTGGCGCCGGCGCTGTCGGATTCGCGCAGCCGCCGGACTATCTCCATGTGCAGCGGCCGCCCGTCATGAGTGGCGCTATGCGAGCTGTAGACCATCAGCTTCTGCCAGAGCGCGAGGCCGTGCTGATCGGTCCCGGGTAGCTCGTGCGGGGTCGCGAGCAGCTCCCCGTCGCGCTTGCAGACCCGCACACGCTCGAGCGTCATGAGCGGCTCGCGCAACAGCGAGCCGAGCTCGGGTAGAGCCCGGGCGATCTGCTCGCCCGAGCCGACGGCGATGACGATCATCGGGACGTCCGCGTTGCCCGCAAAGAACCGCGCCCGAGCGCGGCGTCCGCCGCGGATGCCGTCGACACCCAGCAGTGCGGTCGCGCCCGCGATGCCGCGGCGGTGCAACAGGTCGCAGACGGCCACGGACGGTGGAGTGCTAAACGCCCGGTCTTTGCGAGGCAGGTAGACGGTGAGCTTGGTGGCTTCACTGAGCTCTTCCCCCAGCTCGGTAGGAGCGATCTCGCCCGACAGCAGCCGCGCACGCTCGAGCGTGATCAGCCCGCGGCGCTTGATCTCAAGGACGCTGCCGAGCATCGACTCGATCCGCTGACGCCTATCAACGGCGATCGAGACGACGGGCAGGTCCTCGGAGAGCGTGAGTAGCCGGTCGGTGTGCATGTGGTGCAAACGCCCGAAGCCCTCGGCGCCGCGTAGCAGCACGCTCGCCTGCACGCGGTATCGGCCGTAGATATCCAGCAGCTCGTCGGCCAGGAGTCCGTTGGCGGTGCGGTCGCGCTCACCGAAATACGTCGTCAGCTTCAGGCAGTCCTCGCTCATGTGTGCATTCCGATCGCCCGCCCGAGCGCCGCGGCGCCGATGCCGAGCGCGAGGCTGAGCACGATGTTGATGATCGCACTGGGTACCTCGCCGTCCTCGGCCAGGCGCTCGGTCTCGAGCATCCAGGTGGAGAACGTCGTATATGAGCCGAGCGTTGCCGTGCCTGCGAGCACCAGCAGGTCGCCTTCCACGGCCAGGCCGGTCAGGAAGCCCAAGAGCAGCGAGCCGCTCACGTTGATCGTGAGCGTGCCGAACGGAAAGTCCCGACCGGCGCGCCCGGCGATCAGCGCATCCAGGAGGAACCGTCCGGTCGCGCCGACGCCACCGAGCACCGCGGCAGCTGCCCATACCCAGGCACTCACGCGAGCACCCGCACCCTGCGGACGAGCGCCGTCCCGGTCCAGATTGCGAGGTATCCGGCTGTCACGCTCGCGAGCGTGTAGCCCGCGGCGAGCCCATAGTGCTCGCCGTCGAGCATTTTGAGGATCTCGACCTGCATCGTGGAGAACGTCGTGTAGGCACCGCAGAAGCCGGTGCCCAGCAGCGGATGCCGGTAGGTCGACTGGGGCAGGCGCTCCTGCAGCCGGGTGGCGAAGTAGGCCAGCGCGAAGGAGCCGGTGATGTTGATGGTGAATATGACCCATGGCCAGCCGGAGGCACTGCCGGCAAAGGCGTAGACGAGCCAAACGCGCAGCAGCGCACCAGCCGCCCCCCCGCCGAAGATCGCGGCCAGCTCGCGCCTGTCAAGAACCGGCATCCAAAAACTCCTCTCGCGTTAGCTAGCGGGTCTTTCGCGAAAGGAGTCATCAGCCCTCTTCCAAGGTGGGCGGTTCGGAGAGCGACCAGGCGGCCTGGCCAACGCTCGCGTCAGGACTCCATCTGACGATCCCTAGGATACCGCCCGAAGACCCCGAACTATCCGAAAGGTCCTTGCTGCCCATGCCTGCCGGTCTCCCATCTCCCGCGCCGAGCGGCACAGAACTCGATGCTCTGACCGATCGTGCGGCGGCGCTGGCCCGAAGCCTCGCTGCTACCACGGACCGTGAGCGCGCTCTGCCGCAGGCGCTGGTTGACGAGCTACGCGCAACGGGACTGATGCGCGCGGGCGTGCCGAGGACGCTCGGCGGGCTGGAAGCGTCGCCGGCGACGACGTTGAGTGCTGCCGAGAGGATCGCGCGCGGAGACGCATCGGCCGGCTGGTGCGTGTCGATCGCAGCCACGAGCAGCCTGCTTTCCGCATATCTTCCCGTCGAGGGCGCCGCGGAGATCTTCGGCGATCCGCGTACGGTGGCCGCTGGTGTGTGGGCCCCGCGCGGCAGGGCCGCGATCGCCGACGGCGGACTGCAGGTCTCCGGGCGCTGGTCGTTTTGCAGCGGGATCTCTCATTCTGAGTGGCTGTTCGCGGGCTGCGTGCTCGATGACGGCCAGGCGGGCGCAGCGGGCCCAACCCTGCGCGTCGCCGCGTTCCCAACGGCCGAGCTCGAGATCCTCGACACCTGGCATACGAGCGGGCTGCGTGGAACCGGCAGTCACGATGCCGTCGCCGATGACCTGTTCGTCCCCGATCACCGCGTCCTCTCCCTGCTCGACACCGGCCCGCGGATTGATGCGCCGCTGTACCGCTTCCCGGTCTTCGGTTTCTTCGCCCTGTCGATTGCGGCGGCTGCGTTGGGCAATGCGCGCGGGGCGATCGACGACCTCAGCGAGCTGGCTGGGGGCAAGACCGCGCAGGGCTCCAGCCGGGTTCTGGCCGAGCGTCCTGCCACGCAGGCAGCGGTCGGCGAGGCCGAGGCGGCCCTGCGGGCTGCGCGAGCGCTCTACTACGAGGCCATCGAAGAAGCATGGGCCGCCGCGCAGGGCGACGGGCCCGTCGACGAGCAGCTGCGCCTGGGACTGCGTCTGGCCGCGACCCACGCGGTCAGGACCTCCGCCGAGGTGGCACGCTCGATGTACGACCTGGGCGGTGGCACGGCGATCTATGAGGATTCGCCGCTGCAGCGACGGTTCCGCGACGCCCACACGGCGACCGCTCACTTCCAGGTCAACCCGGCCACCTTGGAGCTTGCCGGCCGTGTGCTTCTTGGTGTGCCCACCAAAACGGCACAGCTGTGAGCCTGACCGAGTCGGTGCAGCCGAGCGATCTCCAGGTCGTGGCACCGTTTTGGCTCGACCGGCCCGACGGCGAGGTGATCGAGATCGCGGCGGAGGCGCGGCGCAACGGGTTTGGCGTCATGTGGCTCGGCGAGATGGCGACGTTCGACGCCTTTGCCCTGGCCACCGCGGTGGGCCTGCGCACGCCGGGGCTCGCGCTGAAGATCGGTCCCCTCGCGGTGGGCGTCCGCAGCCCGGTGGCGCTGGCACTCGGACTGGCCTCGGTGAGTGCCCTGACAGGTGCGCACGCCGATCTCGCGCTCGGGGCCTCGAGCCCGGACATCGTCAGCGGCTGGCACGACCGCCCGTGGGTCGCAGTCGCGGCTCGCGCACGGGAGACCGTCGAGGCGGTTCGGTCGATTCTTGCCGGCGAGCGCGCGGCCTATGCCGGCGAGCACGTGCGGACACACGGATTCCGCCTCAGAGCACCCCAGCCTGACGCCAAGATCTCGCTCGCCGCGTTCGGCCCGAGCATGACGCGCGTGGCCGCCGCCACCGCTGATGAGATCGTGCTCAATCTTGTGACACCCGAGCGCGTCGCACAGGTTCGCGCGATCGTCGATGCGGAGGCGCGCTCGCGCGAACGGCCGCCGCCGGAGATCGCCGTTTGGGTGACCGTGGCACTGGATCCGGGCATAGCGACACTCACGCAGATGGCGGCGCAGATCGCCGTCTACCTGCGCCCCCCGGGGTACGGCGAGATGTTCACCGAGCTGGGATTCGGCTCCCTCGTCGACCGTGCCCGCGCAGGCGCGAAGCGAAGTGAGCTTGCTGGGGAGATCTCGGTCGAGCTGCTCGGCGAGGTCTGCGCGGTCGGCTCCAACAGCCAGATCCAGGCGCGCCTTGCCAGCTACCGGGCTGCGGGCGCCACCCGCATAGGGATCGTCCCCGCCACCGCGGAGGATTTCGCGGGACACCGCGTCCTGGCCGCACTGCGGCCGCACGCCGGGCAGGGTCCCGCTCAAGCGCGCTGAGCAGTCGCCGGCCTGGGATGAGCGGCAGTGCAGCACTCACGCCAGCTGAGCGCTCTCGTTACGAATCCTCATAATTCCTGTCGGATTACATGGGATTTGGCTATTGTGGTGCTGCGCCTCGCCCCTCGCGGCCGAGCGCGTGATCAACGACCGACATCAAACACCCGAAGGGAGCACCAGATGCCACAGTCACATCCCCTCAATCCTGCCGCTGGGCGGAGGTCGCGCCGACGGACGCTGATGGCGACGTTCACCATCGCCGTCGCCGGAGCGCTTGCGCTCCTGCCCACCGGCGCGGCCAGTGCCGCGCCGACGAGCCCACCACCGATATCGATCCTCGCCTCGCAGCCGGGCTTCGGCCACGGCGAGGACTTCTTCCTCACGCCGACCGGTGACACGAGCACCTACGCCAACGGCCCTGAGATCATCGACACGAAGGGCAACGTCGTCTGGTTCCACCCGGTGCCGGCCGGGCTCGCCGCCACCGACTTCCGCACCCAGAAACTGTGGGGCCAGAACGTGCTGACCTTCTGGCAGGGCACGGAGAACGGCGGCGAGGGCGCCGGAACCGACTACATCTACAACGACCACTACCAGCAGATCGCGACGGTCAACGCGGGCAACGGCCTGCAGGCCGACGCGCACGAGTTCTACATCACGCCGTGGGGTACGGCTCTGATCACGGCCTATCAGCCGGGGACGGCCGACCTCAGCTCGATCGGCGGCCCCTCCGACCAGAAAGTGGTCAACGGCGTCGTTCAAGAGATCGACATCCAGACCGGTCAGGTCCTGTGGCAGTGGGACAGCGCCGACCATGTCCCCTACAGCGCGAGCGAGCAGCCACTGCCGGCATCGGCGAGCACGACGTGGGACTGGTTCCACGTCAACGCGATCCACCTGGACGGCAACGGCGGCTTCCTCGTAGACGCACGCAACACCTGGGCGACCTACGACGTGGCGCCCTCGGGCAACGTCGAGTGGACGCTGGGCGGCAAGGACTCGAGCTTCACAGAGCAGGCAGCCCCGGGTCAGACACTGGACAACGTGGGTGAGATCTTCGCGTGGCAGCACGACCCCGAGGCGCTCGGGGACGGCTACTACTCGTTCTTCGACGACGAGTCGACGATCGGGGCGCCGGACTTCGCCAACAGCCGAGCGGTGGTCGTGCACCTGAATCCGTGGAGCAAAGTCGCCACCCTCCTGTCCTCGGACGAGCAGCCACTCGGCGCCCTGGCAAGCTCGCAGGGCAACGCCCAGCCAATCGAGGACGGCCTGGGCGGCTTCGTCGTCGGATGGGGCAACCTGCCCTATTTCTCCGCGTTCGACGGGCGCGGCAATGTGACGTTCGACGCTTCCTTCCCGACAGGGGTCAACACCTACCGGGCGTACCTGCTGCCATGGAACCCGGGGTCCCCGGGCTGGCAGGGCGCGGGCGGTCTCGGCTGAGCAATGCTGCCCTGCAGACGACGAGCCGCGGCCCCTTCCGCGCGGCTCGTCGTCGGGGGCGTGGCCGCGTTTCAATCCGGACCGCGCACGGCGGAGACGTTCAGGCGCACATAGTCAAGCGGCAGACGCACACCCGCGACGACCGCTGCCGCGAACCGCTCGCGGCGCTCCTCGGGCAGGCGCGCCAGGTGTGCGGCGAGGATCGACGTGGACACGAAGGCGGCCACGTCCTGCGGATACGTGGGACGCTTCTCCAGCCAGCAGCGGGTCGCTGCGAAGCCGGCGTCTCGCAGGCGCTCTTCTGTCTCCTGGGGCCCGGCGAATACCCAGGGCGACCAGCCGACGAGCTCGGGAGCGCTCTCGCGGGCGACCGCCTCGATGACCTCGCGCACGCCATCGATATTGCCCTCTCCGCCGCACTGAATCTCAAGCCTCCCGCCGGGTCGCAGGGCTCCGCCAAGGCGCCCCCACAGGCGCTCGTGGTCGGTGACCCAGTGCAGCGTCGCTGTCGAGAGGATCGCGTCCACGCGCTCGTGGAGATCGAGATCCAGTGCGTCCTGGCACCACACCTGTGCGCGGTCGCCGAGCCTTCTACGGGCAAGCTCGACCATGTCCGACGACGCGTCAAAAGCCAGCACGCGGCCTCGCGGCACGAGTGTCAGTAGCGCCTCAGTCACGCGCCCGGTGCCGCAGCCGACGTCGAGTACCGTCGCGTCGGCCGCGATGCCCTCGAGCCGTGCGAGTACCTCCGAGGCCCACGCCTGCTGAGGCTCGCTCGAGCGGTCATATGTGTCCGCATCCCAGAGGGTGCCCACTACCGCGTCAGGCTATCGGGGTCCTCGAGCGGCTTCTGGATGTCCGGGCGCGCGAGCGCGAGGTAGCAGACGAGGACGAAGACGGCGAGCGCGAACACGATCGCCGTGGGGCCGTCGCCGTAGTTGAGCCCGCCGATGTTCTGAGGCTTGCTGATGTAATCGGCGAAGGACGCGCCGAGCGGCCGCGTGACGATGTAGGACAGCCAAAACGCCGCGATGCCGTTGAGGCCGAACTGCCATCGCGCCAGGGCGGGGATCAGGATGATGACGCTGAAGAGGATGCCCGAGTCCAGGTAGCCGAGGTTCAGCGAGGTCGCGGTGAAGTCTCCAAGCGCCGTCCCGAGTGCAAAGGTCGCGAACACCGTTGCCCAGTAGTAGGCCTCGCGTCGCTGGGTCGTGATGCTGTGGATCGACAGCGTGCCCTCGCTGCGCTGCCAGACCCAGAAGATCGCGCCCAGCACGACCGCCCACAACAGCGTCGTGCCCGCATACGGGATATGGACGTCGAGATGCAGGAAATCCGAGACGCCGGTCCCCGTGATCGCGATCGCAAAGGCCAGAGACCAGTATGCAAAGGCCCGGTAGCGACGGGTGCCGAACTGCAGCGCCAGCCCCACGACGATCACGAGCACCTCAAGGCCGCCGCCCCCGAAGTTGCCGTAGGTCTTCAGGTAGTCCGACGTGGCCTCCCCGCCGGCGGTCGTCAGGATCTTCACGACCCAGAAGAGAAGGATGACCTCCGGGACCTTCGCCGCGGCCGGAGCGGGAATGAAACGACCGATCAGCGGAAGCTCGCCGTCCCGCGACACGCCCACGTTGATCACCTCTTTCACGATAACCGGAGCACCCTGGATATCAATCAACCCAGAGGACCAACCGGCGGCAAGCAGCCTCATCCCTAAGGGTGGGTCGCCTCATCATCAGGTATGAGAAACGGCTCGGTGATGTCAAGCAGCCGTTCGACGCCTCAAGGCTCCGATGCGGTCCGTCGATGCTTGAATTATGGAGCGGATCGAGCTGTCCGGAGTCATCGGTGCGCTCTCCTATGCGCTGGACATCGCCGAGGGCCAGCCCCCCGGCCACGCCGTCAGATCGTGCCTGATCGGCATGCGCTTGGCCGAGGAGCTCGATCTGCCCGCCATCGATCGCTCTGATCTCTTCTATGCGCTGCTGCTCAAGGACGCAGGCTGCTCGGCAAACGCCAACCGCATGGCCGCACTGTTCGACGCAGATGACCGCGCGGCCAAGGCGACCTCGAAGCTCATCGACTGGACCAACCCACGTTCCTCGTTGCTCTGGTCGCTGCGGACCGTTGCACCTGGAAGTGGTCTTCGCCGGCGCGTGCAGGTGCTGCGCGGCATCCGCGACGAGGGCGACGTAACCCGCCAGTTCATGGAGGCGCGGTGCGATCGCGGAGCGGAGATCGCACGCATGCTCTTCCTTTCAGAGCAAACCGCCGGGGCGATCCGCAGCCTTGACGAGCACTGGGACGGGCGTGGCATGCCGGACGGCCTGAGCGGCGAGGGGATCCCGCTCGCAGCCCGCATCCTCTGTATCGCACAGACGGTCGAGGTCTTCCACGCCGCCGGCGGCGTCAAGGCCGCGCGCAGGATGGCGAAGCGACGCCGCGGCCGCTGGTTCGATCCCTCGCTCGTCGACGCGTTCCTGAACTTCTGCGACGAGCGGGAGTTCTGGGCCGCGCTCGAGGCGCCCGATATCTCACAGTGGGAGCCCGCGGACCTCGCGCTTGCCGGTGACGATGACCGTCTCGACCGCATCGCCGAGGCGTTCGCGCGGGTCATTGACGCCAAGTCGCCGTTCACTGCCCGTCACTCCCAGCGCGTGGCGGAGATCGCGGACGGGATCGCGACGTCACTCGGCTTCGACGCCGAGGAACGCCGGGTGCTTCGACGTGCCGCGCTGCTCCACGACATCGGCAAGCTCGCGATCTCCAACCAGATCCTCGACAAGCCGGGAAAGCTCACCGATGAGGAGTTCCGCGCGATTCAGGCGCACCCTGTCCACACGCTGCAGATCCTCGAGCGTGCGCCCTGCTTCTCGGAGCTCGCGGACCTCGCCGCCAACCACCATGAGAAGCTCGACGGCACCGGCTACCCCCGGTCGCTCGGAGCTGACACGTTGGACCTGCCGATGCGAGTGCTCGCCGTCGCCGACATCTATGAGGCCCTGACTGCAAACCGCCCCTACCGGGACCCGCTTTCCGTCGAGGCGGCGCTCGCGATCATCGACCGAGACGTCCCGGAGCGACTCGATGCCGACGTCCGCCGCGCACTTGGGGCTCATCTCGGCCGCTCCCCATCCGGTGCCAGTGCGGGAGACCGCAACCGTGAGCAGGCACGTCGCCTAACGGCCCGATCCGGCTCCTCGGACGCCGGAGGGGCTCACTCCATTGCCACAGCCCGAGCGCGCCGCCCGGCCTGAGTCAGCGGCAAATCAACTCGCCGGGCTCGCCGCAATCAGCGCGTTGATCTGCCGTGCGAGCTCAGGCCCTGCATCCTCCTGCAGAAAATGGCCGGCGTGCGGCGTGCTGTGAGGTTGGCCGACGGCTCCCGGGACGTGCCGCTGGAACACCCGCTCGCCGCCTCGCATGATCGGGTCTCGATCGCTGAAGACGGTCAGGAAGGGCTTCTGCCACCGGCCCAGCGCGTCCCAGGCGGCGCGGTTTGCCGGCACCGCGGGGTCGCGAGGTGAGATCGGTACAAGTTTGGGGAACGCACGGGCACCGGCCATCGACTCGGGGGTCGCAAATGGTGCGTCGTACGCCCGGCGCTCCCCCGGAGAGAGCGTCCTCAGGCACCCGGCGTTCACGATACGGCTGACTGGAAGGACCGGGCTGTACGTCGCGAACGTTCGCCAAGCGAGGAATGCCATCGCGTTTGGGAGCGGTGGCCGGGTCCGGCCGTCGACGGTCGGCAGCGCACCGTTGCCGATCACGATGCGCTCGAAGCGAGCGTCGTTCTCGACAGCCACGCGAAGTCCGATCAGCGAGCCCCAATCCTGGCAGAAGAGGGTTATTGCGCTGAGATCCAGCGCTCTAACGAAGCCCGCCACCCAGTCCACGTGCCGCTGGTAGGTGTAGTCATGCTTATCGGCCGGCTTGTCGGACTTCCCGAAACCGACTAGGTCGGGTGCGATCACGCGGCAGCCGCCCGCAACGCACACCGGAATCATGTGGCGATACAGATACGACCAGGTCGGCTCGCCGTGGAGCATGAGGACCGGTGGATCTGAGGAGTCGCCCTCGTCGATGTAGTGCATGCGCAGCCCGTCGAGCTCGATGTAGTGGGCCTCGAACGGATAGTCCTCGAGATCTGCGAAGCAGGAGTCGGGTGTTTGGATGGTCCTCACGTGGGGCCTGTCGGCTCATGGCGCACGGGCACAATCTAGCGATGGCCTGGGCCGAGGAGCTGCACGCGCTTGAGCGCTACACGCTGCGCAGCGCCGCCGCCGGTGCGAGCCGCGCGGCGCGCACGGCAGGGTACAGGCCGGCGAGCGCGCCGAGCGTGAGCGCGAGCGCTACCCCCCCGGCCACGGCCAGCACGGGCACGACCACGATCCAGCCCTGCGTCGAGGCGTAGCCGGCGGTGGCGGCCGCACCGAGCGCGATCCCCGCGCAGCCGCCAAGGGCGGATAGCAGCACGGACTCGCCGAGGAACTGCACGCCGATGTGCACGGCGCGCGCTCCGAGCGCGCGCCGCAGGCCGATCTCCGGGCGGCGCTCGAGCACGGAGATGACCATCACGTTCGCGATCCCGATGCCACCCACGAGCAGCGCGACGGCGCCGAGCCCGAGGAACACCGCCGTGAGCGTGCTCTGGGCGTCGGCTCGTGCCTGCAGCGCGGCGGAGGGGCGGCTGACGGTTGTGTTTTCGGGGTTCTGCGGGTCGGCGGTCGCGGCCAGCAGCGAGTCGGCTTCGGGCACGCGTTCGGGGTCCGCGCGCACGTACAGCATCGTCGCATGGCGCGTGGTGCCAAACAGGCTGCTGGCGATCGGATAGCCGATCAGCGCCGCGCGTTCGATTTCCGGTGCGAGCGGCTGCGGGCCGATCACACCGGCGACCGTGAACCAGATGTTCCCGAGATAGACCTCCACGGGTCGCCCGTCCAGCGTCAGGGAGCTGACGCCGAGACGCTGCGCGGCGACCGAGCCGAGCACGACCAGCGGGTAGCGTTCATTCGCGGGATTGAGGAAGCGGCCCTTGAGCACCCGCCCGCCGAGCGTGGCCAGCAGCTCGGGGTCGGCTGCGTAGACGCCGATGCCGCCGGTTTCGGCCGCTTCGATGTAGGAGTTGCGGCGAACGCTCGCGCTTGAGATCGCGGTCACGGCGGCAGCCGAGCGAACGCTCGACAGGTTTCGCACTGCGCGCTCGGCCGCTTCGGGCAGCTCCGCCGATTTGCCGAGGAACGTCTGTCCGGGCGCGACCGTGAGCAGATTGGTTCCGAGTTCGTTCAGCTGTGCCACGAGGCCCGCTTTGCTCGATTCCGAGATTCCCAGTACGGCGACCATCGCGGCGATCCCGATCGCGACGCCCAGCGCCGAAAGGGCGGCGCGCACGCGGCGCGTGCGCAACCCCACGCTCGCCACGCGCAGGACGTCGCCCGGCAGCAGACGGCTGCGCGGGATCCTCAGTTCAGCCCCCGCCGATTGCGCGGTGCGCCGGCGCCGCAAACGGCGCGGGTGCGACGGCACGGTGGTCGTCATGCGGGCACGCCTACCAGCTCGTCGTGGATCAGACGCCCGTCGCGGAGCTCGACCCGCCGGGGCAGCGTGGCGGCTATCTCGCGATCGTGGGTGATCACGACGACCGTCGTTCCCTGCGCGTTCAGCGCGTGCAGCAGTGCCAGGATGCCGGCGCCGCTGGCCGTGTCCAGATTGCCGGTCGGCTCGTCGGCGAGCACGATCGCCGGCGAGCTCACGAGCGCGCGGGCGATCGCAACGCGCTGGCGCTCGCCGCCGGAGAGCAGCGCCGAGGTGTGCTCCGCGCGGTGGCTCAGCCCGACCCGCTCGAGCGCCGCGGCGGCCGCCTCGCGGCGCTCGCGCGCGGGGGTGCCTGTGTAGAGCAGGCCGTTCGCGACGTTCTCGAGCGCAGTGTGCGCCTCCAGCAGGTGAAACTGCTGAAAAACGAAACCGATCCGCCACGCGCGCAGCGCCGCGAGCCCGCCGTCCGATGCCTCGGCGACATCGCTGCCGGCGATCCGCACAACACCCCTCGTGGGACGTTCCAGCGTACCCATGATGTGAAGCAGCGTCGACTTGCCCGACCCCGACGGGCCGACGATCGCGCACAGCTCGCCCTGACGGACCGTCAGGTTCACTCCACGCAGCGCCTGCACGCCACCCGGGTAGTCCTTGACCACATCGATCAGCTCGAGAACTGGAGCCGGCCCGCCCGCGGTCATTGGGACTCGATCACCGTCAGCCCTTCGCGAACCCCGGCGCCTTCGAGTTGCACATAGCCGTTGGCGAACATGCCCGGCGTCACCACCAACTCGACTCGCCGTGCGCCTTGCAGCACCTCGATCGCATAGCCGCCACCGGCGGTGGCCGTCAGTGCCGTGGCTGGGACCGTGAGCACGTCGTGACGGACGCTCTTGACCAGTTCGACGCTGACCGGCGCCTCGTCGAGGTGGGCGACCGGATGCTGGAGCGCGAGCGTCACTGGAATCGTCGCCGATTCTCCTTCGCCTTTTTCTCCTCCTCCCCCTTTTTCTTTTTCGCTTTCGCTCGACGCGCTCGCCACCGAGCCGACTTCGATGATCCGTCCCCGCACGACGTCGCCGCCCGGGAGCGTTACGGGCGCCGACTGGCCGACACGGGCGAGCGTCTGCTGTTCGGCCTTCACCTTGAGCTGCACCAGTTGCTGGGTTGAGGTCGTGGTGAGCACCGGCATCCCTGCCCCGGCTTCACCTTCGCCTTTGTCGCCCGGATCTTTGCCCGCCGCTTCTTTCGCCTCGTTTTCTCTGGCCGCCTTTTCGCTCGCCGTCTTTTCCTCGGCTGTTTTTTCCCGAGTCGCCTTTTCGCTTGCGGCTTTTTCCTGTGCACTGGGTTTCTTTGCGGGCTCGCCGGAGCTCGGATCGTTGGCGTCCGGTTCATGCGAGCCCGACGCGGCCGGAGGGTCCTGGCCCAGCGCGACCTTCACCGCCGTCGTGCGCCGCGCGCCCGGGGCGAAGATGACGCGGCCGAGTTCGACCTGGCCCGTTTCTCCGAGCCCCTCGACCTTCTGCCAACGCCGGACGGCCGCCGCCGTGGCTTCGCTGAACTCGTCGACGTCGGTGATTGCGCCGTAGGGATCGAAGCCGAGATCGATCAGGTTCTCGTTGAGCTGGGTCACGTCGGGGCCGTCGCTGACCCCCCGCTTCAGCGTCCGATACGCCGGCACCGCCCCGTACATGAGCGCCACCGGGAGATTGTTGACGCGAAACAGCGTTCCGCCTCGGGCGATGACCGCGCCGAGCGCCGGCAGCCAGGTGAAGGTCCCCGACAGCCGGTCGTAGAGTTCAAGCGACGCGCCGTAGCCGAGCGTCCCGTCGACGGTCGAGCTTTCCGTGAGGGTGCGACGGGTGACCGTCGTCGTGGTCTGCCCCGGCGGCACCCCGGTGGCGGAGCCGGCGTGGGTTGACGAGCCCGACTGCGTGAGGACGACGATCGCGACGGCGACCGCCACGAGGGCCACGGCCCCGGCGACGAGCGCTCGGCGGCGTCGCCGGCTTCCCGTGGATTCCGCCGCTGGGAAATCTGTGCCGGGATCGCCCGCGGGCTGGGCTGGGGCTGGGATCTCCCCGTCGCCCTCGACAACGGCAGTGGCGTCGGGTGCCCTCGCCGCGACCTCGGGCCGATCGCCCATCGGCGCGTCCACGGCCTCAGCCGCCGGACTGGCTCTGAAAGCTGCCGGAGCCGGAGCCTTCCGTGCCGGGCGCCTTAACGGGGCCCGGACCGGGACCACCGGGACCACCCGCCTTACGGGCGCCGCCGGGTGGAGCCGGAAGCAGGCCCTGGCAGGCCTTCTGCGCAGCTTGGAAGGCCGGGCTTTCGGGGTTCGGCGCGCCGGCTTCGCCCACATGCACGTGTATCCCGATCTGCACGCCGCCGCCGTTGGTCGAAGCTTCGACTTTGATCCCGTGTTCGCGCATGCACTTGGCGAACTTCTGCACCGCTTCTTCCTGTTCAACCTTCTGCTGCGGCGAGAGGTTCCCCTTCTGCGGTTCGGGCCGGTAGCGAGCACAGGCCTTTTCCGCCGCTTCCATCGCCGCGGGACCGGCGCCCGCCGCGCCGGGGCTGACCTTCAGGCCGTGACCGCCGCCGGCATGCGAGATGGCTTCGGCGTTGACACCGTGTTCGCGCAGGCATTTGGCGAAGTCGGCGAACCTCGTTTCGGCCTTCTGTTCCTGGGCGAGTTCGGCGGATGCCGCTTTCGCCGACGAGGATCCCCCACACGCGGCAAGGAGAAGGCTCGCCGCTGCGATGCAGAGGACGGTGAGCGAGACGAGCGGGGGACGACGGGACACGTGGGCTCCTTTGCGGTCGATCGCTGATCGAGATGCCACCGCGCGAGCTTCGATCGCTCGCGGCAACACGCACATCGAACCGGCCGGACCTGAGAATCGCCTTAGAGCAGTGGAGGAACTTGCTGAACGACCCCTGCGATCGGGCGAGCATCGCGCTCAGCCGCGCGAAGCTCGGCATCGCTCATCTGGAGCGGCATCAGCTCGAGCGTCAACCGCGCGCCGCCGTCGGGGTCGTTGGCTGCATGTACCGAGCCGCCGCTGGCCTCGGCCGTCTGCCTGACGATCGCCAGCCCGAGCCCGGAGCCGGGCCGCCCCCGGGCCTCTGGCGAGCGGTAGAAGCGGTCGAACACGCGCGGCAGGTCCTCCGCGGCGATGCCCGGCCCGTGGTCTCGCACCTCCACGCGGCCGTCGAGCACGCGCACTTCAACCGGTCCGGCCGAGCGATCGGGAGGGTTCCATTTGCACGCGTTGTCGAGCAGGTTCGAGATCGCACGATCCAGGCGCGCAGGGGCGGCGCGCACCAGGCACGGCTCAGCGTCGAGCTCGAAGCGGCAGCCAGGTGCGTGCAGTCTCGCGCGCTCGATCGCCCCGGCCGCGCTCAGATCCAGGCGGACGTCCTCGAGCTCGATCTCCTCGATCTCGGTCTTCGACAGGTCGACCAGGTCGCCGACGAGCACGGTGAGCTCGTGCAACTGCGCCTGTGCGGCTGCGATCACGCGAGCGCGCTCGCGCGCGGGGAGCCGCTCGCCCATCGCCAGCGCGTCGAGGTTCGCCTGCACGCTCGTCAGCGGCGTGCGCAGCTCGTGCGAGGCGTCGGAGACGAGCTGGCGCTGGGCCAGGCGCGAGCGCTCGAGCGCTGCAAGCATGGTGTTGAAGCTCGCGGCGAGCCGCCCGAGCTCATCGTCCTCGCCGCCCTCAATGCGATGGCCGAGGTCCTGGGTGCGCGTTACGCGTTCGGTGGCTCCCGTCAGCCGGCGTACGGGCACGAGCGCCGCGCGTGAGACGAGCAGCCCGAGCGCGGCCGCGAGCGCGATGCCGCCCAGGCAGACGATCGCCAGCACGAGCTTCAGGTGCGTGAGCGTGCTGTCCACGTCGTTCAGCGGCAACGCGACCTGCCACACCCCGCCTTCGGGGGCGCGCTCGGTCAACACGCGGGCCGGCGTCCCCGCGACCGTGGCGTCGCTGAAGAACGCACCGCGCTTGCCGGAGGCGACCGCACGCGCCGCGGTCGTGAGGGGGAGCAGCGGTCCCGCGCCGGCCCTGAGCACGTTCCCGTCCGGTTCGGAGAGCTGCACGTAGCCCCTTGGGCCGCCCAGCGTCGGTTTCGGGAGCACGAGCTGAGTGGTGCGGGCGCCCGGGGCGGCCGATGGGAGCTTAACGCTCGAACCGACCGGCACGGTCACGGTCCTGTGTTCGATCGTGACCACTTCCCCGTGTGCGCCGTGACTCGTGCGAACCTGGACATCGCGACCGGAGATGTGCGTGGATTCGCTGACGATCTTGTTTCCGGCTTCGCCGGATAGGCCGATCGCGCCCGAGGCCGACAGCTGCCCACCGCCTTCGGCATGTCCCTGCGCTCCCGCGTTCGGCTGTTTCCCGCCCTTATTCACCTTCGCGAGCTGATTCGGGTCAGGGAGGGCGCGCAGCCGGACAGCCTGTGGCAGACCGGGCGTGATCGTCGCTCGCAGGCTCGTGTCGATCTGATTGTGCAGCTCGTTGCGGGTGACCACGTAGACGACCGCCGATGCCATCACGATCGCCGCCGCGACCGCGCCGGCGGCCAGCAGGACCATGCGCCGCCGGAAGCTCATCGCGGCGATGACCTCAGCACGTAGCCCACCCCGCGCACGGTGTGCAGCAGCCGCGGCCCCCCGGCGGCCTCGGTCTTGCGGCGCAGATAGCCGACGTAGACCTCCAGCGAGTTCGAGGCAGGTCCGAAGTCATAGCCCCAGACACGGTCGAAGATCGTCGATCGCGTCAGCACCTGGCGGGGGTGGCGCATCAAGAGCTCCAGCAGCAGGAACTCGGTGCGGGTCAGTTCGAGTAGACGGCCGCCGCGGTGCGCCTCGTGCGCGAGCGGATCGAGCTCCAGATCCTCGAAGCGCAGAACCCGCTCCTCGCCCTCCCAGCCGGTACGTCGCAGCAGCGCGTGCAGCCGAGCGACCAGCTCCTCGCGGGCGAACGGCTTGGCCAGGTAGTCATCAGCGCCCGCCTCAAGCCCAGCCACACGCTCTGACACCTCGGTACGGGCTGTCAGCATCAACACCGGTGTGCGGTCGCCGACCGCGCGCATCCGCCGGCAAACCTCCAAGCCGTCGAGGCCGGGCATCAGCACGTCGAGGATCACCGCGTCTGGCGAGTCACTCCCGAGCGCCCGGATCGCCTCGCGCCCGTCGACCGCCGTCGTCACCTCGAACCCGCTCAGGTCGAGCACGAGCGCGAGCGCCTCGCGCACCGACGCCTCATCGTCGACGACCAGCAGACGCATGGCACTCATGCTGACGGGTCAACGTGAAGGAAAGCTGAAAGAAAGACCTGCTGACAGGCGCGGACGGACCGAACGTGTCGCCAACAGCGGGGTGCTGTCGCCTGGCCAAGTTTCAACACGACGCTTTCAGGGCATAGACATCGAGACAGTGGCCACCATCGCAGTAGCTACCACCGCAGTGGCCACCACCGGGTTGCGCGTTCGACGCGCGCCCCACACCGGGAGAGTGAACATGAGACTGATCGCCAAGCCGCGCCGCTGCGCTGGAAAGACCCGAGGAGTTGCTTGCGCTCGACGGCTGAGTCTCAGCCTCGTCCTGGCGATGGCGGCCCTCGGGCTTGCGCTACCTTCGGCTGCGAGCGCCGCGCAAAGCTCCTACGTGGCGCTGGGCGACTCGTACACCTCCGCGTTTGGAGTCATGCCGCTGGCGCCGACCGCGCCGCCCGAGTGTGGCCAGTCGACATTGAACTACCCGCATCTGACGGCGTCGGCGTTGAACCTGTCGCTCACCGACGTGAGCTGCGGCGGGGCCAAGACCGAAAACTTCACCGTCTCGCAGTATCCCGGTCAACCGCCTCAGTTCGACGCGCTGTCTGCGTCGACGCAGGTCATCTCCGTGGGAATGGGCGGCAACGATCACAACCTGTTCATCAGCCTGCTTGCTGACTGCACGGTGACCGATGCCGGTCAGCCGAACGTCGGTGCTCCCTGCGAGAAGAAGTACGAATCGCTCGTGAAGACGAGCTACGAAGAAGATCTGGCTCCCCGTGAACAGGCGCTGGCGGAAATCCACGCGCTGTCGCCGAAAGCGAAGGTGTTCATCGTGGGCTACCCCGAAATCACGCCGGAGAATGGCTATTGCCCGGCGGCCATCCCCTGGACGACCGGCGACCTGAAGTGGTTTCGCGATGGAGTGGACGCTCGCGGCGACGAACTGCTGAAGCGCTCGGCCATCGCCAATCACGATACGTTCGTAGACACGTTCGGGCCGAGTAAGGGTCACAACGCATGCGAACCGGTGGGCACGCGCTGGATCGAACCGCTGATCGGCTCGCTCACCGGGGTGCCGGTGCACCCGAACGCGACTGGCGAGGAACACGACGCGTTCGACGTCGAGAAAGCGATGCAGAGTGCGGGTATTCGCTAGCCCACCCGAGGTCGCGGAGTGCCGCGTTGCCATCGCGGCGATGAGCAGCTAGCCAACACAACGGACTCCGCGCTCATACGTGGGCGAGCCTCGTGTTGACCGAGTAGGCTCGCCCTGCACCCACACAAGCGAAAGGCAACTTTATGCACGCGGTGATCATCAATGTCACCTTCAACGACCTTGCGGCCGCCCGTGCTGAGCTGAACGAGCTGGTGCCGCAGGTCGCCGGCTCGCCGGGATTCGTCGCCGGCTACTGGATCGCGCTGTCACCCGAGAAGGGCACATCGGTCGTCGTGTGCGACACCGAGGAGTCGGCCCAAGCGCTTACCAAAATGACCGAGGGGGCCCCCGCGACGACCGTCACGATGGACAGCGTCGAGGTCGGCGAGGTCCTCGGGCACGCGTAGCAGCTATCCGCCGGACGGCTGGGACCAGCCGGCGTCAGCGAGTTCGCTCGGCGAGTTCCCGCACGATGTCAACGAGGACGTGGACCGCGTTGGCGAGGGTCTTGACGTCGCCCTCCGGCTCGGTCCCTTTCGCGACAACGTCCAGGTGAGCATCGATATCGCCAAGGTCTCTGAAGATCGCGCGCAGGTCCCTGGGCATTGGCCCATCTTACGCGGCGCCGCTGTCGGGCGAGTGTGTTGCGCCGGCTGTTCTGGGCCACAGGGCGTCCCCGCTATTCGGAATCAACCATTTAGACTCACGGCGCCGGTCTACCCAACCGTCCTCTGACTCCGCTGACAGAAAGGGCTGTCATCCGTGCGCGTCGGTGTTGTCTATCCGCAGACCGAGCTTCGAGGGGACCCGGGCGCGGTTCGGGAGATCGGGCCAGCCGCCGAGGACCTGGGTTTTGACCACATCCTCGCGTACGACCACGTCCTCGGCGCGGTTCATGCCGACCGAACGCGCCAGCTGACCGGCCCGTACACCGAGCACGACCCGTTTCATGATCCGCTCGTGCTGTTCGCCTATCTGGCCGGGATCACGGAGCGAATCGAGTTCGCCACGGGGGTCCTGGTTCTCCCGCAGCGTCAGACCGCACTCGTGGCGCGGCAGGCGGCGGATGTTGACCTTCTCTCGGGAGGGCGACTGCGCCTCGGCGTGGGCGTGGGCTGGAATCACGTCGAGTACGAGGCCCTGGGGCAGGACTTCGGTACGCGCGGCGCTCGCCAAGAGGAGCAGATAGAGCTTCTCCGCCGGCTGTTCACCCAGCCAGTGGTCGACTTCTCGGGCCGTTTTGATCGCGTCGACCGGGCCGCACTCGTGCCGAGGCCGAAGCGGTCGATCCCGATCTGGCTCGGCGGGGCTTCCGAGGCTGCATTTGATCGGGCCGCTCGGCTTGCCGATGGCTTCATATTCTTCGGAGGCGACATTGACCGCGCCGTCGGCGCCTGGAGCGCTCTGCGCGATCGGTTGCGGAGGCTCGACAGGTCGCTTGAGGATTTTGGCGCGGAGCTTGTCGCCCTTCCGCAGGGCGGCGTAGACAATCTGATGGCGGAGATTGATGCCTGGCGTGAGGCGGGCGGTACCCATGTTTCCGTGGCCACGATGGGCCTCGGTTTGACCTCCGCCGAGGCTCACTGCGAATACCTCGCCACAGTCGCCGACGCGCTGTCCCACGCGAACGGGAGCTAGACGCCCAGAGTGCCGATCCCGCGGTGGGCAGTGCCCGGAGCGAAGCCCCGACCTGCCGCCGATTCTGTCCGAATCCGACCAGGCGCCTGCGTCTCGTTGGGGTAGGTTGAGAGGATGACCGCGAAGGAGACAGTGCGGGCCCTCTACGCGGCCTACGCGACGGGAGACCCGGATCGCATCGCAGCGCTGCTGCATCCCGATGTCATCTGGGTGGCTCCCGCGGGCAACGCCACGCAGATTGCGCTCGGGCTGGGAAGTGCCGAAGACGCAGGGCCGCCGCGGGGACTCAATGACCTCGACCGTGATGCGATCGTGGCCTTCATGGCCTTTGACTACCCGCGATTCTTTGCAAACGTGGCATTCGAGCCTCGCTCGATGGTTGGCGAGGGGAATGTCGTGCTGGCCGAGCACAGGATGTCGGCGACGCTTCCCAACGGTCGCCCCTACGTCAACGACTACTGCTTCGCCTACGAGGTCGCCGACGGCCGCGTCACGGCGATTCGCGAGTACATGGACACGCGCGGCGGCTGGCTGCAGGTCTTCGGCGGCGATCCTCCGGAGATCCTGCTGGAGGGCACGCGCGCGTGAAGCTCAGCGCGCTCGCCGCTGCCGGCGCGTGCGCGTTTGCCGCTTTCGCATCGGTGTGCGCCATCGGAGCGCAGGCCTCCTCGCAGACGTGCGCCACGCTGAGGGGTAAGCGCCTGCTGAGCAGCAATTCGATCAAGCTCGTGGAGCACACCGACGAAGAGCAGGGCGTCGTCTACGCCTGCGTTCGCCCGCGGGGGCGCGTGCACCTGCTGGGTGTGGCCGGCGACGACACCGGCAGCAGCGCCTACGCAGTGACGGTGCTCGGGGTCGCGGGCAGGTGGTTGGCGCTGGACTTCAGAAACCAGATCGGCGCCCACACGTTCGAAGAAATCGGCAAGGCTTGCCAGGTCGCCAGCGGCAGGTGCTACCGCTTCTACGCGGAAGGCTTTCCGGAACCCAGCCTCGAAGCAGAAGTCCCGCAGCTGCGGTACTCCCTGCAGCGGGTGGTAATCAACAAGTTCGGCCAGCTCGCCGTGGCGCTCGCGAACTACGACACCGTGCAGATCGTCGGCTTTGGCTCCGGCGGCGCGCGGCGGCTGCTCGACAGCGGACCGCAGGCGCAGATACCTCCCGCGTCGTTACAGCTGGAAGGCCACACAGTGCGCTGGCTCGAGGCGGGAGTGCCGCGCAGCGCCGCGCCGTAGGGCGCGCGGTGGCGAAGCGCGCTACTTCTCGCTTATCCGGGCCCGAGCAGTTCGGTCCGATAACGAGGCGCGAGCTCCTGTGCCTTGGCGATGAATGCCGCCTGGGCCGCCGGGTCAAGCGGGGGCGGCGCTTCACGACGATCTTTGACGGGCGTGCCGACGGCCTGGAAGAACAGCTCCTGACCGGCCGGCGTGCACATGCAGAGAACGCGTGCAGGCGTGTCGGTGGCGTTGCGGAATCTGTGCGGTGCGTTGGCGGGCACGTTGACGGTCTCGCCCGCTCGCGCCACGCTCTGCTCGCCGCGAAAGGTGAGCTCGATCTCGCCCTCGAGAACCGTGAACATCTCCTCGAAATCGTGACGGTGCGGGGGCGGCCCGCCACCGGGGGGCACATGCATATCGATCAGCGCGTATCGACCCGCCGTGTCCTCACCGCTCACCAGGATCGTGTACGTATCACCGACCAGCCCCAGATGGGGCAACGCTGCGTCGCTGTCAGGTCGCGCTACGGCAAGCTGCCTTCCGGGGTCATCCGGCGGGATTGCCAGCGGAACTTCAGAGCCTGGCGACGAGACGTCATGCATAGTGACCTCTTTGGTTGGCAATTCGCTTGGTCGCCGAATGTGCATCATTGGGCGACACTCATTTCGACCCTAGCACCCCGGATTTCGCTCACATTGGCGGGACCGTCATCGCACGGAGGACTTGACCCGCGACCTGTCGCCGCGGCTGTCAGCTGCCCGATGGGGCCACAGGCGGCTGCGGTGATTGGGCGCCGAGCCTGAGCTCGATCGCGAGGTGCATGACCTGCTCGACATCGCGCAGGTCATACCCAGTTCGCGCGGCGAGACGTCGCAGTCGGTCATGAACAGTGTTGGGGTGGGCCGGCAGCGCGGCGGCCGTATGCCGTACATTCAGCCCGCTGGCGAGGTACACCTCGAACGTTCGGATGAGGGCTGCGTCTACGTCGCGGGTGCTGAGGGCCAGCGATCGGACGCTTGCGGGAACCAACGAGCTGGCGATTTGATCGGCTCCGGCGACCAGGTATTCAAGCGCAGGCATCTGACCGAGGGCGATGACCGGCCTGGTCGAGGAGGTCAGACGCAGAGCGCTGTCAGCCTGCGCGTTTGCGCGACCGAGGTCGGCCAAGTCGTTCGTCTCCAGGCTGATGCCGATCTGCGCCCCGGCGCTGCGGCGCAAGAGATATCGCTCAACGACCTGTCGCGCCGCATCGACGACATCCGAGCTGTCCACCCTCACCAGGCCGGTTACGACGCCGTGGCGGATGACGACCAGCACGGCAGCTGACCCGAAGACGAGGGCGATCTCCTCGGCAAGCACTCGCAGGCCGTCCCGGTCCTCCGACGGGCTCACGGTGGCAGCGAGCAGGACGTGATCGACACCGGCCTCAAGGGCGATCCCGGCATCCTGGGCGAGAATGGCCGCACGTGGTCCGCCGGCGAGTAGCAGCTCGAGCACGTCCCGGCGGACTCGGTCCGCCTCCGCCAGCGCCGACTGCTGCTCACGCAGGAATACTTCGGCCACGCGATTGCTGACCGTGTCGATGTAGCGAATCGACGGCTGAACCATCAGCAACGCCGCCGATCTCCCGCCGTCGACCGCGCTGGCGTAGTCGATGGCTGCGGTCCACGCGACCTGGTGGCCTATCCGGAAGGCATGCAGAATCGCGTCCAGCGTGATGCCTTGGCGCACACGTCGCGTGATTGCGTCATCGACGAATCCGAGATCCAGTTCGCCGGCTGGGATCTCCTCCTGCAGGCTCGTGAAGAAACTCTTCAGGTGCACGGTGCAGTGCGCTTGCAGATCCTCGAGCACCAACGAGGCGTTATCCGCGCTTCCGTACTCCATCACCTCGCGGTTGATCGTCGAGACCATGTGAGTGACGATTCGCTCGTGATCGCGCAGTAGCGCGCCGGCAATTCCGTAAGCGGTAGCTACTTCTGTTTCGTCTGTCACGGTCATGCGCGAGCCCCGGCTTGCTGCGAGCGTCGTCCGTCGCCGCCCGTGCCGTGTGCACACGGCTCGAGGGTCATGCCGGGCGGAGTGCCGGTTGGCTGACGCGACATCGACGTAGATTCGCACCAGCGGCACGCAACCGCAAGCCCGGCCCGGATCGACGCCGTCACGAAATCGTGCCCGACAGCGGGCACGCAGCTTCGTGCCTGTGCGGGGTGCACATGCCCGGCGGATCATTCTGGGGACATTGTCCGTTGAGCCGGGCACCGACCCTATATAGGCTCGCGGCACGTTACACACTCGCACAAGGGGGGCCACGTGTCGCAGCTGAAAGCGTCATGTGTGAGGGTTCTACGTCAACTGGGGAGGAACCCCACGAGAGGGAACCACAACACGGGGAAGGACTGAGCCACCAGCTCTGGACGGGGACCGCAGGTCACCGCCTGGCTGATCGCGTGCTCTGTCGTTGCGTCAACTTCCGGCGTGGCTTCGCTTGGATACCAAAGGAGGAGAATATGGTTCATGACCTACTGACTGGTGACGGAACTTCGCGACCGCGACGGTGGCGGTCCAAGCTCGGCATTCTGGTGACGATCGCGGCGAGTCTCGCTATCGCGGCGCCTGGAGTGGCTTCGGCAGCCAAGTACCACGTCCCCTATGGCAACGAAGCGTTGACGGAATTCTTCGGTCGCGAGCTCCTTGCCCCCACGTACGTCGTGGGCGCCAACAACGGCTGCAAGCCGAGCACTGCACACCCATACCCGATCGTGCTGGTCCACGGCACGGGGGCGAATGAGGGCTCGACCTGGGTGAGCATCGCGCCGCTTCTGGCCAACGAAGGCTACTGCGTCTACACCTTCAACTACGGTGCAGACACGGTGTCGCTCGGCTTCCTTGACGGGATCAACCACATCACCAAATCCGCCGAAGAATTGTCGAGTTTCGTCAACACGGTGCTTTCCGAGACGAAAGCCTCGAAGGTCGACCTCGTGGGTCATTCCCAGGGCGGGATGATGCCGAACTATTACATCCACTTCCTGGGTGGAGCCTCCAAGGTGAACGAGTTGATCGGGCTGGCGCCCAGCAACCACGGTTCGACACTGGACGGACTGACCGGGCTGCTGACGTTCCTCAAGGAGGTCCCCGGGGTGGGCCTCGTGATCGATGGACTCGAAGGGTCTCTCGAAACGCTGGCGCCCGCATTTCCTGAACAGGAGGAAAACTCCGCGTTCATGAAAAAGCTCTTCGGCTCCGGCGAACCGCTCTCCCCGTCAGTGCGCTACGTGGTGATCGAATCCAGCCACGACGAGATCGTCACACCGTACACAAACGCATTCCTGCACGCGGGAAGCACTGGCGCCAGCGTGACGAATATCCTGATTCAGGAACAGTGCCCGTCAGACCCAGTCGGTCACATCGGCATGATCTGGGACTCGCCGGTACTCCAGAACATCCTTAACCAGCTAGGCGCGTCGCCGAACCCAAGCTTCAAAGCGACGTGCACCAACTACGGGCTTGACCTCTAGGTTGACCTGAATTCGATGCTCTCCCGGCGCTTCCCGGGGAGCACCAGCGCCTCAAGTGAGATGGCCTCGACCCCAGATGGGTCGGGGCCGTTCGCGCTGCGACTCGGGCTCTCAATTCATGCAGTGTGACGACTGCCCTCTCCCTCCTCGGTGATGGCATCGTGAAGCGCCTGATCGAAGGATCTGGGCAAGAAGTCGAACAGTTCCATTCCTGACGGGTCGGTGACGGTCGTGTCGGTGGAGAGCCCCTCAATCAGGGGCCTCGCGACGCCCGCGTCGACCGGTGTGACGAGCCCGATCCAATGCGACGATAGCCACGGCGTCAGCAGCGGCACCGGGATGCGTGGGCGGCGGCGCAATCCCAGCGCATCGGCCATCCGGTCGAGCATCTCACCGTAGGTGAGTATCTCTGCCGACCCGATCTGGATTTCGCGGGAGCGCGTCGCAGCGATGCGGGGAGCTTCGAGGAGGTAGCGCAGCACGTCGCCGATGGCGATCGCCTGGGTGGGTGTGCTGAGCCACGACGGCGCGAGCATCACCGGTAGGCGTTCGACAAGCGATCGGAGCGTTCGGTAGCTCTCCGAGCCCGCGCCGACCACCATGCCGGCGCGAAACCAGGTTAACGGTGGTCCCTCATCGCGGAGGATTTCTCCGACGCGCAAGCGGGAGCGCAGATGCTCAGAGGCGGGACGATCACCCAAACCGCCGAGGTACACGATCCGGTCGATCTTGGCGGCCGTCGCGAATCTGGCGAAGTTCGAGGCGGCCGTGGCGTCGCGTTCCTCATAATTGGCATCGCCTCCGCGTCCCATCGAGTGCACGAGGTAGTAGGCGGTCGTATAGCCCTCTCCGATCGCGCGCAGGGACTCTGGGTCAAGCATGTCGGCGCGGTGGACGCTGACCGCCGGGTCGAAGCTCACGCGGCTCGGGTCGCGCGCGACGCACCCGACCGGCTCGCCGAGCTCATGAAGCTCACGAACGAGTTGGCTGCCTACGTAACCGGAAGCTCCGGTGACCAGCGCGCGGGTCATCAACAACGAGTGAGCATACGCCGCGTGCAAGGATGCCGGCTACCGCGAGGATCGACAACTAGGGAGGATCTGTGGCCGAGAGGCGGGATGCGAGCGATTTCACGAAGGCTGTCAACGATGAGCTGCTGGGCCTGCTGCCCTTCGAGGACCGGCAGGACTTCGAGGACGCGGCCCGCGGCCATGTGGCCGACATCAGCGGCTCGGTCGTGCGCGCGCCGGATGGCCGCGTGACGTGGGACCCGAACAAATTCGCATTCGTCGGAGAGGACAGGCCTTGCCCCCCAACGGTGAATCCAAGCCTATGGCGCCAGTCGCAGCTGTGCGCAAAGGGGGGCCTGTTCAAGGTCGTGGACCGCTTGTTTCAGGTGCGTAACCACGACATCTCCAACCTCACTATCGTCGAGGGCGATACCGGCCTGATCCTCTTCGATCCGCTCATCTCCGCCGAGTGCTCCAAGGCAGCACTCGATCTGTACTTCGAGCACCGGCCACGCAAGCCGATCATCGCCGTGGTCTATTCGCACAGCCACGTTGATCACTACGGCGGCGTCAAGGGCGTCATCTCCGAGGAGGACGTAGCGGCCGGGAAGGTCCGCGTGATCGCCCCGGAGGGCTTTCTGGAGGCCGCCGTTTCGGAGAACATCATGGCCGGCAACGTAATGACCCGCCGGGCGCTCTACCAGTACGGCTCGCTCATTCCCTTCGATGAGAAGGGCAACGTAGGCCTGGGCCTGGGCACGGCGATCTCGCTGGGAACGATCACGTTGATCGCGCCGACGGAGACGATCACCGAGACAGGGCAGAAGCTCGACATCGACGGCCTGACGTTCGAGTTCATGCTCGCACCGGACACCGAGGCTCCGTCGGAGATGCACTGGTTCATCGAGGAGCTCGGCGCGCTCACGGCGGCCGAGAACTGCTGTCACACGCTGCACAACACCTACACGCTCCGTGGCGCACCAATCCGCGACCCGCACGCCTGGTCGCAGTACCTCGGCGAGACGATCGAGCGCTGGGGTTCAAAGACCGAGGTGCTCTACGGCATGCACCACTGGCCTGTGTGGGGTTCTGATCGTGCGGTCGACCTGCTGAGCAAGGGCCGCGATGCATACGGCTTCATCAATGACGAGACCCTGCGGCTTGCCAACCACGGCTTCGGCCCCGCCGAGATTGCAGAGATGGTCAAACTGCCCGACGTGCTGGACCGGCACTGGGCCCTGCGCGGCTACTACGGCACGCTCAACCACAACGTCAAGGCGACCTACGTCAAGTACCTAGGCTGGTTCGACGGCAACCCCGCCACGTTGCACCCCCTGCCGCCCGAGGACGGCGCGAAGAAGTACCTGGAGTTCATGGGTGGCGCTGACGCGGTGCTCGAGAAGGCTCGAGACGCCTATGAACGAGGCGAGTACCGCTGGGTCGCCGAGGTCGTCAACCACGTCGTCTTCGCCGAGCCGGGCAACACTGCGGCTCGCGAGCTCCAAGCGGACACTCTCGAGCAACTCGGCTATCAGTCCGAGGCCGGCACCTGGCGCAACCTCTACCTGACCGGTGCGCAGGAGCTGCGCCAGGGCACCCCGAACGTGAAGCTTCCCTCGAGCGCCTCGCAGGACAGCATCAAGGCGATGGGTCTCGACCTGTTCTTCAACTACCTGGGCGTACGGCTGAACGGCGAGAAGGCAGCAGGGACCGATGTCGTGCTCAACTGGCTGTTCACGGACACCAACGAGCAGGTCGTGCTGCGCCTCTCCAACGGTGCGCTGAACCATGTCATCGGGCGCACCGACGACCGTGCTGACGCGACGATCACGCTCACACGCAGCGCCTTGAACCGATTCATCCTCGGGGAGACCACGCTCGACGCTGAGGCGGCGGCCGGTGAGATCAGCGTCAGCCCTGACATCGCCCCCCTGGATAGCCTGCTGCGCCTGCTCGACGACTTCGAACTCTGGTTCAACATCGTTGAGCCCTGACGACCGCGTCGCGTTATGCTCGGCCCCATGCCCAGGCCGGAACCGGAGCTGGTCTGCGTCGTCGAGATTCCCAAGCGCGGGCGCAACAAGTACGAGTACGATCCGCAACTGGGTGGGATCAAGTTCGACCGCTTGCTGATGAGCGCCGCCACCTATCCCACCGACTACGGCTACCTACGCGACACGCTCGGTCAGGACGGCGATCCACTTGACGCTCTGGTGTGCCTGCATGAGCCCACGTTTCCCGGGTGCCTGATCCCGGTCAAGCCGGTCGGCATGTTCAAGATGACCGACGAGAAGGGCGTTGACGACAAGATCATCTGCGTGCCGCTCCACGACCCCTACTGGAATCAGAACGAAACGCTGGAGGATCTGCCGCTGCTATTGCGCCAGGAGATCGACCAGTTTTTCTCGATCTACAAGGACCTCGAGGGAAAGACCGTCACGGTCGAAGGATGGCGCTCCGTTGAGGAGGCGACGTTGGAGATCAAGGCCGCGAGGGTGCGAGCCGGCCAGCACTGAGCCCAGAAACCCTGAGTTCCAGGGGCTTCCTGAATAGCGGGGGCGGGATTCGAACCCGCGACCTTGGGTAATGATCGGGCTCTGCCCAGACACATCGGCGATTGCCACCGCGACGGCAACGCGCGGTTCATCAGCTCGGCGATCCGGTGCCCGGAGGGCTCGACCTCGGAGGTCGCGCAGTCCTCCTTGCGATGCAGCGTCCGCCTGCTAAAACGCCGGTGACCACATGGGGTGTCGGAATGCGACGGGAATCGATCATCACGATATGACAAGAAGGTCCTGCCCCACAGTTTTCAGCAGCCGAAAGCGGGCGCGTGGCGGGCGCCGCCCCAGCTTCGAAACGCTCCCCCTCAGATGGCGAGCGCCGTGCGATCTCGACCCGCTGGATCGTCGCTGCTGATGCGCCAGGGCCCGCTCGCCGGCCGGTATCCCGCGGTCGCGGCCATGGTGATGTTCGCGCTGATTCCCTACCTGGCTCTGTCTGCCGCGCTTGGCCCGCTGACGCCGATAATTGCCAAGCAGCTGCACATGAGCCTGCAGACGATGAGCCTGAGCTCCGGGCTTGCCAATGCCGCATACGCGGTTGGCACGGTACTGGCGGTCCAGTTCGCGCAGCACCTTCCGCAGCGGAGGATGATGATCGCTTACGCCGCGCTGCTCGTGATCGGGTCAGTGCTCGCGGCGGCGGCGCAGAACCCAGGCATGTACATCGCGGGTCACGTCCTTCAGGGCCTTTGCACCAGCCTGCTGCTCATCTCTGCCGTGCCGCCACTGGCGATCGGCTATCCCGCAAGCAAGCTGCGCACCACCGCGATGATCATGAACCTGTGCATCTTCGGGGCCGTTGCACTCGGCCCGACCATCGGCGGGCTGCAGGCGCAGTCGGACGCCTGGCGGCCGCTGTTCTGGGTCATCGCCGGGATCGCGGCCAGCGCGCTGGTACTGGCGGTACTGACGTTCGACGATGCGCCGCCTGCCAATCCTGACTCGCCGCGTGACCTTCCGGCGATTGCGCTGGCGGCCGTCGGCTGCGCGGCCGCGTTCTTCGGTGCCTCAGAGCTGCTGACCCATGCCTTCCTCGACGGCGAGACCTTTGCGCCTCTGCTGGGCGGTCTGGCAACGATCGTCCTGTTGGTCGTCTACCAGTACCGCGCGAAGCGCCCGCTCTTGACAGTCCGCTCGATGCTCACCAGCACCATGCCGGTCGCGGGAATCCTGGTGGCGCTGTTCGCTGCAGCTGCATCGGTTTCGGCGACCGCACTCACCGCGGGGGCCCTGACCGGACGCTATAAGCCACTTCACCTGGGTCTGCTCTATCTACCGGAGGTCGCCGGCGCGGTGATCACCGCGGCTGTGCTTGGCCTGCTCATCACCAGGCGTGCGATCCACTATCTCCCGTTGGCCGGCATGGCCTTCCTCGCGGCGGGGATCGCGGTCTTCCGCATCGACGTGCCATCGACCCAGGCGACCACGCTGCTCGGCTCCGGTCTGACCGGCATAGGTCTGGGTGCGACGGTCGCGCCCGCGCTCTTCGTCGCCGGCTTCTCGCTGCCCTCCGCCAACCTTCAGCGGGTGTTCGCGATCGTGGAGCTATTGCGAGCGGTGGCGGCGTTCATGATCGCGCCGATCTTCGCCCATTTCGCCTCTACGGTCGGCGGCAACCTCGATGCCGGAGCCGGTACCGCTTTGTGGATCGGCCTCGGGATCGCGGTCGGCGGTGGCGTAATCGGCGTCGCGCTCTACGCGCTCGGCGGCGCCCACCCTCAGACGCCCGATATCGACCGCTTCCTGGACGGCGACTACCCCGCCTGGTACTCACCCCCGCTGCTGGCGAGACTCCGCCCGGGCTCATCCGCGTCGAGCCCCGCGACCGAAGGCGCGGGCTGATATGGCCTCGACCAAGGCCGACGGGAGAATGGCCCCGACGTCCGCCGGCCCGGTGCTGTTCGCCTACGACGGCTCCGAGCTCGCGCAGTTCGCGATCGAGCAGGCAGGCCACCAGCTTGCGCATGGGCGCGACGCGCTGATCGTCTGCGTCTGGCAGCCCGGCGATGTCGGCTTCGTGCCCGTCGGCGGACAGCACTTCGACGCTGCGGCAGCCGGCGAGGTACGGAAAGCCGCCGAAGAGACAGCCGCGAACGGCGCGTCGCTTGCAGAGAAGGCGGGCTTCCAGACGCAGAGCATGGCGGTGGAGGCAGCGCCAACCTGGAAGGGGATCGCCCAGGCTGCGGAGGAGCACGGGTCCAGCCTCATCGTGCTCGGCCCCCACCGGCGTAGCGGGATCAAGGGGCACCTGCTCGGCAGCGTCAGCGCCGCCGTCGCGGCCCACTCGGCATGCTCGCTGCTGATCGTCCAGCAGCCGTCCTGACGCACCGTGACCCGCTCAGCGCTTGATCCCAATGCTCTTCCCCTCCGTGTAGCGGATCGCGGGCTCGATGCCTTCGACCAGGAACTGGTCGCGTTCGCCGCGGTCCCAGGCCTCGCGCAGCCCGTCGGCGTGTAAATCGAAATCCGGTCGGATCTTCTTCAACACCTCGCGCAGATCCAGGTGCAGCTCGTCCAGCGTCGGGCGGCCCCAGTACCAGTAGCCGTTGTAGATCGAGTAGATCCGCAGGCCCGGCTCGAGTACGAACGTGTGCGGAACCATCGGATCGTGCGGGTCGGTGTACTCCTGGATGTCGAGATCCTTCTGCACAGTGCGCTCGGGATCTGCAAGGAAAGGCCACTCACCTCCGACCGCGTCTCGAAACTCGTTGATGTCGAGCTGGTTGTCGGTGGTGATCACGACCAGACGGGTGTACGCAGCCTTGAACTCCGGATAGGCGTCGGCGAAGTGGCGGAGGAACCGATGCTCCTTTGGGTCATAGCCCCCGCGCGCGAGATGGAGAACCAGCGGATTTGTTCCCTGAATCTCCGAAAGCTTGCGCTGCTTGCCCGTGTGGTCGGAGAGCTGGTAGTCCGGAAATACAGCACCCACTTCGATGTCGCTCCTCACGGCGGTCTCCTAGCGCTCGATGACTGGCGCTGGCCACAGTAGCTCGCGGCCCGCGGAGACGTAGCGTGATCACGCGACCGCCGTCCGCAAGTCTCAGGCGACCGGTTCGCGGGCCTGCATCGGCAGCCGGAAGATGAGCGCAAAGGCGGCGGCGACGGGGACCAGGCACGCCCAGGCGGTGATTGCCAGTGCGTGCGTCGGCGGAGGACTGGCAAAGGCTGAGAAGAAGATCGTTCCCAGAACGGCGACGCCGACCGCGCTCGAGAGTTGCTGCACGGCCTCGAGTACGCCTGAGGCGGAGCCGACTTCGTCCATCCCGACGCTTGCGAGGATGAAGTCGAACAGCTGTCCCATCGACATGCCGGCGCCGGCGCCAATCAGGAACAGTCCGGGAGCGAGGTCCAGCGTCGAGGCCGTGTGCGCGCCGGTCACGGTCAGGGCTAGAACGATGGCCCCCGCACCGACGATCGCGACGCCAACGTGCAGCAGATGGCGGCCGAGGCGTCCGACGAGCGCCATCCCCCCGCCCATCCCGACGATCAGCCCGACGACCATCGCCAGCAGCGTCAAGCCCGCGTGGATCGGGGAGAATCCCTCGCCGAGCTGGCCGAACAGTGATACGCACAGCAGCAGTCCGCTGAAGGCGCCGAAGAACGCGAGCGCGACGAGGATTCCGCTTGTGTAGGTCCGGTTGGCCAGCAATCCCGGCTCGATCAGCGGATCGCCGTGGTAATGGCGCTCCCACATCACGAACGCGCCGAGCAGTGCCGCTCCGGCGCCGAGCATGATGAACGTCCAGGCCGGCCAGCCGGCCGCGCGGCCCTGAATCAGCGGGTAGATGATGGTGGTCAGCGCGAGTCCAACGAGGATCATCCCGCCGGTGTCCAGCCGGATTCCGGGGTGGGCGACGGTCCGCGGAAGGACTCGCACGGCCCCGGCGAATGTGGTGATGCCGATCGGGACGTTGATCAGAAACACCAGCCGCCATCCGACCCCCCACAGATTCGCCTCGACCAGCGCGCCGGCGAGGATCGGCGCGGCAAGCATCGACAATCCCATCATCGGCCCGAAGGCGCCGAACACCTTGCTCATCTCATCCTCGGCGAAGACCTCCTTGAGCATCCCGAACCCCTGGGGAATCATCAGCGCGCCGAACGCGCCCTGCAGCACCCGGAAGCCGATCAGCACCGACGGTGAGGGGGCCGCAGCGCAGGCGGCGGACATCACGGTGAACCCGGCTGAGCCGATCAGGAACAAGCGGCGGCGACCGAACATGTCTCCGAGCCGCGCGCCCGTGATCAGGAATACGGCGAACGCGAGCGTGTAGCCGGCACTCAACCACAGCAGCGTGGATGCGCTGCCGCCGAGGGCGTGCCGAATCGATGGACCGGCGATGTTGACGATCGTCGCGTCCATCAGGTCCATCACGTTCGCGGCAAGGACGACCGCGAACACCAGCCAGCGCAGCGGGTTGGGAGCGGCGGGCTGGGTGGTGATGACGGGGTGAGGTGGGGCGACGGTTGCGGCCATCGAGCTCCTGATCTGTGCGAACGACGTTCGTTACGAACACTGTACGGTACGAACGCCGTTCGTGTCAAGTAAGATCTCCGGATATGGAAGCCCCGACCCGCCCCCGGTCGACCCGTGGCCGTCCGGCCAAGGCTCCGCTGAGCGAGGACGCCATCGTCGATGCTGCCCTGTCGATCACCCGCGTCGAGGCGCTGGATGCGGTGACGATGCGACGGGTCGCGGCCGAGCTCGACACGGGGGCTGCCTCGCTCTATGTGTACGTGCGCAATCGCGACGAGCTGCTGCGCGCGATGCTGGACCGCGTCGCCGGCACGGTGCCGCGGGTCGCGCCCGATCCGGAGCGCTGGCGTGAGCAGGTTCACGACCTCATGCGCGGGTTTCGCGACGCGCTGGAGGCCCACCCCGGGCTGGCATCGGTCCTTACGGGCGACGTGCCGACCACCGAGCACGTGCTCGCCGGTGCCGAGAGCCTGCTCGGGATCCTGCTCGCGGGCGGGATCGCCTCTCAGGATGCCTCGTGGGCCGTCGACATCCTGATGCTGATCATGACCGCGACGGCGACTGAGGCCGACGTCCGCCGCGCCGCCGGGCGCACCACCGACGCCGACCGCGAAGATGCAGTCGCTCGGATCCGTGACACCTTCGCCGGGCTTCCGGCCACGCGCTTCCCGCTCCTCAGAAGCCACGCCTCCGAGCTCATCGCCGGAGCCGGCGATGAGCGATTTCGCTTCGCCATCGACACTTTCCTCGACGGCCTTGTCGCCCGCGCCGCCCTCTCCTGATACCCGCCCTCGACGCCGCGAGCGGCTCACGACGGGGAGGTTTCGATCAGCTGGTGCCCTGCCTGATGGCGGCGGCTGCGGACGCGAGCGTCGGGGTTGAGAAGCAGTTCGCCTCGGCATACTCCTCCAGGGCGAGTGACTGCTCCCATGGGGCGTCGACCGCGGCGCGCAACAATGGCTTGGTCATCTCGAACGCGTGCGGGGGTAGCTGTTCGATGCGCTCACACCATGTAGCGGCAGTCGCGAGCAGCTCGTCGTGTGGGCAGACCTCTTGGATGATGCCGAGGCGCAGCGCCTCGTCGGCCTCCAGATGGCGGCCACGGACGTATAACGCGAGCGCTCCCTGGTAGCCGAGGCGCCGAGTCAGCAGCCAGCTCGTTCCTACCTCGGGCACGAGTCCGAGACGTCCGAAGGCCGGGACGAGGACAGCCTCCTCGGACGCGACAAGAATGTCGCAGGCGAGCGCGAATGCGAGGCCGACGCCTGCGGCAGCGCCGTTGATCGCTGCGATGAACGGCTTGTCGGTCGAGGCGATGGTCCTTACAACACCGCCGAACTGGCGCCTGATCCAGCGCCACGCGTCGGTCGTATCGGCAGGCTCATCGGGCGTGCGGATCCGCGTCGAGCCCGTCTCGATCATCTGCAGGTCACCACCCGCCGAGAACGCCGGATCCTCCCCCGTGATCACGATCGCACGGACGCTCGGGTCCTCCGCCAACTCAGCCAGCCGCGATCGCAGCTGCAGCACCAAACCCGTCGTAAGGGAGTTCAGGCGCGCCGGGTCCGCCAACGTGATCAACGCCCTCCCCGTGTTGCGCTCCACCGTGACGAGCACGCGCTCCTCGGTGGCTCCGCTTTCGAGCAGCTGCGGATATGTGCTCATCTTGACCGGCCTCCTTTCACGATGCCCCAGGCGGCGTCTGCGAGTGTGCGGACGCGCTCCTCAGGCACCTCGTTTTGTTCGCTTGTCACCCACTGACGGCAGTACGCATCGGCCGGGCCGAGCCACAGCGCGTGCAACAGCTCGGGCTCCAGGTCGCGCAACGAGCCGTAGCCGACGTGCAGGCGCCACCATCGCAGCACCTCGCTGAAGAAGGCCCGGTTCTGTGCGTCCATGCGCTCATCGGTGGGCTTACCGCTCGGGCGCCCGCTGTAGAGCAGGATCGCCTCCGCGCGGTGCGCGACCACCCATCGGAGCTGATGCTCGACCGCTTCCCTGACGCCCTGCTCCGCTCCTGAGCTTGCGCGGAGCACCTCCACGAGGCCGGCCTGGTAGGAGCCCAACGCCCGCGACCAGGCCTCTGCGTGCAGGGCCTCCTTGTCAGCGAAGTGATGGTAGATCGCTCCCACGCTGACATCGGCGTCACGGCGGATGTCCTCCAGGCGTGATCCGAGCGCGCCTTCGCGAGCGAAGGTCTGGGTTGCCGCGAGCACGATCCGGTCGCGCATCATCGGCACAGAATAACGTTCTGTCTATCCCGAGTAATTATCGGGCTGGCTGCTTAGTTGGAAGAGCAGCAGCGGCAGTCACGTGCGCACGCGAGCGCGGGTCTGAGCGCAGCCCCCGGAGCGTCCACATCGGCAGCGTGTCCACGAGCGTTTCACTTGAGCTTCCACGCGGAGCCGGCTGTTTGCGTTCTAATCTTCCGGCATGGCTGTGCCGGAGCGTATCGAGGTGGCTGACGCGCCTGAGCGTGATCGCTATGAGCTGTCGATCGACGGCGAGGTGGTTGGCTACAGCACCTATCGCGCACGCCCAGGCCTGATCGCGTTCGTCCACACCGAGGTCGACGAGGGCTTCGAGGGTCGCGGCCTCGCTGATCAGCTGATCCGGTTCGCTCTGGAAGACGCCCGCGCACGAGGTCTTGAGGTCCTGCCGTTCTGTCCGTTCGTCAACGCATTCATCGAACGTCATCGGGAGTTCGAGGCGCTGGTGCCCGACACCTACAGGGAGCAGTTCGGCTTGTGAAACGCTGCGAGGGCGAGCACCTCAAGGTGCAGGCCCGCGCTGCGGCCGAGCGCGTCGCGGAGGACCGGGGGTAGGCGATGTCCCAGGAGAGTGTGGAGACCGTCAAGCGATTGGTCGACGCGTTCAACAAGCGCGACGTCGATGCCTTCGCCGAGATCACGACGCCGGACTTCGAATGGACCACGTCGATGGCGGCGGTCGAGGGAGAGATCTTCTGGGGACGGGAGGGCATCGAAACCTACTTCGGACGCATGCAAGAGTCGTGGGACGAGTTCATCGCACTCGCGGACGAGTACCGCGATCTCGGCGATCGTGTCCTGTGGCTCGGGCGGCTTGAAGGACGAGGGCGGAGCAGCGGCGTGCCTGTCAGCGCATCGCTCGACATCCTCTATGACCTTCGCGACGGGAAGATCTCGCGGATGCACTCCTATCTCGATCACGGCGAGGCGTTGCGGGCGGCAGGACTCTCGGAGTAAGGGTCAGATGCCGGCGTCCGGTGACGAGCGCTCGCTCACGGAAGGGCAGCTGATGGGCCCGGCGCGGTGACCGCCGCCTCAGACGCAAGTTGGCCTGCTGCATCCAGCTGCTTCAGCCGCTCGACCGCTGCGCTGACGTGCGTGAGATATCGCTTGACTGCCGTTTGCACGGACGGCTCGTCGGCATGGTCGGGAAGCGCACGCAGCAGGTTGAGCCGGCTCTCGGCCATCCACGCTGAGAGGTCGGGGTCGCTCAACCACCGCCCCTCCGTTCTCCAGGTGCGGCCGACCATGCGCGGCCAGTCCTCGACGCTGCTGGGGTAAGGGTTCGGTGGACAGAGCCGGTTCTTGTCCACATCGTCGTCGCGGTGGGCCTCGATGAAGCCGACGACGGCTGCGTTGAAACAGGGCGAGAGGTGCCGCACCTGCTGGAGCACGATCCGATCGCGCTGGAAGATCGGGGTGGCGGGGGCGTTGTTCAGGCCGAGCGCGGTGCAGTCCACGTGCAGGACGTCAGGCCCGGTCTTGGTCTCCCCGCGCTCGAACACGATCCGGTCGACCTCGATCCGCAGCACTCGGCCGAGCCTGACGACGTCTTCGATCTGACGCAGGGCTGCCAGCTCAGGCGCGCTGAGCATCGTGCCGCGGAACATCGTCGCCGGCGACGCCGTGTCGATGCGCGTCATTCGCCCCGAGGCCTCGAGCCGCTCGAAGAGGTCATCGAGGTTCGTCGCATCGGCGCCCGCCTCAGCATCGAGAGCGTTGCCCTCCATGATCGCGCTGACCTGCTCCAGCGGTTGAAAGTGCCTGCGGTCGTAGAACCAGGCGTCGCGGGGCCGGATCCAACGGATCCGATCCGGTTGCACGTCGTTGTCCAGGAGCCAGATGCAGGCGTCGGCGGCCGTCTTGCCTGACCCGAGGACGGCGTAGGAGCAGTCTGCTTGCGCGGCCGCCGGTAGGTCGTTGATGGGGACAAGCCGAACGCCCGATGCCACCTGAAACGGGGTGGTGTGGGTCGCCGGGATCTCGGCCTCCAGATATCGAGCATCAACAACCTTGCGACGTACAGCGACATCGTGAAGCTCTCCGGTGCTCAGGTCCCTGACCTGGGCAGAATCACCGCCGCCGCCCACGTACTCGTGACCGGTGAGCACGCGGCCCCGGCCTGTTTGCGTGAGCCGCGCGGCCGCCTCGGCGAAGTACTCCAAGACCTCATCGCCCGTCGCCCGCTCGTAGTACCCGGCGTTCTCCCCGACCTGGTCGACGCGATCCTCGCCGAGCGCCAGCGAATTCACGCCGTAAAGCGCGGAGGGAATGTGTAGGCGAACGAACGGGTACGCATCCGCCCAGTGACCGCCCGGGGCCTCTCGCCGGTCGATCACCGTCACCTCAACATCCGCCTCGGCCACCAGCGCATCGGCGAAGGCAAGGCCACTCGCACCCGCCCCTACGACCAGATAATCGGTGCTGACGAGCATGTACTCCCCTCTGGTTCTGCGCTGAAGAGCGGTCCTCCTTGGACTAGGAAGACCATAGCCGAGGGTTGCGTCTAGTGAGGGAAGCGCCTGGCGTGCAGGTCATGGCCGCTCGACCCGAACACGGCCGAGGTAACGGCAGACCGCTCTCGGACAACCTCAGCCTCGCCGGACCTTGCAGCGTGCTCAGAGCGGGCGGCACGCGCCGCTCGTGCCGCTCTCCCCTATCCAGCGACCGTGAAGCTGAGCCGGGCGGGCGCCGAGCTCTGGCCGGCCGAATTCTTGGCTGTGATCACGAGCGTGTAGGTTCCTGGTTTGAGCTTCAGCGCGTGCGAGATGCGCCCCTGGAAGACCGCCTTGTTGGTCCCGGCGTGGGCGGGGAAAGAAAGCCCGCCACGCGTGACCGTGCGTTTGCAAGCGTGCTGGTGGCGATTCTTCTTCGTCTGCGCCGCGCACTTGCCTTTGACCGTGCGCCCACCCACGATCTGGGTGAACGAGAAGCTGATGCTCGCCGCCTGGTTGAGCGTGAAGGAGAATGTCGTTCCCACCGGCGGTCGTTTGGCCTTGCGTGCGAAGCTCGCCAGCCGGGTTCCGTCCCGCCATCTGTGGTTGGACTCGGCGACGTTGGTGAGGACCGGTGCCCCCGCCGCGGCTGTCAACGTTCGATTCCCGGCGGTCGTGAACGTCCGATCCGCGCTGGTGCTCGTTCCGTCCGGGCTGGTCGCGATCACGCGGAAGTGGTACGTAGTCCCGGGCGAGAGCGAGGAGACCTGTGCGAGCAGCGCGACCGGACTGAATCCGAACGCCGACTGCGGCGTCGTGCTGGCACCGTACGCGGTCGTCGTCCCGTACTGGAACTGGACCGTCGCATCGGGAGCGTTGGCGGTGACCGTAGCGGAGAGCGTCGCGGTGTTAGTGCTGGTTGGGCTTCCCGCGACATTCGTGATCGCTGGCGCGACGACCTCATAGGCGCCGATGTCGCAAGCCGTGCCGCCGGGGCGAGCGACGCCGCGCTGATCGGTCGCCGAGCAGCCGGCGCCGGAGGCGGGCACCTGATCGATCGCTGCGCTGCCCGCCTGCAAGCGCATCGTCTGCGTCGGACCGCCGTTGAAGGCGAGCGGCGCGAGCTTCGGATCTTCGCTGGTGACGGCCGAGAATACGCATGGGTCGGTCACGAGGCCTTTGAGGCTCGGCTTGGAGAAGACGAGGTTGTGCCCGCCGTCAACGATCGCCCCGCGACAGTCGCCACCCGGTTCGTTTTCGTACAGGATCGTGTTCTGCAGCGTCGGCGGAGAGGACAGGCCATATACGCCGCCACCATGCCCGGCCGTGCCGTTAGTTCCCGCCGGGAAGCTGGCGGAAGCCGCACCTCCGAGTCCGGCGTGTCCGGTGGAGTTTTCGGCGATCGTCAGGTTCACGAGCTGGGTCGCCACGTCCAGCACGTTCTCTACCCCGCCGCCATAACCGCCGTTGCCGCCGTTGCCGGCTTTGCCGGCTTGGAAGATGTCGCTCGCGGCGGCGCCCGGGTTTCCCCCGTTCGCTCCGTCTCCCGCGATGTTTCCCTGGATCGTGTCATCGGTGGCCTGCAGCGCCGCGTGTTTGATGATCGATCCGGCGATCGCGATGCCCGCTCCGTTGCCGCCGAAGCCACCGTCGCCGCCGCTGCCGCCGTTGCCTTCTTCTGTAGAGCTGTTCATGCCGGACGAGCCGGCGCCACCCTTCCCGGCGGTGTTCGCGGTGATGGTGCTCTTTTCGACCGTTGCCGTACCGCCGAAGTTGGCGATCCCAGCCCCTCCGCCGCCGTCGGCGCCGCTTGCACCCGAACCGCCGTTGCCTTTCTGCCCAGCCGTCGTGCTGCCCGCGGTCGCTTCGCCGCCTCCGCCGCCGTCGCCCGCGGTGTTGCCGCTGATCGTGGATTCGGTGACCGTCAGCGTGCCCGTCGAGGCGATTGCGCCGCCGCTACCACCCTCGCCTCCTGGTCCGCCGCTACCGCCGAGCGGACCGCCCCTGCCGCCCGTGCCGCCGGAGCCCGCGTGGTTACCGGTGATCGTGGTGTCGGTGACGGTCAGGTTTCCTTCATTGAGGATCGCGCCACCTTCCGCACCGGGGTTTGCTGCGCCGCCCTGACTGCCGTTGGCGGAGCCGGGTGTTCCTTCGCTTCCGTCCTGTGCGTTGGCGTTCGTGATGGTGACGCCCTTCAGCGTCACGCTGGCTTCGGGCATCACCTGCAGCGCACGATCGCCGAGCCTGCAAGCTTCGAGCACCGTCTGTCCTGGACCGGCGCCTTCGATCGTCAGGTCCTTCACGGTGCCCGAAACGGACAGCTCGCCCCAGCTGTTATCGGACGGCCGGGATTTGGATGTCGAGATGCACCCCGACGGCGGACCTCCAAGGAAGAGAAAAAACTCGCGTGTAAGCGGATACGTCGTCGCGGCGAGCACGATCGTGTTGCCACTGGGGCTCGCCGTGCCGCAGTTCCCGTGTCCCGTGCCGTCCACGGTCGCGATCGCTTCTCGCAGCGAGCAGCCTCCTTCGTTCAGCTGATCCGCCGTCGTGTTGACGGTAATCGTGGCCGCGCCAGCCGGCGCCGCCACGGCGAGGCTCGCGAGGATCGCCGCGCCGAATACCTTTCTCACCCCCATCTGCGCGATTCTATGCCAGTGAGCAGGCTTATTGTCAACCGTGCGGTGAGAACAAGCGGTCCACAAAGCAGCCGCGCCGCTCGCGAGACCGTATCCTGGCACGATGGAGGGGAGCACGGTTCGGCGTACGGGGGTGTTTGTTGCTCTGCTGATGCTTGTCGTCGCTCCGGTAGCGCTCGCGGCTGAAGGTCCGCTTGAGGTGCCGCTTCCGAAGGGCGAACTCGGCGCCATCGCTTACGGCGGCGGGCACGTCGTGTGGGCGACAAGTCCGCCGACCGGGCCTGTCCGGATCTACAGTGCGACCGTTGGAGGCGGCAGGCCGCAGCTGCTCGCCAGCGTCCCTCGCGAGCGGCCCGAGGCCGCGCTGACCGTCTCGCTCGCGGCCAGCGCAGCCGGCTACATCGTCAGCCTCCGCGACAGCAGCAGCGTCAACAGCGACCCGTACGGCGGTGAGATCTTCGAAGGCGAAGTCGTCGCGGTCGGTGGCTTTGACGGCGCGCTTCATACGGTCCTGCGCTGCCACCCCGGGAAGGCCAGCCGCGAAGGTGAATTTCCCCCCGTCGGGACTGCGGCCGGAGATCAGCTGTTCGCGTTCGCCGGGGTCGCGTGCGGCGCGCCCGCGTCGATCGACACCGTCACACCGCGAGGCACCGTAACACCGCTGCCGCATGCACCTCGTTTCAGCTTCACCGAAGAACACGAAGTCCAGCACGTCAACCTGACGCTCGCCGGCAGCACGCTCGCGTATACCGCCAGCGATCCGCACGAAGCTCCGTTGGTCGGCATCGACGATCTAGCTTCTGGCGGCTATCGGCAGATCGACCCTGTGTTCGGCGCGATCACGAGCCTGGCGGCACGAGCGGACGGGACGGTGTTCGCAACCGGGACGGTCTTCGCGAACGGGA
>Ga0302181_10000149_pt1 | contig 64742 bp, 58 predicted proteins | sample I_Palsa_E3_3_FD_198786 | JGI IMG/M metagenome (GOLD analysis project Ga0302181, IMG submission 198786) | Peat permafrost microbial communities from Stordalen Mire near Abisko, Sweden - I_Palsa_E3_3 | ecosystem: Environmental > Terrestrial > Soil > Palsa > Peat permafrost | place: Sweden...
CCGACCTGGCCGATATAGACGCCGTGCGTGTCGTGCGCGGTGTTCGAGACGAAGCTCTGCAGCGCCTCGACGTGGGCGTCCTCGTTGTCGGGGTCGCCGCGCAGCGTGACCACGACCAGCCCGGTACGGCCGCCGCGGCGTGACAGCGCCGGATCGGTCCTCGCTGACTGCACCGACGTGACGTACGGCTGGCGCCCAGCGCCGGCCGCGATCGTGGCGATGGCGTCCGCGGTCGTCGACCGAGAGCTCGAGCGGACGATCACGTTCTCGGTGAAGCTGTCAAGCAGTCCGGCATGCTGCAGGCGCGCCTCGGCATGGGCAGATTGGCCCGAGCCCGAGGCCGCATCGGACAGCGAGCGGGTGCCGGCGACCGAGCCGCCGGCGAAGCACGCGACGATCAGCGCCAGCCACAGCGCGATCACCAGCCTGGGGCGGCGTGCCGAGCTGCGGGCGGCGCCGCGCACGAACCGTGCGAGGCCGCCCGGCGCGCCGTCCGGCCGCCGCCGGCCCGGCCGGCGAAAGCCGGCGGGGCGGGATGGTTGAGAGGTGATGGTTGCCATGCCGTCAGCGTCTCGCCGGGCGTGCGTGAAATCGCGGGGGCGCGCGGGCGTTCGCGCCGGTCGCCGGCCCCCGAGTGGGTGGTGGGGGTAGCCCCACCAGCGATCCTCAGCCGCCGGCCAACGTTGCGTCGATCAGCCGGGTCACGTGACTCAGCGCACGCGCGGCGGCGGCCGCGTCATCGTCGTCGAGCTGGGCGTACAGCGGGCCGATCGCGGCGGCGATCCGCGCCTGCGCGTCGTCGCGCAAAGCGCGACCGTCAGCCGTCAGTGCAACCCGCTGTCGCTCCGCGGCGATCAGTCCGGCGCCAGTCAGCCCGTCGAGTGTCGACCGTACGCCGGAGGCGTCGGCGCGCAGCGCCGCCGCCAACTCGGCGGCGAAGCGATCGGCGCCGACGGGACGCTCGCTGCGCGCGAGCAGCGTCAGCGCCACCCACCCGCGGTACGGATCCGGCATCGCCGCCAGCGTGGTCGGAGCGAGCAGTCGTTCCAGCAGCGCGCGATGCGCGTTCTCGGCCCGGCCGAGGATCTGTGGGCTCAGGGTCGTCTCCATCGTCTGCCTTTCGCTGCGAGATCTATTGGTGCGGCCAACAATATCAGTTGGCCACGCCAATGGTTTCTCGCTAGGCTGATGCGTATGGACGAGGCCGACCCGACCCGGATCCATCGGCTGGAGCAGCTGCCGTCGTGGCTCTTGTCGCGAGCGGCGTTGCGCTCACACCGGTTGCTGAGCGAGGCGTTCGCCGCCGAGGGCGTGCGCGGCTATGACTACCGGGTGCTGGCGACGCTGGCACAGCATGGTTCGCTCAGCCAGACCGAGCTCGGCCGGATCGCCGAGATCGACCGCTCCGACGTGGTCGCGTCGGTCGACGACCTCGCGGCCGCGCAGCTGGTGCGGCGATCCGTCGATGCCCGCGACCGGCGCCGGAACTCGATCTCGCTGACTGCGCGGGGGCCCCGCGTGCTGGCACGCTTGGACCGGGTCGTGGCCGGCGTCCAGGACGAGCTGCTGCGGTCGCTGTCGGCGCGACAGCGGGCGCAGCTGGTGACGCTGCTGGCGCGCGTCGCCGACGACGACGCGGCCGCGCCGGCGCGCTGACGATCGGCCGGCGGCGCTGCTGGCGCGCGTCGCCGACGACGACGCGGCCGCGCCGGCGCGCTGACGATCGGCCGGTGGCGGCGAGCGATCAGGACCAGTTCGAGACCGGGCGCGGCCGCAGCTCGCCGTCGACCCACGTATCGACACGCTCGTCGAAGAACGCGACCAGCTGCTCCAGCCGCGGCGCCTCGGGCACCGGGAACGTGTATGTCCAGGCGATGTCGGGCACGACCTGGCCATTGATCCGGGCCGAGTAGTAGGACGCGCGGCCCTTGTACGGACACTGGCTGACGGTGTCGGATTCCTCCAGCAGGTCGAGCTTGAGATCTGCGCGCGGGAGGTAGAAGCGGGTCGCGATCCCCGTCTCGAACAGCAGCACCGGCCGCCGGCTCTCGGCCAGCAGCACGCCGTCGCGCTCGATCCGGACGTGGCGTGAGCTGGGGAGCGTGTCGACGCGCTTGTACGGATCGCGCGGATGGACGAACACCTCCTCGTCCTCCTCATACCAGTGATCGAACTGCTTCCAGTAGAACGCGACGTGGCCGGCGAGCCCGGCCGCCGGCTCGATCGGCGTCTCATAGCCCCAGACGGCGTCCTGCGCGACGCGCTCGCCGACCCGGACCGACCAGTAGCTCGCATCGCCCTTGCGCGGGCAATGGGTCGTCTTCTCCGAACGTTGCAGCAGCGTCTGATCGACGTCCGCCAGCGGGAAGTAATAGACGGGCAGGTGATCGCGTTCGAAGAGGTACTGGACGCTGGTCGAGTCGACGATCGCCTGACCGGCGAGCACCACCCGGACGCGGCGGCCGCACGGCTCGATCCGCAGCGGCGGCCCATCGGCGGAGCCGCCCGGATCGCCGTTGAGGATCTTCCTGTCTTCCAGCGCGGTCGTGCTCATCGGCATCTCCCGAAGGTCGCGGGCGGCTTTTCTACAAGGTCGGTTGACAACGATAACATCGCCCTCGATGAGCTCCCGCGAGCATCGCCTGCTGGCGACCGACCGTCGCATCAGGGCGGTGTTCGGCGGCGAGGTGATCGCCGACACCCCGGCCGGATGGATCGGTTTCGGCGGCTACCAGCCGCCGCTGTATGAGCTGGGGACCTGGTGGTTCGATCGCGCGCAGGTGCGGACCGACCTACTGGAGCCCAGTGACCACACGACGGTGTGCGACGTCCGCGGCCCTGCCACCTACTGGGACATCGTCGTCGGTGACCGCCGCGCCCCGCACGCGGCGTACGCCTACGAGCGGGCACCCGACGGCTGGGAGGCGCTGCGCCGTCTGATCACGTTCGCCTGGAACGACATCGACCACTGGTACGAGGAGGAGCTGGAGGTGTTCGTGCACCCGCGCGGCCCGCTGCACCGCGTCGACGCGCTGCGCAGCTCCCGGCACGTGCAGGTGTCGCTGGACGGGGTGCGGCTCGCCGACACCGCGCGCCCGCTGGCGCTGTTCGAGACCGGGATGCCGGTGCGCTGGTACATCCCGCGCACCGATGTCGCGCTCCAGCACCTGACCGAATCGCCGACCCGCACGCAATGCCCCTACAAGGGCGTCGCCGAGTACTACTCGGTCCGCGCCGACGACCGCCTGATCGAGGATCTGGCGTGGACCTACACGTTCCCGGTGGTCGAGTGCCGGCGCATCGCGCAGCACGTCTGCTTCTTCTCAGAGCGCGTCGACATCACGCTTGACGGCGAACCGCAGACGCGGCCGCAGACCAAGTGGGAGCGCGAGATCCCCGCGCGCGACGTGCTCTGAGCACGCCTCACGCGATCGCCGCCTTGCCCAGCCACATCGCGCCGATCGAGGACGGGTTGACGCCGGTGACGTTCGGCGTGTTCGCGGTCAGCGAGGTCAGGAAGTAGGGGATGATCACGGGCGTCTGGTCAAGCAGCAGTTCCTCGATCTGGCCGGCCAGCTTGCGCTGGGACTGCAGGTCGATCGCCGCCACGTAGTCAGCGACGAGCTGGTCGTAGGTCGGGTCCTTGAAGTGCGCGGCGTTCCAGACCCCGTGGCTTGACAACGCAGCCTCCAGGAACGTGTTGGGGGTGCCGCGATCGCCGTAGTCGACCGCCGAGACGGTGCTGTCCAGCCATGGCGAGTTGCCGAACGTGCTCTCGCCGTAGTAGCTGGACTGCTCGAGGATCTGGAGCGTGAAGTCGATCCCGGCGAGCTTGGCGTCGGCCTGTACGAGCTGGGCGAGCGCGGGCATCTCCAGGGCCTGCTCGGACACGTAGGTGGCCGAGAAGCCGTCCGGGTGACCGGCCGCGGCCAGCAGCTGCTTGGCCTGCGCGATGTCCTGCTTGCGCTGCGGGACGTTCGGGTCCGTCGACGGGAACCGCTGCGCGAACGGGCTGTCGTTGCCCAGCGTCGCGTGGCCGCTCATCAGGCTGGAGATCAGCGCCGGTCGGTTCAGCGTCAGCGCCACCGCGCGACGCACCCGCGGGTCGGTGAACGGCGGCTTGTCGCAGCGCATCGAGATCTCACGATGACCCGACGACTTGCGGCTGAGGATCGTGTACTTGCCCGTCAACAGCGCCTCGGCGCCCTGGGGCACGAACCCGGCGATCAGGTCGGCGTCGCCGCCCTCCATCGCCAGCACCTGCGGCTGCTGGCTGGCGTAGAAGTTGAAGGTGGTCTTGGCCAGCAGCGGCTTGGGCCCCCAGTAGTCGGGGTTGGGAAGGAACGAGGCGCCGCTGGACTGCGAGAAGCTGTCGAGTCTGAACGCGCCGGTGCCGATGAACGTCTGCGGCCACTTCGCGTAGTCGGTCCCGGCGGGAACGATGATCGCGTTGTAGTTGTCGGAGCTGACCAGATATGGGAAGTTCCCGTTCGGCGCCTGCAGGTGGAACGCGACGGTCGCGTCGTCGACCTTGCGGACACCTTCGGGCAGCAGCACGCCGCCGAAGTTCGACAGCGCGTTGGAGGCGTTGTGGGGATCCGACAACTGCTTGAACACCCAGACGACGTCGTCGGCCGACATCGTCTGGCCGCCGTGGAACTTGACGCCCTGGCGCAGCGTGAAGGTCCAGGTCGAGCCGTCGCCGTTGGACGACCACTTGGTTGCCAGCATCGGCTCAAGCGACAGCGTCGCGTCGTTGTCGAACGCCAGGTACTCGCCGGTCTGGGCCAGCAGGTTCAGGCCGCCGGCGTCGGAGACCGTCAGCGGGTTGACGGTCGCGGCGGGCACCTGCTGGGCGACGCGCAGCGTGCCGCCGGCCTTCGCGGGCCCGGTGGCGGACGTCGACGACTTCGCCGGGCCGTTGGAGTTGGCGCCACCGCAGGCGGCCAGGATCACGCCCGCCGCGGACGCCGACAGGCCGGCCACCGAGGCCCGGCGCAGGAACTCGCGGCGGTCGAGCCGGCCGGCGGTCAGCTCGTCGATCAGATGGTTGGGAAGCTCGCCCGAACGGGCTCTGATTCGGTCCAGCCTGAGGTTGGGTTCGCGCTGCATCGACGGCATCCTACTTTCCAATTATTTAAATACAATTTGTGTAGAAAGCTCGCTGTCCTAACGTATTCGCGCGATGTCGGCAGCGGGGACAAGCGCTCAGGCCTTGCGCGCGGCGATCGTCGGCGCCGGGCCATCGGGGTTCTACGCGACCGAGGCGTTGCTCAAGCAGGGCTTCGAGGTCGATCTCTACGACGCGCTGCCGACCCCGTTTGGGCTGGTCCGGGCCGGGGTCGCGCCCGATCATCCGAAGATCAAGTCGGTCACGCGGGTGTACACGAAGACCGCGTCGAACCCGGCGTTCCGCTTCTTCGGCGCGGTGACGTTGGGGACCGACGTCACGCGCGAGGAGCTGCTGGCTCGCTACCACGCGATCATCTACGCGATCGGCACCGCCACCGACAACCGGCTGGGGATCCCGGGCGAGGACCGGCCTGGATCGCATCCGGCGACCGAGTTCGTCGCCTGGTACAACGGCCATCCGGAGTTCGCCGACCGCCAGTTCGACCTCAACGGCGGCCGCGCGGTCGTGATCGGCAACGGCAACGTCGCGATCGACGTCGCGCGGATGCTGGTGCTCGATCCGGCCGAGCTGGCGCCGACCGACACCGCCGACCACGCGATCACCGCGTTCGGGATGGCGGGCGTCTCGGAGGTGGTGCTGCTCGGTCGCCGCGGCCCGGCGCAGGCCGCGTTCACGAACCCCGAGCTGCGTGAGCTCGGCGAGCTCGAACGGGCCGATGTGATCGTCGACCCGGCACAGCTTGAGGGCGTCTCGGTGCCCGATGACGGCGATGCGACCAAGCGTCGCAATGTCGAGATCCTCCGTGAGTACGCGCTCAGGACGCCGTCGGGCAAGACGCATCGACTCGAGCTGCGGTTCCTGCGCTCGCCGCTGGAGATCCTCGGCGAGGGCGACGACGGTCCCGTGACGGGCGTCCGCGTTGGGATCAACCGGCTCTCCGACGACGGCACCAAGGCGGTTGCGACCGGGGCGGAGGAGGTGATCGAGTGCGGCCTGGTGCTGCGCTCGATCGGCTACCGCGGCACGCCGCTGCCGGGGATCCCGTTCGACGCCGAGCGGGGCCTGATCCGTAACGAGGGTGGCCGTGTGCGCTCAGAGCTCGACGGCTCGCCGTGCCCGGGCGAGTACGTCGTCGGCTGGATCAAGCGCGGCCCCAGCGGCGTGATCGGGACCAACAAGAAGGACGCCAATGACACCGTCGCGCGGATCATCGAGGACGAGCGGGCGGGCGAGCTCGGCGTCCCGGACCCATCGCAGGCGACCGCCGCGGCGGTCCAGGAATGGATCGATCAGCGCGTGCCTGGCCACGTCACCTGGCAGGGATGGCAGGCGATCGACATGCACGAATCCGAGCTCGGCAAGTCGATGGGCCGGCCGCGGGTCAAGCTCGTCAATCTCGATGACCTGATCCGAGCCAGCCGCGGCGGCTGATCGCCCGCGGGGCCGCGGCCGGTGTGATCGCGTCCGCGCTGGAAAACACGTGCTTTCTTACCGCGCGCGACGCCGTTGGCTAGAGTCGCGCCGCGATGAAGCGTGAGATCGACGTGACCCAGTCGCCCGGCGGCAAGGCCTACATCACGCTCGGCCAGGGCGAGGTTCGCGATTCCGTCGAGCTGTCCGAGCACGACGAGGCCGACCGGATCCCGACGCTCGACTCGCTCGTGCTGCACTTCGACTTCTACGGTCGCCTGACGGCGATCGAGATCAGCGATGCGGTCGGCTCGGTGCTGCCACCGGAGCTGATCGAGCAGTCCGAGTAGCTGCCCGGCCCGCCGCCACCGGAAGCTCGGCGTTCTCGTCACGGCGTCCGTTACGAAATCGCCAATCTTGCGTGTGAGAGTGCTCATACAGTGATCAACGTGACTGGGACATTGCCCGGTCCAAGCGAGCCAGGCGGGAGCGATCGATGGCCACCGACGTGCACCAGACACTCATGGAGACGGCCGCGGAGCCGCCCTTCCATGACGAGCTCGAGGCGGTCTGGGGCCGACCGTGGGGCGCACACGACGAGGTCGGCAGGCTGGAGGTCGTGCTTGTCCGCGCGCCCGGCTCCGCGCTGCGTCCGATCCGCGCCGACGCCTGGAATCCCACCGCGCAGGCGCTCGTCGACCCCGATGGCGGCTGGTACTGGACCCGGCGCGAGCCGCCGGACACGGCGCGTGCCGCCGCACAGCACGACGGGCTGATCGAGGCGCTGCAGGCCGAGGGGGTCGAGGTCGTGCGGGCCGAGCCGATGGCGTCGCGGTTCACCAAGGCGATGTACGTCCGCGATCCGATGATCACCGTCCCGGGCGGCGCGATCATCACCCGCACCGCAGTCCGGATGCGCCGTGGTGAGGAGGCGGACCTGACCCGCGCGGTCGCGGCCGCCGGGATGCCGATCCTGGCGACGCTGACCGGGTCCGCGACACTCGAGGGCGGCTCGTTCGTCAAGCTTCGCGACGGGCTCGCCGCGCTCGGCAGCTCGATTCGCTGCAACGACGCCGGCGCAGAGCAGTTGCGCTCGATCCTGGCCGGGATCGGTTGGGAGCTGATCGTCGTGCCGCTGCCCGGTTACACGATCCACCTCGATCTGCATCTGGCGATGCTCGCCGGAGACCTGGCGCTGATCGACTCGGCCGGGCTGCCGTACACGTTCCTCGTCAGGCTGCGGGAGCTCGGCGTGGAGCTGATCGAGCTCGAGCCCGGCGAGGCGTGGGGCGTGAACCTCCTGGCGCTGGCGCCACGCCGGGTGCTGATCGCCAGCGGCAGCCCGCGTACCGCTCAGCGGCTGGCGGAGGCCGGGGTCGAGGTCGTGACCGTCGCCTACGACGAGCTGCACCCCAACGGCGGCGGCATCCACTGCTCGACGATGGAGCTCGTCCGCCGGCCGGCCGGATGATCGACGCGGGGGCGGTGATCACGCGTCTGCGAGCGACCGACGCGCACAGCGGCGGCGCCCGTGAGGCGTGGCGAGACCCATGGCTGCTCGAGCGCCGCCGCCTCGACGCGCTGGCTCGCTCGATCTCGGACTCGGTCACGATCGAGACCGACGCGTTCGCCAACACCTGGTACGTCCTGCCCGGCGAGGTGTCCGAGACCGTGTTGGTCGGCAGCCATTCGGACTGCGTCCCGCAGGGCGGTTGGCTGGACGGAATCCTCGGGGTCCATGCCGGGCTCGGCGTGCTGGCCGCGATCGCCGCCGGGCCGCGCCCGCGGCGAACGCTGGCGGTCGTCGACTGGGCGGACGAGGAGGGCACGCGGTTCGGCCGCTCGCTGCTCGGCTCGTCGGCGGCGACGGGTGCGCTGACTGCGTCCGAGCTCCGCGGTCTCGCCGACGCCGACGGGAGCCCGGCGGCGGACGTCGTCTCACGGTTCGGTTTCGATCCTGACGCGCTCGGCGACGACGCTTCGCCGACGGCGGGATCCGGCCTGCACAGCCCTCGGCTCGCCCAGGTCGCCGCCGCGTGTGAGCTGCATATCGAGCAGGGCCCGACGCTTGAGCGCTCGGGTCGCTCGGTGGCGGTCGTCTCCGGCTGCCTCGGGGTTCGGCGTGAGCAGCTGACGTTCACCGGTGTCGCGGGCCACGCCGGCTCGACGCCGATGGCCGAACGGCGCGACCCGGTTCGTGACGCGGCGCGGCTGCTGACCTCGCTCTCGGACGCGGCGCAGGCCACCGGGGGCCTGGCGACCGTCGGCCGGATCGAGGCCGATCCGGCGATCGTCACGGCGGTCGCGCAGCGCTGCCGTCTGTCGCTCGATCTGCGCCATCCGGACCTCGACGGGTTGGCGGCGCTCGACGCCGAGACGACGCGGCGGCTGCGCGAGTCGCGCTGCGAGGTCGTTCGGACCAGCCTGTACCGACAGGATCCGGTCGTGTTCGATCCCGCGCTGGTCACGCTCGGCGCGTCGGTGTGCGGCGGCGGCGATGCTGTCGTCTCGGGCCCGTTGCACGACAGCGCGGCCCTTGCCCAGGCGGGGATCCCGACCGTGATGCTGTTCTGTGCCTCGCTCGGTGGGATCAGTCATTCCCGTCACGAGAACACGAGCGAGCCGGACCTGATCGCGGGAGTGCAGGCGCTGTATCGGCTCGTCATCCTCCTGCTCGATCCCCCCGGCAGCCCGTCAGCGCGCCGCGATCAGCGTTCGTAACCGCTCCGTTATACGCCGGAGCCCACTAGTAGGCTGAGACGGCGTGCGTCGTCTTGGTCCAGCGCTTGAAGTCCGTGACTTCAGGCGCTGGTGGCTGGCGCTGGTGGGGATGGGCATCAGCCTCCAGATGATGGAGGTCGCGATCGGCTGGGAGGTGTACGCGCAGCACCGCTCGGCGCTGGACCTCGGCTGGATCGGCCTGGCCGAGTTCGTCCCGATGTTCGTGCTGGCGCTGCCGGCCGGTCAGCTGGCCGACCGGGTGCCGCGGCGGTTGATCTTCGCCGGGTCGCTGCTCTTGGGTTGCGGAGTCGGCGTCGGCCTGGCGCTGATTTCCGGCTCGGGCGTCACCTCGGTGCTGCCGTACCTGGCGCTGGCGGTCGGGGCCGGCACGGTGATGGCGGTCGGGTCGCCGGCGGCGCGGGCGATGACGCCGACGCTCGTCCCGCCTGAGCTGTTGGGCTCGGCGATGACGCTGCGCTCGATCGCGACCCAATCCGGTCAGGTGGCGGGCCCGGCGATCGGCGGTCTGCTGTACGGGGTCTCGCCGACGCTGGTCTACCTGCTGGCGGCTGGCTGCTGCCTGCTCGCGAGCGGATGCGCACTGTCGATGGGGCCAGGCCGGGTGGCCGAGACCGACGAGGCGCAGCTGACGCGCGCACCCGGGCTGCAGTCGGTCTCGGAGGGACTGGTGCTCGTCGGGCGCACGCCGATCCTGCTCGGCGCGATCCTGCTCGACCTGCTGGCGGTGCTGTTCGGTGGCGCGGTCGCGCTGCTGCCGATCTTCGCCCGCTCGATCCTGCACGTCGGCGCCGCCGGCCTGGGCGTGCTGCGCGCGGCGCCGGCGATCGGGGCGCTGCTGGCCGCGGCGGTCATCACCCGGCGGCCGATCGGCGGTCGAGCGGGGCGGCTGCTGCTGACGGTCGTGCTGCTGTACGGCGCCAGCATGGTCGTGTTCGGGCTGTCGCGTACGTTCGTGATCTCGCTGGTGGCGCTCGCCGTCAGCGGTTTCGTCGACCTCTTCTCGATGAACATTCGCTCGACGACCGTCGCGCTGGCGACCCCGAACCGGCTGCGCGGTCGTGTCAACGCGGTCGAGATGGTGTTCATCAGCGCGTCGAACCAGCTCGGCGCGTTCGAATCGGGCGTGGCGGCATCGCTGGTCGGCACCGTGCCCGCGGTCGTCGGCGGCGGCGTGATGACGATCCTGATCGCGCTCAGCTGGGCGCGGATCTTCCCGGCGCTGGCGGAGGTCGACCGGCTCGAGTCGATCCGGCCGGTCAGCGTCGCCGAGTCGCTGCTGTGACGCGCGAGGCGCGTGGCGCGTCGCGCCAGGCGAACGTTGTCGATGGCCTTCGGACGTGTCGAAGGCCATCGACAAAGTTCACTGGATCGAGACGATGCGCAACCGAATGGTTGCGCTAAGGTGGGCGAGCATGACTCGACTGCTCGTGCTCGGCGGTTCGGCGTTCGTCGGCCGCGCAATCGTCGACGACGCGCTGGCGCGCGGGTGGGAGGTGACGACGTTCAACCGGGGCGTCACGGCGGCCGCGTCTGCGGGCGACGCCCGGGTCACGCGACTGATCGGCGACCGGACCGAGATCGCGACGCTGTCGCAGCTCACCACCTCCAGCTGGGACCTGGTCGCTGACACGTGGTCGGGCGCTCCCGCCGTCGTGCGTGACAGCGCCCGGCTGCTGGCGCCCAGCGCCGGGCGCTACATCTACATCTCCAGCGGCTCGGTGTACCGGCCGCCGCCTGCGGTCGGCGGTGACGAGGACGGGCCGACCGTCGACGCGTTGCCAGACGACCGAGACGACCGCGACTATGCCCGCTGCAAACGGGGCGCGGAGCTGGCGGTCCTGCACGAGTTCGGCGAGCGGCGGGCGCTGATCGCGCGGGCCGGGCTGATCCTCGGCCCGTACGAGGACGTCGGTCGGCTGCCGTGGTGGCTTGAGCGCGTCAACCGCGGTGGGGAGGTGCTCGCGCCCGGTCCCCCGGAGCGCCCGCTGCAGCTGATCGACGCACGTGACCTGGCCCGGTTCGTGCTCGACGCGGCGACGGCGGGCCACCGCGGTGCGTTCAACACGGTCAGCCGCCGCGGACAGGCGACGACTGAGACGCTGCTCGACAGCTGCATCGACGTCGCCGGCGGCGCGGATGCCCGGTTGACCTGGGTATCGCCCGACGTGATCGAGCGGGCCGGGATCGAGCCGTGGACGCAGCTGCCGATCTGGCTGCCGCTCGGCCACGAGTACGAGGGGCTGCACGGCGCCGACGTCGAGCGCGCGCACGCCGCGGGTCTGCGCTGCCGCCCGGTCGGCGAAACGGTCGCCGACACCTGGCGGTGGATGCAGTCACTGGACGGCCCGGCGCCGCTGAGGGCTGGGCTGCCGGCGCCCGGGCTCACGCGCGAGGCCGAGCGTGACGCGCTGGCGCTCGCTCACGCCGCCGGCTGACCGGCGAGCATCACCAGCTGTACGGCAGGAACTTGCCCTCAAGCGTGACCCGCACGCGGTCACCGTCGGCATGCTCGACGCGGTCGATCGCCATCTTGAAGTTGATCGCGCTCATGATCCCGTCGCCGAAGTCCTCGTGGATCAGCGCCTTGATCGCGGGGCCGTAGACCTGCAGCGCCTCGTAGAAGCGATAGATCGTCGGGTCGGTCGGCGGTAGCTGGTCGAAGGAGCCGCGCATCGGGATCTCCTGCAGCAGCGCGGAGGCGTCGGCGTCCTCGGGGAGCTCGAGCAGCTCGACGAGCGTGTCGGCGGCCTCGGCGTCGAACGGATGCTGACCGAGCAGCGCGGCGGTGGTCCAGACGCGATCGAGCTCGAGCGCGTCGGCGATCGCGGCAAAGCTGAGCCGCTTTGAGCGCTTGGCCTCGAGGATCTGCTGGGTGAGCTGCTCGCGCGTCACGTCGATCTGAACGCTACCGCTTCAGGCGGGGTCGACGCCACCGGGGACGCTGCAGCTTGATGCGGGTGGCCCGGCGTCCCGGCGAGCAGCTCAGGCCGGCTGCTCGCCGGGGCGGGAGTTCGCTAGGAGTCGACTCCCGCGCCGAGAGCGTGGACGCCGATCAGGCGGTGGTGGGGCGCGCGCCTTCGGCGTGCTGCTCGACCGCTGCGGCCTGCGGAGTCGGCGTGAGCACCGCGGCGATCCGGGCCGAGAGGACTCCGCACAGCAGGCCGATCAACATCGTCGCCGCGATGTTGAGCGCGACGAACCCGTAGGGCGTCGACAACACCCCGGAGAACGCGCCGGACCCGGCGGTCGTGCCGGACTTCAGGGCGGCGACGACGCCGGCCGGGTTGTGGGTCGGCGACCCGGGAACCCAGCCGTCGGCGCCGGTCGCCAACCACCAGAAGACCGTCCCACCGAATGTCACGAATATCGTCGGCACGTTCACCAGATCCGACAGCGCCGAGGCCATCACCAGCACGAACGCGAGGATTCCGACGCTGAGGGCGATACCCCAGAAGTCAGGCGCCTTCTTGATGTTGTGGACCATGAAGAACAGCAGTAACGCTGCCGCGCAGCCGATCAGCGTGTTGACCGCGACCAGCTTGATCGCGTCGGTGTTGGCGCCGAGCACGAAGAACATGCCCCACGTCAGGAACGCCGCCGGAATCACCAGGTGGAACTTCGCGGGCATGTCGAGCCCGTTGCCGAGACTGCCGTTGGTGACCCAATGGAAGCTGAAGTTTGCCGCGAACTCGACGTAGAGAAATGCGATCACTCCGATCGTGACGGCAAGCGGAGCCGTGAGCTTTAGCTTGGTACTCATAAGTACGTTCTCTCCCTCCTGCAAGGTTGTTAAAACACAGCTCGCAGGGCAACCGCGGGCCTTCCTTCTCTCGGCCACCGACTATCTCTCTTTATCTGGGCTTATACCGGCCCATTGTGAGACAGTGGCGCGTCCGCGGTGAGTCAGACTCGGGAATTCCCCGAAAACTCAGTTGTTTGTTGCAGGTGGGGGCAAAAGGCGGTAAGCGCGCAATCTGCGGTGCAGCGTGGCGCGGCCGATCCCGAGCTCCTTGGCGGCGCGGCTGACATTGCCGCCGTTGCGTTCCAGCGCCGTGTTGATCGCCTCGCGCTCGATGTCACGGAGATTGCCGGCATCAAGCGCGGTCTTCGAGTGCGCGCGCGCATCCAGTTGCAGCGATTCGACCCCGATCACGGTCCCGGCGCGCAGCGCCGCGGCGTCGAGCGTGTTGTGCAGCTCGCGAACGTTGCCGGGCCACGGCTGCGCCGCCAGCGCCTCGTGGGCCTCGGGTCGTACGACCGGGCGCGTACCGCGGGCGTGTTCACGCGTCTCGCACCAGTCCTCGACCAGCAGTCGCAGGTCGTGTGAGCGGTCACGCAGCGCCGGCACCAGCAGCGTGACTCTCGCCAGCCGGGAGGAGAGCTCGGCACACGGCGGCGCGGAGTCGGAGTTGGCGAGGCTGATCACCCACAGATCGGAGCCCGTCTCAGCCAGTTCGTCGAAGCGGTCACAGAGGGCCAGCTGTGCGTCGGGGGCGAGCGCGTGCAGGCGGCGCAGGATCACAGTGCCGCCGGCCGCCACGCCTTGAGTCCACTCGCGCTCCCAGCCGGGCCGCGCACAATGGACGATCGACAGTGGCCCGAGCCCGCCGAGCTCGTGCAGACGCTCGGCCAGCATCAGCTTGCCGGTGCCCGCCTCGCCCTGGATCGCGACCGCCATCCGCTGCCGCGCGACCCGCCCCGCCTCACGGAACAGCCGTTGCATCGCTGGGCTGCGCCCGACGATCGGCGCCCAATCCGGGGGCGCGACTAGGTCCAACTGCGGACGGCCGCGCCCGATCCGCTCGACTGACACGAGTGCCCCGAGCAGCTCCCCGGACCCGCGTACGAGCTGGACCTCGACCCGAGACGTCCCGCGTGACAGCTCCAGCTGCTCGGCGACGTCGGTCTCGGAGCCGAGCGCCTGACGCGCTACGGCCAGCAGCAGCCCGACGTCCTCGCCGGTCGCCGACTGCAGCATGCGAGCGTTCTGGATCACCGTGTGGCCGGCGCGATCGACAGTCAAAAACGGCGCCGCGCGGCCGGCGCGACCGCGCAGATAGTGCTCCATCAGCTCGCGTTCACGGCCGAACACCTGGTCCTCGAGCAGCCGCTCAACATCAAGCGCCGCGCGCACGATCAGCGGCCGCGCGAACGACGCCGAGATCGTGGTGTCGGTGGCCAACCCGAGCACACCGAGTGGCTCACGGGTGACCGGGTGGCGCACGATCGACGCCGTGCAGCTGAAGCCGTGCAGCGCCTGGAGGTAGTGCTCGGCCGCGTGCACCTGGGCCGAGCCGCCGAGCTCCAGCGCCAACCCGATCCCATTGGTGCCCGCCGTCTGCTCCGACCAGACGCCGCCGGGGACGAGGTTCACGCCGTCGGTCACGCGCAGCACCTCGGGGCGACCGGCCCGGTACAGGACGACGCCGAAGTCGTCGCAGACGACGACCGCCGCGGTCGCGTCGCCGAGCTCGGAGATCAGGTGGTCGGCCAGCTGCCGGCTGGCCGCGACGAACTGGCGGCGGCTGTGCCCGGAGTGGTCGAAGCCGCGCAGCGCCGCCTCGTCGACCGGCGGGCCGGCGAGCTCGACGTGGAGCTGGGATGCCGACGAGCGCCGCCACGAGTCGGCGATCTCCGGTCGCACCCCGGCGACGATCGTTCCCTCGGCCTGGAAGGCTTCCCATTCCGACCTGAACGCCACATCCGTGACGGCCGGCCGGTCGATATGACGCGTCGACACCATCTCTCTCCTCCTAGTCGAGAGCGCTGCTCCTAAAGCCTACAGGCCGGTAGATCGGTGCGCGGGGGGTGCCCGCCGGCGCTGATCCGCTTCAATGCGCGCACGATGACGGTCGGGGATTTCAGTCACGCGGTCACGATCACCGCCGCCGACACGGTCGCCGGGTTCGTCCCGGCGGCCAACATGGTGTGCGTCTCGCTGCGTGTCGGCGGCGCCGAGCTGCTGGACCCAGCGCACGGACTGGAGGCCTACGCCGAGAACGGCAAGACGATGGGGATCCCGCTGCTGTATCCGTGGGCCAATCGCCTCAGCCGGCGGGGCTATGACGCGGCCGGCAAGCGCGTGACGCTGCCCGAGCCCGCGGGCCGCTATCCGCTCGATCCGGGCGGACTGCCGATCCACGGCGGGCTCCCGCGTGACCTGGTCTGGGAGCCGTCTCAGCCAGGGTCCGACCGCGTCCACGCACGCCTGGCGTGGGACGATCCGGGGCTGCTGGAGCTCTTCCCGTTCGAGCATGAGCTCGAGTTCGAGGCGATCGTCTCCGACGGCGCGCTGTCAATCGCGACGACGGTCGTGGCGAGCGGTTCCGCACCCGTTCCCGTGTCCTTTGGCTTTCACCCGTACCTGAGGCTCCCGACCGGTGGCCGGGAGACGTGGCACGTGGAACTGGGGGCGACGCAGCACCTTGAGCTCGACGGACGGATGATCCCGACCGGCGAACTCAAGCCCCTGGCGCCGCGCAGCTTCGAGCTGGCCGACAGCAGCTGGGATGACGGCCTGGCGGGGCTCGACGATCCGCCTGTGTTCGTCGCCGCTGCGGACGGCCGCCGGCTGTCGTTGACGTTCGACGAGGGATTTGACTGGGCGCAGGTGTACGCCCCCCCCGGCCACGACTTCATCTGTTTTGAGCCGATGACGGCGCCGACCGACGCGCTCAACAGCGGCGAGGGGCTGCGGGTGCTCGAACCCGGGCAGCGGCACCGCGCCCGCTTCACGGTGATGCTCAGCACCGACACGCCTGGTAAGGAGGCCTGATGGATCTGACGTTCTCGGAGTCCGAGCTCGCCTTCCGTGACGAGCTGCGAGCCTGGTTTGCGGCCAATCAGCCCGACGACGAGCCGATCGGCGACGAGGACGCGCATTACCACTGGCGCGCTGCTTTCCAGCGCCGGCTGGCCGACGACGGTTGGGCGGCAGTGCACTGGCCGGTCCAGTACGGCGGGCGCGGCGCGACCCTGACGCAGTCCGCGATCTTCTTCGAGGAGCTCGGCCGCTCCGGAGCGCCGCTGCCGGCCAACGTGCTCGGGCTGCTGCTCGCCGGTCCGACGATCATGGCGTGGGGGACCGAGGAGCAACGGGAGCGCTACCTGAACCCGATCCTGACCGCCGAGGAGATCTGGTGCCAGGGGTTCTCCGAGCCCGACGCCGGGTCGGACCTGGCCGCGGTCAAGACCCGCGCCGTGCGTGACGGCGACGACTGGGTCGTCACCGGCCAGAAGGTCTGGACCAGCGCCGCCCAATACTCGAAGTGGTGCATGCTGGTCGCCCGCACCGACCCCGACGCCGCCAAGCACAAGGGATTGAGCTACTTCCTGATGGACATGGATCAGGAAGCGGTCGAGGTCCGGCCGCTGCGCCAGATCACCGGCGAGTCGGAGTTCAACGAGCTGTTCATCGACGGCGCGCGGATCCCGCATGAGAACCTGCTCGGAGGCGAGGGCAACGGCTGGAAGGTGGCGCTGACAACGCTGATGAACGAGCGTGCCGGGCTGGCGTTCTTCCTGCAGGTGCGGATGCGCCAGCTGCTTGACACGCTGATCGGCGTCGCGGCGGAGCGCGGCCTGCTGGACGACCCGATCGTCGCCGAGCGGCTCGGCGAGCTGCACCTGAAGGCCGAAGTGCTGCGCCTCACCGCCTATCGCGGCCTGACGGCGATCGAGAAGTACGGTCAGCCCGGCCCCGAGGGTTCGCTGACCAAATGGATGTGGTCGCAGACCAACCAGGAGCTGACCCAGCTGGCGGCCGATCTGCTCGGCGCCGAGGCGCTGACGGTGGGCAGCCCCTGGGCGTACGAGCTGCTGCGCGCGCGCGGCAACTCGATCGAGGGCGGCACCACCGAGGTGCTCAAGAACATCGTCGCCGAGCGCGTGCTCGGCCTGCCGAGGGCCCACTAGGGGGTGCCGGGATGGACTTCGACCTGACCGAGGACCAGCAGGAGATCAAGCGCGTCGCGCGGGATCTGCTCGGCGCCCGCTCGACGATGGCGCGCGTCCGTGAGGCGGCGGAGGCCCGGCGCTATGACGATGCGCTGTGGCAGGAGATCGTCTCGCTCGGATGGCCCGGGATCGCCGTCGACGAACGTCACGGCGGCCAGGGTCTGGGCACCGTCGAGCTGGCGGTGCTGCTGGAGGAGCTCGGCTACGCGTGCGCGGCGACGCCGTTTCTGTCGACCGCGGTCGTGGCCGCGGTGCTGCAGAGCGCCGGCAGCGATCACCAGCGCGAGCGCTGGCTTCCCGGTCTGGTCTCAGGCGTTGTGCGCGCCGGCGTCGGCCCCGCTGGATTGGTGCTCGACGGGGCAGAGGCCGAGATCGTGCTGCTGATCGCCGGGGACCGGGCGACGCTGCTGGAGAGCTTCGAGGCAGAGCCGCTGGAGACGATCGACCCGACCCGCCGCTTCGCGCGGGTCCGGGGCGACGGACAGGTGCTGGAATCAGACGCCGCCGCCCGATTCGCCGTCGCGGTGGCGGCGGAGGTCGTCGGGGTCTGCCAGCGGGCGCTCGAGATGACGCTCGAGTACGTCAAGGAGCGCAAGCAGTTCGGCGTCCCGGTCGGCTCCTTCCAGGCGGTCTCGCACCGCTGCGCGCAGATGCTGCTGCACACCGAATCGGCCCGCTCCGCCGGCTACTTCGCCGCCTGGGCGGCCGACGCCGACCCCGAGCGACTGCCCGAGGGCGCGGCGCTCGCCGCCGCCGCGGCGGCAACCGGCGGGCGCGAGGTGACGGCGTCCGCGATCCAGAACCACGGCGGGATCGGCTTCACCTGGGAGGCCGACGTGCACTGGTTGTACAAGCGCGCCGAGCTTGATCGGGCGCTGTTGGGCTCAAGCTCTCGCCATCACGCGACGCTCGCCAGGATCGCGGCCCGGCGGCTGGGCGCGGCCGCGCCGGCGTGACCGCGCCGGCGTGACCGCGCCGGCGTGACCGCGCCGTAACGCAGGGCCGGCCGCGGCTGACGACCGCGGGAGTGGACGTTCGCGAGCGGTTGAGGCCCTTGGGAGATCACTTGTACGTGCCGCAAGTGATCACCCAGGTCGCGGCTGCGAGCCAGGGTGTCTGGGCGTGGTCGGGAGATCACTTGCAGCTCCCGCGAGCGATCGCCCAAGCAGGTGGCGCGTGCATCGCCCGGCGGGCTGCCGACGGCCGATGGTCGAACACCGAGCAGCGCGTTGGGGACCGGATCGAGGCGCGCGGACGCGAAAATCGCTTAGCACGCGGCTCGGACGGCTCGTTGCAGCCACGAGGGAAGTGCCCGCGCGCGGCGAACAGCCTTGCGATCGCCAGTCCAAACTGCTCGATCGCGGCGACAGCCTTGCGATCGCCAGCCCAAGGAGCCCTTCGCATGAGCTACAACGACGAACCCGACCCGCAGCGCGCGCGCGACGAGCGCGGCGCTGACCCGACCGAGGCCTATCAGGCGACCGCTGAATGGGACGCGATGTCCGAGCAGGGGTCCTGGGAGCAGGGCGCCGGTGATGGCGAGTGGGAGGAGTCCGAGCGCCCCGTCTGGGAACGGGACGACGAGCAGGACGCATGGGAACCGTCGGCCCAGGAGGACTGGGAGCAGCCGCCCGACGAGGCGCCCGGCGGCGTCACCGGCGCCAAGCAGTCGATCTCGGTCGCGGCCGACAAGATCACGCGCTGGTTCGCCGGCCTCGACAGGCGACCGGAGTACGAGGACCAGGTGAGCGGCGTCGATCCGGTCGCCGAGCTGACGCCGGCCCCAGCGCAGAGCGAGCGCGCCCGCGGCTTCGCCGCGCGTGAGCGTGGTGCATCCCCAGGCCGTCGTGCCGTCGCCAGCCGCGCGGCCGCCGCCGATCGGCGTCGCAGCGTCACTGCCGCCCGCGAAGGCGCGCCGAGCGCCGGCGCGTTCAGCCGCGGCTCCGCGCACGCGGCCCGCGCGCTCCGCGGCGACCGCGACCGCCGCCCGATGGCACCGCCGTCGGCCGACAGTCAGGTCGGCGAGTCGCTGCCCGAGCTGATGGGCGGCGACGGGTCCTCCCGGTTCCCGGTGGCGCCGCTCGGCTACAACCGCCAGGCGGTCGATGAGCAGTTCGCCGAGCTCGAGAGCGAACTGATCGAGCTGCGCGAGGCGCTGGCTCAGGAGTCGCACGGCGAGGCGCCGATCTCGATCCAGGAGGAGCTCGAGCGGATCGGCGAGGAGACCGCCTCGATCCTGGTCGTCGCCCACGACAAGGCGAACGAGACGACCCGGCTGGCTGAGGAGCAGGCCGATCGTTGCATCGCCGACGCCGCCGCCAACGCCGTCTCGATCACCGAGGAGGCGAAGCGCAAACTTGCGGAGCTTGAGGCCGAGACCGACGGGGTCAGCCGCCACCGCGATCGGCTGATCGCCGACGTCCGCAACATCTCAGCCGCGCTGGCGTCGCTGGCCGACGGCGCCGAGCGCCGGTTCGCGGAGCCGCTGCCGGCCGAGCACGAGGCCGAAGTGCCGCCGGCGCAGCCCGAGGTCGGGGCGCAGGCCGAGCGGACGCTGGACGGCCCCGAGAGCGCCGTGTAGCGACAATCTGACGATGAGCATCCGTGAGCACCGCCGACCGACGGTGCTCGCGGCATGGCTCGACTGCGTCTGGGAGCGCACCGTGGACCACGGCGGCGGCGCCCGGATCCTGCCCGACGGCTGCATCGACGTGGTCTTCTCGCCCAGCCGCGGCCTGCGGCTGGTCGGCGCCAACACGGTCGCGTTCATCTCCGACATGGAGCCCGGCGAGCCGGTGATCGGGGCGCGGCTCGTGCCCGGCGCAGCGCCGGTTCTGCTGGGGATCGCGGCCGAGCCGGTGCTCGACCGGCGTCCACCGCTGAGCGAGCTGCTCGGTGACGACGGCCGCCGCCTGCAGGCATTGCTGTACGAGTCCGCCGATCGGGTCGAGACCCTGGGCGGCTGGCTGACGGAGCGGGCCCGGCGCGCACGCGACCCGGATCCGCTGGTCACCGCCACCGTCTCCGGGATGGCTGGAGGCGATCATCGGATCGGACCGCTGGCGGGCTCGCTGGGGATCTCCGAGCGGGCGCTGCGCCGGCGCGTGACGGCAGCCGTCGGCTATGGCCCCAAGCGGTTGGCGCGAGTGCTGCGGCTGCGCCGGGCACTGGCACTGGCCCGTGATGGATCGTCACTGGTCGACGTCGCCTACGAGGCCGGCTACGCAGACCAGGCGCATTTCGGTCACGACTGCCTGGAGCTGGCCGGCGTATCGCCTGGCCGTTTCCTACAAGACGCCGCCGGCTGAGCCTGGGACGCTTGCGGCTATGAGCACCGAGATCACCCCGCTGACGCTCGGCTGGACGATCGTCTACGTCGAGGACCCCGTCGCCGCGAGCGCGTTTTACGAGCGGACCTTCGGCCTGCGGCCCGAGTTCGCCGCTCCTGACGGCACCTACGCCCAGCTGGACACCGGCCAGACGAAGCTGGCGTTCGCCGCGTACTCGTTGGGGGAGGGCAACTTCCCCGGTGGGGTGGCGCGTCCTGACCCACGCCGGCCGTGCAACGTCGAGCTGGCGCTCGTGTCGCCCGACGTCGACGGTGCCACTTGCCGCGCGGTGCAGGCCGGCTGCACGTCGCTGGCGGACCCGAGCGACAAACCGCACGGACAGCGAGTCGCCTACGTCCGTGATCCGTTCGGCACGTTGATCGAGATCGCCAGCCCGCTGTAAGCAGACAGACCACTAGCCTGAGCCGGCGTGATCCGGGCGCTGCTGCTGGACTTCGACGGACTGCTGTACGACACGGAGAGCTCGGCCTACGGCGCCTGGGAGCAGCTGTATGCCGAGCACGGCGTCCATCTGTCGCTGCGGACGTGGGTCATGGAGGTGATCGGCCGGCCACCGGGCGCCTCCGGCTTCGATCCGCTGACCGAGCTCGAACGGCTCACCGGCGAGCGGTTCGACCGCGAGGCGGTACTCGCCGCGCGCGACGCCCGTCGCCACGTGATGCTCCCGGATCACCTGATGCCGGGTGCCGATGCGCTGCTGGCCGGCGCACGGGCCGCGGGGCTCGAGACGGCGATCGTGACCAGCAACAGCCTCGTCAACGTCGAGCGGCACCTGGCGCGCGCCGGTAGCACCCACCGGTTCGACGCGATCGTCTGTGCCGAGGGCGATCCGGTCCGCGGCAAGCCGGCGCCGACTTTGTATCTGGAGGCGCTGGAGCGGCTCGGGCTGCACGCCGCCGAGGCGATCGCGCTCGAGGACTCGCCCAACGGCGTCGCCGCCGCACGCGGGGCCGGCCTCTACTGCATCGCGGTGCCGAACGAGATCACGCGCGGCGCGCCCGGGCTCGAGGCGGCCGACCGGACGATCGGCTCGCTGACCGACCTGCGCCCGCGCGAGCTGACCTCCGGCCCGACGGTTTCGGAGCGGATCCGGAGCCACGGCCGCGATCTGGCGCGGTCGGGGCGGTCACCGCTGTACGTCGCGCTGATCGCGGCCGCCGCGGACGACTACGAGGCCGGCGGCGTGGTCGCGCGGCTGTTCGCCGGCGTCCACGCGCCGCCGGGCGCCGCGCCGGCGCTGCGACTGATGGCGGCGCTGCACGAGCTCGCGCTGACCGGCCGCGAGCCGGAGCTCAGCGCGTTCTATCCGAGCGCCGGTGGCACGCAACCACCTGAGCATGCCTGGCCGATCGTCCGCGACGCGCTCGAGCACAACTTCGACTGGATCGAGGCGCGGCTGCATCGCACCGTCCAGACCAACGAGCCGGGACGCTCGGCGGCGCTGTATCCAGTGCTGCTGTGGCTGTCGGCGGCGTACGGACGGCCGCTGCGGCTGCTGGAGATCGGCGCCAGCGCCGGCCTGAACCTGATCTGCGATCGCTATTGCTACGACGTCGGCGATCTCACGCTCGGTGATCCCGGCGCACCGGTCCGCTTCGCGCACCCATGGCGCCCGGCGCCCGCGATCGATCTCGCCGCGGCCGCCGCCGCGCTGCGGATCTCCCACCGCGAGGGCTGTGACCCCAACCCGCTCGATCCATCCAGCCCGGACGATCGCCGACGGCTGATCTCCTATATCTGGCCCGACGAGCGCGACCGGCTGGCGCGGCTGGACGCGGCGCTGGCGGTCGCGGCGCCGCGACCGCCGATGGTAGTCAGGGAGCGGGCGATCGATTGGCTGCCCGATGCGCTCAGCCGGCGCCGCGACGACGAGCTGACCGTCGTCTGGCACTCGGTGATGCGCCAGTACGTCGATCCGGGCGAGTGGCAGGCGCTGCTTGAGGCGTTCGGCGGGGCGCTGGCGGCGAACCAGGAGCGACCGATCGCGTGGGTCGGGATGGAACCGAAGTCTGGCGATGGCGGCTTCGAGATCACGCTGCGAACCGGCGCCGATCAGGCGGCGACCCGGATCGCCAGCTGCGATGACCACGGTCCGCCGGTCGCCTGGGAGCTCGGCGCCGATCAGCCGATCGGTTGACTCAAGGCAGCCGCTCGGCTGACCGCGGAGATCAACCTGGACGGCCGCGGGATCCAGCCGCTCGGGCGATGTGATCGGACGCCGCCGCTGCCAGCCTGTGCACCATGATCGAAACCATTGAACAACGGGCCGTCGACACGGTCGTCTCGGTGCAGGACCTGCGCGTCCGGTACGGGGCGACGGTCGCGGTCGATGGGATCTCGCTGAACATCCGGCGCGGTGAGATCTTCGGGATCCTCGGGCCCAACGGCGCCGGTAAGACGACCACGGTCGAGTGCATCGGTGGCCTGCGGACGCCCGACGAGGGCACGATCTCGGTGCTCGGCCTTGATCCCCGCCGTGACCGCGACGAGCTGCGCGAGCGCGTCGGGATCCAGTTGCAGAGCTCCGAGCTGCCCGACAAGTTGCGAGTCGGCGAGGCGCTGGAGCTGTTTGCGGCGTTCTATTCCGATCCCGCCGATCCGGCCGAGCTGCTGGCGCTGCTCGGCCTCAGCGAAAAGCGCGACGCTCGCTTCGTGAGCCTGTCCGGCGGGCAGAAGCAGCGTCTGTCGATTGCGCTGGCGCTGATCGGCTCACCGCAGCTGGCGATCCTTGACGAGCTCACGACCGGCTTGGATCCCGGCGCCCGGCGTGAGACCTGGAAGCTGATCGAGTCCGTCCGGGACGCCGGCGTCACGGTGCTCCTGGTCACGCATTTCATGGAGGAGGCCGAGCGGCTGTGTGACCGTGTGGCGCTCCTGCACCGCGGCCGGATCCACGCGGTCGACACGCCCGCCGCACTGGCAGCCGGCGCTGACGCGCGCCAGCAGCTGAGCTTCGTGCCGTCGGCGCCGCTGGCCGACGAGCGGCTGCTGTCGCTGCCCGACGTCACCGACGTCAGCCGCCATGGCGAGCGCCTGACCGTGTCCGGCAGCGGCGATCTGGTCGCGGTCGTGATGACCGAGCTCGGACGCCGGCAGGTGGTGCCGATGCAGACCCGTATCCAGCAGTCATCGCTCGACGACGCGTTCGTGGCGATGACCGACGAGCAGGAGGATCGATGACCACGCTGACCGCTCCCGAGCGTTCCGAACCGGCCTGCACCCCAGCCCGTGCCGGCAACCGCCAGCGCGCATTCGCGCGGCTGCTGGGCACCGAGCTGCGGCTGTTCGTGCGCGAGCCGCTGGCCCTGTTCTGGGGGGTGGCGTTCCCGCTGGTGCTGCTGATCGTGCTCGGGATCGCGACATCGAAGAAGCCCCAGCACAGCCTCGGCGACGTCAAGGTGATCGTCGTCTACACGCCGGTCGTGATGGTGTTCACGCTGACGATCCTGGCGCTCAACGGGCTGCCGGCCGTGCTCGCCTCCTACCGCGAAAAGGGCTATTTGCGCCGCCTGTCGACGACGCCGATCGGGGCGTGGCGGTTGCTCGCCGCGCAGATCGTGCTGAACTTCGCTGTCAGCGCCGTCGCGGTCATCCTGATCGCCGCGATCGCGCGGATCGCGTTCGGGGTGGCGCTGCCCAGTCAGGTGGCTGGGTTCGTGCTGGCGATGGTGCTCGGCGCCGCGGCGATGCTCGGGCTGGGGACGCTGATCTCGGCGATCGCGCCGTCGCCGCGGATCGCCAGTCTGGTCGGCTCGCTGCTGTTCTTCCCGATGATGTTCTTCGCCGGCCTCTGGGTGCCGCGCGCGGAGATGGGGTCGGTGTTGCGCCATGTCTCAGACTTCACGCCGCTCGGAGCGTTGGTCGCGGCCGTGCAGAACACCGAGGCCGGACACTGGGCCGGGACGACCCATCTGCTGGTGCTGGCGGCCTGGGCGCTGATCATGTGCGTGGCCGCCGGTAGATTGTTCCGCTGGGAGCAATGACCACGTCACGCCGGGAAGAGTGGCTGGACTTCTGGGAGCGGCGCGAGCTTCCAGCGCTGACGGGTCTGCCGTACCTGCTGCTGACGCTGTGCACCGGCTTCGACCAGTTCGCCGGCGGCGGGCTGGTCGATCTGGCGATCGCCGCGTCGGCGGCCGCGCTGATGGCGGGGATCGACCTCCGCGACCGCCGCAGCTCGTGGACCGACCCGCAGACCGCGCTGCCCACCGGGTGGGCAGCGGTCGCATTCCTCGTGCTGGTCGGGCTGTCGGCCGCGTTGGTGCTCCGCCAGCCGCTGTTTGGCTTCTACGTGTTCACCGGCTACTTCTGGTCGTGGAGGATGCTCGAGGGACGCGCCCGGTTCGTCGGCGTGGTGCTCGTCGCCGGCACCGTGGCGATCTCGCAGACGGGTGCCGGTCCGTATCGGGACGCCGCTGCGCTGGCGGGGCTCGCGGCGTTGTGGCTCGTCAACGTCGGGGTGGCGGGCACGTTGACCTGGTTCGGCTGGGTCGGCGAGGAGCAGCACGACCGGCGGGCCCGTGAGCTGACCGAGCTGACGCGGGCGCACGCCGAGCTCGAGCGCGCGATGAGTGAGAACGCCGAGTTGCAGCAGCGGCTCGTGACCCAGGCGCGTGAGGCCGGCGTCGCCGAGGAGCGCCGGCGGATGGCGCGGGAGATCCACGACACGATCGCCCAGGGGCTGGCGGGGATCGTCACCCAACTGCAGGCCGCGCAGCGCGCCGGTGAGCAGCCGGCGTCAGCGGCCGCCCGCGTGTCGGCTGCGATCGATCTGGCCCGCTCAAGCCTGAGCGAGGCGCGGCGCTCGGTGCAGGCGCTCGCTCCCGAGCCGCTCGCCGGCGCTCGGCTGCCCGACGCCGTGCAAGAGGTCGCTGACCGTTGGACGACGCTGCACGGCGTCCCGGTCACCGTGGCCACGACCGGCAACGCGCGGCCGATGCGCCCGGAGCTGGAAGTGGCGCTGCTGCGCACCGCCCAGGAGGCGCTCGCCAACGTCGCCAAGCATGCCCACGCCAACCGTGTCGGCCTGACCCTGTCCTACATGGAGGACCAGGTGACGCTTGACGTGCGCGACGATGGAGTTGGCTTTGCCACGGTCAACGGCGGGGGTCCGATGCGTCCACACGACGACGGCGGCGGCTTCGGGCTGACGGCGATGCGCCAGCGGGTCGAGGGCGTGGCGGGCAGGCTCGCGATCGAATCCGAACCCGACTCAGGGACCGCGATCAGCGCCTCCGTCCCCGCGATCTCGGCATGACCGCTGCATCGGAGGCCGTGCCGATCCGAGTGATGATCGTCGACGACCACCCGGTCGTGCGCAACGGGTTGATCGGGATGTTCGAGGGCGAAGCGGGGTTCGAGGTGGTCGGCGACGCCGGCGACGGCGCCGAGGCGGTTCGGCGTGCCGGGGCGCTGGCGCCCGACGTGATCCTGATGGACCTGCGAATGCCCGAGATGGACGGCGTGGCGGCGATCTCGGCGCTGGCGGCCGCCGGGTCGCCCGCGCGCGTGCTGGTGCTGACCACCTACGACACCGACTCCGACGTGCTGTCGGCGATCGAGGCGGGCGCGACCGGATACCTGCTCAAGGACGCGCCGCCGGCCGAACTGTTCCGGGCCGTGCGCTCGGCCGCGTCGGGCGAGGCGGTGCTGTCGCCGTCGATCGCGACCCGGGTCGTCAGCCAGATGCGAGGGGCGGGCGGGTCCGTTTCTTTGCCGGCGGGAGAGCCGATCTCGTCTCGTGAGCTCGAGGTGCTGGAGCTGGTGGCGCGGGGCGCGTCCAACCGGGATGCCGCGGCACGGCTGTTCATCTCGGAGGCGACGGTCAAGACTCACCTGATGCACATCTACTCAAAGCTCGGCGTCAACGACCGTGCGGCAGCCGTCGCCGAGGCGTTCGACCGCGGCCTGCTGATTCCGCGTCATCTGAGCTCCTGAACGGCTTCCCGCGCGCGATTGCCGCGGACTCTGGGAAGCTTGCGCAGGTGTCCACCCAGACGATCGCGAGCGAGCGCCGCCTGCGGCCTCGTTTGAGTTGGCGGTCCCGTGTCGCCGAGCGGCCGGGCGCGCTGACCGTCGCCGCCCTCACGGTGCTGGCGGCGCTGCTGCGGCTGATCACCCTGTCGTCGCAGAGCTTCTGGCTGGACGAGGGGTACACCGTGCGGCTCCTGCGCATGCCGTTCGGACAGATGCTCCGGACGGTTCCGCAGACCGAGTCGACGCCGTATCTGTACTACGCCGTCGCGTGGGTCTGGACCCGCGCGTTCGGGTTCAGCGAGTACGGAATCCGGTCGCTGTCGGCGCTGGCCGGAATCGCCACCGTCCCGGTGGTCTACCTGGCGGCTCGCTGGCTGGCCGGCCATCGGGCCGGAGCGATCAGCGGGCTGCTGGTCGCGGTTTCGCCGCTGATGGTGTGGTTCTCGCAGGAGGCTCGCGCCTACTCGTTGGCGACGCTGCTGTCGGCGCTGACCGTGCTGTGCGTCGTCGGTTACGCGCGGTCGCATCGTTCACGCTGGCTGGCGGGGTGGGCGGCGTCGGCCGCGCTTGGCGCGGCGACTCATTACTTCGTCGCGTTCGTCGTGCTCGGCGAGCTCGTGTGGCTGTGGCGGACGGCGCCGCGGGATCGCCGGCTGGCGGCTGCGGTCGGGCTCGTCGCCGTCGTCGGGTGCGCGCTCGTGCCGCTGGCGATCGAGCAGCAGCGCACCGGGCACGCCGACTACATCTCGCATTCGAGCCTGCACACGGTCGTCATCCAGATTCCCAAGCAGCTGCTGCTCGGCTACGCGAGCCCCGATCAGAAGGTGACGGTGGCGCTGGCGGCGCTGCTCCTGCTCGGCGGCGCGATCGCGCCGCTGGCGTTGTCGGCGCCCGTCCGGGCGCGGGCGGCATGGCCGCTGATGACTGGGGTGGTCGTGGTGCTGATGCCGGTCGTGCTGGCGGCCGGCGGGGTCGACTTCCTGGACACCCGGAACCTGCTGCCGGCGCTGCCGCCGCTGCTGATCGCCGCGGGGATCGGGTTCGAGGGCTGGCGGGAGCTGGCGGTCGAGAGCCGGCGTCCGAGCTGGCGGACGGCCGGAAGCTGGGCCGCCGCCGGGCTGGCGCTCGTGTCGCTGGTGGTGGTCGTGCTCGTCGACACCGACTCGCGCTACCAGCGCGACGACTGGCGCGGCGTGGCGCGCGCGCTCGGGCGTGACACGGGCGCCCGGGTGCTGCTCGTCGACCCGGCGTCAGGCGAGATCCCACTGCAGGTGTACATGCCCGGCGTGCGCGCGTTGACCGCGCCGGTCGCGGTGCGGGAGTTCGACGTCGCCGTCGTGCCCGTGAACGTCCATGGCGGCGGGATCGGCACGCCGCCGCGGGCGAACGGGCCGCAGCCGGCTGCGCTCGGGTTCACGCTGACGGGGACCGTATATGCCTCGACGTACACAGTGCTGCGCTACACGGCGCGTTCGCCGGTGGTGATCTCGCCGTCGCTCGCGAACGCGGCGTGGCTCGGCCAGAGCGGCTACGGCGCGCTCTTGCAGGACGGGCGCTGATGGGCTACGAGATCTCGATCACCAGCGATGCGGAGGCGTTCGCCGCCGTCGCCGGCACGTTCCTGGCAGCGGAGCTTGAGCGAGAGCAGTTGGCGCGGGTCGTCGAGGGCGTGCTGAACGGTCGCTACGCCGAGCACCCCAACTACTTCGCCACCGTGCTCGGCGCCGGCGGCGAGCTCGTCGCCGCGGCGCTGCGGACGCCGCCGCACAGCCTGATCTGCACGCGGCTGCCGGATCCGGCGGCGCCGCCCGCAATCGGGTTGATCGACGTCTGGCTGGAGCGCGACCCGGACGTCGCCGGCGTCGGTGCCGAGCCCGAGACCGCCCGGGCGATCGCCGCCGCGTGGGCGCGTCGGACCGGCGGCGACACCGATCTGCACCTGAGCATGGCGATGCACGCCGCACGGGCGATCGAGGATCCGCCGCGGCGGGCCGCCGGGCGGCTGCGGCTCGCCGCTGCCGCTGACCGAGATCGGCTCGTGCGCTGGTGGCGCGCCTTCTTTATCGAGGCCGAACCGCTGCATCCCGACGACGCCGAGCAAGCCGTCGCGGCCCGCTACGAAGACGACGCGCTGCACGTGTGGGAGGACGGCGGCGAGGCCGTGTCGCTGATCGGGGCGCGCCTGACGGGCAACGGCCACGGATGGATCGGGCCCGTCTACACGCCGCCGGAGCTGCGCCGCCGCGGCTACGCGGGCGCGGGGGTCGCCGCAGCCAGCCGCCGGCTGCTCGACGCGGGTGCGTCGGACTGCATGCTGTTCACGGACCTTGCGAACCCGACCTCGAACAAGATCTACCACGAGGTCGGCTACCGCCGGTTCGCCGACTGGGAGGACCACCGCTTCATGCCGTGATGGCGGGGTTGGCGGCTCAGCCGGCTCGCGCCGCGGGCCCGGCGGTCGCCTCGCCACTGCGCACCTCGGTGGCGTCGGCGACGGGCTCCTGGTCCGGGCGCCCTCGCGGCATCCCCAGGAACGAGACCACGAACGCCACGGCCATCGCGGCGGCCATGCCGATCACAACCGTCTTGGTCGCCGCGGCAAAGTCGGCCTGGACGGCGTGGACCGCGGCGTGCGTGGCGTGCGCGAACAGGTTCGACGAGCTCGAGCTCGAGCTCGAGCCGGTGCTCGCGCCGGAGACGGCGTGGGCGATCCGTGAGGCCTGCGCGTGCGGGAGGCCGTCGGCACGAAGCGTCTTGGTGACCTTCGAGACGACCTGGGTGACGAGGATCGAGCCGAGCACCGCCAGGCCAAGCGAACCGCCGAAGTTCCGGACCGTCTGGGTGACGCCGGTGACGGCGCCGTAGGCGGTCGAGGCCGCGCGGTTGAGCGCATCGGTCGAGACCGGGCCGAGCGTCAGTCCCATGCCGGCGCCGGCGATCGCCAGGTACGGCCACTGGTCGGAGAACGACAGGGTATGGAGCTTTGAGGCCCACAGGTAGAAGCCGACGGCGCAGACCGCGCAGCCGAGCACGACGGTCGGACGAGCGCCACGGCGGTCGAGGATCCGGCCGCCCCACTGGGCCGCGATCGTGAACCCGCCGAAGAACACGAACAGGATCAGGCCCGCGTTGGAGGCGCTGTCGCCGAGCGCGATCTGCGCGTAGAGGCTGGCGAAGAAGAACAGCGGCACGAAGCAGATCGAGAGCAGGAACAGCACCGCGTTGTCGACCGCGAAGCCGCGATTGGTGAACAGCCGCATCGGCACGAGCGGCTGGTCGACGCGCAGCTCCCAGGAGACGAACGCGACGACCAGCGCGATCCCGACCACGATGCACGCCCACGTCGCCGGGCTCGACCAGCCCCACGCCGACGCCTGCTGCAGCCCGAGCACCCCGATCCCCATGCCGGCGATCGACAGGCCCGCCCCGACCCAGTCGATGCTCTCGTGCCGGGGTTGCTGCTCGGGCTTGGAGATGATCGTCAGCGCGATCGCGATCAACGCGATCGGCACGTTGATCCAGAAGATCGAGCGCCACGTCCACTGCGTCAGATAGCCGCCGGCGATCGGTCCGATCGCGGTCAGGCCGCCGGAGATCGAGAAGAAGATCGCCAGATACTTGCCGCGCTCGCCGACGTCGTAGCTGGCGACGACGATCGCGAGCGCGGCCGGGAACAGGAACGCCGCGGCGGCGCCCTGCAGGACGCGGCAGGCGATGATCCACGTCTCCCCGGCCGAGCCGCTCGGGGTGGCGCCGCACAGCGCCGAGAACAACGCGAATGCGAACACGCCGATGATCAGCGTCTTGCGGTGTCCGACGATGTCGGCGACACGGCCGCCGAGCGCGAACAGCGCCGCCAGTGACAGCAGGTAGCCGTTGACGACCCACTGCGCCCCGGTCGGCGACAGCTTCAGGTCGTGATTGAGGTCCGGGACGGCCAGCGCGACGATCGTCTGGTCGATGAACATCATCGCGACGGCGAAGATCATCGCCGTCAACACCAGGTTCTTGTTCGTCACGGCCGCTCCCGGATCGCGTTGGCAACCGGTGTTATATCCGTCCGGCGAGGTCCGGCGACGTGCGACGACGTGCGGCGACGTCCGGCGACGTCCGGCGGCATCCCGCGGCATCCCGCGGCATCGGGCGGCGTCTGGCGCGTCCGGCAGTCGGCGCGGGGGCGGACGCGCGTGTCGCCGGCCGGTACGGGAATCCCCCGGCGGGCCTGGTCGATGGTGGGTGCGCGGCCGTGCGCCCGCAACCTTGCTCGGCAGTCTCGAGGACGCCGTGGGCGGGCTATCGGCGCGCGTCAGTTGGTCCATTTTGGGGGCCGGGGCGCCCGAAACCGACCATCTGATCGCTGCGGAGTCTGACCCGGGACCGGTGGCGCCGGAGTCGGTCACTTTTGCCTATGTGGCCGTCAAAATCGACCAATTGGATGCCACGGGATCTGTCCAGGGTCGCGAGCGAGCGGTCCGAGCCGACGGCGCCCGCGCGGCGGGCGGGGAACCTCAACCGGTGGTGGCCGCCACCGGACCCGCCGCCCCTCGGTCGTGATCTCAGGGCGACGCAGAGCGTTGGCCGCGCGCAGGGTCCCCGGGGTATCCGCCAGCGCCCTCGGCGGTCTCGCGGCGCCCTCGGCGGCCTTGCGGCGCGCTCAGCGACCGCGCGCGCCGGCGGCCAGCACGTGCGCGTGCACGAACGCCAGCTTGTCGATCACCGGCTGCGCCAGCGTGAACGGGTAGAGATCCTCGCGGCCCATGCTGCGATTGACGGCATTCAGCGCGTAGGTCAGCGGCAGCCACTCGCCGAGCACCTCGTCAAAGCCGCGCTCGGCGGCGTCGGGCCGCGGCGTCGACTCCAGCGGGCGCTTATCCGCGACCGCGCGCGGTCCGCCGACGACGACGCCGTACTCCGCGGCGGTCTGGAGGGTGTCGCGGATGTGGAGGTAGTGGGCCCATGTCTCGGCCCAGTCCTCCCACGGGTGCATCGTCGCGTAGGCCGACACGAAACGCTGCGGCCAGTCGGCCGGAGGCCCGGACTGGTAGTGGCGCTCGAGCGCCTCGCCGTAGTCGACGCGCTCGTCGCCGAATAGCTCGCGACAGGCGTGCCAGTCGCTGTCGCCGGAGAGCAGCAGCGGCTGGAAGTAGTGGCCGAGCTCGTGGCGCAGGTGCCCGAGCATGGTGCGGTACGGCTCCCCGAGCTCGGTCCGCCGCGCCTCCCGACGGGCGTCGTCGGACTCGGCGAGGTCGATCGTGATCACCCCGTCGTCATGCCCGGTCTGCACGGGCTCAGCCTCGGACGAGAGCAGATCGAACGAGAGCAGCCCGGGGGCGACGCCGGGCAGCCCGAGGTCGAGCAGCTGCATGATCACCCGGCGCTTGGCGCTCTCGGCTTCGGTCAGCTCGGCGATCCCGAGCGCGTCCGAATCTTCCGGGCGCGTGCGGGTCAGCTCGCACGAGCGACACAGGCCGCCCTCGCCCCGGACCATCCAGTTACAGCCGATCAACGCGAAATTCGCGCACCGATCCAGCTCGTCGGCTGCCGTGCCCTCGAGTGCGACCAGCTTCAGCCGCTCGGGCACGAAGCCCTGCGGTGTCCGGCAGTGCAGGCACAACGAGTTCTCGAAGAAGACGAGCTGGCCGCAGTGGCCGCAGGCGAAGGAGAGCATTGGGCAGCGACGATAGGAACCCGGATCGCCGGGACGTCGACCGACGTCACAAGCCAACGCCCGGTCACCCGTCAGCTACATTCCGCGCGTGCCTGGACGTCGTACGAGGCGGTACGCCTGGGCGGCGCTCGGCCTGGCCGGCTCGTTGCTCGTAGCGGTGGCGGCGCCCCGCGCGCTCGCCGACGGAGTCGTGGGCTGGTGGTATCACCCGTCCTTTCCGGGCAGCCGGATCGCGGGCGTGCACCTGGTCTGGGTGGGGATGGTGGCGATGTCGATCGCGTGGCTGGCGCTGTGGCGCGAGCCCCCCGGTCGTCGGGCGGCGATCGCGATCGCCGCGGTCTGGCTGCTGCCGCTGGCGCTGGCACCGCCGCTGTTCAGCCGCGATGTCTACAGCTACCTCGCGCAGGGGACGATCCTGCACCTGCGCCACAACCCCTATCGGCAGGCGCCAGTGGTGCTCACGAGCCTGCATCGCGGCCACGTGCTCGACGCGGTATCGCCGTTCTGGCGCCACACGACCGCGCCCTACGGGCCGCTGTTCCTGGAGCTCGTCAGTCTTGTCGTCGGGATCACCGGTCAGCATCTGATCGCCGGCGTGCTGCTGCTCCGTGCGCTCGACCTGATCGGCTTGGCGCTGGTGGCGATCTACGTGCCGCGAATTGCGCGCTCGCTCGGCACCGATCGCGACGCGGCGGTGTGGCTGGCGGTGGCGTGCCCGCTGGTGACGCTGTCGCTGATCGCGGCCGGCCACAACGATGCGCTGATGGTCGGGCTGCTGGTTGCCGGCGTGTCGATGGCATTGCGCGGCAATCCGTTGGCCGGCGTCGCGATCTGCGCGCTGGCGGCGACGATCAAGGTGCCGGCGCTGGTCGGGGCGGTGTTCATCGCGCTCGCGTGGGCGCGGGCGGAGGGTGATCGCGCCGCGCAGATCAGGTTCCTCGCGACGTGCGCCGCGATCGCGATCGTCGTGCTGGGGGTGGTCACGGTCGCCAGCGGAGTTGGGCTCGGCTGGCTGTCGACATCGCTGTTCTCGACCCCCGCCAAGGTCAGGCTCGCGATCACGCCGGCGACCGGCGTCGGCTACACGATCGCCAAGCTGCTCGGGCTCGTCTCGATTCACGTCAGCTCCCACGGCCTCGAGTCCGCGTGCGGCGTCGTCGCCACGGTGCTGTCGGCGGCGGTCGGACTGTGGCTGCTGTACCGCGTCCGCGTGTCCCGGCTGGTGGCGCTGCTCGGAGCGTGCCTGCTGATCGCGGCGGCGGGCGGTCCCGCGGCATGGCCGTGGTACTTCAGCTGGGGACTCGTGTTGATCGCGGCCTGCGCGGGGCCGCAACGGTCGCTCGCGGTGGCGCTGGCGCTCGTCGTCTCGGCGTTCCTGGTCAAGCCCTCAGGGACGCTCGCGCTGCCGCTCGGGTCCGCGCCGGCGGTCGTGGCGGTGTACGTGCTGATCGCGGCCTGGGCGTGGCACCGCTACGGCCGCGGTGGGTATAACCGTTCGGGTCGCGACCGCGGCGCCCCCGGGACCGCCACGGGCGCCGGGGGCGCCGCGCCGCCGGGTGACCGCGCGCGGGGGGCGGACGCCGATTCGGGGCTCGCCCATCCCACGCCGGCAAGCCTGGTGCGCACGTAGTGAGGGGCCACTAGTGGCCCAGGGCGCGCGGGCCCGCGTCGCCGACAGCGACGCCGCCGCGATCGGCGGACCCGCGCTGCTGGCGCTGGCGCTGTCGCTGATTCAGATCACCGGGCGCAGCCTCGGCTTCGACGAAGGCGCGACCTGGGCGATCGCGACCCAGCACATCCCGGGTCACGGGCTCGGTGCCGGCATCGCGCACGACGGCGGCAACATGCTCGGCTTCTACGCGCTGGAGCACGTGCTGATCAAGGCGCTCGGCGATTCGGTGTTCGTGATGCGGCTGCCGTCGGTGCTGGCGGGCGGGCTGACGGCCGCGTTCGTGGCGGCGATCGGGCTGCGGTTGTTCGAGCGCCGCACGGCGGTCCTCGGGGCGGTGCTGACCGCGGTCACGCTGTCGGTCGTCTACTGGAACCAGACCGCCCGCGGCTACGCGCCGATGCTCGCGTTCACCTGCGCCGGCATGCTGGCGTTCGTCGCGCTGGCGCAAGCGCCGGTTCCCGAGGCGGGCGCCGACGCCCGCGCGCGGACGGCGCGCCGAGCGTGGCTGCCGGTGCTCGGCTACGTGGCCGCGATGGTGCTCGCGATCTACTGCAGCTTCGTCGCGGTGCTCGTGATCCCGGCGCAGCTGGTCGCGCTGATCTGGCGCCGCCACGCCTGGCCGCGGTTCGGCACGGCGCTCGTCGCGCTCGCCGTGTGCGCGATCCCGCTGGCGGCGCTGGCCGGCGCCCGTGGGTCGGGGCAGCTGTTCTGGGTGCCGCGCCCGGATCGGCAGGTCGAGCAACAGGTGCTGGAGTCACTGACCGGTTCGGGCCTGCAGTCGAGCTTTCACCCGACGTTCCTGGCGAAGCCCGGGATCTGGATCACCGTGGCGGCGGTGCTGCTGATGCTCGTGCTGGCCGTGCGGGCGCGGCGAGCGTCCGAGTCGGGAGGCGTCGCCGCACCGCTCGCTGGTTGGGGCGCCGGGCTCGTGCTCTCCTGGGCGATCGTCCCGCCGGCGCTCGTGTTCGTCTACTCGCTCGCGTCGCAGCCGCTGTTCCAGGCCCGCAACCTGCTGATCTCGGTGCCGGCGATTGCGATCGTGGTGGCGCTGGGGATCTGCGACCGGCGGTTGCCGCGCGCGATCGCCGGCGGGGCGCTCGTCCTGGCGCTCGGGATCCGGTTGCTGCCGCTGGCGCTCAGCTACGACGTCTCGCCCGAGCCATGGGACGCGGCCACGCACGCGGTGCTGGCCAGCGCCCGGCCGGGCGACTGCGTCGTCTTCTACCCCGAGGACGGCCACAACCCGTTCCAGTACTACGAGCGGACCGCGAAGCCGGCCGGAGCGGTCGCACCGCGATCGGTGCTCCCGGTGACCGGCTGGGGGGAGGTGCGGTCCTATGTCGAGCGTTACGAGACGCTGTCGTCCGCGCGTCAGGCGGCGTTGGCGTCCAGTTGCACGCGTCTGTGGCTGGTCTCCAGCCACGAGGGGCAGAGCACCGGTCCGGCGCGCTCACGCCACAACCTCAGAAGGTTCGACCACTTCCGCACCCAACTCGAGCAGCTGTTCGGCCGCGGGCGGGTCAGGACCTACGGCTACGCCTCGGCGATCCACGTGCGGCTGCTGCCCGGCCCGCATTGACACGCCGCGCGGGGGCTAGGGCCGCATCGCGTAACCGACGAACGTCAACAGCGACAGCACCACGAACAGCACGAAACTGACCGCGATCAGGAGGTTGAACGAGCGGCCTTTGAGGTAGCGGGCAAACAGCACCAGGCCCGGGAACGCGGTGATCACCATCCGCGGGTTGGGCGGCGTGTACTCCGAGGTCAGCGCCAGGAAGATGATCGCGACCGTCCAGACGATCGCCGGCAACGACAGCTCGCGGCGGTAGAACCACAGCAGCACGAGCTCGACGATCATGATCACGCCGCCGATCTCGCCGAACACGAGGTTGAGGTCGATCGCGGGATGGTTGAAGTGGCTGGAAGCGAACGAGGGCGCCAATCGATTGATCGCGTCGACCAGCGCCAGCAGGTTCGTCTTCTCGCCCCAGCCGTGGTGCTGGGCGATGTAGGTCGCCAGCGGGTTGCCCGCCCACGCCCACATGAAGCCCATGAAGCAGGCGGCGCCGACGACCGACAGCAGCGGCGCCTTGAGGCTTGAGCGGAACTCGCGCGAACGCCAGCCGTGGCGCCAGAGCTGTACCAGTGCCGCGGACACGCAGACCGGCGCCAGCACCAGCCCGACCGGCTGCACCGCTGAGCCGAACCCGGCGGCGATCCCCGCCACCCACCACTTGCGACGTTCCAGCGCCCAGATGCAGATCGCCACCAGCGGCAGCAGCAGCCCCTCGGAGTAGACCATCGAGAAGACGACGGCACCCGGGGTCAGGATGAACAGCACGGTGGCGCGGCGGGCGACGTCGCGCCCCCACCAGCCGTCGGCCAGGCGGTGCACGAACACGGTCGCGACCCAGCCGCCGAAGCCTGCGATCAGGATCCCGGCCATCGTCGAGGACCAGATCTGCCCCCACGGGCTGAGCAGCTCGACGACCGGCGTCAACAGCCAGATCGCGATCGGGTACAGCGGGAAGAAGCCGAGCGTCGTCTGCCCGTCGGAGACGTGGTGCGGATAGCCGTGGTTGGCCAGCCGGCGGTACCAGAGACCGTCCCAGTTGGCGAACTCGGTGAGGATGCCGTGATGGCCGAAGCGGCCCTGCAGGTACGCGGCCAGCACCAGCACCACCCGCGCCGCGACGTACACGACGGTGATCCACAGCAGCTCCCGGCGGGCGCTCGGCGACACCTTCAGCCGCAACGAGGTCCGCACATGTCGGCGTGGGCGATCGGCGGTCCGTGCGCGGGGCAGCGTCGCCGGCGGGTCCAGCACCGCCGTCCCGTCGCTCGTCAGCTCAAGATCCGAAACGCGCGCACGGCCGAGCTGCTGGTCTGCATGAGAGTCGGTCGGATCCGAAGCGGCTTCCACGGGCGCGGCAGTGTAGGGGTGCATGGGTAAGGCCGCCGTATGTCGCGCCGCATCCGGGCGGACAGGCGCCCGACGCGCGGCGCCCGCGACCGTCTTGACGATTGAGCGTAGCGACCGGGACGGAACGCCCGATCCACGCCCCACCGCGCTCCGCGGCGGCATACTTCAGCGTGTGACCGAAGCGATGTCAGCCGAACTGCTCGCGCCGTTCACCGGCGAGCCGCATGCCGCCGCGATCCTGCTGGATATCGACGGGACGCTGGCCCCGATCGTCGACCACGCCTCCGACGCGAATGTGCCCGAGTCGACGCGCCAGCTGCTGATCGCGATCTCCCGCGCCTACAAGCTGGTTGCCTGCGTAACCGGCAGGCGAGCATCGGAGGCCCGGGCGATGGTTTCGATCGGGACGATCACCTACCTCGGTGCTCACGGCGCCGAGCAGTTGCGCCCCGGCTGGACCGAGGCGGTGCTTGATCCGGCGGTGGCCGAATGGGCACGGCGGATCCGGGAGTTCGGACGTGCTCACGACACGGACGCTGCGCGCCGGCTGCGGGTGCGGATCGAGGACAAGGGAGCGATCGTCGCGTTTCACTGGCGTGGGGCGCCCGACGATCAGAAGGCACATGCGGCCGTCGCCGAGATCGCGCAGCAAGCCGAGCGAGACGGGCTGAAGCCGCACTGGGGACGCAAGGTGCTCGAGATCCGGCCGCCGGTGACGATCGACAAGGGCCTGGGCGTGCGACGGCTGCTGGAGGAGTTCGGCGACGGCGTGCGTTCGGCGCTGTATGCGGGCGACGACACGACCGATCTCGACGCGTTCCGGGCGCTCGATCGGATGCGGCAGGACGGCGCCCTGGAGCGCGTGCTGCGGGTCGGCGTCGCCTCCGACGAGGCGCCGTCTGAGATCACCGACGAAGCGGATCTCGTCGTCGACGGCCCGACCGGCGTGCGTGAACTGCTCCGGCTCCTGGCCGCAGGCGAATAACGATGCCGGCCGCGGACGAGTGACCACCCTTGAGGTTTCACGAGTTTCTGCGCACGACCGTCCTGATGAGCGCCGGCTCGGCGACCGCGCTGGCGTTGGTGACGCTCGCGGGCGTGGCCGGCGGTGGACACGTGCTGCTGGTCGCGGTCGCGCTCGGCTGGTGGGTGCTGGGAGGCTGGATCGGGATCTGGGTGAGCCGCGACTCGGGGACCTCGCAGGCGATCGGCTCACTGCTGGCCGCGGCGCGCCCGCAGCGGTCGCTGCCAGAGGTGAGCCCGGCGCTGACCGTCGTGAACCGGCTGTGGCCGCTGATGGTGCTGACCGTCGCCGCGGCGGGGATCGGGATCGTCGAGCCGCAGGTCCCGGCGATCGCGGCCGGCTTCGCGATCGGCTGGGCGTTGGCGTGGCGCCGGCAGGCATCGGCGGTCCAAGCGATCGAGGACCGCGACGGCGCGCGCTTCTATGTCGACCGGACGTCGCCCCTGAGTCCGATCCGGCTCGTGCGGACGCCCGGCTTCCGCGCGATTCCCCAGAACGTCGACGGCTCGGTGCCGGCGCAGTCCGCGCAGCCTCAGCAATAGCGCGGCGGTAGTGGCCGATCCTGCCCCCGAGATCGTGATCATCTCGGTTACCTCGACGACCGGTTGGGGCAACGCCGCGCGTCAGCTGGCGGCGTCGCTGACCGCCGCGGGGGCGCGCGTCGGGATCGCCGAGACCGGCTCGGTGCCTGAGGTCCGCACCTTCATGGCGACCGATTTCGTCCAGGCGCTCGCGGCTCGCCGGACCGCTGCGGCGGCGCTGGTCGCCCACCGCCCCCAGGCGCTGATCTACTGCTCGGTCACGGCGGCGCTGCTGTGGCCCGCTCCCGGCGCGATCTGGTTGGACGCGATCGCCGCCGAGAACCGTCCCGGTCGTCACGGGATCTGGCAACGACGGGTCGAGCGGCGCCGGATCGCCACCGCCCCGTTGGTGATGACGATGGCCGCCGACTCGCTGGCGCCGATCGATCCCTCAGACCGTCCCGAGACGGTGGTCGTGCCGGTCGCGATCGAGCGCTCCGGCACGCCGGCGCCCGGGACGCTCCGCGACGTCGACGTGCTGGCGTACGCGGGTGATCCGGTGAAGCGGCGCCTGGACTTCATCCTCGCCTCCTGGCGGCGCGCGCGACGCGACGGCGAGCAGTTGGTGGTCACCGGGATTGACCGAGAGACGGCCGGTATCGAGGCGCAGGACGGCGTCCGCTTCACCGGCCGGATGGCTCCGGCCGAGTTCCGGGCGCTGCTGCGGCGCGCGCGGGTGTTCGTGACGGCGCCACGACGGGAGGACTTCGGGATCGCCGCCCTGGAGGCGCTCGCCGACGGGGCGATGCTGGTGACGACGCCGGCGCCGGGACCCTACCCGGCACGGGAGCTGGCGCGAGCCCTCGATCCCCGGCTCGTCTCAGACGACATCGCGACGGCGCTGCGCCGGGCGCTCGACGACCCCGTCGACGGCTATGGCGCGCGGGCCGCCGAACTGATCGAGCCGTTCGGTCTGTCGTCGGTCAGCGCGACGTTAAGAGCGCGTGTGCTGCCGCGATTGCTGCCAGGATGGAAGTCGTGAGCTTCGCGGCGACCGGTCTGCTGGCCTCGATCCCCAGCCCGTCGAGCAACGGGTTCTCGATCGGACCGATCTTCTTTCACGCGTACGGGATCATGTACGTGTTCGCGGTCGCGGCGGCGATCTTCCTCTCCCGCTGGCGTTGGGCGCGGCTCGGCGGCGACCCGGACCTGCCGTACGAGGTCGCGATCTGGGCGTTCCCGGGCGGGCTGATCGGGGGGCGGATCTACTTCGACATCACGACCCCGAGCCAGATCCCGGACCACTGGTGGGGCGTGTTCGCGATCTGGGACGGCGGCCTCGGGATCTGGGGCGGGATCTTCGGCGGGGTGCTGACCGGTCTGTGGGTCGTGCACCGGCGCTTGAGCAAGGATCAGCGACGGTGGTTCATGGACGTCGTCGGACCGACGCTGCTGGTTTCGCAGGCGATCGGGCGGATCGGCAACTACTTCAACCAGGAGCTGTTCGGCAAGCCGTCGAGCCTGCCGTGGGCGCTGCGGATCTCGCCCGCGCACCGACCCCCGGGGTACGCGCAGTTCACGACGTTTGAGCCGACGTTCCTGTATGAGTTCGTCTGGGATCTGGGGTTGGCGGCGTTCCTGATGTGGCTTGGCTCCAAGCGCAAGATCCGGGCGCCGGGGCTGTTCGCGTTGTACGTCGCCGGCTACTCGGGCTTCCGGGTGTTCGAGGAGACCCAGCGGATCGACTACTCCAATTACTTCCTCGGGATGCGGGTCAACTTCTGGATCGCGTCGGGCCTGTGCCTGGCGGGGCTGGTCTCGTTCGTGATCATCCAGCGGGGTCTGTGGGGTCGTGGCTGCGAGCCGGCGCTGCCGGCGCCTCCGCGCTCGATGGTCCCGGGTGGGCGCGCCGCCAAGACCTCGGGGCGGGCGCCGGTCGCCGCCCAGCGGCCCGCGGTCGCGACCGCGCCCGAGACGAGCCGCGGCCCGGCGGCGACCAAGAGCGGCGCGCGGACCACCAAGCGGCCGCCACCACCACCGCGTAAGCGCCGCCGCTGAGCCGCCGGCGCCTCCGGGCAGATCTCCACGGATACTCCGGCGCGATGGGCGACGGGGCGGGTCGGATCACGGCCGCGCTGGCGGCGGCGCTGCTGACGGTCGTTTGCGCGTCCGTGTGCGCTGGCGCGCTCGCCGGGCCGGCACGCGCCGATCGCGCGACGGTCTCCGTGTTCGGTCATCCATACGGCGGCGCCCTGCCCAACAACTTCCTCGGTCTCGCGTTCACCTACAAGCCGATCCAGGGCTGGGTCGGGCCATCGTCTGAGCCGGTCGATCCGGTGCTGGTGCAGTTGATCCGCAACCTCTCGCCGCACGGGCGGCCGCTGCTGCGGATCGGCGGCGAGAGCGCCGACCACAGCTGGTGGCCGATCCCCGGGTATCGCAAGCCGTTCGGCATCACCAACGACCTGACACCGGCGTTGACGACGGCCATGAGGCGGCTCGCGCAGGCGACAGGAGCCCGGCTGATGCTCGGCCTGAACCTCGAGGCCGACCGCACGAAGCTCGTCCAGGTGGAGTCCAGAGAGCTGCTGCGACGGATCGGCGCCCGCTACATCCAGTCGTTCCAGATCGGCAACGAGCCCAACCTTTACACAGTGATCCCGTGGTACAAGCTGCTGAACGGCAAGCCGGTGCCGCAGTATTCGAAGGTCGGCACCCCGGTGTACGCGCGCCCTGAGTCCTACGGCCCGGCGGACTTCGCCGACGAGGTCGCGCGGATGCTGCAGGTGATGCCGCGGTTTCCGATCGCCGGCCCGGAGACCAACACCCCCGCGTGGATGGCGGCGTTCACGCGGTTCCTGCACCCGGTCGGCCGCGCGGTCACGCTCACCACGCACGCCTATGCCGGCAACAAGTGCGTCACGGATCCGAGCCAGTGGAACTTTCCGAGCGTCCCGCATCTGTTGAGCATCGCCGCCTCGCAGGACCAGTTGGCGGGCCTGAGCCCGTTCATCGGGATCGCGCACGCGCGCGGCGACGGCTTCCGCGTCGACGAGCTGGGAACCGTCAGCTGCAGCGGGCTGTACGGGGTCTCGAACTCGATGGCGTCGGCGCTGTGGGTGCTCGACACGCTGTTCGCGATCGACGACGCCGGCGTCAACGGGGTCAACCTGCACACGGTCAAGGGCGTCAATGCGCTGTTCGATCTGTCGCGCTCCGGCGGTCGCTGGCACGCCACCGTCAAGCCCTGGTACTACGGGGCGTTGATGTTCGCGCAGGCCGCGCCGGCCGGCTCACGGCTGCTGCGGGTCACGAACGGGACCCTGACCGGCACGCGGGTGTGGGCGACGCGCGGCACCGATCACCTCGTGCGCGTGCTGGTGATCAACGACAACATCGGCTCGAGCGCGCGGGTGCTGGTGCGCAACCCCGCCGGCTACGGACGGCGACCGGGCACGCTCGAGCTGCTGCGAGCCTCCGGCGCATACGCGACAAGCGGCGTCACGCTCGGCGGCCGCAGCTTCGGGCGCACCACCACCGGGACCCTGCGGCCACCGGTGACGAGCGTCGTGAGTCGCCGAGCTGGCGGGTACGCCGTGACGCTGCCGCCCGCCAGCGCGGGCCTGCTGACGCTGGCACCGGGTGGCTGACGTCGTGCGCGCCGCCCGGCAAACGGCGATCGTCCAGCTGCGCAGCGTGGCCGTCGCGCTGGCCGTCGCCGGGCTGCTGCCGACCTCGCTCTGGACCGGCGCGGCCAGCGCGGCGCCGGCGACCGTGACTGTCTCGGCAAAACCCGTGACCCGCCCGCGCCCCGGCGACTTCGTCGGTCTGGCGTTCACCTACAGCGCGCTGGCACTCTGGTCTCACAGCGGGCCGGCGGATCCGGTGCTGGTGCGGCTGATCCGCAACCTGACGCCGACCGGGCGGCCATCGCTGCGGATCGGTGGCGAGAGCGCCGATCGCAGCTGGTGGCCGATCGCCGGCTACCGCCAACCGATCGGGATCACCTACGACCTCGGACCGGCGTGGACGGAGATCGCCCGTCGACTGGCCCAGGCGACGAACGCGCAACTGCTGCTGGGACTCGAGCTCGAGGCTGATCGACCGGAGATCGACAAGATCGAGGCGCGCGAGCTGCTGCGCCGGATCGGCCGCCGCTACATCCAGTCGCTGCAGATCGGCAATGAGCCGCAGCTGTACACCGGGATCCCGTGGTACAAGATGGTCCGCGGCCGCCCGGTCGTCTGGTACAGCCCGGTCGGGACGCCCGTCTACGCGCGCCGGCGGCCCTACCAGCCGTCGCAGTTCGTCGCCGAGGTGGCGCGCATCCTGCGGGTGATCCCGAACTATCCGATCGCCGGACCGGAGTCGAACAAACCTGCTTGGACGCAGGCATTCACGCGGTTCCTCGTGCCCGGCGGCCGCGCGACGACGCTGACCACCCACGCCTACGGCGTCAACGGCTGCGACAAGAATCGTCGGTCCGAGGTCTATCCGAGCGTGCCCAACATGCTCAGCCTGCGCGCGTCCCGGGACCTGCTGCGCGGGATGGCGCGCTACATCGCGCTCGTGCATCGGCGCCATGGCAGGTACCGGATCGATGAGATGGGAGCGGTCACCTGCACCGGCCCGGCGGGCGTGTCGGACAGCATGGCCAGCGCCTTATGGGCGGTCGACGCGCTGTTCGACGCCGCCCGCCAGGGAGTCGACGGCGTCAACTTGCACACCGATTACGCGCGGATCAACCAGCTGTTCTCGCTGAGGTCCAGCAATGGCCGCTGGCGCGCCACCGTGCTGCCGATCTACTATGGCGCGCTGCTGTTCGCGCACGGCGATCCGGCCGGCTCGCGGCTGCTCGGCGTCGAGCATGGCTCCACGCCCACGCTGCGCGTGTGGGCCAGCCGGGGACGCGAGCAGGTGCGGATCACGCTGATCAACGACAGCCTCAAGCGGCGCGCGACTGTCCGGCTGCGACTGCCGGCCGGACTGCGATCGGCGGGCGGGACGATCGTGCGGTTGCAGGCTCGCGGGGGTGCGTACGCGACGCGCGGGGTCAGGCTCGGCGGCCGGAGCTTTCAGACGACCACGAGCGGGAGCCTGCCCCGGCCGCATCTGCGGACGCTCCGCGCTCGCCATGCCAGGTTGACGGTCCACCTGCCGAAGGGCAGCGCCGCGCTGGTGACGCTGCGCCGCTTCGCCACCGGGTGTCCCGCCAAGTCGAAACGGTGTCGCGGCCGCCGCGACTGAACCGGCGGCGAGACCGCCGCGCCACCCTGAGGGGGCCCGCAGGCCGGCCGGCGCCTACCGGCCCGCCAGCAGCCGCGGGCGCAGCGCGGACAGCTCGGCCCACGAGCGGGTGTTGAGGACCGCGGTGGGGCCGAGCCAGGCGCGGCGCGCGGTCGCGATCCCGTAGCGGACGACCTCGAAGCCGCCGGTGCGGTGGGCGTCTGAGTTGATCACGATCCCGACTCCGGCCTGCGCGGCGGCGCGAGCATGGGGGTCGTCAAGGTCACGGCGAGCCGGGCTCGAGTTGATCTCGAGCATCGTGTGCGATCGGCTCGCGGCCTCGAGCACGCCCTCGAAGTCAAGCTCGTACGGTGTCCGGCGCTCGATCTTGCGTCCGGTCAGGTGCCCGATTACGTCGACCAGCGGGTTTTCAACCGCACGCACGATCCGTTCGGTCATCGCCGTGGCGTCCATCCCGAACGACGAGTGCACGGACGCGACCACCCAGTCCAGCTCGGCGAGCACGTCGTCGTCGTAATCCAGTGACCCGTCGGGCGCGATGTTGACCTCCGAGCCGGTCAGCAGCGTGATCCCGTTGACCTCGTCGGTGCCAGACAGCGACCGGATCGCCTCGATGTGTTCGCTCAGGCCCTCCGGATCCAGCCGTGTGCCGACGACCGCCGAGTGGTCGGTGATCGCCAGGTAGTCGTAGCCAGCTGCGCTCGCCGCGCGCGCCATCTCCTGGATCGACGCGGTCCCGTCGGAGGCGGTCGTGTGGCAGTGCAGGTCCCCACGCAGGTCCGATGCCTCAATCAGTTGCGGCAGCTCGTGGGCAGCCGCGGCCTCGAGCTCGCCGCGGTTCTCGCGCAGCTCAGGCTCGATGTAGTCCATCCCGAGCAGCCCATACACCTGCTGCTCGGTCTCGCAGCGGTGGGTCTCGCCGGTCATGTCGTCGAGCACGCCGTATTCGGAGACGTGCAGGCCCTTGCGGACCGCGGCCGCCCGCAACGCCATGTTGTGCTGCTTGGAGCCCGTGAAGTGCTGCAGCAGGTTGCCGAACTGGTCAGGCGAGACGATTCGCACGTCGACGTCGAGGCCGGTGTGAGTCCGCAGCCGCACGCCGGCCTCGCCGGGCTTGTTGGATGACTCCACCAGCTCGAGCTGGGACGCCGCGATGGCCAGCGCCAGCGGGTCGTGCGCGGTCGCGATCACGTCGAGGTCCTTGACCGAGTCGGTCATCCGCCTGGCCGATCCGGCGAGCTGCACCCGCTCGGAGGCCTCGTGCTCGCGCAGCGCCGCGACGAGCTGGTCGGCGATCGTCAGCGCGCGGTCGAGCACGGTCCGGCTGCCGGCGCCGTTCTCGCCTGCCGCGGCGGCGCGTGCGCGCGCGGCTTCGGCGGCGGCCAACAGCGTCTGCTCGGCCTTCGGACCGAACCCCTTGAGCTCCCGGATCCGGTGCGCGGTCGCCGCCTGTTGGAGCGCGTCGAGCGAGTCGATCCCGAGCTCCTCGTACAGTCGGCGCGCACGCTTGGGGCCGAGTCCGGACAGGTGGGTCAGCTCCAGCAGGCCCGCCGGAAACTTGGCGCGCAGCTTGACCGTCGCGGGGATCTCGCCGTCGTCGGCCAGCGCGAGCACCTTCTCCTGGATGATCGCGCCGACGCCCGCCAGCTCGGTCGCCCGCCCCTCGCGGGCGAGCGCGGTGACCGACACGGTCGCGTCCCGAATGGCCTTGGCGGCGTTACGGTATGCGACGATCCGGTAGATCACCGCGCCATCGAGCTCGCTCAGGTCCCCGAGCTCGTCGAGAGCCTCAGCGATCTCCGAGTTGGTGGGGTCGGTCATCCTGACCCTTCAGATTAGTCCTGCAGTTGGCGCACGGGAGCTCGGCGGGCCTGAGTCCGCGACTCGCTATACTTTTTGAAGCAACCAACAAGGAGACAGACATGGCTGGCGCCGTCAGAGAGGTAACTGACAACAATTTCCAGGCCGAGGTGATCGAGTCCGATGTTCCGGTGCTCGTGGACTTCTGGGCCCCGTGGTGCGGGCCGTGCCGAGCCGTCGCACCGGTCGTCGAGGAGATCGCGAACGAGCGCGGAGACGCGCTGAAGGTCGTCAAGCTCAACATCGACGACAACCAGAAGACCGCGGTTCAGTACAACGTCATGTCGATCCCGACGCTGATCCTGTTCAAGCACGGTGAGGCGGCCAAGACGGTGATCGGGGCCTACCCCAAGAAGAAGCTCGAGTCAGAGCTGGAGCCGGCGCTGGCCTAGCGCGAGTCGGCCGACCACCCGCGGCGAGCGGGCGGGCGTCGAGCGCTCAGCGGCCCGCGCGCGGCACCGTGGGGCTCGGCAGGCGCAACGCCTGCCGCCCCGTCCGACCGTCAGCGGTGACGAGCCCGACGAGGTGGTCAACGCGCTGGGTCCAGGCAAATCGCTCGGCCGGCGTCGTGCTTTTGCGCGTCGACAGCAGGGCGATCAGGCTGAGGGCGTCCGCGCGCAACGTGGAGATCGCCGGCCCCGCGGCGGTCGGCCATCGCTCGTCGCCCAGCATGCTGACGGTCGTTCGCAGGTCGGTCGCGAGGCGGCGCGCCGCGGCGCCGGCTGCGTGTGTCGGGCCGCCCTGCGCCCAGCCCAGCAATTGCACGATCGCCGTGACAGCCGCGTTGTCCTGGGCTGCGATCGCACGGAGGTACCGCAAGCCGGCGCCGGTCATCTGCGCTGCGCCAACGCGAACCCGTCGCGCTGGAGCGGACCGGGCGCGAGATAGCCTTCGGGCTCGGTCAGCCAGTTCGCGGTCAGGCGGGATGGCTGAGGCACCATCCCGTTCACGGCGACAGCGGTGAAGCGCAGGGGCGACAGGCTCGGATACGGAAACGGCCTGTGCGTGCGCGCGTCGGTGACGTCCTCCTGGGAGTACTGCGCCTCGTTGAATCGCCGCCCGACCCCCTCGACCACAGACACTCGGCGCTGGCGGCCGACGGTGAGGTCGACGAACTCGATCTGCCAGCGCGCGCCGCGCCGGCTCAGCGCCGCCGAGACCTGGTCTCCTGGTGTCACATCGAACAGCTCGACGGGGTGGAAGCGCAGCCTCGTGCTCGAGTAGAAGGCGTAGTAGAAGGGCGTTCCGTCCGTGTTGCCCTCGTTGATGCCCACCTGCACGAACGGCGCGACCCCCGTCGGGCCCGACGCCTCGGCCCCGATCCAGGTGGCGGCCGCGCCCCGGGGCGAGCCCGGCAGCAATCCCGGCACGGCCCAGTCAGCGCGGGCGCTGTCCACGTCGCCGTTCCAGATGTAGCCGGCGAACGGACCCAGGTTGGGGTGGGGTGCGGCCGCGGTGGTCTGCGTTGGGGTTGTCGAGCTGGCCTGCGTTCGGGTTGTCGACGTGGTCGCCCGGTCTGGGGTGGAGCGGTTCGTTGGCTGCGAGCTGCCACAACCGGCGAGCGTCACCCCGATACAGGCCGTCAACGCCACAGCCCGCGCGCGCTTCACGCGCTGCTCAAGCGAGCACGATGGCGATCTTCAAAGGTCGGCCGTCGATCATCGTCGGCTCGGCGCCGTCAAGGTCGGCGTAGGTGATTCCGATCGCGAGTGTCTCGCCGGTGACGTAGCCCTGATGAACGCGGACCGCGTCGAGCAGCTCGGCGTCGCCGTCGAGGATCAGCGTGATCCGGTCGGACACGTCAAGGCCCGCGTCCCGACGACGGTTCTGGACGACGTGGACGACCTCACGGGCCAAGCCCTCGGCGCGCAGCGGGCCGTCGATCTCCAGCTCGAGCGCGACCGCATGCGAGCCTTCGCGCTCGACCTGGTAGCCCTCGAGCGGCTTCATGCTGAGCAGCAGGTCGTCGGCTCCGAGCGTGTGCTCCGAGCCGCCGATGTCGATTGCGACCCTCCCGCCGTCACGTAGGCTGGCCGCGACCCGCGCAGGATCGAGGCCCGCGATAGCGGCCGCGACGATCGGCATCTGCTTGCCGAACCGCGGTCCGAGCGCCCGGTAATTGGGCTTGACCTCGACCTCGCCGAGCTCGTCGGCCTCCGACACGAACCGCAGCTCGCGGACGTTGAGCTCATCGCGGACGAGCTCGGACAACCGCTCGATCGCGCTGCGCTCACGGCCGGTGGCGACGATCACCGCGGCCCGCAGCGGCTGGCGGACTTTGCGCTTTGCCTGCGAACGGGCGGCGAGCCCGAGCCGGACCGTCTCCCGTGCCACGGCCATCGCCTGCTCGAGCTCCTCGTCACGCGGGCCGGCGGCCGGGAAGTCGCACAGGTGAACGCTGGGCTCGGAGCCGTCGAGGTTGTCGAAGATCTCGTCCGCGATGAACGGGCAGAACGGCGCCAGCAGCTGGGAGACCGTCACCAGGCAGTGGCGCAGGGTCCAGAAGGCGTTTGCATCACCATTCCAGAAGCGCCGACGCGAACGGCGCACGTACCAGTTGGACAGATCGTCGACGAACCGCTGGATCTCCCGGCCGGAGATGGTCGCGTCGAAGTCATCGAGCCGCTCGCGCACGACCGCCACGGTCTCCTGGAGTCGTGACAGCACCCAGCCGTCAAGTGGATCGCTGGGGCTCGGACCTACCTCCATCAGGTCGAGATGGTTCGCGTTCGCGTACAGCACGTAGAACGAGTAGGTGTTCCAGAGCTGCAGCAGGAACTGGCGGACCGCCTCCTCAATCGTCGCCATCGACATCCGCCAGCCGTCCCACGGCTGCTTCGCGGTGAACAGGTACCAGCGCAGCGCATCGGCGCCGTACGTGTCCAGCACCTGCCACGGCTCGACCGCGTTGCCCCGGCTCTTGGACATCTTCAGACCCTGCTCGTCGAGGATCAGTCCGAGGCAGAGGACGTTGCGGTAGGACGAGCGTCCGAACAGCAGCGTCGACACGGCCAGCATCGAGTAGAACCAGCCGCGGGTCTGGTCCAGCGCCTCGCAGATGAAGTCGGCCGGGAACCGCTGCTCGAAGTGGTCCCGGTTGTGATGCGGGGCGCCGTACTGGGCGAACGGCATCGAGCCCGAGTCGAACCACACGTCGATCACCTCGGGTACGCGGTGCATGTCGCCGCCGCAGTTCTCACAGGTGAGCACGACGTCGTCGACGAACGGGCGGTGCGGGTCATCGAGCTTGACGCCCGACTCCGCTTCGAGCTCGGCAAGCGAGCCGATCACCTTCACGCACCCATGGGCGCAGCGCCACACCGGCAGCGGCGTGCCCCAGTATCGCTCGCGCGACAGCGCCCAATCGACGTTGCCCTCCAGCCAGTTGCCGAAGCGCCCGTGCTTGACGTGTGCCGGGTACCAGTTGATCGACTCGTTGGCGTCGAGCAGCTCGTCCTTGATCTGGCTCGTCGCGATATACCAGGACGGCTTGGCGTAGTAGAGCAGCGCCGTGTCGCAGCGCCAGCAGTGCGGGTAGGAATGCTCGTAGTCCTCCGCCCGCAGCAGCGTGCCCGCGGCACGCAGGTCCTCGATCAGGTCCAGGTCGCAGTCCTTGACCTTGCGTCCCTGGTAGCGGCCGATCCGCTCGTCGTACGTGCCGTCGAGTGCGACCGGGTTGATGACGTTGAGGCCCTGCTCCTCGCCGAGCCGGAAGTCGTCGTCACCGAACGCGATCGCAGTGTGGACGAGGCCGGTGCCGTCATCGGCCGTGACGAAGTCGGCCGGCAGCACGGTGTGGCCCTTGGGGCCGTAGGCGTCGCCCGGGATGTACGGAAACGGCGGCGCGTAGGCCGTCCCGATGATCTGGTCGCCGGTGAAGGTGGCCAGCGTCTCGGCGTCCTCGCCGAGCACCTTTGCGACCAGGTCGTCGGCGACCACCTGGGCGTGACCGTCCGGTGTGCGCGCGCGGACGTAGGTGAGCTGCGGGTTGACCGCGACGGCAGCGTTGGAGACCAGCGTCCATGGCGTGGTCGTCCACACGACCAGCTCGTCGCCGGCCTGCAGAGGTCCGCGCGGGTCGGTGATCTCCAGCCGCACATACACCGACGGGTCGATCACGTCTTGGTAGGCGCCCGGCTGGCCGAGCTCGTGGCTGGAGAGCGTGACCTGGTCACGCGGGCAGTAGGGGACGACCTTCAGCTTCTCGTACAGCAGCCCCTTCTCGTGGATCGTCTTCAGCGCCCACCAGCAGGACTCGACGTACTCGGTGTCAAGCGTGCGATAGGCGTCGTCGAGATCGACCCAGAAACCGATCCGCTCGGTCAGCCGGTTCCACTCGTCGACGTGGCTGAGCACCTTCTGGCGGCACTGCGCGTTGAACTCGGCGATCCCGAACGCCTCGATATCGGCCTTGGACTCGAACCCGAGCTCGGCCTCGAGCGCGAGCTCGACCGGCAGGCCGTGGCAGTCCCAGCCGCCCTTACGCTCGACGTAGTGGCCGGTCATCGTCCGGTAGCGCGGGAAGATGTCCTTGAACACCCGGCTGAGCACGTGGTGAAAGCCTGGAGGGCCTGAGGCCGTCGGCGGCCCCTCATAGAAGCCCCAGCGGGGCGAGCCCTCGCGCCGCCGGACCGACTCGGCGAACACGTCACGGTCGCGCCAGCGCTCCAGCACGATCTGCTCGAGCTCGGGGAACGAGGGGCGTTGGGCGACGGAGCGGTGCGGGCCGGCCATGGCGGCCGATGATAGGAGCCGTGCTCGGGGGCTATCCGGCGCGGCGGCGGCGCAGCGCGCGCTGTTCGTCGGCATCGGCCCGCAGGTCGGCTTCGACGCGGGTGGCGTGAGGTGTTCGCGGCATCCGCACGGACTCGGCGCCCATCAGCTCCAGCACGCGCGTCTGTGCGGCTCGTGGCCCGACGGGTAGCAACCGCGTCGTGCTGCCGGCCCGAACCGAGTCGCCCCGCCGGTACACGGCCAGCGGGACGGCCCCGGCCGAGAGTCTGATCGCATAGGCCCACCGGGCGACGGCGTCGTCACGAAGATGAGTCCCGGCGACGATCACGAGGTTGGGCCGGTGGATCGCGACGGCGTCGCCGATCCCGATCACGCCCCGCGCCGACAGGCTCAGCACGCGGATGCCGGCTCTCGCGCAGAACAGCTCGAGCGCGCGAATGTACGGGGTGTCGGGGTCGAGCTCGTCGCGTGAGGCGTCGCCGATCACGATCGAGGCGGGTCGCACCGGCGCCGGGGCCAGGCGCACGGCGCGTCGCAGCCAGTCCGACGCCCAATGTGCGGCGAACGCCCACGCGGCCGACTCGATTCCATAGCGCCGGATGATCTCGTCGAGCATCGGGAGCAGTACCTCCTCGACCGACCGCTCGACCGACCGCAGCGCCAAAGCGGCCTCGATCGCCACGTCGGCCCGGTCGGACTCGTAGGAGACCAGCGCTCCGATCAGCGCACTAGCGTCGGAGGCGAGACCCTCACGCGCGCGTGAAACTGCCGAGGAGATCGACAGACCCTCCTGCAGCGCGTCGCGAAGTGCCGCGACCTCCCCGTACATGTACAGGCGGTGCTTGCCAGGCGAGCGCTGCGGCTTGGGAAATCCAAATCGACGCTCCCACGCGCGCAACGTGTTCGGGCTCACGTTGAGAAGCGCGGCCGCCTCACTCGTCTTCAAGTACCGCATCTGACCACGAAGTTGAAGATCTTCGGCGTCCTAACCCAAATCAGACGTAGAATTGCACAATTTTGATACCGAAAAGTTGTGCGAAGCCTACGTGCAATAAATTAGTTATCAAGAAATTTTGCTCCGTTTCAGAGCAAGAAGCAGTTAAGCAGTTGAAAAGTTGGTCCGTAGCGGTCCGATCGAGTTCTGTGAGCAGGCTCTGGCGCGTACCGATCGATGCCGGCTCAAACCCCCCCCGGAAGGAGCTGACATGAACTGGCGCGACGCTTAATTCCGAAGCAGCGCAATAAGCGTAACCTCCGTGCGATGCTCCGCCGCCGCGCGGTAGAAGGTGGTGCGTTGGCGCCACGTCCGTACCTCGGTCCGGCTGGCTCCGCGCTGACCGTGGTCGTGTGTGGGGTCCTGGTCGTCGTGGGCCCCGCAGATCATGTTGGGACGCTGAGCATCGTGCTCGGCATCGGTGCGGCAATCTCCGGCGTCCTTGTCGGAAGCGTTCCCGGCGGCACCCCGATGGTGTCGGCTTCGTTCATCGTGTGCGCGCTCGCGGCCGCGTTCCTCGGTCCTGCCTCGGGGGCGGTTGCCGCAGCGATCTCCGAGTTGGGCTCGAGTTTGCGGTTGCGCACGAACCCGCGCACCGTGCTCCTGATCAACTTCCCGGCCGGGCTGGTTCCAGCGGTGCTCGAGGGCCGCGTGATCAGGGATCTGTTCGATCGCCCGGTGAACACCGCCGGATTCTACGTCGCGGTCACGCTCGCGACGATCCTCGGGTACGGCATCAGCTTCGGGACGTATGCGGTTCTGCGCGCGGTCAACCGTCCCGACGCCGAGCGGATCCGGCTCAAGGTCCTGGCCGACTCACTGCCGAGCGCCGGGCTGAGTATCGGATTGGCGATCGCCGGGGTCGCGATCACACTGGTCGTCGGCGATGCCGGGATCGCGTTCGCGCTGGCCGGCGTGTTCGCGTTCTCGTACATGATGTTCCTGGTCGATCAGTCGCGACACCGCGCCGAGCAGTACTCGGCGCTGTCGTGGGGCGTGCTGGCCGGGCTGCTGCGTGCGCTCGACGTGCGAGATCCCGCGGCGGCGCGGCACGCCGCAGCCGTCGCGCGGTTCTCTCGTGACATCGCGACGGCGGCCGGCATGAGCCCCGAGGAGGCAGAACTGGCGCACACCGCCGGTCTGCTGCACGACATCGGGCGCTTCGCCCTGTCCGATCGGGTCGCCGAACGGGGCCGGACGCTGACCGACGACGACTGGGTCGCGATCCGGCAGCATCCCGAGCTCGGCGCCGAGATGCTGCGTGATCTCGGGCTCTACGGTCCGGTGGCCGAAATCGTCCTCTGTCACCACGAGCGGATCGACGGCCGCGGGTATCCGCAGGGCTTGGAGGAGGACGAGATTCCGCAGATCGCGAAGATCGTGTCTGTCGCCGAGGTCTATGACACGCTCACCGCGGCCGACACGTACCGCACCCAGATGAGCTCGTTCGAGGCGCTCACCGAGTTGCGCCGGGTTGCCGGCTCGCAGCTGGACGAGGAGTACGTCGAGGTCCTCGCCCAATTGCTGACCGGTTCGGGCGTTGAATATCGCCACGCGGACGCGGTCGACTTCGACGCCGAGCTCAACATGGAGCGGCGGATCAGGCAGGCATCGGCGGGCGGCTGACGAACCAGCGGGACACGGCTGGAGACGGCCACAAACCCCGGCGGACAACGCGCCGGCGCTACGGCTCCAGCCCGGGTTGCCCGAGCTTCAGCCGGTCTTGCGTTCCATCATCGGATCGACGTTCTGGTGCTCGAGCGAGCTCAGAAACTTGTCGATCTGCTCTTGGCTGAAACGGCGCTGGCCCCCGGGCGTACGGTACGACTGGAGGTAGCCCATGTCCGACCAACGCCTGATCGTCCCAAGCGATACTCCCAGCGCCTGGGCGGCCTGCGAAGTCGACAGCCCCAACGGACTTCCGTGAATATTCCTCATAGCTCTAGTTCACCGTGTTTTGGACGAAATAAAAGGATCGTCCCGCAATTGCACAATTTTCGGCAAGGAACGAGCAGGTTTAGAACCGCCTCCGATCGAACATTGAACCGGATTTCTGGCTGCCCCGGCACCGGATCCATAGTCCATTCTAAACGCCGAGGCCCTCGAATGCGAAGCCGAGCGCTGGATCGTGCGCGTTAAAGCTCGATCGCGCGGCACGGTCTCGGACCACGAGCCTCGATCGGCTGCGCGGCTTTCGGTGAACGAGCCCCGGTTGGCTGAGAGGATCTCGGCGTGAAGTTGCGGCTGCATCATCATCCGGACGGGGCCCGCGTCACGTACCGCGAGACGGGTACCGGGCCGGCGATCGTGATGCTGCACTCGCTCGGACTTTCACATCGTGAATGGGAGCCGGTCGTCGATGCGCTGGCGGAGCGCATGCGGGTGATCGTTCCGGACCTGCCGCTGCACGGCGACTCCGAGGATCGGCCCCGCCACCCCTACTCACCGGAGTGGCTGGCCGACGTGATCGCGAGGTTCTGCCGTGAGGTCGGAGGCCCGCGCTGCATCGTCGTCGGACATGACCTCGGAGCGGAGTTGGCACTGCTGGCCGTCAGCAGCGGACGCCTGACGCCGTTGCGGCTGGTGCTGATGCCCAATCGCCTGCACCGGCGCGATGAGTTCGCCGGTACGCGCGCGGCGTGGCGCACCGCCTGCAGGTTGGCCGCGGTGCCGGGCTTCGACCGCATGCTTTCACGCGGAGCCAAGCTGGTGTTTCGCCCAGCGCTCGGCGAGCGGGTCTCGGTCCAGCGCAATCCGGCCGCCCGTGACTTGATCCGCCACGCGTTCTCCGACGTCGCCGGCAACGGCAACCGCGCCCGCTCGTGGGCGAAGTTCGTCGCGCGCTGGCCGGTCGAGCCCCGGACCGAGCTGCTCGACGCCTATGCCGCGATCGAGCTCCCGGTGCTGCTGCTCTGGGCGGAGGACGACCCCGCCCATCCGATCGCCGCCGCCCGCGAGGCGCTCGACCTGCTCCCCGACGCCCAGCTGCGAACGCTGCCGGGTGCCGGCTATCTGATCTCTTACGACGACCCGGTCGGGGTGGCCCGGGAGCTGATCGCGTTCTGCGGCCGACCGGCCCCGACGACGCTAGCGTTGGAGTCGCGAACGGCTGAGAACCCAGAAAGGACGAGATGAGCCTCCAGGAGAAAGCGCAGCTTTGGGGCGGCGAGACGACCAAGGCGATCGGCAACTTCCCGATCTCCGGCGAGACGGTGCCGATCCCCGTGATCCACTGGTTGGGTCGTATCAAGGGCGCCGCGGCGCGGGTCAACGCCGAGCTCGAGCTGCTCGATGCCGATGTCGCGCAGCGGATCGGCGCGGCCGCCGACCGGGTCGCGGCCGGCGAGTTCGACGACCAGTTCCCGATCGATGTGTTCCAGACAGGTTCCGGCACCTCGACCAACATGAACGCCAACGAGGTGATCGCCAACCTTGCCGGGGACGGCACCCACCCCAACGATCACGTCAACATGGGCCAGTCTTCCAACGACGTGTTCCCCTCAGCCGTGCACCTGGCGGCGCTGGATCAGACCGAGCACGCGCTGCTGCCGGCGCTGGCCCAGCTGGAGGCATCGTTCGCGGCCAAGGCGACGGAGTTCGCGGAGATCGTCAAGGCCGGCCGTACGCACCTGATGGACGCGGTGCCAGTCACGCTCGGGCAGGAGTTCTCCGGCTATGCGGCGCAGATCCGGCTCGCGCAGCGCCGGATCATCAACGCGCTGCCGCAGGTTGCTCAGATCCCGCTCGGCGGCACCGCCACCGGCACCGGGCTGAACACCCACAAGGAGTTCGCGATCCGTGTCCGTGCACGGCTGACCGAGGCGACGGGTCTGGAGATCCGCGCGCCCGAGGATCCGTTCGAGGCGCAGGGCAACCGAGACGCGCTCGTCGAGTTGTCGGGCGCACTCAAGGTTCTGGCCGTGTCGCTGACGAAGATCGCCAACGACCTGGCGCTGATGGGCTCTGGCCCGCGGGCCGGGATCGGCGAGATCTTCCTGCCGGAGCTCCAGAAGGGCTCCTCGATCATGCCGGGAAAGGTCAACCCCGTGCTTCCGGAAGTCGTGCTGCAGGTCTCCGCGCAGGTGATCGGCAACGATGCGGCAGTGACGATCGGCGGTCTGCAGGGCAACTTCGAGCTCAACGTGCGGGTGCCGCTGATCGCGCGCAACCTGCTCGAGTCGATTCGGCTGCTGACGACCACATCGAAGGCGTTCGCCGAGAAGTGCGTGGACGGCATTCGCGCCAACGAGGCCGGTTGTGAGCGCTCGGCCGAGGCGACGCTGGCGGCGGCGACGGCCCTGAATCCGCACATCGGCTACGACCGCGCCGCCGAGATCGTCAAGCAGGCCGCCGACTCCGGTCGGATGCTCCGCGAGGTCGCCTACGAGAACGGCGTCGACGAGGAGACCTACAACCTTGCCATGGACCTGCGCGCGATGGCGCGCGGCAACACCTGAGCGCCGGCCGCCCGGTAGCGCGCGCCGCGCGAGGCGTGGGTCTCGCGCGGTGCGCGCGCCGTCCGCCGCTGCGCCGGAGCACTGCGGCGAGGTTCGCCCTCGCCGGCTGCGGGACCCGTCATCGGCGGGGTGCGGGACCCGTCATCGGCGGGGTGCCGGACCGGTCATCGGCGGGGTGCCGGACCGGTCATCGGCGGGGTGCCGGACCGGTCATCGGCGGGGTGCCGGACCGGTCATCGGCGGGGTGCCGGGCGGGTCATCGGCGGGGTGCCGGGCGGGTCATCGGCGGGCGCTGGCGGCTGCGCGCCAGTGGCGCAGTTTGCCGCCGACGCCGCCGCGGCGCAGTTCCGCGATTCGGGCGTCTGCGAGTGCCCTGGTGAGTTCGGGGTTCATCTCTGGCCTCCTGGATGATTGCTGTCTACACAGTTACTATAGCAAAAGCTGTGCAGACAGCTTTCTCGGCAGATACTCCTCCTGAAGCTAAAATCGACCGAGCATGAGCGCCCCGGACGACCGCACCGACCTCGATCCCGAGACGCGGTTGGCGCTCGCGACCTGGCCGCAGATCGACCCCGCGGTCGAGTCGATCGTCAATCGGATCGGGGCCGCCTACCGGCTGCTTGACGACCAGATGCGCGACAGCCTCGGCCACGTCGGGCTGACCAAGGAGGAGTTCAAGGTTCTGATCACGCTGTACCTGGGCCCGCGGACGCACGGCGCCCTGTGCCGCGAACTGCACGTCTCGACGGGCGCGATGACCAACCGGCTCGACAAGCTCGAGCGGGCGGCGCTGGTCAGCCGGTCACGGGATCCCAGTGACCGCCGGGGGGTGCTGCTGGAGCTGACGGTCGCCGGTCGGGAGCGTATCGATGCCTACATCGAGCTTGGAGCCCGGCGCGAGCGGATGCTGCTGGATGGGCTGAGCGCGACCGACAAGCGCAACCTCAACGCGCTGCTGCGCAAGCTCGTCGGCTCGCTGGAGTCCGGCCTGGCCTAGCCGGGCTTGCTACGTCGCGACGGTCTCGGCGCCGAGTTCACGTGAGATCGCGACGTCGATCGACCGGTAGTCGATCGGCACGACGATCACCGATGGCACGTCGAGCGCGAGCGCCTGCGACAGGCGCTGGGAGAACTCGGCGGCCGATGCGCAGCGCCAGGCGGGCGCACCGAACGCCTCGGCCAGCTTGACAAAGTCCGTCGGTCCGAAGTCGACGCCGAAGTGGCGGCCGAACTTGTTGTCCTGCTTCCAGACGATCGAGCCGAACTGCTGGTTCTCCCAGACGACGTTGACGACCGGCGTCTTCAGCCGGACCGCCGTCTCGAGCTCCTGGCAGTTCATCAGGAAGCCGCCATCACCCGAGACCGTGATCACATGCCGGCTCGGATTCACGAGCTTGGCGGCGATCCCGGTCGGCAGCGCGAACCCCATGCCCGCCAGGCCGTTGGCGATCAGCACCGTGCCGGGCTCGTGGGCCGGGAACATCCGCCCGATCCAGAGCTTGTGGAGGCCCACGTCGGACACGAGGATGTCGTTGCGCCTCAGCGCCCGGCGAATGTCGGCCAGGACCCGCGGCGGGCGCATCGGGAAGTTGTCGTCGTCGGTGCCCTCGCGCAGCTCCCCCAGCACCAGGTCACGCAGACGGGTCGATTCCACGACCTCGTCCTGCGGCCGGTTCACCCCGGCCGCCAACCGGGCGAGTACGTGGGCGATGTCGCCGATCAGTTCGACCGTCGGCAGGAAGAACTCGTCGATCTCCGCCGAGACCGTGTCGATCATGACGATCTGCTTGTCGCGACGCGGGTTCCAGTGCTCGGGCGCGTGCTCGACGAGGTCGTAGCCGACCGCGATCACGAGGTCGGCGTCGTCGAAGCCCGCCATCTCGTAGTCACGGGACTGCAGCCCGACGGTGCCGAGCGCATGTGGATCCTCGAAGTCGAGCAGGCCCTTGGCCATGAACGTCTCGGCGACCGGGATCCCGGTCGTGTGCACGAACGCCCGCAGCGCACGACTGGCGTGCGTCCGAATCGCGCCGTTGCCGGCGAGGATGATCGGCCGTTCGGCGGCCATGATCAGATCGGTCGCGCGCTGCAGCTCGCGGGTGCCGGGCTCGGGCTGGACCGGGGTGTGGCGCGGCAGCGGCGAAGCGTCCAGCGGCCGCGCCATCACGTCCTCGGGCAGCTCCAGATGGGTCGAGCCGGGCTTCTCGGACTCGGCCACGGCGAACGCCTTGCGCACGACCTCGGGCACGATCTCCGCGCTGGAGACGCGGGCATTCCACTTGACGATCGGGCGCATGATCGCGATCAGGTCGATGTACTGATGCGACTCCTTGTGCATCCGCTCGAGGTCGGACTGGCCGGTCAGCGCGACCAGCGGCGCGCGGTCCAGGAACGCGTCGGCCACCGCGGTGACGAGGTTGGTCGCGCCCGGTCCGAGGGTGCCCAAACAGACCCCCGCGCGCCCGGTCAGCCGCCCGTAGGCGTCGGCCATGTAGGCGCCGCCCTGCTCGTGCCGGACGGGCACGAATTGGACGGCCGAGTCCGCCAGCGACTCGTTCAGGTCCAGCGTCTCCTCGCCCGGGATCCCGAACACGTACTTGACCCCTTCGGCCTCCAGGCACTCCACGAACACCTGCGATGCCTTGCGGGTCGCCACGGGCGCTCACCTTAGCGGCGCGGTCAGCGTGTCTCGACCACGAGCAGCGGCAGCGACCGGCCGGAGGGGGAGCGCCGCTCGCCGAGACGGGTCGCGCCCATCGCCAGGTAGAACCCCTCGGCGTTGGGGTCGGCTTCGATCGACAGTTGCGTGAATCCGAGCTCGGAGGCGGTCCGCGACGCGTGCTCGAACAGCCGGCGTCCGGCGCCCGTGCCCGATCGCGCTCGGATCAAGCCAGAGGTCCTCGAGCTCGCCCCGTGGCGGGATCCCGGTCAAGCGGTACCAACCGAGCGGCCCGTCGCCCGCGTCCAGCACGTGGATCGGCGATGCGGAGAGGTCGTCTTCGGTGACCGTCAGGAGCGGCCGCAGGACCTCCATGAACGCCGCGTCGTAGCCCCAGTGGGCCTTGGAACGCAGCGCCAGCGCCGTCAGCGCATCGGCCTCACCGGACCGTGCCGGCCGGATCTCGGTCACCGCTGTCATCGCTCCGGCAACGTCATCACGTCGACGGTGCCGGGGCTCGCACGCCGGTCGAGCTCGTGCAGTAGCGCCGCCGGGTCCACTTGCACCGCGACCAGCTCGCGGTTGGCGGGTGACAGGAAGCCCTCGCCGACGGCGTGCTGCAGGAACGCCAGCAGGCTGTCGTAGTAGCCGCCGACGTTGACGATCCCGATCGGCTTGGCATGCAGCCCGAGCTGTGCCCAGGTGAGCATCTCGACGAGCTCCTCGAGCGTCCCGATCCCGCCCGGCAGCGCGATGAACGCATCGGCGAGCTCGGCCATCAGCGCCTTGCGCTCGTGCATCGTCGCGACCACGCGCAGATCGGTCAGCGACTGGTGGGCGAGCTCGCGCTCCACCAGGTGCCCGGGGATCACGCCGATCACCTCGCCACCGCGCGCGAGCGCCTCGTCGGCGAGCACGCCCATCAGCCCGATCCGGCCGCCGCCGAACACGATCCCGCGGCCGTGCGCGCACAGCACCCGCGCCAGCGAACGGGCGGCGTCGGCGTACTGCGGTCCGGCTCCCGCGTTCGAGCCCGCATACACGCACACACGTCCGGATGCCATTGTCACTACCGTAGCCAGCGCATGCCCGCACCGTTGCTCGCGATCGACGGCCCGTTCGTCATGTATCGCTCGTTCTTCGCACTGCCGGACTCGATCACCGATGGCGACGGCCATCCGGTCAACGCGCTGCTCGGCGCCATCAACCTGATCCTGCGCATCGCGGCCGACGCGGGGCCGCGGGCGATCGTCGTCTGCTGGGGCGCCGAGGCGGCCGTCTACCGCAAGCAGCTGTATCCCGACTATCACGCGGCGCGGCCGCCGGTGCCCGACGCGCTGCAGTGGCAGTTCGACCGCGTGGCGGCGCTGTTCGACGCGTTCGGCTGGGTCTCGATCGGCTCAGATGAGCTCGAGGCCGACGACCTGCTCGGGTCGCTGGCGCTGGCCGAGTCGGCCGCCGGCGGCAGGGCGCTGATCATGACCGGCGACCGCGACATGTATCAATGCGCGTCCGAGTCGGTCTCGGTCGTGTATCTCAAGCAGGGCTCCAGCGGCTTCGAGGAGGTCGACCCCGCGGAAGTCGTCAAACGCTACGGGATCGGCCCCGAGCTGGTGCCTGACTTCATCGCGCTGCGCGGAGATCCGTCCGACGGCCTGCCCGGCGCACCCGGGATCGGTGCCAAGACCGCCGCCGACCTGCTGCATCGCCATGGCTCACTCGAGGCGGCGATCGCGGCGGCCGCTGCCGAGCGACCGCGGGTCGGCGCCGCGTTGCGAGGGCATGCCGAGATGCTTCGCGCTTTCCGGGACATCGCGACCCTGCGCACGGGCAAGATCGGTCTCCCGGACGACCGTGAGACCGATCTGCGCGGCGGCGCCGCGGCAGCCCGCGGCTACGGCATGCTCAGGCTGGCGGAACGCCTTGAGGCAGCGACCTCGCCGGCCGACCTCTGAAGCGGCGTCGTGCGACCGTCGAGGCGTGCCCGCGCCAGCCGGTAACGCTGAACGACAGCGGTGCCGGTGGGGGAGGGAGTACGGCTTCCTGCCAGCAACAAGATCCGTGAGGACTGGACAGTGCGTTTCATGACGGATATGGTCCCGTCGGCGCGCTCGCAGCGCACTGGCCCCAGGGCCAAACTGCGGTGCTCAGGGCCGTCCTCGCGGACGGCTGGGGACGTTACGGCGTGAACTTGACGGTGATCACGTCGCCGTCGGCGACCACGTAGTCGCGGCCCTCGAGCCGCAGCGTTCCGCGTTCTCGTGCGCCGGCATACCCGCCGGCGTCGCGCAGCGCCTCCCAGCCGACGATCTCGGCGCGGACGAAGCCGCGCTGGATGTCGGAGTGGATCAGGCCGGCCGCGTGCCAGACCGACAGGCCGTGGCGGAGATGCCACGACTGCGCCGGCTTGTCCTCGCCGGCGGTGAAGAACGTGACCAGGTCGAGCAGTTCGAACGCGCTGCGGACGACGGTCTGCAGGCTGGACTCGGCCAGGCCGAGGTCCTCGCGCATCGCCGCGGCGTCCTCGTCGGATAGCTCGCCGAGCTCGGATTCCAGCCGCGCCGAGACCGCGACGGCGCGGGCGCCGATCGACGCCGCATGCTCGGCGATCGCGGCGGGCACGACATCCGTGCCCTCGTCGATGTTGGCGACGAACAGGACCGGCTTGGCGGTCAGCGGCGACAGATCGCGCATCGCGTCCGGTGCGTCGTGCGGCGGTGCAACCGTGCGGGCGGGCTTGCCGGCCTGCAGCGCCTCGATCACCTCGGACAGCCACCGCGCCTCTGCGATCGCCGTGCGGTCCCCCGACTTCGCCTGCTTGGAGACGCGCTCGAAGCGGCGCTCGGCCTGCTCGAGGTCGGCGTAGATCAGCTCGGTCTCGATCGTCTCGATGTCGGCCATCGGGTCGACCCGGCCCTCGGGATGGACGACCCCCTCGTCGTTGTGGGCACGGACGACATGAACGATCGCGTCGGTCTCACGGATGTTGGCCAGAAACTGGTTGCCGAGCCCCTCACCCTTGTGCGCGCCCGCGACCAGTCCGGCGATGTCGTGAAACGCGATCGTGTCGGGCACGATCTTCGACGCGTGGACCAGCCCGGCGAGCTCGTTCAGGCGCTCGTCCTGCACCGGCACGATCGCGACGTTCGGCTCGATCGTCGTGAACGGATAGTTGGCCGCTTCGGCGGCGACGCCGGTCAGTGCGGTGAACAGCGAGGACTTGCCGGCGTTCGGCATCCCGACGATCCCGACCTTCATCGGCATCGCGTCACCCCGATTGCGAATCCCGTGCCGAGCAGTGCCCCGGCAGCCACGTCGGACGGGTAGTGGACGCCCAGGTAGAGGCGGCTGAGCCCGAACAGGATCGCGGCCGCGTACAGCGGCGCGGCCGGGATCAACGCTCCGTAGAGCCGCGCGGCCGCGAACGACGTCGTCGCATGCGCGCTCGGGAACGACAGCGACGAGACCGTCGAGGTCAGCGGCGGCAGCCCTTCGAGACGCGGGCGCGGGCGGCGGATCACGAACTTCAGCTCCGTGTTCGCCACGTAGCTGGCCGCGACGACGCCCGCCGCGGAGAGCCACTCGCTGCGCCGTTCGGCGTCGATCGCGGCCGCCGCCCCGCCGAGCGCCAGCCAGCAGGCGGCGTGCTCGCCCGTCTTCGAGAACGCGGCGATCACGCGATCGCGCGCCGGCCCGTGGCCGCGGGTGCGGGCGGCGAGCAGCAGCGACCGGTCGAGCGACAAGGCAGACACGGCGGTGACTCTAGAAGCGGGCCCCGGTGTTCGCCGAGCGTGCGGGTCTTGACCGCCGGATCGGACTGTGGGACGCCCCGCCCCGCGCCGCTACGGCGAGCGATGGGGCACGGAAGACAGGGGGTTGGAGATGCTTGCGATGGCAAGCCCGGCGGCCGTCGACGCCGGCCATGTGTGGCTGGCGTCGTGGATTGCGGTGCGTTGGTCCTGGCCGCAGTCGCAGCTGCAGAGCAATCCGGGGGCCAAGATCACGAAGACCAAGCAGGAGACCAGTACCGCGAAGAAGCTGACCACGGGCGTCCGCGAGCTGGTCAGCAACGGCGACGACAACAACACAACCTGTCGCCCTCGCTCGGCGACCTGCAGTGCGTGGTGTTCAACGTGATCGCGGTCCGGTATTTCCTGACCGCGTTCCTCGCGCACGTCGAGCACGGCTTGCCGACGATTCCCGGCACGCTGATCGGGCTGATCGGCGTCAGCGCCGGCTCGTACCTGGCGAACAAGGCGGCGGCGCAGACGGCCGCGCCGACGGTCCTCTCGGCGGTTCCGAGCCGGATCGTGCTCGGCATCGCGCCCGGCAGATCACGGTCGCCGGCGCCGGCTTCACGCCCACCGGCGTCGGCGCGGAGCCAGCCGTCACGATCGGCGGCGTCAAGCTTGAGCTGGTCGGTGCGTCGTCCGACAGCCGGCTGGTCGCGCAGGTGCCGACGGCCGCGGACGCGACCGCTCGCGGGATCGAGAACGGGACGCACAACCTCGTCGTCGTGAGCTCCGCCGGCACGCCGTCGACCTCGACGATGCAGGTCGGTCGTCAGCGGCGCGGGCGCCGCCGTGAGCCAGCGGGTGACGTTATGGCGTCTCCGCGCGCAATGATCTCGTCGATGCCCACGTCGCCACGCCTGACCGCCGCTCCGCCACCGTCGCCGACGCTCGCGGCCGACCAGCGGATGCGTGAGCGGATCGCCGCCGGCCGGCCCGTGGTCCACCTGGCGTTCGGAGAGGCGGGGCTGCCGGTGCCCGAGTCGGTCCGCGAGGCGCTGGCGCGCGCGTCGGTCCAGAATTCCTACGGCTCGGTCGCTGGGTCGGCCGCCGCTCGCGCCGCCGCGGCGGGGTACTACACGCGCCGGCGGGTCGCGACCGATCCCGATCAGATCGTGTTCGCGCCGGGCTCGAAGCCGCTGCTATGGGCGCTGATCGAGATGATCGACGGTGACGTGATCCTGCCGCGGCCGTCGTGGGTCAGCTACGCCGCGCAGGCGCGGATCGCCGGTAGACGGGTGTGGCCGGTCGAGATCGGCGTACAGGCGGGCGGAGTGCCCGAGCCCGCCGCGCTGCGCCAGACGCTGGAGCGCGCCCGCCGCGCGTCAGCGAGGCCGGGGCTGTTGGTGCTGACGCTGCCCGACAACCCGACCGGAACGTTCGCGTCGGGCGCGGTGATCGCCGAGCTCGTCGAGATCGCCCAGTCGCATGGTCTGGCGATCATCTGCGACGAGATCTACCGCGATCTCGCCCACGACCCGGAGGCGCTCGTCAGCCCCGCCGAGCTCGCGCCCGAGCTGGTGTTCGTCACCAACGGCTTGAGCAAGAGCATGGCCCTCGGCGGCTGGCGGATCGGCTTCGCCCGCCTGCCCGACGGGCCGCTCGGCCGCGACGCCAGAACCGCGCTGGGTGGCCTCGCCTCAGAGATCTGGTCGAGCCTGGCCGCACCGATGCAGGCCGTCGCCGCGCATGTGCTCGACGAGCCGGCCGACGTGACCGACCATGTCACCCGCAGCCGCCGGCTGCATGCGCGCACGACGCTCGCGGCGCACGAGGTCGTGACCGGCGCCGGCGCGCTGTGCCGGGCCCCGACCGCGGCGTTCTACCTGTACCCCGACCTCGAGCCGTTTCGGGCGTCGCTGGCCGCCGCCGGCGTCAACGGCGGCGACGCGCTCGCCGAGTGGCTGCTCGAGCGTCACGAGATCGGTGTGCTCAGCGGTGCGGCGTTCGGCGACGACCCGCGGGCGCTGCGGTTCCGGATGGCGACCAGCCTGCTGTACGGCTCAGACGATCAGCAGCGGCGGCTGACGCTGCGCAGCGAGGACCCGGCGTCGCTGGACTGGATCGCGCGGCCGCTGGCCAAGCTCGGCGCGGCGTTGGCCGCCGCCGCGGCCTGAGTCGCCTATTCGCTGGCGACCGCGCCCGCCCGTACATACTTCGCCGATATGGACGCTACGGACGAGATGATCGTTGCGCTGCTGCGAGAGAACGCGCGGCGCTCGTTTCAGGACATCGGCAACCACGTGCACCTGTCGGCGCCGGCGGTCAAGCGGCGGGTCGACCGGCTCGAGCGCGACGGCGTGCTGCTGGGCTACACGGCGGTCGTCGATCCCGAGGCATTCGGTTGGCACGCCGAGGCGTTCGTCGACCTCTACTGCGAGGGCTCGATGGCCGCCGACGCGATCAAGCGCGCCGTCGAGGGCGAGGCCGGCGTGGTCTCGGCCCACACGGTCGCGGGCGAGGCCTCGGCGCTGCTGCACGTGATGGCGCACGACACCAAGGCGCTGGAGCTGGCGCTGGAGCGGATCCGCGCGACGCCTGGGGTGACGCGGACGGTGACCGAGGTCGTGCTCTCGACCCTGTTCGCGCGGTGACGCGTGTTACGGACGAGGGTCGGATGC
>Ga0302181_10000152_pt1 | contig 64000 bp, 55 predicted proteins | sample I_Palsa_E3_3_FD_198786 | JGI IMG/M metagenome (GOLD analysis project Ga0302181, IMG submission 198786) | Peat permafrost microbial communities from Stordalen Mire near Abisko, Sweden - I_Palsa_E3_3 | ecosystem: Environmental > Terrestrial > Soil > Palsa > Peat permafrost | place: Sweden...
CTCCGTCAGCCACCCCACCGCGGTCGTCTCGATCGTCGGCGACATCGTCTTCGATCTCTGCTTCGTCGCGGCGGCGCTGATCATGGTTACCGCGTCGATCGGCGTCACCGGGCACCGGCCCCAGTTCTCCGAGTTCGGCTTCCGACGCGTGCACCTCGTCAACGCAATCGTCACGCTCGTGATCGCCGCGATCATCTACTACTTCGTGACCGACATCTACGCGCTCGTGTTCAACCTGCACGGCAAGGACAAGCTCCCGTCAGAGCTGACCAACACGCACAACCACGCGGCGATCGTGATGACGGCCGTGTTCGTCTGCGCGGTCGCGCCGATCTGCGAGGAGTTCTTCTTCCGCGGCTTCCTGTTCGGGACGCTGCGCAAGATGCGGGTGATGGTCGCCGGCCGTGACCTCGGCGTCTGGATCGCGGCCGTGATCACCGGGATCCTGTTCGGGCTCGTCCACACCGGCTCGGCCTCGTCCCAGTTCCTGATCCCGCTTGGCTTCCTCGGCTTCATGCTTTGCATGGTGCGGTGGCGGACCGGGTCGCTGTATCCGGGCATGGCGATGCACTCCGCCAACAACGCGCTCGCGCTGGGGTACGAGGACCTGCACTGGACCGCGCCGGAGATCGTCGCGCTGATGCTCGGCTCGTGGGCGGTGATCGCGCTCGTGGTCGGGCCGATCGGGGCACGGGTGCCGCCGCTGCAGCGTGGTCGCGCGGCCGCCAGCTGAGCCGTCAGCGGATTCTGGCGACGTGCTTGATTTACTGCTGCCCCATGCGTCGTCAACTCATCTCATCAGTCGCGGCTGTCGCCGCCACGGGGTCGTTGGGGCTGTTCGTCGCCTCGGCGCTCGCCGACGGGTCGGCCGGCGCCCTGGCGCCGAGCTCGGCCCCCGCCTCCACGCAGACCGCCACGGTCACGACGAACACCCCGCCCGCGACGCCGACCGGCGCGACGCCGGCGACCGCGAGCGCGTCGACGGCGACGACGAGCGCGTCGGCGGTGACGACGAGCGCGTCGGCGGTCACGACGAGCGCGTCGACCACGACGACGAGCGGGTCGACCACGACGACGAGCGGGTCGACCACGACGACGAGCGGGTCGACCACGACGACGACGCCCACCAAGACCGAGCCCAAGCCGAAGCCAAAGGCGAAGGCCGCGCCCGCGGTCGCCGCCAAGCTCAGGCTGAGCTCTGACGCGCTCGTGGTCAAGCAGAACAAGGCGGTGCTGCAGGGCCGCTACGTCAAGATCACCGGCTCGGTCAGCCACTACGTCGCGGGTCAGTTCGTGAGGGTCACCGCGTCGCTGAACAAGAAGACGTTCCGCAGCGGCAAGCTCGCGATCAAGCCAGGCCCGCATGCCACCGGCAGGTTCGTCGCGACGGTCAAGCCGAAGGCCGCGGGGATCTTGCGGGTGCAGGTGACGCATAAGCGGACGGCGGAGCTGAAGGGCTTCTCACAGGTGATCGGCATCACCTCGATGAGCCCCAACGTCGGCTACGGCGCCACCGGCCTGTTCGTCGATCTCGTCCAGCAGAAGCTCGCGGCGCTGCACATCTTCATCCCGCAGACCGGAGTCTGGGACAGCGGCACCCAGTGGGCGATCAACGCCTATCACCGGCTGCTGAACCGCGGCTACTCAACGGTCCTCGATCCGGCGACGCTCAACGACCTGCTGGCCGGGAAGGGCACATTCACCGTCCGCTATCCCAACCAGGGCCGCCACGTCGAGGGCAACCTCGGCAAGCAGCTGGTCGCGCTGATCGACGGCCCGAAGGTCTACTGGATCTTCCCGATCAGCTCCGGCAAGCCGTCGACGCCGACGATCCTCGGCAGCTTCCAGATCTACAACCGCGTTCCGGGCTACCTGCCCGACGGCATGTACTACTCGGACTTCTTCACCCGCGGGTACGCGCTGCACGGCTATGACCCGTCGCCCGATTATCCGGCGAGCCACGGCTGCATGCGACTTCCGATCCAGGACGCGATCGCGGCGTTCAACTGGCTGCAGATCGGCGACTGGGTCGACGTCTACCAGGACTCGGGCAATTACTCCGGCACGACCTGATCGCCGTGTCCTCGATCGATCCGGTGTCCGACGGCGTGGGTGATCCGGCGTCATCGTCCGGTCGCTCCGATGTGCCGCTGGCCGACGCGCGTCGACGGCTGCTTGCGGCGCTCCGCGAGCATGCGCTGGTGATCGGCGAGGTGACGCTGACCAGCGGCCGCGTGGCCCAGTACCTGGTCGACGCCAAGCGGGCGATCCTGCTGCGCGACGGCTTCCTCGCGCTCGGCGAGCTCGTCGCCGCGCGGGCGTCGGACTGGGGCGCGACCGCCGTCGGCGGGATGACGATGGGCGCCGACCCGATCGCCTGCGCGGCGCTGGCCGGCGGCGCCGACGTCAAGGCCTTCTTCGTGCGCAAGGAGGCCAAGTCGCACGGGCTGGCACGCCGGATCGAGGGACCGCTGCTGTCGCCCGGCGACCGTTGCCTGCTCGTCGAGGACGTGGTCACGACCGGCGGCTCCACGATCCGCGCGCTCGAGGCGATCCGCGACGAGGGCCACGATGTCTGCGGCGTGCTCGCGATCTGCGACCGGCTGGCCGGCGGCGACGAGGCAATCCGCGCCGCCGCGGGCCCCGGCGTCCCCTACGAGGCGCTAACGACGATCGACGACGTCTACCCGGAGCGGCCTGACCGCTGAGCGAGGTCTCGCCCGGCTCCGCCCTGAGCGGGAGTGGCTGCTCGCCCGGCTGCGCTCCGAGCGGGATTGGCTGCTCGCTCGGCTCCGCCCCGAGCGGGAGTGGCTGCTCGCCCGGCTCCACCCCGAGCGGGAGCGGCTGCTCGCCCGGCGTCGCCGGTATCGGGCGGGTTCGGCCGCGGGTTGTTGGCGGCGGTTGCGGTCTGCTTGCGCGGCCGGGCGGGCAGGGGTGCGCGCCCCGTGATCCCGCGGAGGTGCGCGCCCTGTGATCCCGCGGAGGTGCGCGCCCTGTGATCCCGGGGAGGTGCGCGCCCTGTGATCCCGGGGAGGTGCGCGCCCTGTGATCCCGCGGACCCCTCCCCGCGCCGAGCGCCACCGAGGCGCCGGGGCTGGTGGTGGGCTTGGGATATTGCTTGCGGTAGGTGGAAGCGATATCCCAACGGCGTTGCTCGTCGCGCGTGAGGCGCCGGGGACGGTGGTGGGCTTGGGATATTGCGTGCGGCAGGTGCAGGCGATACCCCAAGGTCCCGCTCGTCGGGTGACCCCTCGCTGGCCGGCGCTCGTTGGCCGCCTGCCCACCGATCGTGGCCGGCCTGGGTCAGAGGTTCGTCGGCGTCGTCGGCAGCGCCGCGCACGCCGGGGCGGTCTGATGCGCGGCCTGGATCTGCCAGCCAACCCCTGACTCGAACGGGGTAATGAACAGCAGCGGGTTGCCGTGCGCGAGCGCCTGCGAGTACTTGAAGCCGACCTGGCTGACGTTGTCGCCGAGCGCGTAGGCGAGCGCCGTCTGGTACTGCAGCCGCGTCAACGGCTCGCCACAGCCGCGCAGCGCGCCGGCGCTGCCGAGCCGGGCGATCACACCCGGCAACGCCTCGATCTCCGCGGTACGCGCGTGTTGCTCGGTCAGGTCCGCTCGCTCGCTGCGCACGGCCGAGACGGCGGCCGGGACCGTCGCCCCGACGAGCGCCGCCACCACGAGCGCGCCGGCGAGACGCCGGCCCGCGACCCGCGCCCGCGCCCGTGCGTCCTGGTTGTCCCGCGCCCGTGCGTCCTGGTTGTCCCGCGCCCGTGCGTCCTGGTTGTCCCGCGCGATCCGCGCCGGCCCGCCCGGCCCGTCCCGCGCGATCCGCGCCGGCCCGCCCGGCCCGTCCCGCGCGATCCGCGCCGGCCCGCCCGGCCCGTCCCGCGCGATCCGCGGCGGCGCACCCCGGTCGCCGCCCACGTCCCGGCGAAGGTTGGCGATTTCCGCCGGAGGGGTCGGCCAAAATCGCCAAACTTCTGCGCTCCGCGCCGATCTGGTCGCGCCCAGGCTGGCACGGGATGCGATCGCGCGCGAGTCGGCGGCGAGCACGCGTCCCGCGAACGCCCCCGCCAGCACGGTCGCCACCGCGGCCGGCTCGAACATGTAGCGCCCGAGGGCGGGCCAGCCGTGCATCCCGAACGCGACCTCGATCGCCACCCAGACGAAGCTCCCGCCCGCCAGCGCGAGCGTGGCGCGGTCCCGCGGCGACGCTCGCCGTACCGCCGCCAGGGCCACGCAGAGGGCGGCGGCGACGTACACCGGCCAGTGCTGCAGCTCGCCGAACCGGGACAGCACCGCGGTCACCCGGTTGCCGCTCGGCGCCCGCCCGGAGTCAAGCGCGTTGGCCGCCGACACGAACGGCGTACGCGAGCTCACTGCCGGGATTCCGAACCACAGCGCCAGCAGCGCGATCCAGGCGCCGGCGACCAGCCACCGGTCGGCGCGATCTCGTCGCCACAGCCAGACCGAGTACAGGGCCAGAAACGGCCAGGCCTCCGGACGCCCGAGCGACGCCAGCACCCCGCACGCGAACGCCGCCCGCGGGCGCCCGGACAGCGCCAGGTCGATCGCGGCCAGCACGAACGTGACGATCATCGGATCCGACTGCGAGCTGAGCACGTAGTGCAGGTAGCCGTAGTGCAGCTCGTCGTGCAGCGCCAGCAGGGCCAGGCCCGCGAAAGCGGCGGCCACCCATCCGGCCCATTCGCGCCCGGTCCGTGGCGCGGTCAGCTTGTACGCGACCCGGCCCGCGAACACGACCCCGGCGAACGCGACCGCAGCCGAGGTCACCATCCACAGACGGAGCTCGACGTGATGCCCGAGCACCGCGTAGGTCACCGTGAACAGGTACGGCAGCGGCTTCCAGGACGGCGCCGCGTTGGTGTCAAGCCCGCCATGCCAGGTCCGCTCGCCCCAGGTCAGCCACCCATAGGCGTCGAAGCTCGGCAGCGTCCGCGCCCAGACGACGAGCGCCGTCGAGCCCGCCAGCAGCGCGATCGCCCCGGCGGCCCACAGCCACCAGGCGCGCACGCGGGGACGTGCCCGAGCGGCGGTGATGCTCGCCACGTCGTCGGGCAGTGAGCCGTCGGCGGCTCCCGGGAGCGCCAGCGGCCGTACGGGTGCGGTCAGCGCGCGCTGGGACACGAGCAGCCGCCGACCGTAGCAAGGACCGGTCCTCGGCACGGGCGCTCCGGTGACTCGGTCACGCGCCGGCCCACGCCCCGACTCGGCCCCGAACTCAGACGAACGGGCGATACCCCCGGCAGGAATCGAACCTGCATCCCGCGCTTAGGAGGCGCGTGCTCTATCCGTTGAGCTACGAGGGCCTGCGGCGGCGCGTCTCGCCGTGGCCAGCAGGGTACCCGGAGCGAGTGTGATTCGATCCGCTGCGCGATGAACCGTGATCACCGATTCGTCGGCCGATTCGCGATCTGCGCGCTGGTCGTGATCGCGGCGCTGGGGATCGCCGCCTGCGGGGGCGGGCGACACTCCCACTCCCGCTCCCGCTCGAGCTCCAGCTCCCGCTCGAGCTCCAGCTCGAGCTCGAGCTCCAGCTCCAGCTCGAGCGACGCGGTCGGATCGAGCTCGGGGTCGGCGGCGGGAATCGCGTACGGGTCGCTGCCGCCGCGGGGAACGCCGCGCACCGGCGGGACGATCAGCTTCGGCCAGGTCACCGGGTCGACGCCGAGCTACATCTTCCCGATCATCCCCGGCGCCAACGCGACGTCGCCGACGATCAACCTGATCCAGAACCTGTTCCTGCCGCTTTACAACGGCCCGCGCGGCGCGACGGCCACGATCGACCAGGGGCTCAGCCTCGGGCAGACGCCGGTCTTCAGCGATGGCGACACGACCGTGAGGATCGCGATCAAGCAGGGCTTCAGATGGTCCGACGGCGCGCCGGTCGACGCCGGCGACATGGTGTTCGAGATCGACCTGATGAAGGCCGCGGTGTCGGAACGCGCGGCGAACTGGAGCGAGTACACGCCGGGTCAGTTCCCGGCGAGCGTGGTCTCGGCGACGGCGCCGTCCAGGTACGAGCTGGTGATCAAGCTCAACCGGGCCTACAACCCGAGCTACTTCCTCGACGACCAGCTGCAAGACGCAAACGGCGTCGATCCGCTGCCCGCGACGGAGTGGAACGTCGACCGGCCCGGCGGTCCCCATCTCGACTACACCGTCCCGGCCAACGCGAAGAAGATCTACGACTTCCTGTCGAGCCAGGGCACGGACCTCTCGGGGTTCGCGACCAACCCGTTGTGGAAGGACGTCGATGGGCCGTACAAGCTGAGCTCGTTCAGTGCCGCCGACGGCTCCTACACACTGACGCCGAACCCGAGCTATGGAGGTGGCCCGGGCCCGTACGCGACGATCCGGGTCAACACGTACCCGTCGATCACGGCTCAGCTCAGCGCGCTGCGGTCGGGCAGCCTCGACATCGGCAGCATCGACTTCTCGCAGCTGGGCTCGGTCGGGCAGCTCAAGGCCGCCGGCTTCAGCGTGTTCGGCGGGCCTTCGTTCGGGTGGCTCGGCGGCGTGATCAACTTCGAGGACCGGACGGATCACTTCGCCGAGATCATCAAGCAGCTGTACGTCCGCCAGGCGCTCGCGCATCTGATCGACCAGCCGGCCTATGTGAACGGGATCTTCAAGAGCGCTGCGGCGGTCAATTACGGCCCGGTGCCGAACGTTCCGATCAGCCCCTACACGCCCGCGAACAACCGGTCCGCGGAGGGTCCGTACCCCTACGACCCCGCGGCGGCGGGAGCGCTGCTCAAAGCGCACGGCTGGAAGGTCGTCCCCAACGGGCAGACGATCTGCCAGAGGCCCGGCAGCGGCGCCGGCGAATGCGGCGCCGGGATCCCGGCGGGGACGCCGTTGAAGTTCAACTGGGTCGATCTGCCCCAATCTGAGTCGTTGACCAGCGCGCGTGAAGGTCAGGCGTTCGCGTCCGCGGCCAAGACCGCGGTCGGCGTCACCGTGGAGTTGGAGTCACGGACGTTCGACTACCAGCTCGCGAACTTCGACGACGCCGACCCGAGCGCCTCAGCGAACCGCGATGACTGGGCGATCGCCAACGACGGCAGCTTCTTCTACAACTACTACCCGGCGTCAGATCAGACGTTCAGCACCGGCGGCGTGTTCAACACCGGTGGTTTCTCAGACGCCCGGGCCGACACGCTGATGCGCGCCTCGGTGTTCGACCCGGACCCGGACGCGGTTACGCACGAGGCTCAGTATCTGACGGCGGCTCTCCCGGTGTTGTTCGAGCCCTTGCCCGCCGTCGTCTACGCGGTCTCGAGCAAGGTCCGTGGCGACCCTTTGGGGTTCGGCGCGCTGACCCAGCAGTCGTTGCAGCCGCAGTACTGGTACCTGAGCCACTAGTGCTTGACCAGCTGACCCGCCGCACCGATCGGCGCCCCCGATCGGATCAACAAGCGCCTGATAGGGCGATGAACCGGAGAAACGTTGCGTCTCTCGTTGGGAAACGGTTAATCGGAAATGACATCGGCCGTCTCTTGTGGTTGGATTCGTGAATATAAGGAGGCTGAGTCGCGTCGGTCCTGGGGAACGACGCGGCAACGAGCTGCGCGTAGCGGCTCGTATTGGCTCCCTGAGATCCGGTAACTCGTCGAAGGCGGCACTACTGCTATGACCCGTGGGAACCCAATCGTCCGAGCGTTCGCTATCTGCGCGCTCCTGATCGTCACGGCGCTCGCCGTGGCGGCCTGCGGCTCGAGTTCGAGCAGCGGCAACTCCTCGAGCGCAAAGAACGGGAACAGCTCGAACGTCTCGGCGAACTCGCTGGGAACGACCCTGTTCGGCGTCCTGCCGCCAAACGGCACGGTGGTCAAGGGCGGCACGATCACCCAGGGGCAGCTCTCGGGGCAGACGCCGGTCTACATCTTCCCGATCATCAACTCCGAGGATGTGACGACCGGGACGATTTCGCTGGTCTCGAACCTGTACATGCCGCTGTACGCCGGCCCGACCGGCGCGCGGCCCGAGACCGACTACAACCTCAGCGCGGCCGCCAGCGCGCCCGTCGCCTCCAACGGTGACAAGACTTACACGATCCACCTCAAGCCGGGCCTGAAATGGTCCAATGGTCAGCCGATCACGTCCAAGGACTTCCTGTTCTTCATCGATCTGCTGAAGGCGGCGATCAAGGCGAGCCCGGCCAACTGGGCCCAGTACGTGCCGGGTGAGTTCCCCATGAGCGTGACCAGCGCGACGACCCCGAACGCGACGACGATCGTGATGAACCTCAACAAGGCCTACAACCCGGGCTTCTTCCTGAACAACCAGGTGCAGGACACCAATAACGTCTTCCCGCTGCCGTCGCAGGTGTGGAACGTCGACTCGGCCGGCGGGCCGCACATCACCGACTGGGCGACCAACCCGGCCGACGCGCTGAAGATCTACACCTACCTGGCGAAGGCCGGCGGTTCGGTCGCGACGTTCGCTTCCAATCCGCTGTGGAAGGTCGTCTCCGGGCCGTTCAAGCTGACGTCGTTCAGCGCGACCAACAGCTCCTACGTGCTCACCCCGAACCCGAGCTACGGCGGCACGCCGAAGCCGTACGCCAACCAGATCGACGTCAACACCTACACCGGCTACGACGCCGAGCTCAACGCGATGAAGAGCGGCGGGCTGGACATCATGGTCGGGTTCGACCCGTCGGAGATCTCGCAGACGGGCACGCTCAAGAGCGAGGGGATCGACGTGTTCGGCGGTCCGAGCTGGGGCTGGTTCGGCGGCATCTACAACTTCGAGGATGGCGCCAATCACTTCGGCCAGGTCATCACGCAGCTGTACGCGCGCCAGGCGCTCGCGTACCTGACCGACCAACCCGGCATCATCAAGGGCATCTACAAGGGCGCGGCGGTCCCCGCCTACGGCCCGATCCCGTCGGCGCCGACCTCGCCGTACGCGCCGCCGGACGCCACCGATCCCGCGTATCCCTACAACCCCGCCAAGGCCGTCGCGCTGCTGAAGGCGAATGGCTGGAAGGTCGTCCCCAATGGTCAGACGACCTGCGCCAAGGCCGGCACCGGCGCGGGCGAATGCGGCGCCGGCATCCCGGCCGGCACGCCGTTCAAGTTCGTCTGGGCCAACCAGCCGGAGTCGGTGTCGTCGACCGGCGTGCTCGAGTCAGAGGCGCTCGGCTCGATCGCCAAGCAGCAGGCCGGAATCAACATCGTGTTCCAGACCAAGACCTTCAACTTCCTGGTCTCCAAGTACACGAACACCAGTCCCGACGGCCTCAAGCAGAAGGACGACTGGGGCGTCAACAACTACGGCGGGCTGTTCATGGATTACTACCCGACCCAGGACGGCGTCTGGAACCATCCGCACACCGGTCTGAACACAGGCTCGGCGAACGATCCGGTCGGCGCCGGCCTGATCCATCAGTCGGTCTACGGCACGAACCCGAAGGCGGTCACCAACGAAGCCTCGTACTGGGGCACGCATCCGCCGGCCGCGTTCTTCCCCGACCAGGACTACCTGCTGGCGGTCAACTCGAAGAAGGTCGGTTCGGTGCCCGACGGTTGGATGGTGATGACCCAGCAGCAGTGGTATCCGCAGTACTGGCACCTGCTCAAGGGCGCGTCGTAGTACTACGTATCGGTTGATGGCCGCGGTGATGCCGCTGCCCGTACCTGACGAGGCCGCCGGATGATCGGTTACATCATCCGGCGGCTGATCGTCGCGCTGATCGTGACGATCGGAATCGCGGCGATCACGTTCGCTGGGCTGCATTACCTGCAGCCCAGCCCGGCGGCGACGGTCCTCGGCACCAAGGCGCAGCCGGCCGCGATCGCGGCCTGGAACAAGCAGCACGGCTACGACCGGCCGGAGGCGGCGCAGTTCGTGAGCTACATCGGTCACCTCGCCCGGGGCGACTTCGGGTACTCCTACAAGCTCAGCCAGAGCGTCGCGGCGCTGTTCAAGGAGAACGCCGGCCGTAGCGCATACCTGTCCGGCGCGGCGCTCGTGCTGGCGCTGCTGATCGCGATCCCGCTCGGGATCTACCAGGCGGTCAAGCGCAACACGATCGCTGACTACACCCTGTCGGCGGTCAACCTGACCCTGTACTCGATGCCGTCGTTCTTCCTCGGCATCATCCTGATCCAGTTCTTCGCGCTGGACTGGCACATCTTCCCGCCGGGGGTCTCGAGTTCGATCACGACCACCTGGGGCGCGATCACGCATCCGTTGCAGCTGGCGCTGCCGATCTTGACGCTGACGTTCATCACGGTCGCGTCGTTCAGCCGCTACATGCGCTCATCGGCGCTCGACAACCTCGGTCAGGACTACATCCGGCTGGCGCGCGCCAAGGGCCTGTCTGAGCGCGCGGTCCTGGCCCGGCACCTGCTGCGCAACGCATGCCTGCCGATGATCACGCTGACCGGGCTCTCGATCCCGTCGCTGGTCGCCGGGAACCTGCTGATCGAGGTGCTGTTCAACTACCCGGGGCTTGGGCTACTGTTCTACAACGCGCTCGGCAACGCCGACTACAACATCCTGCTCGGCTACACAATCCTCGGTGGCGTGCTGACCGTCGTCGGGAATCTGATCGCGGACATCGCGATCACGGCGGCCGATCCACGGATCCGGTTGAACTGATGACCGACCCGACGACCCGAGGCGTGATCGAGGGCATCATCCCGGGTGATTCACCGCTCGGATCGCCCGGGGCGCCGGAGGGCGGCGAGGTGCAGGTGGTCTCCAGTGGCTGGCGGCTGGCGCTGCGCGAGTTCTCCGAGAACCGCCTGGCGCTGATCTCTCTGCTGATCCTGGTGCTGTTCATCCTGTTCTCGTTCATCGGACCGCTGGTCTACCACTCCAACCAGTCGGTCACGAACCCGTTGATCACCGATCTGGCGCCCGGATCCGGGCATCCGCTCGGAACCGATCAGAACGGCTTCGACGAGCTCGGCCGGATGATGCTCGGCGGCCAATCGGCGCTTGAGATCGGCTTTCTCGCGGCCGCGATCGCGACCGTGATCGGCACGCTGTACGGCGCACTGGCAGGCCTGGTGGGCGGCCTGCTCGACGGCATCATGATGCGGTTCGTCGACATCCTGTTGTCGATCCCGTTCCTGATCGCCGTGCTGATCATCGCGACCAAATACAGCGGCACGGTGATCACGCTGTCACTCGTGCTCGGGGTCTTCTCCTGGCTCGTGCCGGCGCGTCTGGTCCGCGGCGAGGTGCTGACGCTGCGCGTGCGTGACTTCGTGCTGGCCGCCCGGGTGATGGGCGCGGGTCAGTCACGGCTCGTGTTCCGCCACCTGATCCCGAACGCGTTGTCGGTCGTGATCGTCAACGTCACCTTCCAGGTCGCCGACGCGATCCTCGCGCTCGCCTACCTCGGCTTCCTCGGCTTCGGCCTGCAGTATCCGGCAACCTCGTGGGGCGACATGCTCGGCAACGCGCAGAACAACGTCGCGTCCGGCTACTGGTGGCTCGTCTACCCGGTCGGTGCCTGCCTGGTGCTGGTCGTGCTCGCCTCCAACGTGATCGGCGACGCGCTGCGCGACTCCCTCGACGTGCGCCTGCGGCGCCGCTGACGACGACGATGCCCGGAAACGCGCTCGAGGTCTCAGACCTCTCGACCCACATCCAGCTGTCGCGATCGGTCGTCCAGGCGGTCGGCAACGTCGATCTCTCGATCGCGACCGGCGAGACGGTCGGCCTGGTCGGCGAGTCGGGCTCGGGCAAGTCGATCTTCAGCCTGTCGGTGCTGGGGCTGCTGCCGCCCGGCGGCAAGGTCGTCGGCGGCTCGATCAAGGTCGAGGGCCGCGAGTTGGTGGCGCTGAGCGAGCGCGACCTGCGCCGGGTCCGCGGCAACGACGTCGCGATGATCTTCCAGGATTCGCAGTCGTCGCTGAACCCGACCAAGTCGGTCGGCGAGCAGGTTGCGGAGCCGTTCCGGCTGCATCGCGGGGCGTCGAAGAAGGAGGCGCTCGACCGCGCGCTCGAGGTGCTGGAGCTGGTCGGGCTGCCGCGCCCGCAGGAGCGTCTGGGGGACTTTCCCCACCAGCTCTCGGGCGGGCTGCGCCAGCGCGTGATGATCGCGATCGCGCTCACCTGCGAGCCGCGCGTGCTGCTCGCCGACGAGCCGACGACGGCGCTCGACGTGACGATCCAGGCGCAGATCCTGTCGGTCCTCGATGAGCTCAAGGAGCGGCTCGGAATGGCGACGCTGCTCGTCACCCACGACATGGGGGTGGTCGCCGGCCGCACCGAGCGGATCAACGTGATGTACGCCGGCCGGCTGGTCGAGACGGCGCCGACCGACGAGCTGTTCCGCGAGATGCGCCATCCGTACACGCAAGCGCTGCTGGGTTCGATCCCGAAGCTCGACTCCGATCCGACCAAGGCGCTGGTGACGATCCCCGGCCTGCCGCCGGATCTGGCCGATCCGCCGTTCGGATGCCGATTCGCGGCGCGCTGTCCGTATGCGACCCAGCAGTGCCGTGAGCACGAGCCGCCGCTGACCGGCGAGGACCCGCGACACCTGTTCGCGTGTTGGCACCCGGTCGACGGCCCGATCACGAAGCGACCGGAGATCCCCGGCCTCGCCAAGGCCGCAGCCGCGACCCCGACCGACGGGTCGCGGACGGGTGGCGGCGGTAACGGCTCGGTTGAGCACCTCTTGTCGGTGCAGGACGTGATCCGCGAGTATCCGGTCACGGCCGGGGCGCTGCTGCAGCGCAAGGTTGCGTCGGTCAAGGCCGTCTCCGGCGTCACGCTGCACCTGGATCCGGGCGAGACGTTCGGGCTGGTCGGCGAGTCGGGCTGTGGCAAGACCACGCTCGGCAAGCTGATCGTCGGCATCGAGAAGCCCGACGGGGGCAAGATCGCGCTCGACGGCAAGGAGGTCTTCAAGCTGCGCGGGCGGGAGCTGCGCCGCGGCCGCCGCGATCTGCAGATGATGTTCCAGGATCCGTACGCGTCGTTGGATCCGCGGATGCGGGTCTCGGCGATCCTGCGGGAGCCGCTGATCGTGCAGGGGGTCGGCACCGCCAAGGACCAGCGCCAGCGGATCGGGAAGATGCTCGGCGAGGTCGGTCTGCCGATCAATGCGCTCGAGCGCTACCCGCACGAGTTCTCCGGTGGTCAGCGTCAGCGGATCGGCTTGGCGCGGGCGCTGATGCTGGAGCCGAAGGTGATCGTCGCCGACGAGCCGGTGTCGGCGCTCGACGTCTCGATCCGCTCGCAGGTGCTGAACCTGATGAAGCGGTTGCAGGCCGAGTACCAGCTGGCGTCGGTCGTGATCTCCCACGATCTGGCGGTCGTCAAGTACCTGGCCGATCGGATCGGCGTCATGTATCTCGGCAAGCTTGTCGAGATCGGCTCCGGCGAGGACATCTACCGACGCTCCGCGCACCCGTACACCGATGCACTGATCAAGACGATTCCGGTGCCCGACCCGGCGGCCGAGAAGGCCAAGACCGAGGTCGGGATCCGTGGCGAGCTGCCGAGCCCGATCAACCCGCCGAGCGGCTGCCGGTTTCGCACCCGTTGCCCGCGGGCGCAGGCGCTGTGCGCAGAGGAGGAGCCGCCGCTGCGCTCGTTCGGCGTCAATCACCGCGCGGCCTGTCACTTCCCTCTGCAGACGCCCGCGGAGGATGGCGCCACGCCGGTGTCATCGACTGTGCCGGTGGCAGATCGGTCCGGCTCGTCGGCGTCCGACGCGCCGTCAGGTCAAGCTGGCCCGTCGGTGTCCGACTCGCCGTCCGACTCGCCGTCGGCCGCCTGAGCCGCATCGTCTGACTCGTCCTGCTCGTCGTCATCGACCCACAGTGGCTCTGACGCGAGCTCTGCGCCGTTGCCGTCCCAGAGCTTGATCTCAAGGTAGTCGCCGCGGTAATTGTCGGCCGAGAGCAGCGTGAATCGCTCCTCGACGAGCGCGCACTGATCGACCGCCAGGTCGGCCAGTTCGGCCGTGACGATCGAGCCGCCGCCGACCATCGGTACGCCCCAGACAAGCGTGATGTCGGCGACGTTGCCGTGCTCGCCATGCCAGCTTGAGACGACCTCGTCGTTGAGGTCGAGCGTCCAGTCGGGGTTGGAGTCGGCCGTCTCGGAGGTGAAGTCCGCACGCGACTGGAATTCCGTGGGCTCGCCGCTGGCCGTTTGGGTGAACGACACGAACCCGAACAGCTCGTAGCCCGTCGTCGTGCGCGCCACCGCCGGCACGTACGTGCGTCCGCTATACGAGCGGTCGGGGAACCAGGCGATCGCTCCGGCCTCGCCGAGGTCCTCGCCGTCGGTCTCAAGCGAGTGGCAGGCGCCGAGGAAGTGGGTCGTGAGCGCGTCGGCCCAGCGGCCGTACGGCGTCGGCTCCCGCGGCGGCTCGGCCGCGAAGCGGATCACGAATCGGTCGGTGGGCGGCATGCGCCGCGCAGCCTACCGCTTTCCGAGCGCCGGTCAGTACGCACCGCGGCGGCTGATCACGGCGGGGATCGTCTTCAGCAGGATCGACAGGTCCAACAGGATCGACCACCGCTCCAGGTAGAGGAAGTCGAGCCGGACAAGATCGTCGGACGTCAGCTCGGAGCGGCCCGAAACCTGCCACAGCCCGGTGATCCCGGGCAGCACCAGATAGCGCTTCTTGTGCCACTCCTCCAGCTTGTCGAAGTCACGGGTCGGCAGCGGCCGCGGCCCGACCAGCGACATCTCGCCGCGCAGCACGTTGACGATCTGCGGCACCTCGTCCAGCGAGAACCGCCGCAGGATCCGCCCGACGGTCGTCAGCCGCGGGTCGTCGCGGATCTTGAACAGGGTGCCGTCGGACTCATTGAGCACCTCGAGCTCGTCCTGGGCGGCGTCGGCGCCGACGTTCATCGTGCGGAACTTCAGGCACTGAAATGGCCGGCAGCCGATCCCGGGGCGGACGGAGCGGTAGATCACCGGCCCGCGTGAGGTCAGCTTGATCGCGAGCGCGATCACCAGCAGCACCGGCGACAGCAGCGTCAGCAGCAGGATCGAGCCAACCAGATCGAACGCGCGCTTGCCGATGAACTGGACGCCCTCGAGCACCGGTGGGCGCAGCGTGAACAGCGGCACCGAAGCGCCGGGCATGAAGTCGGCCCGCTGCACGAGGATCTCCATCGTCGACGGGGCGACATGGACCGTGACGCCGCGCTGATGGCAGCGCTCGACGAGATCGAGCGCCCGGTCCTCGGGGAAGTCGGGGTCGGCGATGATCACCTCGTCGACGCGCTGGGCACCGATCAACTCTCCGAGTCCGTCGATCGAGCCCAGTGAGCGGATGCCCTCCAACCGCTGCGGGGTCAGGGAGATGTAACCGAGCACCTCCCGCTCTGAGTGCGGAGAGCCGCCGAGCGCATGCGCCACCTCGGCGATGTGACCGCCGGAGCCGACCAGCACCGCGCGACGACGGTATCCGGCGCGCTCCAGCAACCAGCCGGTGACGTTCGTGTACAGCTCGCGCAACGTCCCGATGTACACGATCGCGAAGAACAGCGATCCGTAGAACAGGTAGTAGCTGCGGAAATGGGTGCCGCTGGCGAGCTCGAAGATCAGGCCGACGATCGTCGCTTGGGCCAGCGCGATCGTGATCCTGGCCAGCCCCGGCCGCCGCGGCCGGTCCGCGTACGCGTCGACCCGGGCGAAGTTCAGCGCCGTGATCAGGTAGGCGATCGCGATCGAGGAGTCGGTCCCGTTCCATGCCGCCCCGGGGTTGAGATCGCCGTGCAGCAGCGTCTTCAGCAACAGCGCGGTGTAGATCGCGCCCATCACGCCGACGAAGTCCAGCGCCAGCAGCAGCACCACCCGGGTCGCCCGGCGCATCACGCCGCGGCCGAGGATGAAGGTGACCACCGAGTCGTGCTTGCGCCGGACGTCCAGCTCAGAGAGCCCGATCGGCGGCGGCGCGGCTAGGTCGTTGGAGCGGCTGGCGATTGCCTGGTCGTGGTCGATTGCACCCTCCTCGCTGCGCGGGAGCGTCCCAGACACTAGAACGTGTCACCCTCGGGTGAAGTTGCGGGCATCGCCTGTGGTTGCGGGGAATCTACCCCCGGGCGCGCCGCCGACGTGCAAGCGTTCGCCCGCGGCGGCCGGGGCGAACGCCGCCGCAGCGCTACCCGGCGCCGATCAGCGCCGCCCGACCGGACAGCTCCAGCGTGCGCCGCAGCCCTTCGCCGAGCTGGATCTCCGGTTCCCAGCCCAGCAGCTGCCTGGCGAGCGTGATGTCCGGTCGGCGCACCTGCGGATCGTCGGTCGGCAGGGCCTCGTAGATCAGCTTGGATTTGGAGCCGGTCACCTCGATCACCTCGTGCGCGAGCTCGAGCAGGGTGAACTCGTTCGGGTTGCCGATGTTGACCGGATCGTGATGTCCGGACTCCGACAGGGCGATGATCCCGCGGATCAGGTCGTCGACGTAGCAGAACGAGCGTGTCTGGGAGCCGTCGCCGAACACCGTGATCGGCCGATCCTGCAGGGCCTGGCGGAAGAACGTCGGGATCGCGCGCCCGTCGTGGGGGCGCATCTTCGGACCGTACGTGTTGAAGATCCGGACGATCGCGGTGTCGACCCCCTGCTGGCGGTGGTAGGCCATCGTCAACGCCTCGGCATACCGCTTGGCCTCGTCATAGACGCCGCGCGGTCCGATCGGGTTCACGTGGCCCCAGTAGGTCTCGGGCTGGGGGTGGACCTGCGGGTCGCCGTAGACCTCGCTGGTCGACGCGGTCAGAAACCGCGCGCGGTGCAGCTTCGCCAGCCCGAGCGTGTGGTGGGTGCCGTAGGACCCGACCTTCAGCGTGTGCAGCGGCAGCCGCAGGTAGTCGATCGGCGACGCCGGCGACGCGAAATGGAATACGAAGTCGACCGGCTCGTCGACGTAGTACGGCTCGATGATGTCGATCTGCTTGTAGACGAAGTCATCGGTCCGGATGTGCTCGATGTTCTCCAGCGAACCGGTCTCGAAGTTGTCGACGCAGATCACGCGGTTGCCGCGCCGCAGCAGCTCGTCGCACAGGTGCGATCCGAGAAAGCCGGCGCCGCCCGTCACGAGGCAGGTGGTCATGGCCGATGAATCTACTCGCGGCGTGCAACCGGCGGAATGGCGGGGGGGTTGGGGCCGGATTGGGTGGTGTGAATCCAGGTACCCTGCTCGCGCTTCCAGATCGGCGCCCGCGCCTTGATCTCGTCGATGATCTCACGCGCGCCGTCGAACGCCTGACCGCGGTGCGGCGCCGAGGCCGCAACCGCCACCGACGCCTCCGACAGCGGCACCGTGCCGATCCGATGCTCGGCCGCCGCGGCGCACAGACCGTGGCGCTCGATCGCCGCCTGCACGATCTCACGCAGCTGACGCTCGGCCATCGGCAGGTAGGCCTCGTAGTCCAGGTGCGAGACCTCACGGGTGACGCCGGTGAACGTCACGACCGCGCCCGCCCGCGGGTCACGGACCCGCGCGGTCAGCGCGTCAAGCGCCAGCGGCTGGTCCGTGATCCGCACGTGCACCGCGGCCGGCTGGGTGGCGGCGCCACCTGACACCGGCGGGATCAGCGCGAGCTCGTCACCGGCGTGCAGCACGACCGACTCGTCGGCGAATTCCTGGTTGACCGCCATCACGACCGGGACGCCGGCGGTGACATCCGACAGCTGCGCGAGCGCGTCGGCGATGCGGGCGCCGTCGGGCAGCGTCAGTGGCAGTTCGTCGGCGCCGGCGCGCTCCCGCAGGCCGGCAAACAGCTTGACCGTGACGTCCATTCCCGGTCCAGCGCTATGCGGCGGGCTCGAGCAGGAAGATCGGGATCTGCCGGTCGGTCTTGGCCTGGTAGGCGTCGTAGTCAGGCCACACCTCGACCGCTCGCTGCCACCACACCGCACGTTCGTCACCGGACGCCTCACGGGCGTGGTAGTCGCCGTGGGCGGTCCCGTCCTGCAGATCGACCTGCGGGTTCTTGCGGAGGTTCGCCACCCACGCGGGGTTGTTCGGCGCGCCGCCCTTCGAAGCCACGGCTGCATACGTCCCGTCGTACTCGACGCGCATCACCGGATGCTTGCGCAACTTGCCGGTGCTGGCTCCGACCGAGGTCACGACGATCGTCGGCACGCCCCGCAGCAGGGTTCCCGCGGTCCCGCCCGATCCCTCGTACTCGGTCACCTGCTGGTTGACCCATGCTGCCGTGCTCGGCTCGTATTCACCCTGCAGTGGCATCGCGTCGCTCCTTGCGGTTGGTTCACCTCCAGCCTAGGAATATCAGCGGCGAGACCGACTCGACGATCTCCGACGCGGCAGGCGAGAATTGGTAGCGATGTCCGAGGCCCCGTCGCTGGAACGGTTCCGCACCCTGCTGCGGACCTCGATCTCGGTCCTGGCCGACGTCGGCGATGACCCGTCCGGGTCCGAGCGGCTGCTGATCCGCGGCGATGCGACCGGCACGATGCAGCTGGCAGAGCTCGTCGACGGCCAGCCGGTCGTGCTCACCGATCTGCCCGAGCCCGTCCGCGGAGCGCATTTCCTGCCGGGCTGTCGCCGGGCGGTGCTCGAACTCGATGCGGGCGGCAACGAGCGATTCGGCCTCTGGCTGCTCGACCTCGACGCGGCCGCCTCCGCGCCCGTCACCTCGCTGTCGCGGTTGCAGCCGCTGACCGATGACCCCCGCTTCGGCCACCACTTCGCCGGCGTGTCGCCCGACGGGCGCTTGATCGCCTACCTGTCAGACCGCGCCGGCGGCGTCGATTTCGACCTCTGGAGCCTGGCGCTCGACACCGGTCAGCACCGGCTGGTGCATGCCGGCGGCACCTGGTTTCACGCCAGCTCGGGGTTTGCTCCCGACGGCCGCACCGTCGCGGTGCTCGCATCCGGCGACCGTCCGCTGGATACGGATCTGTTGCTGGTCGACGTCGACAGCGGCGCGGCGGTGACGCCGCTCCCCCATCAGGATCAGGCGGCGCTCGTCGGCTCACCGGCGTGGATCGGAGACTCGAGCTTCGCCGTCGCCTCCAGCATCGGCCAGGACTTCATGACGATCGTGCGCCACGAGCTCGGCTCAGGGGCGACGCTGCCGCTGCCCGGAGGCCCGCGCGACGCCGATACCGACGTCATCTCAAGCCGCGACGGCAGCACCCTGCTGCTGATCGAGAACCGCAACGGCGCCGCCGTGATGACGCTGCGCGACGCCGCGACGGGCGCGATCCGCTCGCAGCTTCCGACCCCGGAGCCCGGAATCGTCTCGGGGCTGATCGACCCGCCGATCCTGTCGGCCGATGGATCACGCGTGTACTACACGCTGTCGACGCCGCGCCTGCCGACGTCGGTGTACGCGTTCGATGCGCGCAACGGCGCGACTCGCCGCCTGACCGGCGAACCGACCGGGGTGCCGGCCGATCGGCTCGCGCCGGCCGAGAGCCACACGGTGACGAGCTTCGACGGCGAGTCGGTGCCCCTGTTCGTGTTTCGTCCGCAGCCCGGTCCGGGCGACGGTCCGGGCCACGGCGGCGCCGCCCGGCCACCGGTCGTCGTGTTCGTCCACGGCGGCCCTGAGGCACAGGCGACGCAGCTGTTCAATCCGGTGATCCAGGGGCTCGTGCTCGCCGGCTTCGGTGTCGTCGTCCCCAACGTCCGCGGCTCGACCGGCTACGGCAAGCGCTACGCCTCGCTCGACGACACGACCCGGCGTCTGGACTCGGTCGCGGATCTCGCCGCGGTCCACGGGTTCCTTGATCAGGCCGGGTTCGATTCGGCGCGGGCGGCGCTGTGGGGCGGGTCCTACGGCGGCTACATGGTGCTCGCCGGGCTCGCCTTCTCTCCCGAGCTGTGGGCGGCCGGCGTCGACATCGTCGGGATCTCGGATCTCGTCACGTTTCTGCAGAACACCTCGGACTACCGGCGCGCCCATCGCGAGCGCGAGTACGGGTCTTTGCAGCGGGATCGCACCTTCCTCGAGGCGGCCTCGCCGCTGCGCCGCGTCGACCAGATCCGCGCGCCGCTATTCGTGATCCACGGGCGCAACGACCCCCGCGTCCCGGTCTCGGAGGCCGAGCAACTGGCCGCCAACCTGGGCGAGCGGGGGATCCGCTGCGAGCTTCGGATCTACGAGGACGAGGGCCACGGTCTCGCCCGGCTCGCCAACCGGCTCGATGCCTACCCGGCGGCCGTCGCGTTTCTGCACGAGGTGCTCGGTAGCTGACGCGGTCAGTGGGGAACTTTTGGCGTCCTGCAGACGCCTAACTTTCCCCGCTTCCGCGTGTCGAGCATGAACACGCGTGCGTCGTCTCAGCAGACGGTGAATGTTGTCTTGATCGTCTTGGTCACAGTCGTGCGGACGGTCCGGTGTTTGACGTGCCGCGTGCGCGTGTAGGTCAGCGTCAAGCTGAGCCCGTGCGTCCCGGCGCGCAGGCCGTGCAGCGACGGCGACAGTGTCGCCGGCAGATGCCGCGCGCTCGCGTTCGGGACATACACGGTGACGCGCTTGCGGTGCGCGTGATGGTGGACGGTCACGAGCTTGATCCGCGTGCGCTTGAGGCCACGGTCGATGAACACCGCGGCCAGCTTGAACGACAGCTTCGCCGGCTTCGAGCCGCCGATCGCGGCCGAGCTGAGCTTCAGCGGCAGGCGGGCGCCGGCGGCGAGGCATGGGTTCGTCGCCGGGAGCGTGACCGTGATCCGCTGGTTGCCGGCGGTCGCGTGCAGGGTTCTGGTCGCCGACACGACCGGCGCCGGCGGTTCGGCAGCCGTCGTGAAGCTGAGCGTGCTTCCGGAGACGGTCCCGTACGTGTTGGTCGCGACCAGGCGATAGTCGATCGTGGTCCCGGCGGGGAGCCCGGTCAACGTCGCCGACACCGCCCCCGCCGTGTCGTCGGCCGGCTCGGAGCCCTCGGCGGCGGTCGAGCCGAGCGCCGGCGTGGTCCCGTACTGGATCGTGACCGTGCTCGCCGAGCCCTGGGCGTTTGCGGTGCCACCGATCTGCGCCGATGACGTGGTCACGTTCGTCGCCGCACCGGTCGTGACGGTCGGCGGCAGTTGCACGTCGGCACGGACGATCGCGTTCGGGGTCCCGACGTCGATGAACCAGAGGTTGCCGTCGGGCCCTGAGACGATGTTGGTGCCGTCGTTGATGTTCGCGGTCGGCTGCAGGCCGGCGCTGAACAGGCTGACCTGGCCGGCCGGCGTCACTCGGTCGATGCCGTTCGGGGTATTGCCCTGCGGCACCCACAGGTTGCCGTCGATCCCGACCGTCAGGTCCCACGGGGTGTCGCTCACCGGGTACTCGGTGATCTGGCCGGCCGGGGTGATCTTGCCGACCGCGTCGCTGCCGGACGACTGGTCGTCGAACCAGACGTTGCCGTCGGGGCCTGCGGTGAGCGCGTCGGGCACGGCGCCCGTGTTCAGGCCGTTGGCGGCGCCGAACTCGCTGACCGTGCCCGACGGGGTCACCCGCCCGATCCCCGCCGGGACCCCGGTGTCCGAGAACCAGACGTTGCCGTCATCGTCCGCGGTGATGTCGTTCGGCATCGTCATCGGGAACGTGGTCGAGTTCGTGGGGTAGCCGAGCGCGGTCGACCCCGGCGTCACCTCACCGATCCCGGGGGCCTCGGGAACCGTGAACCACACCTGGCCGTTGGCCGCCACCGTCAGGTCGTTGGGCGTCATGTTCGTCGTATCGGCGTACTCGGTGATCTGCCCTGACGGGCTGATCTCGCCGATTCCCTTCGGAGTGCCGACGTCCAGGAACCAGACGGTCCCACCGGGGGCGGTCTGCATGTCGTAGGGCACCGCGCCGGCATTCAGCCCGCTGCCGGGGTTTCCGGCGGGAATCTCGGTGACCTGGCCGGACGGCGACACCTCCCCGATCGCCTTCGGGGTCCCGTCGTCGGCAAACCAGAGCGTGCCGTTGGCGCCCGCCGCGACGGCATGCAACTCCGCGTGGGTGTCGAAGCCGTTCGTGATCTGGGTGATCACGCCGGCGGTCGTGATCCGGCCGATCTCAGGCTTCCCGCCCGAGGTCGTCTCGGCGAACCACAGCGCGCCGTCGGTGCCGTCGATCAGGCTGGTGGCACTGGTGCCCGTGGGCAGGTCGAACTCGGTCAGCGGCGCGGCGGCGGCGGAGGCGGCCGTGGCGGCGATGGCGCCTACCGCGAGCATCACGACGACCACCGCGATCACGACGTTTCGCCAGCCACCGTGGAGCGATTGACAGCTCATCCCCGGTCCCCCGGTCGGTTTCAGCGGCTAGCCTAACCGCGCGTCGGTCCGTCGGCAAGACCGGCGCGCCGGTAAGCTCCCGGCGGCGATGGCGACCACCGACGAGAACCGCACGATCGCCCCGATCGTCGGTCCCGAGGACCCTCGGCACTTCACCGACTCCGGCATCGAGATCGATGCGCTCTACGACGAGCGTGACCTGCCGCAGGACCTCGCGCAGCGACTCGGCGAACCCGGCGAGTACCCCTATACGCGCGGCGTGCACCGCGACATGTACCGCAAGCAGCTGTGGACGATGCGCCAGTACGCCGGCTACGCGTCGGCGAAGGAGTCCAACGAGCGCTACCGCTACCTGCTGCGCAACGGCTCGACCGGCCTGTCGATGGCGTTCGACCTGCCGACGCAGCTGGGGTTGGACTCCGACGATCCCCGCTGCCTCGGTGAGGTGGGGCGGACCGGCGTCGCGATCGACACGATCGACGACATGCGCACGGCGTTCGACGAGATCCCGCTCGATCAGGTCTCGACCTCGATGACGATCAATGCGCCGGCGAGTGTGCTGCTGCTGCTCTACGAGCTGGTCGGCGCCGAGCAGGGCGTGCCGTCTGAACGCCTGCGCGGCACCACCCAGAACGACATCCTCAAGGAGTACATCGCGCGCGGGAACTTCATCTACCCGCCCGCGGGCGCGATCCGCCTGACCACGGATCTGTTTGCGTACTGCGACGAGCACGTGCCGAGCTGGAACACGGTCTCGATCAGCGGCTACCACTTCCGGGAGAAGGGTTGCTCGGCCGTCCAGGAGGTCGGGTTCACGCTCGCCAACGGGATCGCGTACGTGCAGGCGGCGCTCGACGCCGGCCTCGAGATCGACCGGTTCGCGCCGCGCCTGGCGTTCTTCTTCAACGGCCACAACAACGTCTTCCAGGAGGTCGCGAAGTTCCGTGCGGCCCGCCGGATGTGGGCGAAGATCATGCGACAGCAGTTCGGCGCCCAGGACGAGCGCTCGTGGCGGCTGCGGTTCCACACCCAGACCGGTGGCGTCACGCTGACCGCTCAGCAGCCGGAGAACAACATCGTCCGGGTGGCGCTGCAGGGCTTTGCCGCGGTCTGCGGCGGTACCCAGTCGCTGCACACCAACGGCTTTGACGAGGCGCTGGCGCTGCCGACCGAGCGCGCCGCCAAGATCGCGCTGCGCACGCAGCAGATCATCGGCTACGAATCCGGCGCCGCCGACACCGTCGATCCGTTCGCGGGCTCCTACTTCGTCGAGTCACTGACCGACGAGATCGAGACGCGCGCGCAGGAGCTGATCGACAAGGTGGCAGAGCTGGGCGGCTCGGTTCAGGCGATCGACTTCATGAAGAACGAGATCGAGGAGTCGGCGTTCGGCTACTACGAGCGCTACCGGATCGAGCAGGACATCGTCGTCGGCGTCAACAAGTTCGTCGAGGACACACCGGAGGTGCCCGACCTGCTGCGCGTCGATCCCGAGTCAGAGCATCAGCAGGTCGCACGGCTGAAGACGTTCAAGGCCGATCGCGACCAGAAGCTCGTCGGTCGCCGGCTCGAGGAGGTCCGCGACGCCGCGCGCGGGACCGGCAACATGCTGCCGCCGCTGCGTGCCGCGCTGAAGGACCGCTGCTCGATCGGCGAGGTCTGCAGCGCGATGCGCGACGTGTTCGGCGCCTACCAGCCGACGTACTGATCGCCCCACAGTCGCTACCGTCGCGGTCGATGGTGGCGCCCGCGGTCCTCTTCGTGCAGGTGATCCTGGCGCTCCATATCCTGACCGTGTACTTCATGGCCACGCAGGCCGGCGCCTAGCGCCACTAGGCCTGCCGCGCGCGCATCGGCAGCTTGAACACGAGCAGGGCCGTCAGCGCCAGCGGCGCCAGCGACGCCCAGGCCGTCTCAGACAGCGCGCTCGTCGGCAGGTGCAGTCCACCGAAGCGTGAGAAGAAGACGGTGCCGAGCACCGCCACCCCAAGCGCGTTGGCCAGCTGCTGAACAGCGTTCAGCACCCCGGATGCCGATCCGACCTCGTCGAGCGAGACGCCCGCGAGCACGAAGTCGAACAGCTGGCCGAAGCTGGCGCCCGCGCCGAGGCCGATCAGTACAAGGCCCGGCGTGAGCTGCAGCGTGTCGAGGTGGTGCGCGCCGGACGCCGTCAGCGCGAGCGTGATGATCCCGGCGCCGATCAGCGCGGCGCCGATGTGCAGCAGGTGACGGCCGAGCTTGCCGACCAGCGCGAACGACGCGACCATCGCGATGACCATGCCGACGGTCATCGGCACATATGTCAGGCCGGTGTGGATCGGCGAGAACCCCTCCCCGAGCTGCGCGAATAGGGAGATCGTCAGGATCAGGCCGCCGAACGTGGCGAACAGCGCCAAGCCGACGGCGATCCCCGCGACGTAGGTGCGGTTGCGCAGCAGCGACGGCTCGATCAGCGGCGACTCGCGACGGTGGCGCTCGTACGCGACGAACGCGACGAGGAGCGCCACACCGGCGGCGAGCATCGCGAAGATCCACGCCGGCCAGCCGGCCTGCCGACCCTGGATCAGCGGGTAGACGATGGCGACCAGACCGAGCCCGACGAGCAGCATTCCGGATACGTCGAGCCGCACGCCGGGGTGCGAAGCGCCGCGCGGCAGGACCCGCGTGGCGGTGATCAGCGCGAACAGCCCGACCGGGACGTTGATCAGGAACACCAGCCGCCAGCCGGTGCCCCATAGATTCGCGTCGATCAACACGCCGGCGAGGATCGGTGCGGCGATCGCCGACAGGCCCATCACCGGTCCAAACGTCGCGAATACCTTCGGCATCTCGGACTCGGGGATGACCTCCCTGAGCATCCCGAACCCCTGCGGGATCATGAGCGCCCCGAATGCGCCCTGCAGCGCCCGGAAGGTGATCTCGAGCGCCGGCGAGGGGGCGGCGGCGCACGCGGCCGACATCGCAGTGAAGCCCGCCGCGCCGATCAGGAACAGCCGCCGCCGGCCGAAGATGTCCCCGAGCCGGGCGCCGGTGACCAACAGCACGGCGAACGCGAGCGTGTAGGCGGCGCTCAGCCACTGCAGGGTCGAGGTTCCGCCGCCGAGGTCACGGCGAATCGACGGGCCGGCGACGTTGACGATCGTTGAGTCCATCAGGTCCATCACATCGGCCGCGAGCACGACCGCGAGCACGACCCAGCGCCACCGATACGGGGTGCTCGCCGGCGTCGAGCCGCCGCTCGCGGTGTCGGGCGCCGGGCTGATCGTGGGGGTGGTGGTGCTCATCGGTCGCTCCTGCTGGTCGGGTTCGGCGGCTCGGGTGGCCGAACGATGATCGTGAAGAACATTGTTCGTGACGAACATGCGTCGTGTCAAGTAGGCTCTGGTGATGGCCGTCCACGACGACCGGGGTCCGAAGCGCAGCACGCGCGACCGTCCCGCCAAGTCGCCGCTCAGCGAGGAGGTGATCGTCGATGCCGCGCTCGAGATCCTGCGCGCCGAGGGCCTCGACGCTGTCACGATGCGTCGCGTCGCGTCCGAGCTGGATACCGGCCCCGCGTCCCTGTACGTCTATATCCGCGGGCGCGACGAGCTGCGCGAGGCGATGCTCGACCGGGTCTCCTCGACGATTCCGTTGCAGGCGCCGGACCCGAGTCGCTGGCGCGAACAGGTGCTCGAGCAGCTGACCGGATTGCTGCACGCACTCGAGGCCCACCCCGGGATCGCGCAGGTGGCGGTCGCCAACATCCCGACGACCGAGCGTGCGATGGACTTCGCCGAGAACCTGCTGGCGATGCTGCTGGCCGGCGGCGTGCGCCCCCCGGACGCGGCGTGGGCGTGCGACATCCTGCCGTTGATCGTCACTGCGACGGCCGTCGAGACCGCGGCTCACCAGGCGCGAGGGCGGACCGCGGAGAGCGAGCAGAAGATCATCGCCGAGCTCGCACGGACGTTGGCGGCGATGCCGCCGGAGCGCTATCCGCTCCTCACCGCGCACGGCGCCGAGATGACCTCGGGCGACGGCGACCAACGTTTCGCGTTCGCGATCGAGACGTTCCTGGACGGGCTCGCCGCACGCTCCGCGGCACGGCGCGCGAGGCACGCGTCCGCGAGCCGACCGCAGACGAGCGCGTGATGAGCGCGCGGCCGTCCACCCGCCGTCTGGCGTTGATCGTCGCGGCCGTGGTGGTGGCGGTCGACGCGGTCTCGAAGGCGATCGCCGCCCACTACCTGGCCGGCCGCGGCATCGTCAACCTGTTTGGCGGCCACTTTCACCTGGAGCTGTACCGAAACCACGCCGGACCCGGTGGCACGTTCGCCGGACATCCCGTGCTGGTGTCGTTGCTGTCGCTGGCGGCGGTGATCGTGATCGCCGCGCTGGTGCTGACCGTCCGCGCCCGCAGCACGGCGGTCGCGCTGGGACTGCTGCTCGGCGGCGGCGTCGGCAACCTGATCGACCGGCTCGTGACCTCGCCGGGGCCGCTGCGCGGGGGCGTGATCGACTGGATCAAACCGACGCTGCACGGCGGCAGCATGAACCTCGCTGACCTGTCGATCAACGCGGCTCTGATCGTGCTGGTCGTCGGCGGCGCGATCGAATGGTGGCTCGACGCGCGCTCGCGCCGTGCTGCGCCGCCCGAGGCGACGCCGTCCGAGCTGGCGCCGTAGCCCCTGGGGGCAAGGCTGCAACCGCGCCGTCGTCACGGAGGAGTCCGTGGTCGCTGGGCGAACCCCGCTAACAGCAGACCGACGGGTCCCGAGCCCGAGACCACCGTTGCCTGGGAGGGCTAGCCGCGCTAGCGGCCACGGTGAGCTCGAGCCCGGGAGCCCAGTCGATCACGTCAATCGGTCAGCTGCCATGCCCGGGAGTCGCGCTGCCCGGCTTGACCGCGGACGAGCCGGGGACCGGCGATCCGGTGGTCACGTACGCGTAACCTGACACGTAGTCGGTGTTGTTGACCGCCTGCGTCGTGCTGGTGTTGTTCACGCACTCGCCGATCTTCCACGTACCCGCGCCGGGCGCGCCGGCCGCAGCGGCCGCGAACGGAATTCGGGTCGTTGTGGCGACCGAGATCGAGTACCCGTCCGGCGTCAGCGTGTCGAGCAGGGTCAGCGCCGGCGTACCGGTCGCGGGAGACTTGCAGATCGACACCTCGACGGTAGCCGTGGTGGCGAGGGTGCCCAGCGGCGCCTCGCTTGAGGCCATGATCGTCTGGCCGGCTGTCGTCGTCAGCGTCGTGGTCGGCCCGGCGAAAACGAAGCCCGAGCTCACCGGAATCGTGCCGACCGGCCCGTTGAAGGTGCCGAACGACACGAACCCGTTGGCGGCGGTGGTCGCGGTCGTCGCGCTGGTCGCGCTGGTCGCGCTGGTCGCGGTCGTGGCGTTGGTGGCGTTGGTGGCGTTGGTGGCGTTGGTGGCGTTGGTCGCCGAGTCGGCGGTGTCCGCGTGCAACGCGTTCGGGACGACCAGTCCGGTCTTGAGCTTGCCAAGGCCGACCGCGCCCTTGGCGATCTTGCCGTTCGTGACCGCGCCCTTCTGCAACTGCTTGGTGCCGACGCTGTTCTTGCCCAGCGTGATGCCGGCGTACGCCGAGCCGCCCATCGCGACGACGAGCGCCACGATCGAGACGGTCAGCGCCGCGCCTGACGTGGGCAGCCGCCGCCTCCGATGTGCATCGTCTCCGGTCCCGGGCGTGGCCGTTTGGCTGCCCCGGCGCCGCATCATCAGTTGTCGCATTGACGAACCTCCTGTATCTGGTGGTCTGGGCAAATGCGACAAGTGCGCGCGGAACGTCAGCCATGGCACTCCGTGACGCGACCGCGATCTCGGCATGCGGGCTCGCGCAATCGTCCGGATCGCTCCGGACCTAGGCGTGAATTCCCCCCAAACCGATCGCGCAGATCCGCACCAATCGTGTGCCCCGGGCGGCAGCTCCTCGAGCCCCCGGCACATGTTCGCCCTTAATGAGCCCTCAATATCAACCTATAGAGCGCCGAATCGCTTGTCAAATACACATGCCGCCATGCGAACGCTCGACGCCCGGTCACGGCCCCTGAGCGGCGGCGAAACCATACACTCGCGCGCCATGCGCGAGAAGGCACCGGAGACCTACGAGGAGAAGCTCGCCCAGCTGCGCGATCTGCGCCACGACGCGATCCACAACGCCGGCCAGGTGGCCGTCGACAAGCAGCACGCGAAGGGTAAGTTCACCGCGCGCGAGCGGATCGCGAAGCTGCTGGACCCGGGCTCGTTCCAGGAGCTCGACGTGTTCGTCCGGCATCGCACGACCGACTTCGAGATGCAGCGCAACCGGCCCTACGGCGACGCGGTCGTCACCGGCCACGGCACGATCGACGGCCGCCGCGTGTGTGTGTTCAGCCAGGACTTCACCGTGTTCGGCGGCTCGCTGGGCGAGGTGATGGCCGAGAAGATGTGCAAGGTGATGGACCTGGCGGCGAAGATCGGCTGCCCCGTGATCGGGATCAACGACTCCGGGGGCGCCCGGATCCAGGAGGGCGTGGTCTCGCTCGGCGCCTACGGCGACGTGTTCCTGCGTAACGTGCGATCGAGCGGCGTGATCCCGCAGATCTCGCTGGTGATGGGCCCGTGCGCCGGCGGTGCCGTCTACTCGCCGGCGATCACGGACTTCATCTTCATGGTCAAGGAGACCTCGCATATGTTCATCACCGGCCCGGATGTGATCAGGACGGTGACCGGCGAGGAGGTCGGTTTCGAGGAGCTCGGCGGCGCGATGTCGCACAACTCCAAGTCCGGTGTGGCGCAGTTCGCCTCAGACGACGAGGACCAGTGCATCGAGGACGCGCGCTACCTGCTCTCGTTCCTGCCGCAGAACAACCTCGAGACGCCGCCACGCGTGCATCCGACCGACGATCCGCTGCGCGAGGACCCGGAGCTCGATCACATCGTCCCCGACAGCCCGAACAAGCCGTACGACATGCGCGAGGTGATCCGCCGCGTGGTCGACGACGGCGAGTTCCTCGAGGTCCACGAGCACTACGCGCGCAACATCGTCTGCGGGCTGGCGCGGATGGACGGCTCAAGCGTCGGTGTCGTCGGCAACCAGCCCGCGCAGCTGGCCGGCGTGCTGGACATCGACTCGTCGGAGAAGGCGGCGCGGTTCATCCGCACCTGCGACGCGTTCAACATCCCGATCCTCACGTTCTGCGACGTGCCCGGCTTCCTGCCGGGTACCACGCAGGAGTGGGGCGGGATCATCCGCCACGGCGCCAAGCTCCTGTACGCCTACGCCGAGGCGACGGTCCCGAAGGTCACGATCATCACGCGCAAGTCCTACGGTGGCGCCTACGACGTGATGGGCTCAAAGCATCTGGCGGCGGACTTCAACTTCGCCTGGCCGAGCGCCGAGGTCGCGGTGATGGGTCCCGAGGGCGCCGTCAACATCATCTACCGGCGCGACATCGCCGCCTCGCCGACGCCCGACGAGCGCCGTCAGAAGCTGATCGACGACTACAAGGCCCACTTCGCAAACCCGTACGTGGCCGCGGAGCGCGGGTACCTGGACGACGTGATCATCCCGCACGAGACGCGGCCGAAGGTGATCACGGCGCTGGAAACGCTCCGGACCAAGCGCGAGCCCGGCCCGCGCCGCAAGCACGGCAACATCCCGCTGTAGATGGTGAACCGTCGCGCCGAGCTCACGATCGTCGGGTTGGCGGGATCCGATGCCTGCCCTGAGGAGGCGGCGGCGGTGATCGCCGCCGTGCAGCGATTCATCCGTGACACGGCGCCGCCGCCGGTGTCGGCGCCGCCGGCGCCCAACCCTTGGCAGCGGGCGGCGCTGCTGGAGGGTGTCGACCGTGCCCCGACAGCCCCGCTGCCCTGGGCCTGAGCGCCGCGCCGAGCTAAATAGGTAAACCCGGATTGGGTTTTGGTAGATTCCAGTCTCGCCCGTTTTTGGGCCCGCCCACCGCGGCATCGAACCCGACCGGAAGGACCCGATGGAGCCCGCATCGCTGGACACCCGCACAAGCGCTCCCCGCTCAGGGTCGCTCGAGAACCCGCTGGTCGTCGAGAACGTTCCGGGGCACGTGATCCCGATCCTCGAGCAGGAGTTCGACGATTTCGAGACCGAGTCGACGCGCTTCCTCGATGGACGGCTGCAGGAGGCGGAGTTCATCAAGTTCCGGCTCAAGCAGGGTGTCTACGGCCAGCGCCAGCCCGACGTCCAGATGATCCGCGTCAAGCTCCCAATGGGCGGCGTCACCCCGGATCAGCTCGACGCGTTCGCGAGCGTGATCGAGCAGTACGCGCCGTTGCGCAAGGGCCACGTGACGACGCGCCAGAACATCCAGATCCATCATGTCCCGCTGACCGACATGCCGGTGCTGATGCGCGAGCTCGCCGACACCGGCCTGTCCTCACGAGAGGGCTGCGGCAACACGATGCGCAACGTCACCGGCGACGCCCGCGCGGGCACGCTCGACGACGAGCTGTTCGACATCACCCCCTACGCGGGCGCGTACGTGCGCTACTTCGTTCGCCACCCGACGACTCAGGCGATGCCGCGCAAGGTCAAGACCGCGTTCGCGGCCAACGAGGCCGACAACGCGATCACCGGCATCCACGACATGGCGTTCATCCCGCGCGTGCGTGACGGCGCCCGCGGCGTCGAGGTCCGGGTTGGCGGCGGCACCTCGATCATGCCGCGGATCGCCCCCACGCTCTACGAGTTCGTCGAGCTCGACAACGGCGACTACCTGAAGGTCACCGAGGCGTGCATGCGGATCTTCGACCGCACCGAGTTCCTGCGCGTCAACCGCGCGCGGGCGCGGATCAAGGTGCTGATCGACAAGATCGGGATCGACGCGTTCCGTCAGCAGGTGGAGTCAGAGCTCGAGGGCGACTGGGTCGCCGACCGTGACTTCTCGCTGCAGGACATCCTCTACGACCACGACGAGCAGGCGAATGTGCCGGCCGCTCGCTCCGACTACGCCTCCCCCAACGGCGACCGTCGCGCGTTCGATCGGTTCGCCTCGTCCAACGTCGCCCCCCAGCGTCAACGCGGGTTCGCGACCGTCGAGGTCAAGATCCCGCGCGGCGACCTGAGCCCGGAGCAGCTGCGCGGGCTGGGCGAGATCATGCGCCGGTACACGGGCGGCTACGCGCGCACCACCAACCACCAGAACCTGGTCCTGCGCTGGGTCCGTGACCAGTCGGCCTACGAGGTCTGGCGTGAGCTCTCCGCGCTGGGGCTGGGCGACGCCGGCGCCGACGAGATCACGGATGTCGTCTCATGCCCCGGCACGGATTCCTGCAAGCTCGGGATCACGAGCTCGATGGGACTCAACCAGGCCGTCACCGCGCGCGTCACCGAGATGGCGATCACGGACCCGCTGACGCGGCGGATCCACATCAAGATGAGCGGCTGCCCGAACGGCTGCAGCCAGCACCACATTGCCGATATCGGCTTCTACGGCGCGTCGATCAAGGTCGGCGAGCGGACGATCCCGGCCTACATCCCGCACATCGGCGGCGCCTATGAGGGCGGCGAGGTTCGGTACGGCACCCGGCTGAAGTCACGGCTGCCGGCCAAGCGTGTCCCGGATGCCATCCAGCGCTGGCTAGATTTATATGAATCCGACAGAGTCGAGGGTGAAACGTTCGGAGCCTACGCGCAGCGAGTCGGGGCGTCCCGGTTCGAGGAGCTGGTGAAGGATCTGACGATGCCGATCGAGTTCAGCCTGGAGACCATGAACCAGTTCATCGACTACAACCGCGAGGTCCCGTTCGTGGTCGCGCGCGGCGAAGGCGAGTGCGCGGTTTGAGCACCATCGTGCAGACCAAGCTGGAGAGCGCGACCGCCGAGGAGGTGCTGGTCTACGCCGTCGAGCACTTTCATCCGCGGCTGACGCTGGCCTGCTCCTTCCAGAAGGAGGAGTCGGTCCTGTTTCACATGCTGTCGGAGATCGAGCCATCCGCGCGGGCCTTCACGATCGACACCGGGGTCCTGTTCCCGGAAACGCTCGCGACCTGGAAGCGGTTCGAGGATCGCTTTCCGCTGCGGATCGACGTGATCGACGCCCACAGTCCCGGCGCGCCGTGGACGCTTGCGAACTGCTGCTCGGCGGCGAAGGTCGCAGGGCTCGAGACCGCGCTGTCCGATGTCGACGCCTGGATCACCGGGATTCGGCGTGAGCAGGCAACCACGCGCACGGCCGCGACCAAGCTCGAGCGCGATGAGGGGCGCGGGATCGTCAAGCTCAACCCGCTCGCCGATTGGACCGAGAAGGACGTCTGGACCTACATCTTCAAGCACGATCTGCCCTACAACCTGCTGCACGATCAGGGGTACGACTCGATCGGCTGTACCCCGTGCACGGTGCCGGGCAACGGTCGCGACGGGCGCTGGGCGGGCCTGGACAAGACCGAGTGCGGCATCCATCTGGCGTAGATCGGGGGACGGGCTCACCTCCCCAGCTCGTGATTCGGTCAGGGCTCACCTCCCACCCCACCACCCCAGCTCGTGATTCGGTCAGGGCTCACCTCCCACCCCACCACCCCAGCTCGTTGACCGCGCCCGGGCGCGCCTCCTAACCTCCTGCAAGCCGATGACCCGAAACCACTACGAGCTCTCGCATCTCGAGTCCCTCGAGGCCGAGTCGATCCACATCTTCCGCGAGGTGGCGGCCGAGCTCGAGCGCCCGGTGCTGCTGTTCTCCGGTGGCAAGGACTCGATCATCCTGCTGCGGCTGGCCGAGAAGGCGTTTCGCCCCGGACGCTTCCCGTTCCCGATCATGCACGTCGATACGGGCCACAACTTCCCCGAGGTGCTCGAGTTCCGCGACCGGATCGCCGCGGCGCTCGGCGAACGGCTGATCGTCGCCCATGTCCAGGACTCGATCGACGCCGGCCGCGTGACCGAGGAGACAGGTCCACGAGCGTCACGCAACCGGCTGCAGACGACGACGCTGCTCGACGCGATCGAGGAGCACGGGTTCGATGCCGCGTTCGGCGGCGCCCGCCGTGACGAGGAGCGCGCCCGCGCCAAGGAACGCGTGTTCTCGTTCCGTGACGACTTCGGTCAGTGGGATCCCAAGAACCAGCGGCCGGAGCTGTGGTCGCTGTATAACGGCAAGATCCGCAAGGGTGAGCACGTCCGCGTGTTCCCGATCTCCAACTGGACCGAGCTCGACGTCTGGCAGTACATCGCGACCGAGCAGCTCGAGGTCCCGTCGATCTACTTCTCGCACGAGCGCGAGGTGTTTGCGCGCGACGGGATGCTGTACGCCCACAATCAGTTCATGGAGTTGATCGACGGCGAGGCCCCGTTCACCGAGTCCGTCCGCTACCGGACGGTCGGCGACATGACCTGCACCGGCGCGGTTCGCTCGACCGCGACAACGCTTCAGGCGGTCGTCGCCGAGATCGCGGCCACGCGCATCACCGAGCGTGGTGAGACGCGCGCCGACGACCGCGTGACCGAGGCCGCGATGGAGGACCGCAAGCGCGAGGGCTACTTCTGAGATGACCGGCGCTGACACGACCAACGGAACGGCGCCGCATGCCGGCGCGCCGGCGAACAACCCGTATTGGATGGGCAAGCGCACGTCGGAGCTGTTGCGAATCGCGACCGCCGGATCGGTCGACGACGGCAAGTCAACGCTGATCGGACGGCTGTTGCACGACACCAAGTCGATCTTCGAAGACCAGATGCAGCACGTCGTCGACACCTCGGAGCGCCGCGGCGACGGGTACGTGAACCTGGCGCTGCTGACCGACGGCCTGCGGGCCGAGCGTGAGCAGGGGATCACGATCGACGTCGCCTATCGCTACTTCGCGACGCCCCGGCGCAAGTTCATCGTCGCCGACACCCCCGGCCACGAGCAGTACACGCGCAACATGGTCACCGGCGCCTCCACCGCTGATGTCTCGATCGTGCTGGTCGACGCGCGCAAGGGCGTCTCGGAACAGACCCGCCGTCATGCCTACATCGCGTCGCTGCTGCGAATCCCGCACCTGGTCGTGTGCGTCAACAAGATGGACCTCGTCGACTACGACGAGAGCGTGTTCTACGAGATCCTCGAGCAGATGACCGACTGGATGGCGCGGCTGCAGGTGCCCGACATCACGTTCATCCCGATCTCGGCGCTGAACGGCGACAACGTGGTCGATCGCTCCGATCGGATGCAGTGGTATCGCGCAGCGCCGCTCCTGTACCACCTCGAGCACGTCGTGATCGCTCCGGATCGCAACCTCCAGGACGTCCGCTTCCCGGTGCAGTGGGTGATCCGGCCGATGTCGGAGGAGTACCACGACTACCGCGGCTACGGCGGCCAGATCGCCGGCGGCGTGCTGCGTCCCGGCTCAGAGGTGGTCGTCCTCCCCAACGGCCGCAGCACCACGGTCGCCTCGATCGAAACGTTCGGCGGCGCGCTGGAGTCGGCGTTCCCGACGATGTCGGTCGCGTTGCGGCTGGCCGACCAGATCGACATTTCCCGCGGCGACATGATCGTCTCGCCCGATGATCAGCCGGTCGTGAGCCGCGAGCTTGACGCGATGCTGTGCTGGATGTCCGAGCGGCAGCTGTCCCCGCGCAGCAAGTACACGATCAAGCACACGACCCGCTCGGCGCGCGCGATCGTCCAGCAGCTCGAATACAAGGTCGATATCAACACGCTCGAGCATGAGCCGGCGAGCCAGCTCGGCCTCAACGAGATCGGCCGGGTGCAGCTGCGCTGCTCGGCGCCGCTGATGCTCGACCCCTACGCGCGCAACCGGGCGACCGGTAGCTTCATCCTGATCGACGAGTCGACCAACGACACGGTCGCTGCCGGAATGGTGCTGAACGCGCGCTGACCGTTCCGGACCGGTTGCGGCCGGGTGGGAGGTTGTCAAACATCGTTGGACAGACTTCCCAATCGCGGGATAGGGTGGGCTGACGATGCGCCTGTATTACCGAGCGGGGACCGGACGGCCGATCCGCGTCGCGTGGGAGCTCGAGGAGCTGGCCGTCGGGTATCAGCCGATCGCGCTGTCAAGCGATGAGTGCACCGGGGCCGAGCACCTGGAGCGCCATCCGCTCGGGCGGGTGCCGGCGCTGGCGCTCGACGACGGCTCGACGCTGTTCGAGTCGACCGCGATCGTGCTCGCCGTCGCCGACCTGTTTCCCGACGCCGGGCTGATCGGACCGCTTGGATCGTGCCTGCGCACGCAGGTGTACGCCTGGTCGATCATGGCGATGACCGAGCTCGAGCCCGCCGCTGTCAACGCCAGGTTCGTCAGCGATGTCTCCGACGAGTACCGCGCCGGTCAGCGCCGGCGCTTCGGCGAAGCGGCCTCGTCGCTGGGCGGGCCGCTGGCTGACCACGAGTTCCTGCTCGGCGACGCGCTGACCGCCGCTGACATCGTCGTCGGCGGTGTCCTGGCGGTTGGCGACTTCGCCGGCGTGCTCGACGCCGCGCCCGACGCCGTCGGCGCCTACTTCGAGCGACTGCGAGCCCGGCCGGCGTTCGTGCGCGCCGCCGAGCGCACCGAATCGATCCTGTCCCCGCACTAGCCCAGCACCTCGGCCGGGGTCAGCGAGTGCAGCAGCTCGCGCAGCGAGTCCAGCGCCGGCAGCCTCGCGGTCGGGTTGGTGACCAACGCGATCGCGACGTCCTCGTCGCGCAGCGGCACGAACACGACGCCCCCGTCCCGCAGGCTGCGCGAGGACAGCGGCAGGCGCGTCACCCCGATCCCGGCGGCGACCAGCGCCAGTAGGTTCTGCGGGCTGGTGCCGCGCTGGACCACGCGAGGCTCGAAGCCCGCGGCCGCGAAGTCACGGTCGTATTTGCGGTGCCAGGGCGGCCACGTGGAGCGAGCGGTGAGCACCCAGGGCTCGGCGGCCAGGTCGGCGAGCGCCAGCGACTCGGCGCCCGCGAGTCGGTGACCGGAAGGGAGCGCTGCCGCGACCGGTTCGCGCATCAGCTCCTCGGTTCGCAGGTCGTCGACGAGCGGCTCGCGGCTGAGGCCGGCATCGAGTGAGCCGTCGCGCAGGCGCGCGACGAGCTGCGCGATCGGGAGCTCCTCGGTGCGCAGCTCGACGTCGGGGACGCGCTCGGCGAACCGTCGCAGCACCACCGGCAGCAGGTGGTTGGCGATCGAGGAGAGGACGCCGACGCGCAGCACGTCGGACTCGTCGCGGGCCGCGCGCGTCGCCACCTCGAACGCGCGCTCGGCGGCCGCGAGCGTGCGACGCGCCTCGGGCAGGAGTGCCTCTCCGACCGGCGTCAGCGTGACCCCGTGCGGTCCGCGCTCGAACAGCGCCGCGCCGAGCCGGCGCTCGATCAGCGCGATCTGCTGCGACAGTGACTGCTGGGCGATGTGCAGTCGCGCCGCCGCCGCGGTGAAGCTGCCCTCCTCCGCGATCACGACGAGGTAGCGCAGCTGACGCAGGTCCGCCAGAGGTTGGAGGGATGTGCCACCGATGTGAGCATTTTCCTCCCAACAGACGCTGCCTGTGGCAGCGCAGGTGATCGGTGTTGGACGGGCGTGCGTGACACCGCCACGATTGCCGTATGACAGATACCGATCCTCGCGTCTGGCTGATCACCGGCAGCTCCTCCGGATTCGGCCTCAGGCTGGCGCAGACCGCCCTGGAGCACGGCGACCGCGTCGTCGCCACCGCCCGAAACCTCTCGGCGCTGGACGAGCTGGTGTCCGGAGCCCCGCCCGACGCCGCGCTCGCCGTGCAGCTCGACGTCACCGACCCCGGCCAGCGGACCGCCGCGATCGACGCCGCCGTCGACCACTTTGGCCGCCTCGACGTGCTCGTCAACAACGCCGGCTTCGGCTCGGTCGGCGCTGTCGAGGAGATCCGTTTCGAGCAATTCCGGCCGCTGATGGAGACGATGTTCTTCGCGCCGCTGGCGCTGACCCAGGCGGCGCTGCCGGTGATGCGTGCCCAGCGGTCGGGCGCGATCGTCCAGATCAGCTCGATGGGCGGCCAGGTCACGATGCCCGGCTTCGGCGCCTACTGCGCGTCGAAGTTTGCGCTGGAGGCGATCTCGGAGTCGCTCGCCGCCGAGGTGACGCCGTTCGGGATCCGGGTGCTGATCGTCGAGCCGGGCGCGTTCGCGACCGGGTTCGGGGGTGCTCGGATGCAGCGCTCGCCGCAGCTGGGCGAGGTCTATGTGCAGACCGTCGGGCCGACTCGTGCGGCCGTTGACGGGATGGACGGGTCACAACCGGGCGATCCCGGCAAGGCCGCGGCGGCGATCATCCGGGCGCTCGGCGACGGCGCCGCGCCGCTGCATCTGGCGCTCGGCGAGGATGCGGTGCAGGCAATCCGCGCCGCGCAGGACGGCCGCCGCGCGGACCTCCAGGCGTGGGAGCAGGTCAGCCGCGCCACAGCCGCGTAGCCATGCCGGTAAAGTGCCGCGCCGCATGTTCTCGAAGGTCCTGGTCGCCAACCGCGGTGAGATCGCGGTCCGCATCATCCGCGCGTGCGAGGAGCTCGGGATCTCGACGGTTGCCGTTTACTCCGAGCTCGACCGCGAGGCGCTGCACGTCACGCGCGCCGATGAGGCGTACCTGCTCGGGGCCGGGCCGGCATCTGAGAGCTACCTGGCGATCGACAAGATCCTCGAAGTGGTCGCCCGCTCGGGCGCCGAGGCGGTCCATCCCGGCTACGGCTTCCTGGCCGAGAACGCGAGCTTCGCGAAGGCGTTGGAGGACGCCGGGATCGTGTTCATCGGCCCGCCGTCGAGCGCGATCGAGGCGATGGGATCCAAGACGCGCGCGCGTGAGCTGATGGCGGCCGCGGGCGTCCCGATCGTGCCCGGCACCACCGAGCCGGTGCAGACGATCGACGACGCCCGGACGATCATCGCCGAGACGATCGGTTACCCGGTCGCGGTCAAGGCCGCCGGCGGCGGTGGCGGCAAGGGGTTTCGCGTCGCGCTGACCGACGACGAGCTGCCGGGCGCGTTCGAGGGCGCGGCGCGTGAGGGCGAGAAGTTCTTCGGCGATGCGACCGTCTACCTGGAGCGCTACCTGCCTGATCCGCGCCACGTCGAGGTCCAGGTGCTGGCCGACGGCCACGGCAACGTGATCCACCTCGGCGAGCGCGACTGCTCGCTGCAGCGCCGTCATCAGAAGCTGATCGAGGAATCGCCGGCGCCGGCCGTCGATGCGGCGCTGCGCGCGCGGATCGGCACGATCGCCACCGAGGCGGCGGCCGCGGTCAACTACACCGGCGCCGGCACGATCGAGGGCCTGTTGCAGGACGGCGAGTACTACTTCCTGGAGATGAACACGCGGGTCCAGGTGGAGCACTGCGTGACCGAGATGGTGACCGGCATCGACATTGTCAAGGAGGGGATCCGCGTGGCCGCCGGCGCCGAGCTGTCGATCTCCCAGGACGAGGTCGTGCTCCGCGGGCACGCGATCGAGTGTCGGATCAACGCCGAGGACGCGTCGAAGAACTTCGCGCCCGCACCTGGGAAGATCGGCGACTACCGCGAGCCGACCGGGCCCGGCGTGCGCGTCGACTCGGGCGTCGGCCCTGGCTCGGAGATCTCGCCGATGTATGACCCGATGGTTGCCAAGCTGATCGTCTGGGACGCCGATCGCGAGCAGGCGACGCGGCGGATGCTGCGGGCGCTGGGCGAGTATCAGATCACCGAGCTGCGGACGCTGATCCCGTTCCACAAGGCGATCCTGCAAACCCGCCAGTGGGCCGACGCGGAGACGTGCCGGGACCTGATCGAGGATCGCGCTTGGCTCAAGCAGCTGGCGTTCGAGCCGGTCGTGGCGACCGACGCCGAGCCCGAGACCGAGGCGGTGGAGCAGGCGTACACGGTCGAGGTGTCAGGTAAGCGGTTCGCCGTCACGGTGATCGGCTCCGCGCCGGCGTATCCGGTCGCGGCGAACGGCGCGGGCGCGGGCGCTGGTGCGGGTCGGCGCGCGCCGCGCCGCGCCGACCGCGCGCGCGGCGCCGCCGGCGGCGGTGACACGCTCGCCTCACCGTTGCAGGGAACGATCCTCAGGGTTGCGGTCGAGGCGGGCGCGCCCGTCGAGGAGGGCGCGCTGATCGCGGTGATCGAGGCGATGAAGATGGAGAACGAGATCACCGCTCACAAGTCCGGCACGATCGCCGAGCTGCCGATCACGGCCGGCGCGTCGGTCTCGGCCGGCGACACGCTCGCCGTGATCACGACCTCCGAGTAGCACCCCGCCTCCGAGTAGCACCCCGCCTCCGAGCGCCCCCGCCTCCGAGCGCCCCCGCCTCCGAGCGCCCCCGCCTCCGAGCGCCCCCGCCCCCGAGCGCCCCAGGCCGAGCGCAACTCGCCCGCGCAAGCAAAGCGAGAAAGCGTCCATATGAGTCGCTTTCTCGCTTCGCTAGGGAAGGGCCAGGCGCGTCGCTCACAGCCGTGACACGTTGCCGGCGTGTAAGCGCCGTTGCGCGGGGCTCCGGCGACCCCCGGGCAGGGCCGCCGCCTCGCGTTCAGTGACCAGCGCGGATAGGTAGGCGCGGTCCTCGTCGAGCACCGCCCGTGCCCGCTCGCCCGAGATCGGCGCGCCATGGCCGGGTACGACCCACTCGGCCCGGGCGACGAGCCCCTCGAGCCGATCGAGCGTCTCCCGGTAGACATCGGCGGAGCCACCGGGCGAGATCGCCGGCAGTTCGACCGGGGACAGGTAGTCGCCGCAGACGAGCACGTTGCACCACGGCAACCAGAACGCGGTGCCGTCGCTCGTGTGGCCGCTCGACGGGTACAGCTCCAGCTCACGCGCCGATGCGCCCGATCCGAGCTCGAGCTTGCCGGGGACCGGCAGCGACTGCAGCGAGCCCAGCGAGAGCGGCGGCCGGTCGGTCACGTAGTGCTCGGAGTCGAACTCCCGCAGCTCGCGGTGGGCCTGCCCGAGGTCTGACCCCAGCCGCGCGACGGTCGACTCGCCGGCGGCGAGCGCCGCCGCCGGGAACGCCAGCCGCCCCAGCAGGTGGTCCCAGTCGCCGTGCGTCGCCACCAGCCCGCTGACCGGATAGCCGGCCTGCTCCAGCACCCCCGGCAGCGCGCGCAGCTCCTCCGGGTAGACCGGCGAATCGATCACGAATCCCTCGTCACCGGCGCGCACCGCCGTGCAGGTGGTCTGCCAGACGTCTGACACGAACACCAGGACGTCGGCGTGCAGGGCGAGCGCGCGCAGAACTCAGCCGACGCCGATCAGCTTCGCCGCTTCCTTGAGCGTCGCCACCTCGGCGTCGGGCTTCTTCTGGCCGGGCTCGAGCTGCTGTTTGGTGCGGTTGACCCAGATCACCGGGATCTTCTTCTTCAGACAGGGCTCGATGTCGTGGTAATAGCTGGCGGCGATGTGCACCCAGCCCTTCTTTGACCCGATCCGTCGCTCGCATTCGGTGAAGTGCGCGGGATCGGGCTTGTAGGAGCGAACCTGCTGGGCGGTCACGACCAGATCGAAGTCAAGCGGGATGTGTCGCCGCGTCTGGCCCAACAGCTTGTCGTCGATGTTGGAGATCAGGCCGACCGAGTACTGCTTGGCCACCTTCACCAGGGTCGGGTTGGTTTCTCGAAACGGCTTCCAGCGCACCACCGAATCGGGCAGGAAGCCTGAACGCGAGGGCTCCAGCGGCCAACCGAGCTCCTTGGCGATTTGCACCGCTGTACGTCGAAGAACCTCGGCGTACAGCTCATATGAACCGGCCTGGATCTGCTGCTGGGTCTCGTGGAACAGGGGTACGAGCGTGTCACGATCGAGCGTGAACCCGTCGCGTTCGGCCTCCTTGGCGAACGCCTCGTAGGCCCCCGTGTCCCAGTCGATCAACGTGCCGTAGACGTCAAAGGTGACAAACGAGATGTTCTTGGGGATCGCCATGTGTTCCAAATGATGCCATTTGGTCGTCAATCCACGCGTCGCGGCGCGCCGTCGACGCGCGAGACGATAGGGTGACCGATCGCAATGGACCTTCTCGAGTACCAGGGCAAGCAGCTGTTCTTCCGCCATGGGGTGCCGGTGCCGGCGGGCAAGCCCGCTTCCACGGTGCAGGAAGCGGTCGTCGCCGCCGACGAGATCGGCTATCCGTGTGCGATCAAGGCCCAGGTGCAGATCGGTGGGCGCGGCAAGCTCGGCGGCATCAAGATCGCGCACAACCGGGCCGAGGCGGAGGAGCACGCTGACGCGATCCTGGGAATGGATATCCGCGGTCTGACGGTCCACGAGCTGTGGATCGAGGGCGCGTCTGAGATCGCGTCCGAGTACTACGCGTCGGTCGTGTTCGATCGCTCGGCGAAGGCGCCGCTGGTGATGCTCTCGACCAAGGGCGGGATGGACATCGAGCAGGTCGCGGACGAGGATCCGGACGCGATCGCGACACTGCACGTCGACCCGCTCCTGGGCTTTCAGGACTTTCACGGCCGTCGGCTGGCGTTCGAGGCCGGCGTCGATGCCGATGTCGTGCGGCCGGTCGGCGCGATGCTGGCCAAGCTGTACGAGGTGTTCACCGCCGAGGAGGCGACGCTCGTCGAGGTCAACCCGCTGATCGTCACCCCGGGGCGCGACGTGCGCGCGCTGGACGCGAAGGTCACGCTCGACGACAACGCGCTCTACCGCCACGCCGACAACGCCGCCCTGCGCGACCGCTCCGCCGAGGATCCGCAGGAGGTGATGGCCAAGGAGCGCGGACTGACCTACGTCAAGCTCGACGGCAACATCGGGATCCTCGCCAACGGCGCCGGGCTGTCGATGTCGACGCTCGATGTCGTCGCCGAGGCCGGCGGCTCGCCGGCCAACTTCCTCGACGCCGGCGGCGGCTCACGTGCGGATGCGATCACGGCGGCGGTCGAGGTGATCCTCTCCGACGCCAAGGTGAAGGCGGTGCTGTTCAACATCTTCGGCGGGATCACCCGCTGCGACGAGGTGGCGCGCGGTCTGATCGAGGCGTTCGCGCAGATCACGCCGCAGGTGCCGTTCGTGGTGAGGCTGGACGGGACCAACGGCGAAGAGGGCCGTCAGCTGCTGGCCGACGCCGCGCTGCCCAACGTGTACGCCGAGTCGACGATGGACGGCGCGGCCGCGAAGGTCGTCGAGTTGGCACGAGCGCAATCGTGAGCATCCTCGTCGACACCAATACCCGCCTGTGCACGTCCGGGATCACCGGGCGCGAGGGCACGTTCCACACGTTGCGCAACCGCGACTACGGCACCCAGGTCGTCGCCGGCGTGACGCCCGGCAAGGGCGGCCAGGACGTCGACGGGATCCCGGTGTTCAACACGTTCCACGACGCGGTCGACAAACACGGCGCGAACACGGCGATGATCTTCGTGCCGCCGCGCTTCGCCGCCGACTCGATCCTCGAGGCCGAGGACGCCGGGATCGAGCTGATCATCTGCATCACCGAGGGGATTCCCGCCCACGACGAGCTGCTCGTCTACAACACGCTCAAGAAAAACCGGCGAGCGCGGCTGATCGGACCCAATTGCCCGGGGATCCTGTCGCCGGGCAAGGCATCGGTCGGGATCATCCCCGCCTCGTTCTTCAACGCCGGCAACGTCGGCGTCGTGTCGCGCTCGGGCACGCTGACCTACCAGATCGGCTACGTGCTGGCCCAGAGCGGCTTCGGCAACTCGAGCATCGTCGGGATCGGCGGCGACCCGGTCCCGGGCACCGACTTCATCGATGTGATCGGGATGTTCCAGGACGATCCTGAGACCGAGCTGATCGTGATGTGCGGCGAGATCGGCGGCGACGCCGAGGAACGTGCGGCGGACTTCATCGCCGAGCATGTGACCAAGCCGGTGATCGGCTACATCGCCGGCTTCACCGCACCGCCGGGCAAGACGATGGGACACGCCGGCGCGATCGTCTCCGGCTCGCACGGCACCGCCGTCGCCAAGGAGCAGGCGCTGACCGGGAAGGGCGTGACCGTCGGCCGCACGCCGACCCAGGTGGCCGAAGCGGCCGTCGCCAAACTTCGCGGCTGACGCCGGTACGATTTTGGCCAGTCGCCGCGGCGCGCGGCGAAATCGTCCGACAGGAGGCAAGGTGAGGGGCTCGGGGATCGGCTTCGGACGCCGCGGCTGGATCGCGGTGGTGGTCGCAATCGGCCTGACGATCGCGTCCGCCGGCGTGGCGCTGGCGGCCAGCGGCGGGACGTACACGGGAACGAGCAAGATCAGCCTGGACGGGACGACCGCCACCCACCCGTTCGCGATCAAGGTCAAGGCCGGCAAGATCGTCTCGCTGTCGCTGGTCGCGACGGGCAACTGTGGTGCGCTGGTGGCGCCGACGAACGCGCCGCTCAAGGTGTCGGTGCCGATCAGCGCCAACACGTTCTCGTCGACGATCAAGCTCGATATCAGCGGCGCCAGCGGCGGCACGCTCAAGCTCGCCGGTAGGTTCAAGGGCGCGAAGGTCGCAGGCTCGTTCAGCGGCCGTCTGATCGAGTCGGCGACCCACAGCAAGTGCGCGATCGTCAAGCAGACATTTACGGCGAAGCGCTGACGCGATCACGCTAGGCTCGGCCCCATGCCGATCTCATTCGCCCGCGGGGCTCCTTCGCTTGACATCGTCGACGTCGACGGCCTCAAGGCCGCCGCCCAGGAGGCATTCGACAACGATCCCGGCGGCCTGACCGCGTACGGGACGTCGGTCGGCTACGTGCCGCTGCGCAAGTGGATCGCCGAGTACCACGGCGTCGAGCCCGAGCAGGTACTGGTCACCAACGGCTCGATGCAGGCCGACGCGTTCCTGTTCGATGCGCTCGTGTCCGAGGGCGACACGGTGATCACCGAGCTGCCCACCTACGACCGGACGCTCCTGTCGCTGCGCACGCGCGGCGCCGACGTGCGGATGGTCGAGCTCGAGACCGATGGGATCGACGTGGCCGCGCTCGAGCGCGTGCTGGAAACGGTTTCCCATCCGCCCCAGCCAAAGCTCGCGCACATCATCCCCAACTTCCAGAACCCGGCGGGCTACACCCTGTCGGGCCCCAAGCGCGAGCGGCTGATCGAGCTCGCGCGCGAACACGACTTCATGATCTTCGAAGACGATCCGTACGTGATGCTGCGCTTCTCGGGCGAGACGCTGCCGACGATGTTCTCGATGGCACCGGACGTGACCGTCTACGCGTCCTCGTTCTCCAAGACCGTCTGCCCGGGGATCCGGGTCGGCTACCTGGTCGGCTCGGTCGAGCTGATCGCCGGCGTCGCCAAGCGGGCGACCAGCACCTACATCTCGCCGAACATGGTCGCGCAGGGGATCGTCAACCAGTTCTGCCGCTCGGGTCGGATCGACACGTCGATCGAGACCGTCCGCGGGGCGCTGCGCGAGCGCGCCCGGACGCTCTGCGGCGCGCTGACCGAGCATCTCCCCGACGCTCGCTTCCTCGAGCCCCAGGGCGGCTACTTCCTGTGGGTCGACTTCCCCAACGGCACCGATGTCGCGGCGATGTTCGATGCCGCCGCGCGCCGGGGGGTGGAGTTCGTCAAGGGAACCGACTTCGTGCTGGAGGGCGGCGAGTCGTCGCTGCGCCTGGCCTACTCGGGCGTCACCCCCGAGCAGATCAGGGCCGGGGTCGAGCTGCTGGCTGAGGCGTACGCGGAGGTCGGAGCGCCGGCTCCAGCCGTCTGAGGACGTCTCGGAGCACGGCGTGCGCCCCGCCGAGTTCGGCGCGGCCAACCACCTCGACCTGCTCAACCATCCCGCCGTCGACGCGCAGCTCAGCGGCCGTAGCGCTCGCGGCCGAGCACGAGCTGCTCTGGCAGCGCCTTGCGCGGCGGCGGTGACGGATCGGCCTTGACCGAGACCGTCTCGGCGACGCTGAACGTCAGCACGCTGGTGCCCCGCTCGGTCGCGATCTTGAGCTCCTCGCCGTCGTTGGCGGTGACCTCGCCCTCGACGCCGGGCTCGATGTCGGCATCCATCAAGTAGTGCAGCAGGTCCTCGGCCTCGTTCTCGAAGCGCAGGATCGTGACCTTCGCGCCCGGCCGGCAATCGGCCAGCGGCACCCCGTCGACCCGGGAGCCGACCTGGATCGGATGGCCATGCGGGCAGGTCGTGGCGTCCCCGACCGCTTCGCGCACATACGCCTCGAAGCGCGGCGTCATCGCGTGCTCGAGCTTTTCGGCCTCCTCGTGCACGTCGTCCCACGGCACGCCGACGACATCGGTCAGGAATCGCTCGATCATCCGATGGCGTCCGACGACCCGCTCGGCGTGCTCGCGGCCGGAGTCGGTGAACTCGATCTCCCGGCCGTCGCCACGACGGATGTAGTCGTCTCGTTCGAGCCGGCGCAACATCTCGTGGACGGTCGGGGCCGACAGCCGCATCGCGCGCGACAGGTTCGCGCCGGTCATCGGGAAGCCTGCCTCGAACAGCCAGAACAGCGACTCCAGGTACTCCTGCTCTGCGGTCGTGGCGACCGGCGCTGCCTTCGCAGTGTTCGATCCGGTGGCCATCCGATGATCGTAGCGGCCGCCAGCGCCTGCGCCGCGGCATTGTGCGGTTAGCATCGGCAGACGATGCCGCTGCCGCTCTCACCCCCGGTGCAGCCGCAGCTCGCCCGGTCGGCAAAGCAGCTGCCGCTTGGCGAGCAGTGGGCCTACGAGCCCAAGTTCGACGGCTTCCGGGCGATCGCGTTCGTCGATGGCGACGAGGCCTATCTCCAATCGCGCGCGGGCAAGCCGCTGGGTCGCTACTTCCCCGAGGTGACGTTCGCGCCCGGTCGCTACATCGTCGACGGCGAGATCGTGATCGACGCGCCCGGAGGTCGACAGGATTTTGGCTCGCTGCAGCAACGGATCCATCCGGCGGCGTCCCGGATCGAGCTGCTGGCGCAGCAGACGCCAGCGCACTTCGTGGCGTTCGATCTGCTGGCGCTCGGCGACACGACGCTGCTGGAGCTGCCCTACGCGCAGCGCCGCACCGCACTGGCCGACGTCACCGGCGAGTACGGCATCGATCTGACCCCATCGACGACCGATCCCGACGCCACCGAGCCGTGGCTGGCGGGCGGCGAGGGGGTGGTCGCCAAGGAGCTGTCGGCGCCCTACCGGCCCGGTCAGCGCAAGGGGATGGTCAAGGTCAAGCGGGTGCGGACGATCGACGCGGTCGTCGTCGGCTACCGACCGGGCAAGGAGCAGCGAACGGTCGGCTCGCTGATCCTCGGCCTGTACGACCCCGACGGCGAACTGCACGTCGTCGGTCACTCGTCGGGCCTGCGCGCCGCCGAGAAGCGGGCGCTGGTCGATCGGCTCGCGGCGTATGAGACCGGCGTGCGCGGCCACGGCGATCCGAGTCGCTGGAAGTCCGACAAGGAGCTCGAATGGATCTCGCTGCGGCCCGAGCTCGTCGTCGAGATCACCTTCGACCACGCGTCCGACGGCCGCATCCGTCACGGGACCAAGATCCTGCGCTGGCGCGACGACAAGCCGCCCCGCGAGTGCGCGCTGGCGCAGATGCGGTCGTGACGCGCGGTAGCGGCTAGCTTTGGTCACATGACAAAAAAGATCATCGAGCTGCTGCTGTGCATCCTGCATCCGATCGCGGTGATCCTGATCTGGATCAATCTGCTGGGCCGCTCGGATATCGGCTTCATCGCCAAACTGACCTGGGCGATCGTGGCGATCATCCCGTTCGTGCCGTTCGTCTACGTGCTGGTCGGCAACGACTTCCTGTAGGCGCGCGGGTAGCTGAGCGCTCCGGCCCTGGCGAGCTCGTAGACCATGGTGGCCGGGAACCTACGAGGTCTTCCGGGCTCGGCTCGGCTGCACCCGCTTGGGCTCGCCGGCCTGTTTGCGGAAATGCGGTGGCCACGGCGCGTCGCCCAGCCCCCGCTCGTCTTCGTCGATCCGGCTGAGCTCGAGCAGCGCGCCCAGCGAGCCGACGTGGTCGTCCATATCGGCTGCCGGGTCGCCGCGGCGCGCGACGAGCTCGGGGACCGTATCCAGCCGCAGTTCGGCGGGCTCGACGTCTGCGACCTCGTCCCAGGTGAGCGGCGTCGACACGCGCGCGTCCGGGGTGGGGCGCACCGAGTAGGCCGACGCGACCGTCCGGTCACGGATGTTCTGGTTGTAGTCGACGAACACGCCGTGGCGTTCCTCCTTCCACCACTTGCTGGTTGCCAGCTCCGGCGCCCGGCGCTCGACCTCGCGCGCCAGCGCCAGCGCCGCCCGGCGCGTCTGGAAGAAGTCGTGCGCGGGCGTCACGCGCGCGTAGACGTGGATCCCCCGGGAGCCGCTCGTCTTCGGATATCCGGTCAGCCCGTGGTCAGACAGCACCTCGCCGCAGACGAGCGCGACCCGGCGCACGTCATCCCAGGTCGCCTCCGGCGTCGGGTCGAGGTCGACGCGGAGCTCGTCGGGATGATCGAGCCGAGGTGCGCGGACCTGCCACGGGTTCCAGTCGATCACGCCGAGGTTGACGCCCCAGACGAGATGGGCGGCGTCGTTGGGGGTCAGCTCCCGCGCCGTCCGGCCGCTCGGGAATGTGACGGTCGTCGTCTGCAGCCAGTCCGGCGCCGAAGCGGGGATCCGCTTCTGAAAGAACGGCTCGGCGCCGGCGCCGTTCGGGAACCGCTTGAGCACGGTCGGACGGTCTCGTAGCTGGTTGAGCACCGGCTCGGCGAGCTGCAGGTAGTAGTCGATCAGCCCGCGCTTGGTGATGCTCGCCGCCGGGAAGATCAGCTTGCCCGGACTGGAGATCCGGACCTCACGCCCGCCCGCTTCGATCAGTTCGTGCTCGGCCGCCATCGACTCAGAGGATGCCGGATACTGCGCGCGTGAGTCCGATCCCCGGCGTGCGCGAGACGGTGTTGGTCGCACCCGACTCGTTCAAGGGCACGTTCACGGCGACCGAGGTCGCCGGTGCGGTCGGTACGGGCTTGGCCGAGGCGGGGCGGCCGGTCGACCTGTGCCCGGTCGCCGACGGCGGCGAGGGAACCCTCGAGGCGTTGCGCCTGGCGTTCGGCGGCGAGCTTCGATCGGTACCGGTCCACGGCCCGCTCGGGCGGCCGCTGGCGGCATCGTTCCTGCTGTCGCAGGATCGCCGGACCGCGATCGTCGAGACCGCCTCCGCCTCTGGGCTGCATCTGGTCCCGGGCCGCCGCCGCGACCCGTTCGCCGCGTCGACGGCGGGCACCGGCGAGCTGATCGCCGCGGCGGTCGCCGCCGGTGCCCGCACCGTCCTGCTCGGCGTCGGCGGCAGCGCCACGACCGACGGCGGCGCCGGCGCGATCGAGGCGATCGAATCGGCCGGCGGGCTGGGTGCCGCGCGCCTGGTCGTGCTGTGCGACGTTCGCACGTGCTTCGAGGACGCGGCGCGCGTGTTCGGTCCCCAGAAGGGCGCCGATCCCGACGCGGTCACGCGCCTGACGGCGCGGCTGCATCGCCGCGCCCGGGGGATGGCCCGTGATCCCCGCGGGATCGAGATGACCGGCGCCGCGGGGGGCCTCTCGGGAGGTCTGTGGGCGACGTTCGGCGCCGACCTGGTCGGTGGTGCCGCGTTCGTGCTCGACGCCGTCGAGTTCGACCGGCGGATGCGTGATGCGCGCGCGGTGATCACCGGCGAGGGCCGGCTCGATCAGCAGAGCCTGGTCGGCAAGCTCGTCTCGGAGATCGCGACCCGCGCACGGCAGCGTGGGGTTCCCTGCGAGGCGGTCTGCGGCATCCGGGCGCTTGACGCGATGGGCGCGCGGATCCTCGACCTCGAGCACATCCTCGAGGCGACGACGCTCGACGAGCTGCGGCGGGCCGGGCGTCAGCTGGCGGAGCTGATCTGAGCCGCTCGTCGGTCTCCCGTTTGCGGGAGGCCACTAGACGGTTGCCGCGGTGGCTCGGCGCGGTCGACCCGTGAGCGGCACGGCGATGACGATCAGCGCCAGCAGCGCGAACCCGGCGGCGCCCAGCAGCGAAGAGTGAAACGCCTTGGTCGCGACCGCGCGGATGATCGACTCGGCCTTCGGCGCAAGCGTCCGCAGTTGCGGCGCCGACGACGGGTTGGCCGCCGCGACCGTCGCGAACGCCGGTTTGATGTCCGGCAGCTGGCTCTGCGGCGCCGCCTTGGCGGCCCGCAGCAGCGCCGCCGCCAGCTGCAGGTCGACGTGTACCGGCATGCCGGTGGCGAGCGTCGCGGTCAGCAGCGGCGGTTCGGCCTTACTCTGGACGTGGTTGATCTGGTGAACGAACACCGGCGTCAGGGCCAGGAGCCCGATCACGAGGCCGAGATCGCGGGAGGCGATCGTGTTCGCGACGCGGCCGAGCATCGTCGGGCCGGTCGACAGCGCGTCCTCGGTCAGCGCCGCGAACGCGACCCCGAGCCCGGTGCCCGACAACGCCAGCGCCACCACGCAGACGATCACCGAGCGGTTGGTCGCCAGCGCCAGGATCGCGACCCCCGCGGCGACCGCGATCGCCCCGCCCGCGGCCGCGAGTGTCGGGTTCAATCTGCGGCCGAAGCGGCCGGTCACGGCCGTCATCAGCGGCAGCACGAGCAGCACCGCCGCCGCGGCGATCGGGTCAAGACCCCAGACGTTGATCAGCAGCAGCGTCGACAGGAACAGTGCCCCGATCAGCCCGGCCGACAGCAGCGTCAGCGCCAGGTTGGCGCGGACCGCCGCGACCGTCGAGCCCGCCAGCGCCGTCCCCGCGGTTCGCGGGTCGGCGGGCGCCGGGTCGGCGAACCGCGGGTGCACCGGCTCGTCGTGTGCGATCCGCCAGACGACGATCGCGGCCGCCGCCGCGACCGGTGCCTGGGCCAGGAAGATCGCGCGCCAGTCGAAGATCTGGGTCAGCACGCCGCCGGCCGCCGGGCCGACGGCCGCGCCGATCGCGGCCGCCGCCGACCAGGTGCGCAGCGGCGATGCCTCGCCCGTCGCCGCGGCCCGCGCCATCGGCGGCAGCGATGCGCACAGCAGGACCGCGCCCCCGATCCCTTCAAAGCCACGAGCGATCAGCAGCGTCGTCAGGTCCTGCGCCAAGCCGGCCGCGAGCGACGCCGCGCCGAACAGCAGTAGCCCTGAGACCAGCATCGGCTCGACCGACGGCGTCCGCGGCGCGAACCGGACGGCGATCGATCCCCCGATCAGCGCCAGGTTGTAGACGACGATCACCCAGATCACGTGCGAGATCGACGTGTGCAGCCGCACGACGAGCTCGGGGAGCGCCAGCAGCACGATCGACGCGTCGGCGAACGCCAGCGCGACCGGCAGTGCCAAGAGCAGCCGGCGAGCGCGGGATCCGCCGCTTGGCGATGTGGGCGTGGCGATCAGTGCGCGAACGCCTGTGTGGTGCTGGCCAGCGACCGCGGCAGCGGCCCATCGAGCGCCTGCAGCTGCGCGGTCTTGTCACGCAGGGCATCGAGCAACTGCTCCGCCATGTCCATGTGCATGCCCGCGCGGACCACGATCCTCAGCACGCTGAGATCCTGGCGGTTTTCGGGGAAGGTGTAGGCGGGCACCAGCCAGCCACGCTCGCGCAGGTGCTCGGAGACGTCGAACACCGTGTAGTTGGAGATCGAGTCCTGCAGCGCAAACGCGAACACCGGCAGCTGCGAGCCGTCGGAGATCAGCCGGTACGGGCCGATCTCGGCGACGCCGGCGGAGAGGCGCACCGCGATCGCCTGCATGTTGCGCATCTCGTCGGTGAAGCCCTGGTGTCCGAGGGCGAGGAACATGAAGTACTGAGCGACGACCTCAGAGCCGGGGCGGCTGAAGTTCAGCGAGAACGTCGGCATGTTGCCGCCCAGATAGTTGACGTTGAACACGAGGTCTTCGGGGAGCGCCACTTTGTCGCGCCAGACCGCCCAACCGACGCCGGGGTAGACCAGCCCGTACTTGTGTCCGGAGGCGTTGATCGACTGCACGCGGGGGATCCGGAAGTCCCATTCGAGCTCGGGCGTAAGGAACGGCGCGACGAAGCCGCCGGAAGCCGCATCGACGTGCATCGGCACATGGATCCCCTGCTCTGACTCAAGCTGGTCCAGGGCGTCCGCGATCTCCTTGACCGGCTCATAGCTGCCGTCGAACGTCGAGCCGAGAATCGCCACCACCCCGATCGTGTTCTCGTCGCAGTGGGCCACCGCCCGCTCGGCGGTCAGGTGGTACGTCTCGCCCTCCATCGGCACCATCCGCGGCTCGATCTCCCAGTAGCGGCAGAACTTCTCCCAGCAGACCTGGACGTTGGCGCCCATCACCAGGTTCGGCTTGTCGGCCGGCTTGCCCGCCGCCTTCATCCGGTCGCGCCAGCGCCACTTGAGCGCCATGCCGGCCAGCATCGCCGCTTCGCTGGAGCCGGTCGTCGAGCAGCCGGTCGCTGACTCGTGCTCAGGCGATCCCCACAGATCGGCGAGGATGTTGACGCAGCGCTCCTCGAGCAGGGCGGTCTGCGGGTACTCGTCCTTGTCGATCATGTTCTTGTCGGCGGTCTCGGCCATCAGCCTGGCGCCCAGCGCCGGCATCCACGTCGTCACGAACGTCGCCAGGTTCAATCGCGACTGCCCGTCGAGCAGCAGTTCGGCTCGCAGCACCTCATAGGCCGTCTCGGCGCCGACCCCGTTCATGGCCAGGGCGTCGTACGGGAGCTCGGCCTCCCCGGCCTGGTAGATCGGGAGCGCAATCGTCTGGTTGTGCGTGCGCTCCTGCTGGCGGGCGCTCAGTGGCATGGCCTCTCCTTCGCTGTGTTCCCCGTCGGTCGATGCCGACAGTATCGTTCGTACGACGATGGAATCGCACCTGACGCTCGGCGAGGCCGCCAACGCGATCGGCGTCAGCCCGGACACGCTGCGCCGCTGGGACCGCGACGGCAAGCTCGAGACCTCCCGTGACGATCGCAACCGCCGCATGGTCTCCGTCGCCGAGGTACGCCGGCTCAGCCGCCGCCGGCGCAAGCGCCATAGCACCGACGGCACCTTCTCGGCCCGCAACCGCCTGCCGGGCGTCGTTCGCTCGGTCGAGGTCGACGGCGTGATGGCGCTGGTCGAGATCGCCGCCGGCCCGTTCCTGATCACCGCCGCGGTCACCCGTGACTCGGTCGAGGAGCTCGGGTTGGCGCCCGGCGTCGACGCGACCGCGACGGTCAAGGCGACCTCGGTGATGGTCGCCCGCGGTCACTGAGATGTGTTGGGCCTGACGGCCCGCAAGGCGAATCGCGAAAACGTTGAACGCGTCCGGTCGCGTTTCCGGACGCGGCAAAGCAAAGTCTTGCGCGTTTCTTACGCGTGTGCGGTGACGGCCTTCTGTTCACCGTTCGGACAGAAACGACTGGTCAACTCCTTCTGACCGTGGTTCTCATACGGAGACCCGCGCGAATACAAGGAGCCACAATGAGGATTCCCAAAGCGCGAGTATGGAGTTCAGGCTGCCTCGCGCTCGGCGTGCTTGCCGCGACAGCGGCGACCGCCAGTGCGGCGCCGACATCGCCGATCGTCGGTCATGCATATGTCGACGGCAACACGCCCGTTGCCAACACCGTCGCCGAACTGGATCGGCATGCCGACGGCTCGCTGACGCCGACCCCGGGCTCACCGTTCGCCGCCGGCGGCGCCGGCAGCGGCGCGGGCCTGGCTTCCCAGGGCGCGATTCAGTCCGCCGACAACGGGCGCTACCTGCTGGCCGTCGACGCCGGCAGCAACCAGATCTCGGTGCTGCGAGTCGGCTTCAATGGCGTTCCCACCGAGGTCGGCGCCCCGGTTTCGTCGGGCGGCATCGATCCGAACAGCATCGCGGTGCACGGCAACCTCGTCTACGTCGCGAACTCCGGCAGCCCCAACTACACGGGCTTCCGGCTCACCCCGTTCGGGAGCTTGCTCCCGATCAGCAACTCGACCGTGACGGTTGCATCCGGCTCGGCGTTGGGCGACGTTCTGTTCAACTCGACCGGCACGCAGCTCGTCGGCACCGAGGTCACGTCCTCCGAGATCGACAGCTTCAGCGTTCGCTGGGACGGTCGCCTGCAGGCCGCGCCGGGTTCACCGTACGCCGGCCAGGGCCTCGGTCAGATCGGCGCCGAGTTCAATCCCGCCAACCCGTCCCAGCTGTTTGTCTCAAACGCCCATAACGGCACCGGCCTGGGCACGGTTTCGTCATACCACCTTGGCTTCTTCGGATCGCTCATCCCGGTGAGCGCCTCACCGTTCGCCGACGACCAGACGGCTCCGTGCTGGGTGGAGGTCAGCCAGGATGGCAGGTACCTGTTTGCCGTCAACACGGGCTCGAAAAACGTCTCGTCATACTCGATCAGTCCGTTCGGACAGCTGACCCTGATCAGCAGCTTCCCGATCAACGGGAGCACCGGCGGAGACATCGACGCGCGGCTCTCGCCCGACGGTCGGAGCCTGCTGATCGTTGGCGGGAAGTCAGATGTGGTCAGCGCCTTCGCCGTCAACGGCGGGACGCTGACGGAATACCCCAGCTCGCCGACGCCGCTTCCGGCGGGCGAGCTTGCCCCGTCCGGGATCGTCGTCAACTGACACGCTCGCGCGCTTCGGGCCGCCGGCCGTAGCTGGGCCCGAGCGACCCGACACAGAGATCACCGACAGCCGGCCCGGGCGACCACCCGGGCCGGCGCGGTGGTGGGTCAGGGCCTCCGGCTTGCGAGCACTCGCGCCCGCCTTGCGCCGGGGTGTTTCTGTGCGTTCGTCGGCACACGCACTCGCCTTCCGGAGACCCCAAACCTTTGCTTGACCCGCTCGCCGCCGACTCCGGTCGCGAACGTTGTTGATGGCCTCCGGAACGTCCGAAGGCGATCGACAACGTTCGCGCCGGAACGGGTCGTGGTCGACGCATTAGCTCTGTCGCAGAGCTAATATGCGGTCGGTGGCCTCATCGACCACCGTGATCGACCAGCAGGCGGTAGCCGACGCGCTGCTCAGGCAGACCGCGCGGATCCGGCGGGTCGGCCGGCGACGTCAGGGACGCCCGGCGGAGCTGGCGCGACTGACCGGCGCACAGCTGGAGCTCGTGAAACTTGTACGCCGCTGCCCCGGGGTGTCGGTGGCGCAGGCGGCCGCTGAGCTGGGACTGGCCGCGAACACCGTTTCGACGCTCGTGGGCCGGCTGACGGATGAGCGAATGCTCGTGCGCACGCCGGATCCGGCGGATCGGCGGATCGCGCGGCTGCAGCTGCCCGAGCGGCTCGCGCGACGCGTCGGCGCCTACCGCGACCGCCGCATGGTGGCGCTGGGCGCCGCGATCGCGACGCTCGACCCCGATCAGCAGGCGACGATCGCGGCCGCTACGGCGTTGCTGGAACGCGTCGCCGGCGAACTCGAGCGAGGGGTGGCGTGAGCGGCTTCGCGGCTGCGGACGTCCCCACCGGGGCCGCGGCCGGCGTGGTGGATGCGCGGGCGGGCGACGATCGCGTCCCGGCCGTGCTCGCGCGTGGGCTGGCGCACCGGTTCGGCGACTTCACCGCGGTCGGCGGGATCGACCTGACCGTCGAGTCGGGCGAGGTGTTCGGCCTGCTGGGCCCCAACGGCGCCGGCAAGACGACGACGCTGCGGATTCTCAACACGCTGTTGTCGATTCAGCAGGGCACGGCGCAAGTGCTCGGCCACGACGTCTCGCGTGACCCGATGGCGGTCCGTCGCCAGCTCGGCTACGTGCCCCAGCAGCTGTCGATCGAGGCCGCGCTGACCGGCCGTGAGAACGTCTCCTGGTTTGCGCGGCTGTTCGACGTGCCGCGGCGCGAGCGCCGGGGCCGGGTCGCCGACGCGCTGGACGCGATGGGCCTGGGCGACGCGGCCGATCGACTTGCCGGCACCTATTCGGGCGGGATGGTCCGGCGGCTGGAGCTGGCGCAGGCGCTCGTCAACCGCCCGGCGCTGCTGATCCTCGACGAGCCCACGGTCGGACTCGATCCGCTCGCCCGCGACAGCGTCTGGGAGCGGGTCGACGAGCTGTGCGACCAGACCGGCATGACCGTGCTGCTGACCACCCATTGCATGGAGGAGGCCGACGCGCTCTGCGACCGGATCGCGCTGCTGCATCTCGGCACGGTCCGCGCCGAGGGCTCGCCGGCGCAGCTCAAGGCCGCGCTCGCCCGGGAGGCGACGCTGGAGGACGTGTTCCGACATCACACCGGTGGCTCGCTCGCCGGTGATACGACCGCAGGAGGACTGCGTGCCATCAGAAGCACTCGCCGCACCGCCCGCCGCGTCGGATAGCGGGGTGGCGGCGCTGCGCCGCTATCCGTCGCGCGTCGGCACGTTCTGCCTGGTCGAGCTCCAGAAGCTCCGCCACGACCGCACCGAGCTGGTGACCCGCGCGGTCCAGCCGGTCCTGTGGCTGGTGATCTTCGGCGAGACGTTCAACCGGATCCACGCGATCCCGTCCGAGGGCGTCCCCTACCTGGACTTCCTGTCGCCCGGCGTGATCGCGCAGTCCGGGATGTTCATCGCCATCTTTTACGGGATCCAGATCATCTGGGAGCGCGATGCGGGCGTCCTGACCAAGCTGCTGGTGACCCCGACGCCGCGCTCGGCGCTGATCTGCGGCAAGTCGTTCGCGGCCGGGATCCGCTCGATCGCGCAGGTCGTCGTCGTGCTCGTGCTGTCGGCGATCCTCGGTGTGACGCTGACGACCAACCCGCTGCACATCATCGGTGCGTTCGCGATCGTGATGCTCGGGGCGGCGTTCTTCTCGTGCCTATCGATGACGATCGCAGGGATCGTGCTCAAGCGCGACCGGCTGATGGGCGTCGGCCAGATGATCACGATGCCGCTGTTCTTCGCCTCCAACGCCCTGTATCCGGTGAGCGTGATGCCCGGCTGGCTGCGGGTGCTGTCGCACATCAACCCGCTGTCATATGAGGTCGACGCGCTGCGCGGGATGCTGATCGGGACCCACGCGCACGTGCTGCTCGACTTCGGCGTGATGGTGTTCGCCGTCATCCTTGGCATCATCACCGCATCGTCGCTGGTGGGCCGCCTGGCTCGCTGACCCAGCTCGCTGATGCTGATCGATGGGACCGCATATGCCGAGGAGCTGCGCGTCTCCTTGCTCGACGAGCTCTCGGGCCTGCCCGACGGAGCCGGGATCGCGACCCTGCTCGTCGGCGAGGACCTCGCCGCGCAGGTCTACCAGCGCCGGATCGACCGCCACGCCCGGGAGCTGGGCGTCTACTCGCGTCCTGAGCTGCTGCCTGCCAACGCCACGCTCGGCCAGGTGGTCGGCAAGATCGCGGAGCTCGACGTCGACCCCCAGGTGAGCGGCATCCTCGTGCTGCGGCCGTTGCCCGCCCATCTGGAGGAGGCACGGATCTTCTCGGTGCTGCCCGTGCTCAAGGACGTCGAGGCCCAGCACCCGGTCAACGCCGGCCTGCTGTCGCTCGGGATGCCGCGCTTCGTGCCGTCGACCCCGGCCGCGGCGTTCCACATGCTCGACCGCTACACCGCGTCCGTCGGCCGTGATCCGCGAACCGCCTACGACGGGCTGGACCTCGTGCTCGTCGGCCGCTCCAACAACGTCGGCAAGCCGGCCGCGATCCTCGGCCTGCAGCGCAACGCGACCGTGATCTCCTGCCATCGCCACACGTTCGACGCGGGGCGGCTGAGCGAACACACCCGGGCGGCCGACATCCTGATCGTCGCGGTCGGAGTGCCCGGGCTGGTCACCGGCGAGATGGTGCGTGAGGGAGCGATCGTGATCGACATCGGGATCAACGCCCTGCGCGACGACGATGGGTCGGTGCGGCTGGTCGGCGACGTCGACACGCCCTCGGTCGACGCGGTCGCCGAGGCGGTTTCGCCGGTTCCCGGCGGCGTCGGGCCGATCACCGACATGTGGCTGCTGCGTAACACGATCGACGCCGCCTGGCTGCAGGCCGGAACGGCGCTGTCCGAGCGTCATCGAGCCGAGCGGGCCGGCTGACGGGGATGTCTGAGTTCACCACTCGGCCAGAGCTGCGGGGCACGTTCGGGGTCGTGGCGTCGACCCATTGGCTCGCGTCCGGCGCCGGCATGCGGATGCTGGAGCTGGGCGGCAATGCGTTCGACGCGGCGGTCGCCGCCGGCTTCACGCTGCAGGTCGTCGAACCACACCTCAACGGCCCCGGCGGCGACCTGCCGGTGCTGTTCTGGTCTGCGCGTGAGCGGGCCACGCGGGTGCTGTGTGCCCAGGGGGTGGCGCCGGCGGCGGCAACGATCGGGCGCTTCGGCGAGCTGGGACTGGATCAGGTCCCGGGCACCGGCCTGTTGGCGACCTGCGTCCCGGGCGCGTTCGACGGCTGGCTGACACTGCTGCGCGACCACGGGACGATGACGCTCGCGGACGTGATCGCGCCCGCGCTGCACTACGTCGAGCATGGCTACCCGGTCGTGCCGGGGATCACGGGCGCGATCGAGTCGGTCCGCGGGCTGTTCGAGGCCCATTGGCCGACCTCGGCCGCGGTCTACCTGACCGACGGCTCGCCGCCCGTCGCCGGCACCCGGTTCGGCAACCTCGCGCTGGCGGCGACCTACCGACGGCTGCTGCAGACCGCGCAGGCGGCCGGTGGTGACCGCGAGCGCGGGATCGAGGCCGCTCGCAGCTGCTGGCACACCGGCTTCATCGCCGAGGCGATCGCGTCGTTCTCGGCCGAGCACGAACTGCTCGACAGCTCGGGCGAGCGCCACGCGGGGCTGTTGACCGGCGACGACCTGGCGGCGTGGGAGTCCACCTACGAACCGCCGTTGACGTTCGATTACGAGGGGTTGACGGTGTGCAAGACCGGGCCCTGGGGCCAGGGCCCCGTGTTCCTGGCCCAGCTGGCGCTGCTGCGTGGGTTCGACCTGGAGGCGATCGGGATCGGGTCGGCCGAGTACGTGCACACGGTGATCGAATGCGCAAAGCTCGCGTTCGCCGACCGCGAGGCGTGGTTTGGAGATCCCGCGTTCGGCGATCTGCCGATCGCCGAGCTGCTGTCCGAGGATTACAACGCGCGGCGCCGGGGACTGGTGTCCGACACGGCGTCCGGGGAGCTGCGGCCGGGAAGTCCCGGCGGCCGGGCGCCGCGGCTGCCCGTAGACGGTGACGCCGGAACGCCGCTCGGGGAGCCGACGGGGACCGGGGAGCCGACGGGGACCGGGGAGCCGACGATGCGGACCCGGGAGCCGACGAGGACGGGCGAGCCGATGACGGCGGGTGCGGACGCGACTGCGGCCGCTGCGGGGCTCGGACCCGGCGACACCTGCCACGTCGATGTCGCCGACCGCTTCGGCAACCTCGTCTCGGCGACCCCGAGCGGCGGCTGGCTGCAGAGCTCACCCGTGATCCCCTCGCTTGGCTTCTGCCTGGGCACCCGCGCGCAGATGTTCACGCTGTCGCCGGGGCTGCCCAACTCGCTGGCGCCGCGCAAGCGGCCGCGAACGACGCTCAGCCCCTCGCTGGCGCTCCGTGACGGTCAACCGTACCTGGCGTTCGGCACACCGGGCGGCGACCAACAGGATCAATGGACGCTCGCGTTCCTGCTCGCGCACCATCTGTTCGGGCTGGATCTGCAGGCCGCGATCGACGCGCCGGTGTTCCACACCGAGCACTTCCCGAGCTCGTTCTACCCGCATGCCGCCTCGCCCCGGTCGCTGCACCTGGAGTCGCGCTTCGGTGACGCGGTGGTGGCGGAGTTGCGCTCCCGGGGCCACGACGTCACGGTGTCCGGGCCGTGGTCGCTCGGACGCGTCTCGGCGGTCGGGCGTGAACCGGACGGGATGCTGAAGGCCGCGGCCAACCCACGCGGGATGCAGGGTTACGCCGTTGGCCGCTGACGCGCGAACCGGAGCGACCACCATCGGTATGACCGCCACGAAGCTGCCGTCCACACGGGTCCTGGTGACCGGAGGCACGAGCGGTCTCGGCTGGGCGATGGCCGCCGCGCTGGCCGCCGCCGGCGCCCGCGTCGCGCTGACCAGCCGTAACCGGGCGCGTGCGGAGACGGCCGCGGAGGAGATCGGCGCGGTCGGGATCGAGCTGGACGTGCGGGATCAGCCTTCGGTTCAGGCGGGTGTGGAGGCCGTTTACGAGCGGCTCGGAGGCCTTGACGTGCTGGTCAGTAACGCCGGGATCGGCATGCGGAGCGTCAACCCGCGGTTCATGACCGACCCGCGACCGTTCTGGGAGGTCTCGCCCGGCGGGTTTCGCGACGTCGTCGAGACGAAGATGACGGGGTCGTTCCTGGTGATGCGAGCGGTGGCTCCGCGGATGCTGGCCGCGGGCGGCGGCCGGATCGTGATGATCTCGATGAACGAGCAGACGATGACTCGCCGCGGGTTCGTCCCCTACGGACCGGCGGGCGCCGGCGTCGAGGCGCTGGCGCGCGTGGTCGCCGCGGATCTCGCCGGAACCCCGGTGACCGTGAACATCCTGCTCCCGGGCGGTGCCACCGCGACCGGCATGGTCCCTGACGAGGTCCCCGCGGAGATGCGGGCGCGGCTGCTGGACCCCCGCGATCATGGGGCCGCCGATCGTGTGGCTCTGCTCCGAACAGGCAGCCGGTGTCCGCGACGAGCGAATCGTCGCGACCGAGTTCAACCCCGATCGCTGAATCCCGCCGCGGGGCGCCCAGCGCTCTGGCGTCCCCGTGACGCGAGCGCAATTGACGGGCTGGGACGCGGGGTGAGGCGTCCCAGCGGGACGCGGGGTCAGGCGTCCCAGAGGGCGTGCAGCGCCACCGGCTTGCGGAACACCAGCCCGCGGACCTCGACCGGTCGCTGCGGGTCGGCGCGCAGGCGCGGCAGCCCGGTGAGCAGCGCCCGCAGCGAGGCGCGCGCCTCAAGGCGTGCCAGGTGCACCCCGACGCAGACATGCGGCCCCTGGGCGAACGCCAGATGGCGGCGGAGGTTGGGGCGGCCGGGGTCGAACTCGTCCGGGCGCTCGAACAGCGCCGGGTCCCGGTTGGCCGCCGTGATCGAGACCCGCACGAGGTCGCCACGCGCGATCGCGGCAGCGCCGAGGGTCGCATCGGTGGTGGCGTAGCGGTCGATCACCGCGGCCGCCGGCTCCAGCCGCAGCGATTCGTCGATCACCGCGTCAAGCAGCGCACCGTCGTCTTTGACGCGCCCCAGCAGTTCGGGCCGGCGCAGCAGCTCCAGGGTCGCGTTCGCGATCATGCCCTCGGTCGTCTCGATCCCGCCGAACAGCAGCACGGCGGCGTTCGACGCGATCTGGTCGTGGCTCAGCGCGTCGCCCTGGAGTGCCGCGGCGGCGAGCAGCGACCACTCGCCGTCTGGGCCGCCCTCTCCGTTTGAGATCACCAGCTCCAGCCGCTCGCGCAGCGCCGCGTACGCAGCGGTGCCGTCCGCGGTGGCGCCGTCGCCCGCCGTGATCGACGTGACCGACGTGACGATCGCCTCGTACCAGCCGAGCACCGCCTCCACCTCCTCGGCGCCGAGCCCCAGCGCCCGCGCGACGATCGCCGCCGACATCGGCCCAGCGAACCCGCGTCGCAGCTCACCCGCGCCTGCGGGCGCGAGCCGGGCGACGAGCTCCGCCGCACGCTCGGCCGCCGCCTGCTCGAACCGCCCGACGACGGCCCCCGCCCGGAACGGGCCGACGAACGGCGCGCGATGCGCCGCGTGCTCGGCGCCGTCGACGCTCAGCATGCTCGGCCCGATCACCTGTGCGGTGGAGAACCGCGGGTCGTCGACGGTGTACGTGGCAGCGTCGCGCATGGCGTCCAGCGCGAGGTCGTGGCGCGTGATCAGCCAGCCGTCGAGGCACGGTAGCCACGACACCGGCTCGGTCTCCCGAAGCCGTGCGTTGACGGCATGCGGATCGCGGTCGAGCTCGTCGAGCGTCACGGTGGCGCCGATCGGGAAGCGAGATCTGTCCGTGGCCACGGTCGACCATTGTCGCTGCCGGGACCAGTCGCGACTCCGGCCGAGGCGCCGACCCCGGCAAGGACGTTCGCCCGTGGACGAGTTGGTCGATATTGTCGATCAGGCGACGAAAATCGACCAACTGTGCGAACGGGACCGCGGGCCACGCCCACGAGGCCATGGGCGACCCTTACCTGGTCGAGTCGAGGCCCGCGCCCTGGTCCGGGCCCCGTGGCTGCGGAGGCCGGCAGCCCAGCAGGCAGAGATGACGCTCGAACGCCGCCCGGTCGCGGGCGGGATTGAACGGATCCACCCCGTCGCGGAGCGTGGCGGCCACGCGTTCGAGGTCGAACAGCAGCGCCAGCTTGCCCGGCGGGTCGTCCCACTCCCCGGAGTCATATCGCTGCACCCACGCCGCGAACGCCGCCAGGACCTCCACCTGGAGCTCGTCCGCCCACCACTCGGACCTGACCGACAGCCGGTACCGGGCGCTCAGCGAGCAGACGTCGGACCAGAGCCGGTCAAACCATCGCCACCGCGCGCCGGGCGCAAGGTTGTGCCAGGTCATCGGCCACTGGCCGTCGTCCTGGCCGCCCAGCTCGTCCTCGTCGCCCGCGTCCTCGTCGCCCGCGTCCGCGGCGCGCTCCTCCGCGGCGCGCTGGTCCTCAGGGACGCGCTCCTCGTGGGGATCGTGCTGTTCGTCGATGAGCTCCATCACGCCCCGTCCGCGAGTCGCTTCAGCCGCCGATCGGCGAACCACATCCGGAGCGTCAACCGCGTCGGCGGGATCCGCCCGTACAGCAGCAACGCCTGGCCATGGGGCAACTGTCGCAGCTGCTCGGGCGCGATCAGCGGTCGCCGTCGGCGACCGGTGGTGCGATTGGCGCCGCCGGCGCCAGTGGTGCGCGTCGTGTCGCGGATCTCCTCCTCGCCGGCGAGGCTCGAGAAGTACCGCAAGGTGTCGAGATCTGCGACCCCGGGCAGCAGCATCCTCGCCCGATGGCTGTTGACGACCGTCTCCGCCTGACGGCCATAGCGGCTGCGGGCCTGGGCCAGGTCGTGGAAGATCGAGACCAGCTGGATGTTGTGGCTGGGGGCGGTCGACGCGACTTCGCCGAGGTTCGGCAGCGGCGCCACGTTTCCGGCCTCGTCCAGACACAGCAGCAGCGGCAGCGCCAGCCGGCCGCCGGCGAGCGTCGCGCGCTCGTAGGCGCGGTCGACGATCTCCGACAGCAGCGCCAGGAAGATCGGTCGCAGAAGCTTCGATGCCTTCGCGTCGCCGATCAGGTACAGCGTCGCCCGCTGGTCGAGCAGCCCGTCCGGGGTGATCTCGCAACCGCGTGCGGAGCGCAACACGCGCTCGAACCGGTACGCGCGCAGCAGCCCCTGCGCGGTCGCCTCGATCGACGAGCGGGTCCGGTCGGCCTGGGTCTCGAACGCGCGGAGTGCGTCGTAGGCAGCGTGGGCGTCGGCAAGCTCCGCCTCGTCACGGGCCGATCCGGTCAGCTCTGAGACCGCCGCATCGAGCTCCCGCGCCCCCTGGCCGTAGGTCCAGCGGACGACCGCGCCGATTCCGGCATCGGTTCGCGCCGCGACGTAGAGCAGTGGCGCCAACCGCTGCTCGGCCGCGATCGCCCAGAAGTCGCCGCCCTCGACGCCCTTCTGGTCGAGCTCGCCCGCGGCCGCGAGCCGCCACGCCATCTCCAGCGCGCCGTCCCAGGTGTGCGCGGCCGCCAGCGGGGACCATGTGTGCGAGCGGCCCGAGGACAGTGCGAACGGGTCGAACACGAACACCTCGCCGAGCGCTCGGCGCCGGCTGACCGTGCAGGCCAGCAGATCGGTCTTGATCGACGAGGCGACCGCCGGCCCGTCCCATTCCAGCAACGCCGGCACCGCCAGCCCCGCCGATTTTCCCGACTGGGGCGGTCCGAACGCCACCAGTGCGTGGCGCTGCTCGGTGTACAGCAGCCGACCATGGCTGCGTCCGAGCGCCAGTCGTCCGCCACCCGTGGGTCGGGCCTGGGAGCTCACCGCGTGGGCCGCCCCCGGCGCGTCGGAGCTCACCGCGTGGGCCGCCCCCGGCGCTGCACCATCCCGCTCGCGGGCGGGCTGCCGTCGGCCCGGGCTCACGCTCGACCCGTACAGCGGGCGCAACTGGCCGCGCGTCGCCCAGTGCGCCCCGTCTGAGCGGCTGCGCATCGCCAGCGCCACGCCGGATCGTGACAGCGCCGCGCCCAGCGCGGTCGCGCCCGCGGCCAGCAGCCCGAGCGTCGCGTACAGCCCGGCGCCACCGGGCAGCCGCGCACGGGCCGGCCGCGGCCACGCACGCGCAGGATCGGCCAGCCGGCCGGGTAGCCGCACCAGTACACCGAACGTCTGCCCGACTCCGATCCGCGGCCAGCCGGAACCGAACAGCACCCCGGCGACGCCGCCCCACACCCAGACGGCGATGCCGATCGCGAGCGCCAGCCCGATCAGCGTGAGCACCGCCACGTCGGACAGGCCCGAGCCACGACCGCCACTCATCCCCGTCGCTCCGCCGGCTTCAGGCTCATGCCGGAGTCGGTATCGGTCAGTCGCGCCTCGATCGCGGAGCGCTGGTGGGAGACCACGAACGACCGGTTGCCCACCCGCCACAGCGCCTGCCCGGGCGACAGCAGGGACAGCAGCCGCCCCTCGCTGCGCGACAGGCCCAGCAGTGACCGGGTTAGCTCGATCTGGCTCTCGTCCTGGTGGTATACGACCCGAGTTGAGGCGTCCGCGACCAATCCCTCGGCGATCCGCGCCGCCCGCGACCCCGCGTCACCGGCCGCCTGCAGGTCGGCGAGCTTGTGCAGCACGACCAGGTTCATCACGCCGAACTGCCGCGCCAGCTTGAAGTTGGACTGAAACCACTCGCCGAGCCCGGGGTGCTGGACGATCTTCCACGACTCGTCGGCGACGTTCATCAGCCGCTCCCGGCCAGGTCGATCCGCCGCCCGCGCCAGCAACGCGCTGATCCAGGCAGTCGCACAGGCCATCAGGATCCCGACCGCCGGC
>Ga0302181_10000168_pt1 | contig 59646 bp, 54 predicted proteins | sample I_Palsa_E3_3_FD_198786 | JGI IMG/M metagenome (GOLD analysis project Ga0302181, IMG submission 198786) | Peat permafrost microbial communities from Stordalen Mire near Abisko, Sweden - I_Palsa_E3_3 | ecosystem: Environmental > Terrestrial > Soil > Palsa > Peat permafrost | place: Sweden...
GAAATGACCCAGAAAACGCATGAGATCAGGCGGATTCATCTTCTGGCCCCGCGCCAGGAGCACGCCGTGCAGCTCGAAGGTGTTCGCCACCTCTCGAATGGTTGCGGAGTCGGCCGTTGCCAGGTCGACGCCATGCACTTCGGCACCAAAGCCGGGCTTGAGTTCGGTGACGTTGAGCTTCGAAACGCCGTTCATGGTGGCCGATAAGTTAGCAGCGGACCGCGTTGGCGTCTTGCTCGGTTGCGCCCGCTCATTTGAACGCGCCGAGGGCGTCGCCGGCTCTGCGGCGGCGGCAGCGCAGCAGTGATGATGCGGACGCGACCGTCCTCGCGGGCCATTGGCGTCGCCTTCGCCTGCACCGTGGGAACTGCCGTCAGCATGACACCGATGGTGTACACGGTGTTTGGCCTGTTCCTGATACCGCTGACGACCCAATTCAACTGGCCCCGTTCCTCGGTGTCATTCGTGTTGTTGATTGTCGCGGTCGCCGGCGCACTGGGATACCCGATCGTCGGCCGGCTCATCGACCGTCACGGTGCGCGCGCGGTGCTGCTGTGGGGCATGCTGCTGTTTGCTGTGGCAGTGGCCAGCGTCGCGCTGATCGGCAATAGCCGAGCCGAGCTCTATTCGGCGTATGCGTTCATCGGCATCGCCGGCACCATCCCAAGCGGCGTCACCTTTACCAAGGTCATCGCCGGCTGGTTTGACGATAATCGCGGGCTGTTTCTCGGCATCGTCGGCGGACTCGGCAATGGTGTCGGCGCCGCGCTATCGCCGCTGTTTGTGCAGGGAATCATTGCGCGTCACGGTTGGCGCGGCGGCTACCTGGGAATTGGTGCGGCGATCCTGGCGATCGGCTTCCCGGTGCTGCTGTTGCTGCTGCGCGATCCGCCCGCGCCAGCGGCGCGATCTGGCAATGATGTCGCGGCCGGCGACGACGACATGACACTCGCGCAGGCGCGTTCAACTTCGACCTTCTGGATCATCCTGACGGCAATCGCATTGGGCGCCGGCTGCATGACGGCACTGTTTGCGCACGTCGTACCCATGCTCATCGATCGCGGCGTGGCCGTCGAGCGGGCGACGCTGGTGCTGGTCACGTTCTCGATGGTCACCGCCGCGTGGCAGGTGGCCGTTGGCTTTCTACTCGACCGCATTCCGCGCCCCTGGATCGCGACTCCGTTCTTCCTGGCAGCGCTTGCCGGGCTGACGATGTTCACCCTGTCGTCGAGTTTCCGAGGACTGCTCTGCGCCGGCGCGCTCATGGGACTGGGCCTGGGAACCGAGTACGGCGTGTTGCCATACTTTCTCTCGCGCTACTTCGGCGTCCGCCACTATGGCTCGATATCCGGCGCCATCTACGGCGTCATCGTGCTGCTGCAGGGATTCACGCCATTTTTGATGGATCTGGTGTTCGATCGAACCGGCTCATATCGCCCTGCCATCGTTACGATCGGCGCCGGCCTGCTGGCCGGCGCCCTGCTGGTGCTGAGGCTGCCCCGGTTCAGAATGCGTAGCCGATCGTAAAGATTACCTGGCGGGGCGCAACGTACTGCTGGCTGGTCTGGCCGGTGCCGAACGGATCGGTGTAGCGGGAATTGACCCCGTCCCGATTGGCCAGGTTGGTGCCGGCCAGCTGCATCTGCAACCCGGTACCTGCGAGCGCATATCGCACGCTGAAGTTCACCAGCGCATAGGCGCCGATGTAATCGAGGGCCGGCTCATTGAAGACGCGCGCCCATTCGGAGCCGCGATAAATCAATTCCGCACGCGGCGTCAGCGTGCCGGTGGGGATATCGAAGATGTAGGAGGCGTTCAGCGAACCGGAGAACTTCGGCATCGCCGGCGGCACGTTGCCCCCGATATTGCGCGCGCCGGCAATCACTGCGGCCCAGCAGGCCGGATTGTAGTAGGCGCCCCCGAACGCGCACGGGCTCGTGAACGAGGAGGTGTTCTCGATGGCGTTGGTCACCGTCGAATCGATGGTCCTGAAACCCGCACCCACCTTGCCATCCTCGACCGACAGGTTGGCATTGATGTTGAGATGGTTGTGCATCGCCAGGTAGGACAGTTCGCCTTCGGCGCCGAAGATGTGGACCTGCGGAATATTCGTGATGCCGGCATCGAACGGCACGGGGTCGGCCTCGATGTACTGCATGTTCTTGTAGATGTAGTAGAAGCCATCCACATTCAGACGCAGCGACCGATCGAGCAGGAAGTTCTTTGCACCGATCTCGAATGCCGTGTTGGTTTCCGGCTCGAAAATGGACGGCACCACCACCTGACCGTAGAAGCCGTTGACGCCGCCGGGCTTGTAGCCGCGCGCCACGCTGGCATAGAGCATGTTGTCGGGTGTCAGATCGAAGTCGCCCTCACCACGAAAGGTCGGTACGCGATTGAGCGTGCTGTGATCGACGGTGCTCTTACCGAAGGCGGAGAAATTGAAACTGTTCTGCGCGTAGGTGTCTTCGTTCCAGCGGTAGCCGCCCGTGAGTCGAAAACGCGATGTCACGTGCCATGTCGCCTGGCCGAACAGCGAATACGACTTGCGCAGCACCTGTGAGTCGTTGCCGTAGGCAAGGTTCGGCGGCACCACGGTTTCTATGTTGGGCAACACGGCGACATCCGGGTTGCCGGTGCAGACGACCGTGGCGCTGGGGTTGCATTCGAATTCCGCGACGAACTGCTCGCTGGTCTGGCGCAGGAAGAAGCCTCCAAGTACCCAATCCACCGGACCGCCGGGCTTCGACACCAGGTCCAGTTCCTCGGACCAGTTGTGCAGCGTTGTATTCCAGGCCGCGACATCGTCGTAGGAACCGATCAGGTCGAATGAGCTGCGCGAGCTGTCTTCCTGCTGCAGGTTCTTCAGATACTGATCGGCCGTCACCGACCTGATGGAGAAGTACGGCAGGTCATACTGCAGGTTCAGGTGATACAGCGCCGTGGTCAGCTCGAAGTTGGATGGATAGTCCTGATCGATCGACCAGGGATCCGGATCCGGGTCGTTGATGTTCTTCTGCGCGGCGCCGTGGTTGCCCGCGTGATACCACTGGCCGGTCACGGTGGCCGTGAAATCATCGGTGGGATGCCACAGCACCGCAGCCTTGGCGCTGGTATCGTGCGCATCGTCTTCGCGGAAGCCGGGAATCGCCGTATCGTTGGTGAATCCCTCGTGATCGTAGCGCTGGCCGGAAATGCGCACGGCCAGCGTGTCGCCGATCGGCAGGTTCAATTCCAGTCGTTCGCGCGTGAGCTTGTAGTTGCCGACGCTGAAATCGCCATAGCCGCTGAACTGATTGAGCTCGGGTTGCTTGGTGACGATGTTAATGGTGCCACCCGTGGAGCTTTGGCCATACAGCGCTCCCTGCGGCCCGCGCAGCACTTCCAGGTGGTCGATGTCGAACAGCGTCTGATCGAGCGAGACGGTGTTGGAGATATAGACACCGTCGATGTATAGCGATACCCCGGGAACCGTGGTGGGCGCCTCCTCGGGAGTCTCGGAGCCCACACCGCGGATGGTGACGATGTTCTCGAACCCGGATGTCTTGGTGGTCTCGAGACTGGGAACCGTGCCATTCAGCGACGCCACATCGTTGACGAAAGACTTGTCGAGGGTTTGTGCCGACACCACACTGATCGCCAGCGGGGTCTTTTGAATATCGGTCTGGCGGCGTTCCGCGGTAACGACGATTTCGCCCAGGTCATCGCCGGCGCCGCTGGCGCCGACGGTATTCGACACCGGCGCGCTGGCGTCCGATGCCGCATCGGCCAGGGCCGTGGACGAAACTGCACCGACAAGCAGCAACGGCACTACTACGCTCGCCCGTAATTGGTGCGATCTCCGGCCGAGCTTCCCTGTCCGTATTTTCATTCCTGATCTCCCCTGTTCCAAACCCAGCAACAGCGTGCTGCCACACGCGTGCAAGTCTCAATCGGTTTTACCCAAAAAACGACATCGCGCGCTTGCACGTCCGCGCCCTATCCCTTGACTCAAGGCGGGCCTGCATTGGAGTAGGTGCGCATTCGGAAGCAGAATGGTTGCGGCCCGTTGCTGCTAAACCACGCCTGGTGCGCCACGATTGCGCGGCCCGTGCGACAGATCGACTCGAGCATGATCTGGCGCACCGAATTGTACAATCCGCACCATGCAACAAGAATCGACGCGCGGGCGACCTACCGGCCAACACTGGTTCATTACCGGCATCAGTTCCGGCTTCGGTCTCGCAGTGGCCGAAGCGGCCGCACTCCGCGGCGACCGCGTCACCGGTACCGTGCGAACCGAGCAGGCGCGCGCGGCCATCCTGCGCCGCTTCCCTGCGCGCATCGCGGTGAACCTGCTCGATGTCACAGATGAAGCCGCGGTGCGCGGCGCGGTTGCTGCTGCCGAGAGTGGCAACGGTCCGATCGACATCGTGGTCAACAACGCCGGCTACGGCCTGGTGGCCGGTGTGGAAGAAGCCAGCCTTGCCGAAATACGCGCCCAGTTCGAGGTCAACGTGTTTGGCGCCGTCGCCGTGCTCCAGTCTGTGCTGCCCTTCATGCGCGCGCGGCGCGCAGGCCGCATCATCAATATCTCTTCCGTTTCCGGGCTGGTCGGCTGGGCCGGCCTGGGCATCTACTCCGGCAGCAAATTTGCGCTCGAAGGTATCAGCGAGACGCTGGCTCAGGAAGTGGCCTCGCTGGGCATCCATGTGACGCTGATCGAGCCCGGCGGCTTTCGAACGGATTTCGCCGGTCGCTCGCGCGCGGTGAGCGTGCGCAAAATAGAGGACTACAATGCCAGCGTCGGGGCCAACCGCCGCATTCTGCAGCAGCATGCAGGACACGAACGCGGCGATCCCGCCAGGGCCGCGCAAGCCATTCTCGCCATAGCCGATCACGCGCGGCCACCGCTGCGGCTCATGCTGGGAGAGGATGCGCTCGGTTATTTCGAACGCAAGTTTCAGCAGCAGGCGGCCGAGATCGAGGCATGGAAAGCGCTGACACTCAGCACCGATTTCGGCCCCGGGTAGCGGGCGTCGAAGGCTGCCGCGACGCACAGCCTTTTGACGAAGTGTTGATGCGCGCCCGTGCAAGCCCATTTCGACGACCCATGGTTATGATGCTCGCATGCCTGCCTCCTTTCTGAACGACGAATTCTTTGCGGCTCTCGACACCTCGGTGCTGCCGGTCGAGGACGCGGAGTCGCTGCCGCCGCTGTGCTATACCGACCGCGAGTTCTACGACTTCGAAAAGGAAGCGCTGTTCAATCACGAATGGCTGTGTATCGGCCGCGAGTCCTGGGTCCAGCAGCCGGGCGACTACTTCACCAGTGACATCATCGGCGAGCCGCTGGTGATCTGCCGGGACATGGAAGGCAGGCTGCGTGCAATGTCGGCCGTCTGCCAGCACCGCTCAATGCTGGTGGCCGAAGGGCGCGGCAACGCGCGCGGCTTCGTCTGCCCCTACCATCACTGGACCTATTCGCTCGATGGCTGCCTGCGCAGCGCGCCGGCGATGAACAAAACGAGCAATTTCGATAAATCCAGCATCCGCCTGCCTGCACTCAAGGTCGAGGTCTGGCTCGGATTCATCTTCGTGAACTTCGATCCCGAGGCCAAACCCTTAAGTCCCAGGCTGCAGGCCGTGCAGTCCGCCATCGAGCGCTACGACATGGAGACGGCGGAGGAAGTCGGCCAGCCGCAGACGATGAAGTTTCCGTGGAACTGGAAAGTCATGTTCGAGAACAACAACGATGGCTATCACGCCAACAAACTGCACCACGGCCCCCTGCACGACTTTGTGCCGAGCGAGCGCTCGTCGTTTCCGGTGCTGCCGGCTGACACCGCGGGATACCTGCGTCGCAACGGCACGCTGCATCCGGACGCCAGTTTCAATGCCACGCAGCGCGCCATCCTGCCGGTGTTTCCGCGACTGACCCAGGATGACCGGCAATGCATGTTGTTCGCCAACATACCGCCGACCCTGTCGCTGGTCCTCACCAGCGATATGGTGATTTACCTGATCGTGCGCGCGGATGGACCCGAGACGCACGCGATGGATGTGGGGGAACTGGTGGTGCCCGGTGCCAGCCGCGATCCCGGATTCGATCAGCGCCTGGCGATGATCATGGACGCGGCCGGCAAGATCATGGCTCAGGATCAACACGTCGATGAACTGGTGCAGCTGGGGCTGCGATCACGGTTTGCAATCCGCAGCCGCTACTCCTGGCAGGAGGGCGCGCAGCGGGAATTCAACGGCTGGCTCGTGCCTCGCTATCAGGACTGCTGGCGCGCCCGACGCGCGCGGATCAGCTGAACTTAGGCGTGGGTGGCCGCATGGCCACGACCATGGCCACGATCAGCAGCATGCAGAGCGCGCAGCCCTGGAACAGTCCGCCGAATCCCCCGAAGATGTCCTTGATCAGTCCGCCGATGTAGGGTCCGACCATCGCGAGCGTTGTGATCAGATTGAAGGTGCCGTAGATCTCGGGATTCTCCGAGGGTCCGAAGTAGTTGACCAGCAGCACCGTCGTTGCCAGCAGGCACATCCCGAAGCCGAAGCCTTCCGACACCGCGAAGATCCCGAGTGCGAGGTGATTATCGGCGACCGACAGCGCGGCCATGCCAATGCCTTCCCCGAGCGCACCGGCGACCAGCAGCCATTTGGGATCGATGCGCGTGGCGAGTGCGCCGCCCAGGTAGCGCGATAGCGCACCCACCGCGCCATTGGTGCTGAGCACGGTGGCTGCCACGCCGGTGGAGATCCCGAGCGACGTCAGGTGTGCGGGCGCAAAACTGCTGGTCGTCAGTACGCACAGCAGCGTCGCGGTCATCGACAGCGAGATCACCCAGTACTGCGGGGTGCGGATGGCTTCCCGAAAGCGCCAATCCCGCTGATTCCCGCGAACCCGATCCTGCGCTTCGCCACCGGCAGCCGCAGCGGCGACCGGCGGACTCTTGACGAAGATCAGTGCGAGCAGGGTGAGTACCAGCATTGCCGCCGCCATGGTCCACCAATACAGCCGCCAGGAATGCGTCGCCGCCATGAAGCCGTTGGCCGCCAGAGGGCCTGCGACAGCGCCGAGGCCGCCGACGGTAAAATAAGCCCCGATGACGGCGGACCTGTTGTCGGGCATCCAGCCATTGAGCAGGTATACCGCGGGAACCACGGCACACAGCGCAAAGCCGAGTCCAAGCATCGACGCGGCCACCAGGTAACTGTAGATGCCGCTGGTCAGCGCCAGCAGGCCAAACCCCACCACCATGATGGCGCCGCCGATGCCGTAGGTGGCGGCGATGCCGAAGCGCCGTATGGTCCAGGCAGGCAATGCGCTGGCAAGACCCACCAGCAGCGCCAGCAATGAGAACCCGGTGCCCGCCTGCGACCAGCTCCAGGAGAGCTCGCTGATCATGTACGGCAGCACGATGCCGAGCGAACTGAACGTGGCAGCCGAGATCGTGAAGTAGATGGCACTGATGACCGCAAACAGCAGCCAGCGCGTGGCGCTAGTCGCCATGCGATTGGTCCCGCTGTACTGATTCCCGCGCCACGATGTACGAGACTTCTACCATATCGGGATGCTGCACGGCGATGCGGTCCGCGAGCGCGCTATAGCAGTGCACGACGCCGCTCCCCTGGGCAATGGCGGGGCGTGCAGCATGGGCATTCCACGCGCAAAGGATCGCATTTGACCCATCGTAGCCAATACCCCACTATATCGCTATACGATCCGTTGTTTCTCCTAGCAATACGGAGTGGTCATGCCATCACAGCCACAGACTCGCGCCTATCAGTGGGATGAATTGCCAAAGGAAGCGGTGCGCGCGGGCGTGACCCGCAGCGGATTTCGCGGCGACGATGTGCTGCTGGTCATGAACTGGCTGCAGCCGGGCATGCAGACCAATCCGCACAGCCACCCCTGCGAGCAGATCGTGTATGTCGTCCAGGGCCGGATGCGTTTCGTAATCGGCGATGAGGTCATCGAGGCTGGTCCCGGCACTGTCATCCGCGTGCCGCCCAATGTCCGCCACTATGGTGAGCCCATCGGCAGCGAGCCGGTGCTGAATCTCGATGTGTTCGCGCCGTTCCGCGAAGACTATCGCCACCTGGTCGAATACCAGCAGTTCCCGGCGCCGGCCGGCAAGGGCTGAACGGCCATGCCCCAGCTTGCGCCCATCGAGGCGGTGGTCACCACGCTGAACATCATCGAGCACATGGCCCAGGCGCGCGGGCCGGTTGGCGTCAGCGAACTGGCCAGTGCCATCGACGTACCCAAGCCGCGCATCTATCGCCACCTGCGTACCCTGGTCACGCGCGGCTATGTTACGCAGGAGCCGAGCAGCGAAAAATACGGGCTCACCATGCGCCTGTCCCACATCGGCCGCGCCATCGCCGAACAGACCGGGATCCACGTCGAGATGCGGACCGTCATGCAGGCGCTGCGTCAGAGCGTGCAGCAGAGTGTGGTCGTGGGCCAGATCGAGAATGACGGCGTGCGGGTGCTGGACATACTGCGGCAGCCCTCGGCGGTGGAGATCTCATCGCGCCCTGGCACCCTGTTCGATTTTCATTGCACCGCGCAGGGCAAGATTGCGCTGGCGTTCGGGGAACCCCGGCTGTGGAAAAAGCTGCGGCGCTCGCCCTTGCGGCAATGGACCGAGGCGACCATCACGGACCTGGATCGACTCCGGGCGGAAGTCGACAAAGTCCGCAAGCGCGGCTGGGCGGTGGCACCCGGTGAGGTGCTGAGCGGCATCAATGCGCTCGCGGCGCCGGTGTTCGATGCCGACGGGGAGCTGGTCGCGACGATCGGCATCCTGGGTTCCACGCAGCATGTGGCAGCGCGTCCGGCCCCCATGTTGATTGCGGCGGTGCTGCGGGCCGCCGGCGATTTCTCGCGACGGCTGGGATTCCGCCAGGCTGCAGCCTCGTGAAGCGGTACGCGCTTGCCATCGATATCGGCGGCACCTTCACGGACGCGGTGCTCACCTGCGATGACGGGCGCAGCTGGACCGATAAGACCCTGACCACGCCGCGGGATCTGCTCGAGGGCTTCTTTCGCGCCGCGCAGCTGGTGCTGACGCGCGCGCAACTGGCTCTCAGGGACATCAATGACGTGGTCACCCATGCCACCACGGTGGTTACCAACGCCGTCATCGAGCGCAAGGGCGCCCCGACGGCTCTCATTGTCACCAAGGGATTTCGAGATGTCCTCTACATCCGCGACGAACATCGCTACGACATGTTCGACCCGCAGATCGAATATTCCGAGCCGCTGGTGCCGCGGGAACTCACCTTCGGCATCGATGAGCGCGTCTACGCGGACGGTAGCGTCGGCGTGCAGGTTGACGACGCGCAGATTCGCGCCATCGCGCAGCAGCTTCGCGCCGCCAATGTCTCATCGGTGGCAGTCTGCCTGCTCAACAGCTATCTGAATGCCGGCAACGAGCGGCGCGTGCAGATGCTGCTGTCGGAAGCCTTGCCGCAAATGTTCGTCTCCCTGTCCAGCGATGTGGCGCCGCAGATGCGTGAATACCTGCGCGCCAGCACCGTGGCGGTGAATGCCTATGCACTGCCGATCTGCGGTCCCTATCTCAAGGCGCTGGCGGCACGGCTGGCGCAGGAGGGTTGCGCGCTCGAACCGCTGATCATGCTGTCCAACGGCGGGGTAGTCGGAGCGCGTGTGGCGGGCACCTTCCCGGTACGCATGATCGAATCCGGGCCGGCCGCCGGAGCGCTCGCGGCCGGTCGCATCGCCCGTCTGCACGGCATCGAGAACCTGATCTCCTTCGACATGGGCGGCACCACGGCCAAGGCCTGCCTCATCCAGCATGGCGAGCCTCTCGTCACCGGGGAATTCGAGGTCGATCGCCGCTACCGCTTCAAACCCGGCAGCGGCATGCCGATCACGGTGCCCTCGATCGACATGATGGAAATTGGCGCCGGCGGCGGCTCAATCGCGCGGGTCGATGAGCTGGGGCTGCTGAAGGTGGGGCCGGAAAGCGCGGGCGCGGATCCCGGACCAGCCTGTTATGGGCACGGCGGTACGCACGCCTGCGTCACCGATGCGGATCTGCTGCTCGGCATCCTCGATGCCGACAATTTTCTCGGCGGCGACATGCGGCTGGATCGCGTACGCGCGCAGGCGGCCATGCAAACGCTCGCGGACCAACTGGGCGTCTCGGCGCTGGATACCGCCTATGGCATCTACAGCGTGGTCGGTGAATCGATGGCGGCAGCCGCACGCGCACACGCCACCGATCGCGGTGTGGACTACCGCGGTCTGCCGCTGCTGGCGTTCGGCGGCGCCGGACCGATACACGCCTGCTACGTGGCCGAACAGCTCGATAGCTCCGAGGTCATCTACCCGCCAATGGCCAGCGTGCTGAGCGCAGTGGGTACGCTGGTCACGCCCGCACGGCTGGACCTGGCACGCGGCGGGCTATGCCGTATCAATGCCATCGACTGGGACCTGGTCGGCAGGCTGATCAATGACATGGTGGCGGACGGCAGAAGGGCACTGCTCGAAGCGGGGCTGCAGGAAGACGGCATCGTCTACGACTTTTCCGCGGACATGCGCTATTTCGGCCAGCAGGCCGAAGTCACGGTACGGCTTGGTGCCGACCCGCGATTCGTACGCGACGCAGGCCAGCTGCGCGCGCGCTTCGATGCCGCTTACGAAGCGCTGTATGGCGTGCGCCTCGACGACATGGATGTCGAGGTGGTCAGCTGGCGGACCGCGGCACACGGCGGTGACGCGGGACGCGAGATTGGCATCCGCCTGGCGAGCCAGCCGGGCAATCCCAAGGCGCAACGCCAGGTTTATTTCAAGGACCGCAGCCTGCCGGTGGCGGTCTACGATCGCGCAAGGCTGGCATCCGGGCAGCGTATCGACGGGCCGGTGATCATCGAGGAGCGCGAGACCACCATCTTCGTCCTCGGCGGATGGAGCCTGAAGGTCCATCCGGACGGAAGTCTCATAGCCACTCGGCAACAGCGGGAGAGCTGACATGGATGGCATCGATCTGGAAATCATGTGGGGCAACCTCATCAGCATCGTCAGCGAGCAGGCCAAGGCGCTGCAGCGCATTGCCTTCAGCCCGGTGGTGCGCGAGGCCGGGGATCTCGCCACCGCGCTGTTCGATACCGAGGCGCGCATGGTGGCGCAGGCCATCACCGGAACACCGGGGCATATCAATTCACTGGGCGCGGCGGCGCGCAACATGATCGATGTCATTCCGCCCGAGCAGATTTGTCCGGGCGATATCCTGATCACCAATGATCCGTGGCTATCGGCCGGGCATTTTTTCGATATCACTCTTCTGACCCCGATCTTTCGCAAAGACCGGTTGATCGGCTACAACGGTTCCACCATTCATCACACCGATATCGGCGGCTACGGCGTCGGCGCCGGCGCGCGCGACATTCACGAGGAAGGCCTGTGGATTCCGGTGCTCAAGCTCTATGAGCGCGGTCAACCGAACCACACGCTGCATAGGATCATCGGCAGCAACGTGCGCACCCCCGATGCGATCTTCGGCGACCTGTCGGCACAGGTGTCCAGCGGCAAGGTGGGCGCGGAGCGGCTCAATGCCATGTGTGCGCGCTGCGGGCTCGATGACATCAGCGAGCTCTCGCGCGAAATCCTCACCCGCTCCGAAAAGGCCACGCGCGACGCCATCCGGAAACTCCCCGGCGGCGTGCAATACGGAGAGACCTCCTTTGACGTGCCTGGCGGCGAGGTCATCAAGCTTTGCACCGAAGTGACCATCGACACGCAGCTGGGCGAAATTCTGATCGACTTCACCGGCAGCTCAGGACCGAGCAAATTCGGCATCAACGTGGTACCGGCATACACCCACGCCTACAGCACCTTTGCGGTCCGCAGCGTGCTCAATCCCGATCTGCCCAACAACGCGGGCAGCCTGGCGCCGATCAAAATCAAGCTGCCTCCCGACTGCATCGTGAATGCTGAATACCCGGTACCCGTCAACGCGCGGCACGTGGTCGGCATGTACGTGCCGTTCCCGATATTGAAGGCGCTCGGCAAAGTCATGCCTGATCGCGTCGTGGCGGAAGGCTCGGGAGCCGTCTGGACCATCCAGATTCAGGGTCGCGACAAGGCAAACAAACCCTTCATCAGCTCGATGTTCAATTATTCGGGCGGCATGGGCGCGCGCGCCACCAAGCAGGGACTATCGGCCACCTGCTATCCGACCGGCGTGTCCGCGGTGCCGGTGGAAGTGCTCGAGGCTTCCATCCCCATCGAGTTCACCTGCAAGGAGCTCGTGTCCGGAACCGGCGGCGGCGGCAAGTGCCGAGGCGGCGATGGTCAGCGAGTGGGATTTCGGATGCGAACCGGGCGCGAATGGCTGCTCAACGCCATCCCAAGCCGTCTCAACTCCCGGGCCGAGGGCATGCTCGGAGGCGAGCCTGGCGCGGCCGGCCGGTTTCTCATCAATGGCGAGGACGCTACCGCGGATCAGAAGCGCGCCATGAATCCCACCGATGAGATCCTGATGCAGACTCCCGGGGGCGGCGGGTTCGGGCGGCTGTAGATCGATCTAATGAAGGCCTGGCACTTCACGACGCAGTCCTGTCCGCCGAATCGGCAGTTGCGCGCCTGGTGCGATGTCATGCGACGACTGTGCATACCCATCGGACTGACGCCGGGGGTCGGCAGCTTCCGCGGCGCGGTCTGGTGCGTTGATTCGCCGCTCGGCATGCAGTTCGCGCGCGTAGATGCGCAGCCGCAGGAAATCGGCGGCCGCTACCTCGACCAGCCGGCAGCCATCTGGCTGACACTGCTGCTCGAGGGCGAGGCTACCTTGAGCTACGAGGGCCACACCATCGATCTTAAGCCGGGCGACATTGCTTACGGGCCCACCTTTGCGGATGCCACGCTGCACTTCACCAGCGATTTTCGTCAGCTGTTCGTGAACGTGAAGCGCCTGATGCTCGATCCGCGCGTGTTCGCGCCGCTGGCGCTCAAGCTCGGCTATCTCTCGGGACGCAGCGGGATCAATCAGGTGCTGTCCGGGATGTTGCGATCGCTGGCCGATGTCATCGCCGATATCTCATCGGAGGATCTGCGCCCGGTGGAACTGTCGCTGACCGAATTCCTGATCACCGCCCTGGGCGATGAGAAGCACGTGTTCGGTCTCGGCGGAGTGACCGGAGCCCGGGCATCGCGCCTGCACCGCATCTGCCAGGGCATCGAAGCGGTGCTCGGCAACCCGGCGCTCACATTGGCGATGGTGGCGGAGCGCGAGCGCGTGTCGAGCCGATACCTGCAGAAACTGTTCACCGAGGCCGGCAACAGCTTCAGTCACTACCTGCGCACGCGTCGGCTGGATCGCTGCCGCGTAGACCTGATCAGCCCGCTGCACGCTGAATTGTCGATCTCGGAGATCTGCTTCCGCTGGGGATTCAACAGTTCGGCGCATTTCAGCCGTGTATTTCACCAGGAGTTCGGAGTGTCCCCGCGGGACTATCGGCGGCAGCGCAACGCGCCGGACGCGCACCCCGAGTTGCCGGCGGCGAAGGCCTCATGAGCGCGCCATCCCCTGCCCGCGAACGCGTCACGACGCTCATCCTGGGTGCGACACTGGTCACGCTGGATGCGCAGCGACGCATCTTCGGCGACGGCGCCATGGCGATCCGAGATGACCGCATCATCGCCATCGGTGCTACGGACTCCCTCCGCAATCGATTCGAGGCGCAGGAGATCATCGACGGCCGGCGCTTCGTGGTCACGCCCGGCTTTGTCGATGCGCACATTCACATCACCGGCGATCCGCTGACGCGCAACTACATTCCGGATGACATCGATGCCGGCTTCGAAGAGAAGCTGTCGCGCTGGGTGATCCCGCGCTTCACGGCGCAGACGCCCGAGGACGAGCAGCTGTCCGCGCAACTGGCTGCGGTGCAGATGCTGCGCTCCGGGACCACCTGCTTTCTCGAAGCCGGCACGGTGCGGCAGCTCGATGCCGTGGTCGAAGGACTCAGGAGCACCGGTATTCGGGGCCGGGTCGGCGAATGGGTCGAGGGTCGCGAACACATCGATGGGCGCGATCAGGCCGCGGCCACCGATCGTGCCATCGGCATACTGGAACGCGAGGTCGCCCGCTATCCGGCGCGCAAGGGCGCACGCATCGCCGCATGGCCGCTGCTCGTGGGACACACCACCAACACCGACGAGGTCTGGAGAGCCGCCAAGCGCCTGGCCGATGCCAACGGCCTGGGCGTCTCGGCGCACATGAGCCCGTTCAGGGCCGATCCGGACTGGTACCTTGCGAATCTGGGCTGTCGCCCCGTCGAGCATCTGGCGAAGATCGGAGCGCTTGGCCCCAATGTCGCCCTCACCCACCTGGCGCACATCAGCCAACAGGAACTGGAACTGCTGCGCGCCACGCGTACCAACGCCATCCTCTGCCCACTCGCGGCGCTGCGTGGCGGCTTTGGCATCACCGCCCTGGGCCGCTTCCCGGAGATGAGCGCAGCCGGCATCAACATTGCGCTCGGCAACGATGGCGATGTACCGGACTTGATGCAGAAGGTTCGGCTGGCGGCCGCCGTCTTCAAGGACGCGCGCCAGGACACGCGGCTGTTTCCGGCGCACGAGGTCCTGGAGATGGCGACGATCGATGGCGCGCGGCTGCTGCAGCTCGATGGTGATATAGGCTCGCTCGAAGCGGGTAAGAAGGCCGACTTCGTGCTGCATGACACCGACCGGCCGGAGTGGCAGCCGCGGCTGGATGTAGTGCATCAGCTGGTGTGGGCGGCTGACGGCCGCGGGGTGCACAGCGTCTGGGTCGACGGCGTACGCGTGGTCGACAACTATCGCTGTACGCGCGTGGACGAGCAGGACATCTATCGGCGCAGCCAGCGCGCGGCCCTGGATCTGATCAAACGCTCCGGCGTGCCGAGCGTCAGCCACTGGCCCATCACCTGATCACTTCAACCCGCGGAGCAAGACGATGCCGAATGGACCCATCCCGACAGTGAATTCAGTGCAGGATCTGCGGCCTCATGAAGTACCGCTGGGCGAGCTGCCCGATCCATCGGGCCGCGCCCGGCATTGGCATGTGCCGGCATCGGATCGCACCGTCCACTGGGGCTACTTCAGCCGCAGCCTGCTGCCGATTGTCGAAGTCGCCTCCGGAGACTATGTGACCCTGGAATGCCTGACGCACCAGGCCGGCGACGATCCGGCACGGATGATCGCGGGCGATGCGGGCATCGAGAGCGTGTACCACTGGACCCGGGATCAGAAGAACGTCATGCGGCGCGGCGCCGGCCCCATGGATGCAGCCAACGGCCACGGCGGCGGCCAGGGCGTTCACATCCTTACCGGCCCGGTGCGGGTGCGTGATGCCGCGCCCGGGGATGTACTGGAGGTGCGCATTCTCGATATGTACCCGCGTCCCAGTGCCAACCCCGAGTTCGCGGGCCGCACCTTCGGCACCAATCTCGCCGCCAACTGGGGCTATCACTACCATGACCTGATCGAGGAACCGAAGCCACGCGAAGTGGTCACCATCTACGAGCTGGACGCTGCCGGCGGCGACTACGCGCGGCCGCTCTATAACTATCGCTGGGGGCCGGTCACCGACCCCGATGGTGTCGTGCACCGAATCTATGATTACCCGGGCCTGGTGGTGGACCCGGCAAAATATCATCCCCGGCACGGCATCCTGCCCAATGTGCGCGTGCCGATCCGGCCGCACTTCGGCACCCTGGGCCTCGCGCCCAGGGAAGTGGATCTGGTCAGCTCCATTCCTCCCAACTACTGCGGCGGCAACGTCGATGACTGGCGCATCGGCAAGGGCGCCACTCTTTACTACAGGGTGTCGGTCGACGGCGCGCTGCTGTCCGCGGGCGACACGCATGCCGCCCAGGGTGACTCGGAACTCTGCGGCACAGCGATCGAATCCTCCTGGACCGGCTTGTTCCAGCTGATATTGCACAAGCAGCGCACGATCGCGGAGGACAGCGTGCTCGCACAGGCGGGCTCTCCGCTGCTCGAGACGGCCGATGAGTGGGTGGTGCACGGCTTCAGCCATCCGCAGTACCTGACCGATCTGGGGCCGGACGCCCAGGCCGAAGTGTTCCGGAAATCCTCGGTGGATCTGGCGATGCGGGATGCTTTCCGGAAAATCCGCAATTTCCTGATGCAGGTGCATCACTTCAGCGAGGATGAAGCCATCTCGCTGATTTCGGTCGCGGTCGATTTCGGCGTCACCCAGGTCGTCGATGGCAACTGGGGCGTGCATGCCAGCCTGCGCAAACGGATCTTCAACCCCTCAACCAGCGGATCAACCCCATGACTTATCCCAATACGCTCATCTTCGTCGACCTGGCATCCGATGATCCCAAGGCCGCTGGAGAGTTCTACGCCAAGGTGTTCGGCTGGCAGAACGACGCCAGGCCCACCGGAGTATTTCATCGCATGGTGCCCGGCCAGCAGTTCCTCAAGCCGGACGGCACGCCCAGCGAGATCGGCAATCTGCATCTCGGAATCTTCGACGCCGCCAATGCGCGGCCGCATCCCTCCCCCGCGGGTGTGGAGCCGCGTAGCTTGAGCCGCAAGGGTCGCAAGGCGCGCATCTGGATTCTCGTGAGTTCGGACGACTCGGTCGACCGTATCCTGCGCACCGCGCAGGAACTCGGCGCGACCATTCTCTGGCGCGATCACTACTGGAAGGAGTTCAACGGCTTCAACCACGCCTTCGAGGATCCCTGGGGCAACGAGATCGTGCTCTGGGGCAAGGCCGGCAAGGACCCGATCATTCCTGACGGCTACACCCGCGAATAGGATTTCAGGCGCTTGAAAGCCGCGCGTTATAGCGGACACGGCGGTCCGGAAGTCATCCGTTACGAGGATGTCCCGGACCCGCAGATTGCGCCGGCCGACGTCATCGTTCGCGTGGCCGCCTGCGCGCTCAATCGCCTGGATGTGGTTCAGCGCAACGGCCACTTCACCATGCCCGGCTATCGGCTGCCGCATATCGCCGGCATGGACGTCGCCGGCGAGATCGTTGAAACCGGCGCCGATGTCCGGGGCGTGCGCAAAGGCGATCGCGTGGTGATCAACCCGTCGCTGACGCAGGTGAAGGGAAACTCGCGATTCAGCGGCATGGACGACCGCTATGGCGCGCTCGGCGTCATCGGCGCCACGGTTGACGGCGGCTATGCCGAGCTCTGCGCGGTGCCGGCATCGCACGTGAGCCACATCCCGGCGAAGTTCTCGTTCGAAGAGGCTGCCTGCATACCCACCTGCTATGTGACGGCATGGCATGCGCTGCGGGAAATCGGCCGGCTGGCGGCCGGTGAGACGGTGCTGATTCACGCGGCGGGCAGCGGCGTCTCGTCGGCCGGGATCCAGCTGGCCAAAAAACTTGGCGCCACGGTACTGGCGACGGCGCGATCGGCTCCCAAGCTCGAGCGCGCGCGCCGGCTGGGCGCCTCGCACGTGTTCAACATTCGCGAGGGCGACGTGGCCCAATGGGCGCACGAGGTCACGGATGGCCGCGGCGTCGATGTCGTGTTCGATCACGTCGGACCGGCACTGTGGCAGTCATCGCTGGCGGCGCTGCGACCCAGAGGACGGCTGGTGACCTGCGGGGCGACGACCGGGCCGCACGTCACCCTGGAACTGGGCCGCCTGCACCAGATGGGCATCCAGATCATGGGCGCCGATTGCTATACCTATGATGAGTTCGAACGCGTGCTCGCGCTCTACTGGAAAGGCGGATTCGAGCGCAGCATCGACTCCGAGTTCCCTCTGGCGGAGGCCGGTGATGCGCAGCGCCGCATGGAAAGCGAGGACTTTTCCGGCAGGATCCTGCTCAAACCCTAGCTCCGACGCCCGGGGCAACTATTACCGCGTCTACAGGCTAGAACCGTTTTCGGAAGCTGCCTTAAGATCACGCCATGACACTGCCGACCTATTTCATTCCTCACGGGGGTGGCCCCTGCTTCTTCATGGACTGGGGTATCACCGGCGATCCGGCCGATACCTGGAACCGGACGGCGGACTGGCTGCGCGGGCTTGCGGCAACCTTGCCGACGCGGCCGAAGGCCATCGTCGTGGTTTCAGGCCATTGGGAGCAGCCCGCCTTCACAGCCGCGAGCATCGAGTCCCCGGGAATGATCTACGATTACACCGGGTTCCCGCCGCATACCTACAAGCTGCAGTATCCGGCACCCGGCGCTCCGTGGCTCGCGCGACGCCTGGTCGAGCTGCTGGGCCAGGCCGGATTGCCCTCTAGGCTGGATGCCGCGCGCGGGTTTGATCACGGCATATTCATACCCTTTCTGCTGTTGTACCCGCAGGCCGATATTCCGATCGTGCCGCTGTCGTTGCAGCGCAATCTGGATCCGGAACAGCACCTGGCTGCCGGCAAGGCACTGCGAGCCCTGCGCGATGAGGGCGTATTGATCGTCGGCAGCGGCATGAGCTATCACAACATGCGGGGATTTCGAACGCCGGCCGGGGCGGCGAATTCCGAAGTGTTCGACCGCTGGCTCACCGAGGCGCTCGTGGATCCCGACCTGGCGCGTCGCTGGGATAGCCTGGCGCACTGGTCGGATGCGCCGGCAGCCCGCGATGCGCATCCGCGCGAAGAACACCTGCTGCCGCTCATGATTGCGGCCGGGGCGGCGGCCGACTCGGCCGGGACCCGCATCTTTTCCGATACCGTGATGCGCGGCGCGCGGATCTCAGGTTACCGCTTCGGCTGATCGTCCACCTGGCGCATAAAGTCGGCGCTGTCCCAGTAGTCGACGCGATGAACGATATGGCCCTGCTGCACCCTGAAGCGGAACATGCCGCGGATCGCAAAGGGCCGGTCGCGCCAGATCGCTGACATTCGATACGGCACCGCGACCTCCCCGCCATCGACGATCATGCTCTCGATCTCGTAGCGCAAGTCGGCGAAACTCTGCAGGAACTGGCCGACCCGCTTGCGATAGGCCTCGCGGCCAACGATGGTCTCGCCGAGCGTCGAGGTGTGCTCGTTGATGAAGTCCTCGCTGACGCAGGCGGCGATGGCATCGGCGTCGGCGCGGTTGAGCGCATCGAGATAGGCCCGAACGGTGGCGTATGGACTCCGTTCAGCGTTGCTCATGCGCGCTATCGCCCCCATCGCTCCTGCACCTTCTGGTACACCTGCTGGTTGTGTGAGATCTCGATGCGATTGCCGTCCGGATCGCTGAGCATGCAGACATAGCCCACCGGCGGTGGGATGCGCCGCGGCGCCATCGCCAGGCAGTCGGCTTCCTTGGCCTTCGCCGCCAGCGAATCGAGTTCCTGCTCAGTGGGCACTTCGATGCCGATGTGCGCGAACGGCGCCAGCTGCGGCTGGCGTTTGCCCTTGTCGGCGTTGAACATGACCAGCACCAGCACGAAGGGATTATCGATCTGCCCGGCGTGCCCCATCCAGGCGCTCTTCCCCATGGCATCCTCGAACCGCTCGACCACGACCAGCGGCGTGAATTTCTCATGCCAGGCCACCGACTGGTCGATATCGACCGACGGCAGGGCGACGTGCGTCCACCGCGGACTGGTGAGCTGGCTCAATGCATGCACTCCTGCGGAAAGCCGACAAGTTCCTATAGTAGCCCGCGCCTGTCTTGCCCCGCCGCGCCCAAAGACTTGGGCAGGCGGGCGGACAACTCGACGGGGCCTCCACGGTGTGTGAATCTTCGCAGATGATTCTCGTGGCCGGTTCGGCCAACCTGGATTTCGTCATCCGCGCCCCGCACATCCCGGCCCCGGGCGAGACGGTGCTGGGGCATACCTTCAAGACCTATCCCGGCGGCAAGGGCGCCAATCAGGCGGTGGCGTGCGCACGCGCGGGTGGTGCGGAAACCAGCATGCTGCTGGCGCTGGGAAACGATCCGTACGCGGCGCCCATCGAAGAGTCGCTGGGCGGCGCCGGTGTCGGGCTGCACGTGGTGCGTGTTGCCGGGCAGCCAACCGGTGCGGCCTTCATCTGCGTCTCTGACCGCGCCGAGAATGCGATCACGGTGGCATCGGGAGCCAATCATGCGCTGCGGCCGGAGCATCTGCCGGATCTGGGCGGCTGCACGCATCTGCTGCTGCAGCTGGAGATTCCACTCGATACCGTGACCGCCTATGCGGCGGCGGCACGCGCCGCGGGCGTCAAGGTGGTGCTCAACGCGGCGCCGGCGCAGGCGCTGCCGCGAGAATTACTGTCGCTGCTCGACATTCTGATTGTCAATGAAGGCGAACTGGCCGCCATATCCGGCATCGCCGATTCGATCGAGCGGGGCTTGCGATCCGTCGATGTTCCCTGTGTCGTGGCCACCCTGGGCGAGCGCGGCTGCTGCGCGCGCCGGGGCACGCAGTTCATTACAGCGCCCGGCTTCCCGGTGGCGGCCGTGGACACGACCGCCGCCGGCGATACCTTCTGCGGTGTATTGATCGCTGCGATGAGCCGCTCTGCGGACATCGCCTCGGCGCTGCGCACGGCCAACGCCGCGGCAGCATTGGCCTGTACCCGTCCCGGTGCCCAGTCGAGCATTCCCACCGCCGCCGAAGTACAGGCGTTTCTACTTAAGGCAGCGAGTTAAGGCAGACGAATAGTCTCACCGGGAACCGGCACCTGGAACGCCTCGGCGGGCACGCCATGCGCGACTCGCGCCCGCTCGAGCGCCCTTACCGGTTCATCGATACCCTCGTCCGTGAGCCGAAAGCAGCCGAAGTGCATGGCCACGCTGAGCCCAGGCGCGAGATCCTGATGCGCGCGCACCGCATCGTCGGGATTCATGTGCTGATCGCTCATGAACCAGCGCGGCTCGTAGGCGCCAATCGGCAACAGCGCGACCTGTGGCGAACCGTAGCGGCGGCGCAGCTCGGCGAACCACGGCGAGTAGCCGGTATCGCCGGCGAAAAAGACACTGTGCTGCGCGGTGGCGAGCCACAGCCCGCCCCAGAGGGTGTGATTCTTGCCGCCGGGACCGCGCGTGGACCAATGCTGCGCCGGCGTGAAAGTCAGTTGCGCACCGCGCAGCGAAGTCTGCTCCCACCAGTCCAGCTCGACCACGGGCGAGATGCCCTGCTGCCGCAGGAAGGCCGCATTGCCGAGACCAGTCACGAACAGGGGGGCGTGCTTGCCTGCGATGCCCTTGAGCGCCGCCAGATCCATGTGGTCGTAGTGATTGTGACTCACAAACACCAGGTCGATGCCCGGCAGCTGATCCAATGCCACACCCGGCGCATGCACCCGTCGCGGCCCGGCCCACTGCACGGGACTGGCGCGCTCGGAGAACACCGGATCGGTGAGCACGGTGAGGCCGGGCAGCTGGATCAGGAAGGTGACATGGTTGATGAAGGTGAGTCGCAGTTCATCCGCCTCCAGCGCGGCAGTCACCGGCGCCGGCGCTGGAAGTTCCCTCGTTTGCGGCCACGGTGTCGCGCGCCGGGTGCGCTGCCAGCGCAGAAAATCACCGAAGGAGCGACCGGCGCCGGCGCCGGGGTTGAAGAACTGCGCGCCATCGAAGTGATCGCTGACCGGGCCGTGGTGGCCCGGACCTCCGCGCATGGACTGAGGCAGGCGCAGCAGTTTGCTGATCAGCGACATGCGGTCGCGAGTCAATCCCGCGGCAGGCGTCGCTGGCGCGAGGCAAATTCCATGATGGTTTCGATGCGCACCAGCCGGTGCTCGTGGTCTTCGAGCTTGGACATCATGCCCTTGCGATCCTGCAGCAGCTGATCGACGCGCTCGGTCAGCAGCACTACCTCCTTGCCGTAACGGAGGATTTCGCTGAGCACGCTCATCGCCGCAATGCCCTGACACGGGCGCCATTGCCGCCGGCAATGGCCGCGCCCCCGGCAGGCCGCCCCGTAGGCCGCCCCGTAGGCCGCCCGGCAAAAAGCTCCGCGAACGCATCGAGCGCCTGTGGATTGCGGCGCAGCCAGCCCTCGGTCTGCTGCCGTGCCTGGTCCCGCACACTGCCATCATCCAGCGCGCGCTGCCGCGACTGCAGCGCCGCCATCTCCGAATCGATGCGCCGTATCGACTTGCGCAGCTGGCCGTGAACCTCGGCCAGCAACTCCAGCGCCGCAGCTTCCTGGGCCGCGCGGTCGCCCGACAGCGGGTCATAGGCCTCAATGGCGCGCCGCACGATTTCGGTGACGGAAACCTTGTGCTGCCGGCTGAGCTGGCGCAGTTTCGCCACGCTCCGGCGCGGCACCAGGTACTGCTGGCGCAGCAATTCATCCACTGGCTTGTCCATGAATCAATTATACACAGCGGTTACACATACACAACTTATACACATAAGCGGCGGGACGTCGGGTGGCCGAAGCGCCGCAGTTGTGGCTGCCGCTGCCGACGGCGGTGTAACGGCAGGGATTGGCAAGCGCTCTGCAGGCACGAAGCTGTCGCACGAAGCCGTCACAATCCCGCCAGGAAAGCTGGCTTTGACCGGGAGAATTTGCCGCGGAACATCCAGTGGGTGAGGTCGGTCTCAGTTATAGTGCGCCGGATTTGGCACCTTATACATATAACGATTCACGGAGACGTCGAGGACCCATGAGCTACGGCTTCACCCGCCTGGCGCGAGCACTCCCCGCCCTGGCCGCCCTGACGTTTGCCGCCTTCATTGCACCAGCCTCCGCTGCCCTGGGGGGCGATGAAGATTCCGTCCATACGGACACCACCCGATTCAGAGGCCAGATGCTCAGCACCGCGATGCTGCAATACACGCGGCATGACATCACGACCGGCCCGGATTCTGCAGTACATGAATACATGTCCCGCAGCGGCAAGGTCTTTGCCGTGACGTGGACAGGGCCTCTGCCGCCTGACCTTTCGCAGCTCTTCGGCAGCTATTTCGACTCGTACCGCACGGCGCTCATCGCACAGTCCCATCCGGGCGGCCATCGCCAGGTATATGTGGCACAACCGGACTTCGTCGCCCAGGCGCTCGGACGGCTGCGCGCCTTCAGGGGTAAGGCCTATGTTCCCAGCCTGGTTCCCGCCGGCGTCGACGTCACCGAGCTTCAGTAGCGAGAAATGAGCATGCTTCCAAGTCTTGCCCGGGTATTGCCGCTGGTAGCGGCCATCGCCCTGACCGCCTGCGGTGGCAGCGGCGATAACAACGCCGTGAGCAGCTCGAGCAGTTCGTCGGGCAGCAGCTCCTCGAGCAGTAGTTCATCGAGCAGCAGCAGTTCATCGGGCGGCAGCGTCAACAATGTCGCGTCGGTACTCGTGGGCCCAGGGGCCAATTCGTTCTTCAACATTCCTACCACGACGATCAAGGTGTGTCTGACCGGCAGCACTACTAGCTGCCAGACCATCACTAACGTCCTGGTCGACACCGGCTCCTATGGATTGCGGCTGATGGCCTCGGCGCTCAACGGGCTCATCGCCACCCCCAATTACCAGCAGGACTCGAGCACCGGCGGCAATTTCATCGTCGAGTGCCTGCCATTCGCCGATGGTTTCACCTGGGGTCCGGTGGCACCGGTCGATCTCTATATCGGCGGCGAAAAGGCCAGCCGCCTGCCGATCAACATTATCGATGACACCCCCGGAAACACACTCGAGCCCATGCCTCCATCGGGCTGCCAGAGCCTTGGTAACAACAACAACATCAGCTCGGTGGCCGATCTGGGCGCCAACGGCGTGCTCGGCGTGGGACTGTTCAGCTATGACTGCGGCGACTACTGCACCGAGCCGCCCCTCAGCCAGACGCTGGGCTCGTACTACTACAGTTGCTCCGTGAGCCAATGCAGCCCGACCTCCGAGCTATTGGTCGACCAGGTCATCAATCCCGTGGCGATGTTCCCGGTTGACAACAATGGCGTGATCCTGCAGATGGACGCGATCCCAGCCGGCGGCGCGCCGACCGCGAGCGGTCAGCTCATCTTCGGCATTGGCACCCAGAGCAACAACGCGCTGGGCAGCGCTTCGGTGCTGACCACGGACGGCGATGGCTTCATCACCACGATGTTCAACGGCCAGAGCTTAGGTTCGAGTTTCCTCGACTCCGGCTCGAACGGCCTGTACTTTCCTGACAGCTCGCTGCCGAACTGCGGCACTACGACCGTGGAGATGGAGTTCTACTGTCCGACCACGACGCAGTCGTTCTCGGCTACCAATGAGGGTCACAATGGGACGATGGCTCCCGCGCCCTTCGCCATCGGCGACTTGAATACCTTCAGCCAGTCGAACTTCGCGATCAGCGAAGTGGGCGGTCCGGCGACCTCGATCACAAATATCGGCACGGCCTACTTCGACTTCGGTGTGCCCTTCTTCTACGGCCGCAGCGTCTTTACCGGCATGCAGACGTCCGCGAGCGGGGCGCCTTACTTCGCTTATTGACCGCTGCGGCTGCTGGGCGCCGCGCCTCGGGCCGCGTACTCTAGAAGCATGAGGCTGCTCTACCACTACCTGATCCCGGGTCTGTGGCTGGTGTGGATCGCTTACTGGCGGATCTCCGCCGCCGATGTCAAACCCACGCAACGCCACGAATCGCCCGGCTCACGCGCGGCGCATCTGCTGCCGCTGCTGGTTGCCGCCGTGCTGTTGTGGATTCGCGGTGATGCGGAGGATGGCTGGCTGTTCCAGAGATTTGTGGCCCGCAGCGTGACGATGTTCTGGATCGGCACAGCCATCACGGCCGCGGGCCTGGGCTTCAGCGCCTGGGCGCGCATGCATCTGGGCCGCAACTGGAGTGCAACGGTGACGGTCAAACAGGATCACGAGCTGATCCGTACCGGTCCCTACACCAGCGTGCGGCATCCGATCTACACCGGCGTGCTGTTCGGCTTCATCGGCACCGCGCTCGCCGTTGGACAATGGCGCGGCGTCCTGGCCGTCGCCATCGTGTTCGTCGCCTTCTGGCGCAAGCTGCGGATCGAGGAGCGCTGGATGAGCGAGACCTTCGGCGAACAGTACCGCCAGTACCGCGCCCGCACCCGCGCGCTGATTCCGTTCCTGCTGTGAAGCGGCCCTAAAGCGGCGGTGCCAGCGGCGCGACCCCGATCAGCACCGCATGCAGCTTGAGCACGAACAGCACATACAGTCCCAGACCGACCACCACTGCCAGCAGGTCGCCGTAACGCATCGGCGGCGGCAGCCGTCGCGGCCGCGGCGGCCGTCGCTTCACCGAGATCCGGTCGAAAACCGCCCAGACCAGGAATGCCCCGAACAGCAGCACATCCGGCAGCGCACCGATCGCCAGCAGATGCGCCGTGGCCCAGAGCTTGATGGCCGCCAGCATGGGATGCCTGGTGCGCGATTGAATCCTGCCGGGGAGGTAAGCCGCCAGCAATAACGGAAACACCGGCAGCATCAACACAAAGGTCAGGTAACGCAGCGCCGCGGGCGGCACATACAGCACCGCTGCATGCGCCCGGGCGTGTGCAAAGCCCACGATCATGAGCGCCAGGCCGACGCCGCTGAGCACACTGTAGACACCCTTCCAGGTACCCTCTCCCCAGCTGCGCACCCGCTCATCGCGCCAGCCCGGCGCGACGATCGAGATCGAGTGCAGCCCGAAAAACAGCAGCAGACCGGCGATCAGCGCGGGCATCGTATAATCCGCGCAAGACGCAGGCGACAATCGGGAGCTGACATCATGACTCGTTATTACTTCAGTGTTGCGATCGCGGCGATGGCCATGACCTGCATCGGCACGTCATCCACGGCATCAGCCGCTGGATTCAGTCTCGACCTTCCGACGATCAAGGTCAACGGCACGCTCAGCGATGCGCAGGTCTTCAACGGCTTCGGCTGCACGGGCAAAAACATTTCGCCGGCCCTGAAATGGAGCGGCGCGCCAGGCGGCACCAAGAGCTTCGCGGTCACGCTATATGATCCGGATGCGCCCACCGGCTCGGGCTGGTGGCACTGGCTGGTCTACGACATTCCGGCGACGGCAAGCGGCCTGCCGGAACACGCCGGCGATGCGGACGGCAAGCTGCTTCCGCCCGGTGCCATGCAGGGTCGCACGGATTTCGGCACCGCCGGCTTCGGCGGCGCCTGTCCGCCGCAGGGCGACAAGCCCCATCACTACATTTTCACGCTGTATGCGCTGAAAGTGGACAAGATCGACGTCCCGGCCGGCGCTCCGGCGGCGATGATCGGCTATATGCTGAACGCGAACCAACTTGCCAAGAGCAGCATCACGGCGCTCTACGGACGATGAGTGCCTCGAAGGTAGAAATCCGGCATCTCAAGGTGCATGCGGATGCGCGCGGCGCGGTATTCGAACCGCTGGAACCCGCTGGCTTGAGCGGCTGGCGCAATGTGCATACGGTCATCAGCGAACCTGGTGCCATCCGCGGCAATCACCGACACCTGCGCGGCACCGAGGTCACCACGGTGCTGGGACCCGCGCTGGTGCGCTATCGCTGTGACGAACGCACCGAGGATGTCGCCGTGCCGGCGGGCGCCGCGTGGCGCTTCGTGTTTCCGCCCGGAACCGCGCACGCTTTTAAGAACACGGGCACCACGCCCTTCGTGCTGGTCTCTTTCAACACCGAGGAACACGATCCTTCCAGTCCGGATGTCGAGCGCGTCGAATTGATCAGCTGAGCGGGATGTGTATCGTCACTGCCTGATCGCGGCCGCGATGTGGCTGCTGTCATACGCCGCGATCGCCGCGACGCCCCAGGACGCACTGCTGCGCATGCGCGCGCTACGTCTCGCAGGCTGCCAGGGCCGCGCGGGCACGCAGGTTCCGATTCGAATCAGCACGGCGCTCAATGCCGCGGCCGATCAGTGGTCGCGCGGCGCGCCGCTACAGTCGGCGATCGAGCGCACGGGTTATCGCCAGGATCAATCCGCCGGGCTGCATGTGGAAGGCAGCGCTCAGGCACTGGCGGACGCACTCACGCAGCGGCTGTGCAGCGCGCTCACGGATCCGTCCATGATCGATGCCGGTATTCTCGCGCGCGGCGAGGATGTGTGGATCGTGCTGGCCACACCCTTCTCCGCGCCGGCCCCGGCAGCCGCCGCCAACGTCGCAGCCGAAGTGCTGCGACTGGTCAACGCCGCGCGCAGCCAGGAGCAACATTGCGGCCGCAACCTGATGCCGGCCGCGCCGCCGTTGCGGCTGAATACGCTGCTCGGCGATGCGGCGCTGGAGCACGCGCAGGACATGCTGCGCTTCAACTATTTCGATCACACCGGCCACGACGGCAGCAGCCCGGCCGAGCGCGTGGCGGCCACGAGCTATCGCTATCGCATCGCCGGCGAGAATCTCGCATCCGGTCCGGAAACGCCGCTCGAGGCCGTGCGCGGCTGGATGGCAAGTCCCGGCCATTGTCAAAACATCATGGATGACCGCTTCACGGAACTGGGCGTTGCCTTCGCTGCCAGTCACAGCGGCGCGCCGCGCATACTCTGGGCGCAGGAATTCGCGGCGCCGCGCTAAAACAGCGGCATCGACAGCGGCGGGGGCGGCGGCTCCGCCGCATCCACCGCGCGCGCTTCGGGCGAGTCGCGCCGCACCAGCCCCGCCACTTTGACTCCGATCAGCCGCAGGCGCCGTTCGAGCGGGGCGCGCTTGAGACACAGGCCGGCCGCGCGGCGAATCACGGCTGCATCGCTAGTATGAAAGGCCAGCGTTTGCTCGCGCGTGGAGCGCTGGAAATTGTCGTAGCGCAATTTGACGCCGATGGTCTTGCCGACATAGCCGTGACGCTCCAGATCCTGCGCCACACGCTCGCACAGCTGCGTAAACAGCACGCGCAGCTCGTTGCGGTCGCGCACGGCGTGCAGATCGCGCTCAAACGTGGTTTCCCGGCTCATCGACACCGGCTCACTTTCCGTGACCACGGGCCGATCGTCGCGTCCCCACGCCGCCTCATACATCCATGCGCCATGGTTGGGCCCGAAGTGCTGGGCCAGGAAGGCGCGCTCACAGCGTGCCAGTTCACCGATGGTGCGGATCCCCAGCTGTTCCAGATGGGCTCCGGCCTTTGGCCCGATGCCGCTGATCTTGCGGCACGGCAGCGGCCAGACCTTCTGCGCCAGCTCCGACTCATAGACGACCGAGACGCCATTGGGCTTGCGGAATTCGCTCGCCATCTTGGCGATGAGTTTGTTGGGCGCCACGCCGATGGAGCAGCTCAATCCCGTGCGCTCATAGATCGCGCTCTGCACGCGCAGCGCCAGCACGCGACCGCCGTCGCGCTGACCGCCGTCGGCCTCGGTGAAATCGACATAGACCTCATCGATGCCGCGATCCTCTATCAGCGGCGCGAACTGCGCGATCTCGGATTTGAACTCGCGTGAGTAATGGCGGTACTGGTCGAAATCCACCGGCAGCAGGATGGCCTGCGGGCACAGCTGCGCTGCCTTCATCAGCCCCATGGCCGAGTGCACGCCAAACTCGCGCGCCGCATAGGTCGCGGTAGTGACTACGCCGCGCCCCGCATAGTCGCGCAATCGCGGAAACGATGCCGCATCCGCCGAGGCGCTGATGGGGTCCGCGCCCCGCCGGCCGCCGCCGATGACCACCGGCAGGCCGCGCAGCTGCGGATATCGCAGCAGTTCGACCGAGGCATAGAACGCGTCCATGTCCAGATGCGCAATACGCCGGATCGGGGTCGTCATGGGAGGCTCGTCACAGGTTAAGCAAACCTCAACACACCTTGAGCGCTTCGCGGCTTGCGCGGCGACCAGGCGCGCATCCTGTCTCACAAGCCGCTCATGGCTCAAGACCAGTCAACAGGAGAGTGTCATGTCACAGATTACTAAATACCTGGTGGGTGCCGCCGCAGCGCTGGTGCTCACGGCATGGGAGGGTGTCGCCGTGGGAACCTCGCTCGACGGGGCCGGGGACCCGCCGCATCCGGTCAAGGTCCGGTACGCCGACCTCGATCTGAACCAGCCCCACGATGTCCGGGTGCTCTATCACCGCATCCGCCTGGCAGCCGATGAAAGCTGCGGCATCGGGGAGATCACCGGCTCGCACCTGAAGCTGCCCTCCTGGAAGCAGTGCGTGGCGGGCGCGGTCGATGAGGCAGTCACACGTCTGGATCGCCCGGCACTGACCGCCTACCATCGGCAGCACACGATCGACGCCTCAGGGAAGGGCTGACCCATCGCCAGTAACAAGCGTGTTCACAACCAGCGTCCGCGCCCCCGTACAGGCTCACCCCGGGGGACTGCACTCCGCAGGCTGCCCCTGGGCAGCCTGCGGGTGTTTGTGGCCGTGGCGGAACATCTCAGCTTCACGCGCGCGGCCGATGCGCTGGGCGTCTCGGCGAGCGCTGCCAGTCTGCAGATCCGCGCGCTCGAAGAGTATCTCTCGCGGCCTCTTTTCCGGCGCAACGGGCGCCAGGTAAATCTCACCAATGAAGGTGCCGCGCTATTGCCGCGCGTGCAGCAGGCACTCATCGACATCGAGCGGGCGGTCGATGACGTGCGCAGCGACCGGCAGTCCGGGCCGGTCAAGGTCTCGACCATATCGTCTTTCCTGCACCAGTGGCTGCTGCCTCGCATGGCGCGCTTCCGCAGCGCCCACCCGCAGGTGGATCTGCAGCTTCACACGTCGGTGAACATGGTGGATTTCGTGCGTGAAGACTTTCACCTGGCGATCCGGTTCGGCACCGGTGGCTGGACCAATGTGCAATTCGAGAAGCTGCTCGATGAATGGCTGCTGCCCGTCTGCGCGCCGGCACTGCTGAAGAAACACGGACCGGTGCGCAACGTCGATGATCTGCGACGCTATCCGCTGCTGCATAGCACCGGCGAACCCTGGACCGCGTGGCTGTTCGAGGGCCGTGCCGATGACCCATCGTCCGGGGTGCGAGGCGCCATGTACGATGATTCCCAGGCAGTGGTGCGCCTGGCGGTGCAGGGAGACGGGCTGGCACTGAGTCGATGGTGCCTGGTGGCTGACGAGATCGCCCGCGGCACGCTGGTCGTGGCCGGCGCCCGTCCGGTGAGGTTTGACCGCGGCTACTGGCTGGTCTGGCCCCATCGGGCGCAGGCTGTTCCAGGTGCCCGGATCTTCATCGATTGGCTCAAGAGCGAAGCGGCGGCCTTCCCGCCCCCGCCAGGTCTACCCCGCACTGGCAAGGCGTGAGCGCGGCGTTCCGCGCAGCAGGGCATTGCGGACCTGCCACTGCTCGGGCGGCGGAATGTCAGTCAGATATTGAACTTCGCCACCGATCAGCGTTGCGATGGGCACGCCGTCGGACAACAGCAGGCGATTGCCCGCGAGTGCTGCGACACGCGCTCCCGGCGTCACGATGCCGGCCAGGTTTAGCGGATCGGCAGCACTCAGCGACACCATCTCACCGGCAGATTCGCGTTTACGGATCGAGCGCAGCGCGCCGACGGCATCGGGCAACGCGTATTGCTCGCCACTGACACCGGCGACGAACCGGCCACCGCGGATGTGTCCCTGCGCCTCGAGCCGGCGATAGGCGCGCAACAGTGCATGCCAGGGCGGAAGCCAGGCGGCTTCCCGCGTCAGCATGCGGCGGAATACCACGCCGTACCGGCGCAGCAGCACCCAGGCGACAGCCTCGACATTGTCTGACTGATCGGCAACGTCCCTGGCGGCGCTCGTCCGATGAACCAGGCTCCATCGTCCGGCCTCCTCGAGCCCGAACGTGGCCGAACGCCGGCCGCGCGCGGCGAGTTTGCGCTTGCGCTCCAGCGGCATCAGCAGCGCGCGCAGACCGCCGAAGCTGTCGGCACTCACGCGGCCCGCTGCGACCAGTTCGGCGAGCCCACTCTCGGCCTGCGCACGCAGCAGATCGGTGCCCTGGATGATCTCATCGAAGAAGGACGCGCCATGCTGCTGCAGAAAGTCCGCCATGGCGGCGGCGGCGGCCGATAGCTGTGCCTGCGCCCCGTCGTCGCGCCGCAGGCTCTGCCAGAGTGGACCATTCTTGCGGGTGAGCAATGCGATGGGTGTCGAGCGCACCGGGCCGGCCGTTGCACTGGCGGGGCGATCCAATCGCGCCCAGAGCACGCGACCCGACAGGCACAGGCTGTCGAGCCAGCCGGCCTCATAGTCATGCAGCCGCGCCGGCAGCACGTCGGCCTCCCAGGCCACTGCCGGCACTTCGAAACCTTCGAGCTGCTCGATGGTGGCCGCGAGACTCTGCACTCCCTCCGGCCGAGGGATGCGGGTAACCCCCTGCCAGTCGAGCAGAAAGCGCATGAAATCAGCGCTCGGGACGGGCTCGATCTCGGCGCGCAAAGAACGGACGGTGTAGCGGTTGATCCGGGCCAGCAGCCGACGTTCACACCATTCGAGCTCGGTGTTACTTAAGCTGAACTGACCGCGCAGCACGAAGCCTTCGGTTTCGAGTGCGACCAGCGCCGCATCGACGCGCGGGCCCGGCCAGCCCAGCGTGGCGGCCAGTGAAGCGGCCGTGGTCGGTCCGATGGCCTGCAGCCGGCCGCGCAGCAACTCGCGCCGTGCCTCGTCCTCGTCCCACACGCGTTGCTGGTATTCCGCCGGCGCTTCGATGACCGGATCGAGCGAGTGGCCCGGGTAGATGCGCGCCACCATCGGCAATTGTTCGGCCGCGACCCAGAACACTTTTGTCGTGCGCAGGCGCGTCGCGCGTCGCTGCTGAATCAGCGACTCGAAGGCATCGTCGCATCCGAGCAGGCGCGCCTCGTCCTCCGTCATGACTCCGAGCAGCATCAGCGCATCGTGCAGCTCATCCGCTCTGTCGGGCACGGGCCAGGCTTCGGTGCGCACCGCCTCGATCGCGGCCGGGTCAAGGTGCGCGAACTGCGCGGCGGTGGCAGGATCCAGCCAGCCTCGCGAGGCCACCGCCTGCGTGCGGCGCTCCTCCAGAGGCGCATCATCGAGATAGGCATAGGGCCGCGCCGTCAGGATTTCCTGCGATAGCAGCGACGGCTGCGGCAGGTCGCGCGTGATGACCTCCAGCTGCGCGCCTTCGAGCCGCTCGAGCAGGGCGATCAGGCCGTCGAGGTCCATGGCTTCGTGCAGGCAGTCATGCAGCACCTGGCGCACCAGCGGATGGTCGGGCACTTCGCGTTCGCCACCGAGGTTCTCGGCGCACGCCAGCTGGTCGGGAAACACCACCGAAATCAGATCTTCGGCTGCCATGCGCAGCAGCGGCGCCGGCGTCTTCTTGCCGCCGCGCATGCGACGTACCGCCAGCGAAATCGTGGCCACCCAGCGCCAGCGGGTGGCGAACAGCGGCGCATCCAGCAGCGCCTGGATCAGTGCGGGCCCGGCGCTGCGACTGTTGAGGAACTTCGGCAGATCCTCGAGCGCAAAACTATGGGTCTCGCCCAGCGACAGCACGATCGCATCCTCGGTCGCCGCGGCCTGAAGCTCGAAATTGAAGGCGCGGCAGAAGCGTTTGCGCAGCAGCAGTCCGAAAGCGCGGTTGATGCGGGCACCGAACGGAGAATGGATCACCAGGTGCATGTCCCCGGCCTCGTCGAAGAAGCGCTCGAACACCAGCCGCTGCTGCGTCGGCAGTGCACCGAGCACCGCCTTGGCGCCGGCCAGGTATTCGACCAGCTGGCGCGCGGCCAGCGGCGAGATCTGGAAGCGCGCGATGATCGCGGCGATGCAGGCCTCGATGCGCTCGGCATCAACCACCGGCAGCGCCGCTTCCACGTATTCGCGCAGGCGCGAGACTGCCGCGGACAGCTCGGCGCTGCGCGCGGGCGCTTCACCCAGCCAGAACGGCATGGTCGGCGGCTGGCCCTTGGCATCCTCGACACGCACGCGGCCGGCCTCGACCCGCAGAATCCGATAGGAAATATTGCCGAGCTGGAACACATCGCCGGCCAGACTCTCGACCGCGAAGTCCTCATTAAGCGTGCCGATGAAAGTACCCGCGGGCTCGAGCACCACCTGGTAGTCGGCATTGTCGGGAATGGCGCCGCCGCAGGTGATTGCCGTCAGACTGGCACCGCGGCGCGCGCGCAGGCGGTGATTGACCGCATCGCGATGCAGATAGGCACTCTGCCGGCCGCGCCGCGTGGCGATACCGTCGGCCAGCATGCGGACGATCTCATCGAACTGGCGCCGCTCGAGCTCACGATAGGGCCACGCGCGCCGCACCAGATCCCAGAGTTCGTCTTCACCGTACTCCCGCGCGCTGACCTCGGCGACCAGCTGCTGCGCCAGCACGTCCAGCGGTTGCGCCGAGATCTGCAACGCATCGAGCTCGCCGTCGCGCACGGCATCGAGCAGCGCGGTGCATTCGACCAGGTCATCGCGACTCAGCGGCAGCAGGCGCCCCTTAGGCACTCCACCGACGGCGTGATTGGCACGGCCGACGCGCTGTACGAAAGTCGAGATCGAGCGCGGCGTACCGAGCTGGCAGACCAGCTCGACATCGCCGATATCAATTCCCAGTTCCAGCGACGCGGTCGCCACCAGTGCCCGCAGCTTGCCGGCCTTGAGGCGCGATTCGGCATCGAATCGCAGCTCCTTGGCAAGACTGCCATGGTGCGCGGCGATGTTCTGCTCGCCGATGCGCTCGCTCAGGTGGCGCGTGACACGCTCCACCATGCGGCGCGTGTTGGCGAAAATCAGCGTGGTGCGATGGGTGCTGATCAGCTCCGCGAGCCGATCGTAGAGGTTCTGCCAGACCTCGTTGGACATCACCGCCTCGAGCGGCGAGTCCGGCAGCAGCAAGGCAAGGTCCCGGCCGCGCACGTGGCCGTGATCGAGGATAACGCACTCATCGCTGCGCGCAGTGCCCTCGGCTGTGCGCTGCGCGCCGACCAGAAACTGGGCCACGGTCTGAATCGGCTTCTGCGTCGCCGACAGACCGATGCGCTGCAGCCGCCGCCCGGTCAGTGATTCGAGCCGCTCGAGCGAAAGCGCCAGGTGCGCCCCGCGCTTGTTGGCGGCCAGCGCGTGTATTTCATCGACGATCACGCTGCGAGTGCTCGCGAGCATCTCGCGCCCGGAGCCGCTGGTGAGCAGCAGGTAGAGCGATTCGGGGGTCGTGACCAGAATGTGGGGCGGGCTCTTGCGCATGGCAACCCGCTCGGACTGTGGCGTATCGCCGGTACGCACCTGGGTCCGAATCGGCGCGGCCTCGACCCCCAGCGCCGCAAGCTCCGCGGCAATGCCGGTCAAGGGGTGCTCGAGATTGCGCTGAATGTCGTTCGACAGGGCCTTGAGCGGGGAAATGTAGACCACCTGCGTGGTCTCAGGCAGCTCCCCGGCAGCAGCCTGGCGCACCAGCTGATCGATCGCCGAGAGGAAGGCGGCCAGCGTCTTGCCCGAGCCGGTCGGGGCCGCGATCAGTACATCGCGGCCGCTGGCAATCGCCGGCCAGGCCGCGACCTGCGCCGCCGTAGCCGCGGGAAATTGCGCCGCAAACCAGCGCGCAACGGCTGGATGAAACTGCTCGGTCGACATGGACGGCCGATTCTACGCCCTGGAACCCCGATATGGGGGATGCCACAGCATTTGTACAGCCCCGCTTCGCGGCATAAGATCCGCCTTCCCGCGAACTGGAGCACCCCTTATGAATTCGATGCGAACCGCAATCCTCAGCCTTGGCTGGACCCTGGCCGCGAGCGCTGCCGTCGTCGCCGCGCCGACGACGTTCATCCCCAATGCGGATCACACCTTCGTGCGCTTCTCGTATGACCACCTGGGCTTTTCGACCCAGGAGTCGCGTTTCGACAAGGTCACGGGCGCCGTGACATTGGATGCCGCTGCCAAGACGGGCTCGGTGGATATCGCCATCGACACCAAGTCGGTCGACACCGGCTCGGAGCTCTTCAACGGTCACATCCAGGGCGCGGACTTCCTCGATACCGCGCAATACCCGACCGCCACCTTTCGATCCAACTCGGTCAAGTTCGATGGCGACCACCCCGTCAGCATCACCGGTGATCTGACTCTCAAGGGCGTCACCAAGCCTGTGACATTGACCGTGACCTCGTTCAAGCATGCCCCGAACATGATGAAAAAGGACTCGATCGGCGCCAATGCCACCGGCACGATCAAGCGCAGCGAATTCAACATGAGCAAGTACTCGCCCATGGTGAGCGAGGAAGTCACGCTGACCATTGCCATCGAGGCCGCCGTACCCTAAGCCCCAGGTCCAACCCCGGTTCGATTGTGTGACGCAATTCGCATCGCACACGAACCGGGCTCGGCGCTCAAGTAGGGCGCCGCCCCCGCCGATAACCCGCATGCAACCCCACTTGCGATTGTGGGCACAGACTCCCATAGCGGCACGGAAACGCAGGCACTATGCGAATCCTTTATAAGCAGCGCCCTGGCCGCTGTGCATCAGCGTTGAGCCTCTGGCTCCTGGCGGCGTGCGGGTCCTCCTACGCCGCCGAGCTCAATGTGTCGGTATTGGACCCATCCGGGCGCGGCAGCGCCGGCATCGTGCTGGTCGCCGAGCCGCAATTCGACCTTCCGGTCAAGCGCGCCAACCGGACAGTGATCATGGATCAGCGGCAGAAGCAATTCGTCCCGAACATCCTTGTGATCCAGACCGGCACCGGCGTCGACTTCCCCAACAGCGATCAGATCGAGCACCAGGTGTATTCGTTTTCCCCGGCCAAGACGTTTCAGCTGTCGCTCTATGCTGGACACAAGTACCCGCCCATCGTGTTCGATCGCGCGGGACTGGTCGTCTTGGGATGCAATATTCATGACCAGATGATCGGCTACATCTACGTCACCGATTCACCCTTCTTTGCTCGCAGCGACGATTCAGGCCAGTGGTCGGTTCATGATTTACCCGCAGGTACTTACCGATTGACCGCCTGGCATCCGCGCATCCAGGAGGGCAACGGTACGTTGCAACTGCCGTTGACGGTGACCGAAGACGCGCCGGCCACCGCCGTATTCCATCTCGCGCAGCCGCTTAAGCCGTCGAAGGACCATAGCGGAGACAAGCGGTGGACCGACTACTGACCGGGCGCCCGCTGGCGGCCCTGGCAGTCGTGGCGCTGCTGACACTGACTGGAGCACCAACATCGGCGGCAGACAATCGATTCGACGCCAGCGTCGATGCGGCTGTGGTCGCGTCCAATGGAACGCCGAACTTCATTGATAATGGTCTCGGAACGCTACGCTTCACTTCGGCCTATCAGGGCCTGCAGCTGGACAACCTGCAACTCGGCTATCGCGGCACTGTCGCCGAGGTGCTGCACTTTACCGTGGAGGCGGTCAGCTATGCCGACCGCGCCAGCAATCCGCTCGACCTGACCCAAGCCTATGCCGAAGTCCGACCGTTCCCATGGGGCGTCTGGCGCGCGCGTTTCAAGGTCGGTGCTTTCTACGCGCCGATCTCGCTGGAGAATCGGCTGCCGGGCTGGCGCAGCGCCTACACGATGTCGCCATCGGCGATCAATACCTGGGTCGGCGAGGAGCTGCGCACCTTCGGTACAGAATTCAACCTGGATTGGCTGGGACGGCAGCATGGTCACGATTGGACACTGAGTGCCGGCGCCGCTGTATTCGGCTGGAACGAAACAGCCGGCCAGTTGATGTCCGAGCGGGGGTGGGCCATCCAAGATCGGCAGACGACTGTGTTCGGGAAGTTCGGCAACTCGAATCCGAGCGCTCCGGTTGGCGATGAGCGCCTGCTGACTGCCGCCGGCGCCAATCGCGCCGGCTATTACGTCGACGGCACCGCAAAGTACCTCGACACGCTCGAGGTCCGTGTCCTGCACTACGACAATCGCGCCGACCCGGGTGCCTATCAGGAAGTCGCAAACAACTATCCCTGGCAGACGCAATTCAACAGTGCCGGCGCTCGCTGGACGCCCGCGGTCCAATGGACCGTCATTTCGCAATGGCTCGGGGGCAGAACCTGCTCGGACTACGAAGGTGACGAATACGAATGCTGGACCTTCGACGCGGAATTCCTGCTGTTGAGCTGGCAGCTCGGCGCCAACCGCCTGTCCGGCCGGTACGACCGTTTCGACATGCACCAGTCGGCGCCCATTGATCTCGAGGCCAGTGGCTATCGCGACAACGGCCACGCCTGGACGTTAGCTTATCAACGCGAGATCAACACGCACCTGGCCATCGCAGTCGAGTTGCTCCAGGTTGACAGCCGGCTTAATGAGCGCCTGGAGTTCGGCGATCCAGAGACCGCCCTGGAGCGTCAGCTCGAGCTCGTGGTGCGGGCACGGCTATAGACATCGAACCGAATCGCATCGGGCGATACAATGGTCGTTGATCGAGGAGGCTCGCAATGACCGATTTGCTTTCCCACCGAAATCGCACGACGCATTTGGGCTGGGCGCTGCTCCTGAGCTGTAGCTTGGCCGCGCAGGCCGGGTCTGACGATGGCACCCGCAACTGGAATTTTCGCGTCTATCTCAACCAGGATCCTATCGGCTATCACAATTTCTCGGTCCAGACGAATGGCGATGCGCACGATCTGAAGAGCGCCGCCCACTACCTGGTAAAGATCCTATTCATCAGCGCCTACCATTACGATCACCAGGCCACCGAGAGCTGGGGAGGCAACTGCCTGCACCGGCTCGAGTCCAGTTCGGATGACGACGGCACCGCATACACCGTGCACGGTCATGGCGATGAACACGGGTTCGACGTCGATACAAACAAGGGCCATTACTCGGTGCCAGGTTGCGCGATGACCTTCGCCTACTGGAATCCGGTCATGCTGCAACAGACCCACCTGATCAATCCGGAAACCGGCGAGGATGTGGCCGTCACGATCAATCACGCCGGCGAGGAGTCGGTCCAGGTACACCACGCGCCGGTGCATGCGCAGCGCTACCATCTGCACTCCGATAAGCTCGAGATCGACTTGTGGTATTCCGATCAGGGCGAGTGGCTGGCGCTCGAATCCGCGCTGGAGAAGGGCCGGCGGCTGCGTTACGTGCTCGAATAGGTATGCTCTACCGCCTGTTCTATTGGCCGGGGATCCAGGGACGCGGCGAGTACGTGCGCCTCGCGCTGGAGGAAGCGCGTGCCGACTATGTCGATATCGCGCTGCTGGCGGAGAAGCGCGGTGGCGGCGTTGCCGCGCTGATGCGCGTGCTCGAAGATCGCGCCATGGCGCGTCCGCCATTCGCGCCACCCTTCCTGCAGGCCGGCCGCCAGTGGATCGGCCAAACCGCGAACATACTCCAGTTCCTGGGTCCGCGGCTGGGACTGGTGCCGCGCGAGGAGGCAGGCAGGCTGTGGGTGCATCAGCTGCAGCTGACCATGGCCGACTTCGTGGTCGAAATCCATGACACGCATCATCCGCTCGGTGGCAGCCTGTATTACGGGCAGCAGAAAGCGGCAGCGCGACGGCGATCGAAGGAATTCATTGCGGAACGCATCCCGAAATACCTGGGCTATTTCGAGCGTGTCATCCGCCGTAACCATGCCGCGGGGCATTGGCTGGTCGGGCGGCGCCTCTGCTACGCCGATCTGTCGATGGCGCAGATCATGGCGGGACTGCAGTACGCGTTTCCGCGCGCCATGCGTGCCCGGATACGTGGCTACCCGCGACTGCGTGCGCTGCACGAGGCCGTGTTTGCGCGCCCGAATATCCGGCGCTATGTGAGTTCCGGACGCCGTCTCGCCTTCAATGAGGAAGGCATTTTCCGTCACTACCCGGAACTGGATCGCTAGTGGCGCAGGGCGCGTTACACGCGCAATACGATCTTGCCGATGTGATCGCTGCTTTCCATCAGCCGGTGTGCCTCGGCTGCCTGTGCCAGCGGCAGCACCTCGTGAATGATTGGCGCGCAGCGCCCCGCATCCAGTACCGGCCAGACCTTGGCGCGCAGGTCGTTGGCAATAGCCGCCTTCTCGGCCGCAGTACGCGGACGCATCGTTGAACCCATGATCGACAGCCGCTTGGCCTGCACACGGCCGAGATTGAATTGCTCGACTATATTGCCGCCCATGGTGCCGATGATCACCAGGCGTCCATCCTTGCCCAGTGACGCCAGGTTGCGATCGAAATACTTGGCGCCGATGATGTCGACCACGACATCCACGCCGCGCCCGTTGGTGCGCTCGGCGACGACCTTCTCGAACTCCTGCTCGCGGTAGTTGATGGCGACCTCGGCACCGAGCTTGAGGCAAGCCTCCACTTTCGAAGCGCCGCCCACCGTGACGAACACGTGCGCCCCGAACTCCCGGCCCAGCTGAAGCGCCGTGATGCCGATGCCGCTGGTGCCGCCGTGGATCAGTACCGTCTCGCCCGCGTGCAGACGTCCCATCTGAAACACATTCGCCCACACGGTGAAGTAGGTTTCGGGCAGGGCACCCGCACGGATGGCATCGTAGCCCTTGGGCCACGGCAGGACCTGGCCGATGGGCACGCGACAATATTCTGCGTAGCCGCCGCCGTTGGTGAGGGCGCAGACTTTATCCCCCGCCTTCCACTGCTTGACCTCGGCGCCAACGGCAGCGATTTCGCCGGCTATCTCGAGGCCGATGATGGGGCTCGCATCCGGCGGGATGGGATAACGGCCCATGCGCTGCAGCACGTCGGGCCGATTGACCCCGGCTGCGGCGACGTGGATCAGCACGTCCTGTGCGCCGGGCTGGGGCACCGGCCCCTGAGTGAGCTGCAGAACTTCCGGTCCGCCTGCACCCTTGGCTTCGATCAGATTCATCTGGGTCGGTACTGACATACTGTGCCTCAATCGCGTGCCAGGCCGATGTTGAACACCAGCCCAAAGGGGTCGCGAATATAGCACCGCGGCAGCGATGAGTTCTCCTCCTCGATGGCACATCCGGCGGCCAGCAACCGGCGGCGCGCGGCAGCCAGATCGGGCGCGAGGAATTCGAACACGGGGCCGTGGCCTGCCTCGGCGGGTTTGCTCCGCTCCAGGTACAGGAGGAATGAGCCGGTCTCGAAGCCGACCAGGTTCTCGCTGCGGTACACGACCGGCAGTGATAGCACCGAGCCATAGAAGTCCAGCGCGCGCTCCCACTCGCCGCTTCGAATGATGACATCGCGCGTGGAACGAAATTCACTTGTCACGAGGACCTCCACAAGCGGTTGGAACGCGCTTCCCTGATCTCAGGTCTTCCGGGCTTGTCGGAGCGCGCACAAACCGTCAGCAGTTCGCCAAAATACTTTCGACTCAAATCTCTGCTGCCGCTGAGCCGCGCAGCGTGCGCCGCTCCATATAATGATCGGAAGCGCCGCGGCTCCTTCTGAAGCGTCGCTTCAAATTGCACCAATGCCTTGGTTGGCTTGTTCATCTTCAATAACATCTCTCCGAGCAGTTCCCGTGCTGGGGACAGTGGACCCGGTGTCACCACACTCTTTTCTGTCTCATCTTCCATATTCGCCGCCAATTCCATCTGCCTGAGCGCTTCCTCGTTCTTTCCCGCCTCTAGCGCAGACCATGCGGAGACCGCAGTGGCCTGAATCTCTACCTGCTGCGCCCAGTAACGCTCGTTTGCCTTCGACAGGGTCTCCTGTATCTGCCGCAGCGCTGTCGCTGCCTCTTCCGCTGCCGCATGGTGTCCCAGTCGCGCCGCCCCTAATCCTCGGGCGAACCACGTGATCGCATCTGTGTAGGGAAACGCAGTTGCCCGCACCGCAAGCCGTTCCGCCTGCTGCCAGTCCTGGCGCTCCAACGCGTATCGTGCGGGAATCGCCGCGAGCGCAAAATATCCTGCCGCGGGCGGGCCGGCCCCGATCAGCATTGCCTTCGGATCGAAGCGCGAGGCGATTTCTGGCAGAGAACTGACAATCCCGAGTGCCGCCTTGTCCTGCCCGGTTTGCAGGTAGGCGTAGGCTTCGTAGTCACTGGCATGCAATTCTTCTGCCGTCTGACCTTGGCGCCGCGCTGCTGCTGCGGCTGCCACGTTGCTGTCGATGGACTCCTGCCAGTATCCCAGGCGGGTAAAGGTATGCGATGGCATATGCAGCGCGTGAGGCGCATCCGGGGCAATCTCCGCGTAACGGCGCGCCGCGACGAGCGCCCGCCCGGCCAGCGCCGGCACGTCGTAGGCATGGATAATGTAGTGCGCCAGACCGGGATGCGTCGGTTCCTCCGCAAACAATTTCTCGAGAATTTCCCCCGCCTTCAACCTGTCCTTGTAGGTCTTGTCCGCGGGATCTTCCGCCACTGCGAGTGCCAAGGCATAGAAGATCTGGGCTTCGTGGTCTTGCGGATATTTTGCCGCAACGTCTCCCATGGCGTCGCGATAGGCGAGCAAGCGCGCTTGCGGCGGCGTGCTTTCGGAGTCGCTGTACAGGTTGCCGACAGCCGCGAGATAAGCCCGTTCCCGATCCGTCTTTGCGCCCTGGTCCTCGCCGCGTTCGACGTTCTCGCGCCCCAGTTGCAACTGGCCGGCGTCTTTACGTCCTGGCGCAAAAGGATTTCCCCAATCGCTGAGCGCGATGCCCCAATACGCAATGGCGCACGTAGGGTCATCCCCCAGAGCCAAATTAAATCCCTCGATGGCAGTGCTGAACTGGAAAGAGTGAAGCCGTGCAATCGCGCGATCAAATGCGCTCTGCGCCGCTTCGTTGCACGATGTGGCGAAGTGGACCTCTCCCAACGTTTCACCACTTCCATGCTGATGCTCTTGCGTCATTCCAAGAGCCGCAGCGAACACAAACAGGACTGCCACGGAGACTTTTGTTGCTCGCATTTGACGCCTCTGGTCCGGAGTACCCCGGGGGATACAACTACGCAAAATGATAATGAGCTAAAGACCACATTGCGAATGGCACGCATGGCGGGTTAGTGCGTGTTTTGCTGTTATCCTTCTTTAGCTCGTCGGATCCGCGGCCATTGCCGCTCGGATGAGAATCTGCGTGACGCTCAAAGCTATGTCGGGACTCGCGATCCAGGTGGAAAAAGTAGTTCAGGGATGTCGATTTAGGGCGGTCTCGAACGTCTACTAACTGAGCGGCAAAATTTCGAAAACTGCACTCAGCGAGACGCCAGTAAAAGGGAGAGTCACCATCACCCCTCCAATGACCCCCACCATTACGGCCTTTGAGAGCTCACCCGATGGCGGCAAAGGACTCGCACGTGACATGCGCGTTCGTTGGGCGCTTGAAGAAGTGGGCCAGCCCTACAAGGTTCGACTGGTTTCATTCCGTGCGATGAAGGAACCCGCGCATCGGGCGCTTCATCCCTTCGGTCAGATTCCGACTTATGAAGAAGGCGATCTTGCCCTGTTCGAGTCAGGGGCTATCGTGCTGCATGTCGCGGAGCGCCATGCAGGCCTGCTACCTGAGGATGCGAACGCCCGGGCGCGCGCGATCGCATGGATGTTTGCGGCGGTCAATACGGTTGAGCCGCCGATCCTTGACCTCTCAATTACCAGGCTCCTGGAGCGCGACAAGAGCTGGTACGAACAACGTCTACCTCTCGTCCAGAATCGTATCCGTGCCCGACTGGGCGACCTATCGGTTCGCCTTGGCGGTGCCGACTGGCTCGACGGTGCCTTCAGCGCGGGCGATCTGATGATGGTGGCGGTGCTGGTCAGGTTGAGAGTATCGGGAATGCTGGACGAATATCCGAGTCTCTCCGCGTACGTCGCGCGCGGCGCAGCGCGACCCGCCTACCAGCGCGCTTTCGACGCTCAATTGGCGGTGTTCACCGGCAACCCACCGTCCAGCTGATGAAGGTCAAGTCATGCGCCGTGAGCGGCCGGGCCGGCACGCTGGTGCCGACCCGACTATCCCGGTCTTATCAGCCCAGCGCCACTGGCACGAAAATCCGGCTATCTCCTCGCTGGATCAGCAGCGCGATCTGTTTGTCGTGCTGATGCACCAGCTCGCGCAGCTCGGCGACGCTGTGTATTGGCGCGCCATCGACAGCCAGCACGACGTCGCCCCTCTGGATTCCGGCCTGCGCGGCTCGTCCCTGCGCTTCCTCGACCACGAGCCCGCTCTGCACACCGGCCTCCTGGCGTTCATCGGCAGTCAGCGGACGTACCGTCAGACCCAGATGCGAGGCATCGGAGGCGTCGGGCGCACCGCGGCTGTCGGCAGTCTGCTCCCGAGCCGAGCCGATGGTGGCCGTCAACGTCACGGACTTGCCATCACGCCAGATCTCGAGCGTGGCGTGGCCGCCGGGAGCGGTGGCGTTCACGCGGGCGGAAAGCTGGCCCGCGCTGTCGATGCTGTCGCCGTTGAACTTCAGGATCACATCACCCGGCTTGAGCCCGGCATGCGCGCCCGCGCTGTCCGGCATCACCTTTGCAACCAGTGCGCCCGACGGAGACTTCAGATGGAACGAGTCCGCCAGCGATTGATCCAGCGTCTGCACTTCGACACCGAGACGGCCATGTTCGGCCTTGCCCGTCTTGACGATCTGACCCTCAACATCCATGGCGAGATTGATCGGGATCGCAAAGGCCACTCCCTGGTAGCCCCCTGAGTTGCTGTAAATCTGCGAATTGATACCGACCACGGCACCACTGGCGTCGAATAGAGGGCCGCCCGAATTACCGGGGTTGACGGCCGCGTCGGTCTGGATGAAGGGAACCGCGCCATCGCCGGGCAGCGAGCGACCCTTGGCGCTGACGATGCCCGCGGTCGCGGTCTGCTCCAGTCCAAACGGCGCGCCGATGGCGAGCACGTAGTCGCCAACACCCAGCTGGTCGGAATTCCCCAGACGCACGGGCGTGAGTCCGTGTGCATCTATCTTCAGCACCGCCAGGTCGCTGGCCTCATCCACACCGAGTACCTTGGCCTTGAATTCGCGATGATCGGTGAGCTTGACGGTCACCAGGTCGGCGTCCTTGACCACATGCGCATTGGTCAGCACCAGGCCATCGGGGCTGACGATGAAGCCCGAGCCCTGCCCGTGCAGGGGCCTGCGATCCGGCGCGCGATGATTGCCCTGATCGCCACGCGGATCGAAGCCAAACAGCTGTCCCAGATCCGGCGTGTCTGGTGATGACACGTTCATGCGGCCCTCGATTGAAACGCCGACAACGGCGGCCTGGTTCTGGGCCACGATGGCGCGATAGTTGGGTGCAGTCATCAGTCCGATCGGCGCGGGGGCGGCGATGGTCGACGCCACGCTGGTGACGGGATCATTTGCCTGCGCCACCTGTAATAGTTGCGGCGCTGACCAGCCCGATACGGCGCCGACGGCGAAAATACCGGCGGCGGCCCATGCGAGCCTTCTTTTCTGGACGGACATGGCGGTCTCCTGGAAGTGGGAAGTTGTCAGCTTCGGATATCGGCCGACAGCATCGCGGTCCAGGCTTAAGCCAAGCTTAAGAGCTCGTGGGAAAGCTCACGCGGACCATCAGGCCCCCGCCGGGTGCGTCCCCGAGTTCAATCTGCGCCCCATGGCGCTCGGCAATGGCACGCACTATGGCCAGCCCCAGCCCGCTGCCGCCCTCAGGAGCACTGGCGCGACGAAAGAAGCGGTCGAAGGCGCGCTCCCGCTCAGGTGCAGGGATGCCCGGTCCACTGTCGATCACTTCCAGCACCGTCGCGCTGCCCGCGGGATGCACACGCACCTGCACCTGCCCGCCTGCCGGCGTATAGCGCAGGGCGTTATCGACCAGGTTTCTCACCAGCACGCGCAGCGCTTCGCGATCACCACGCACCAGGCACCCAGGCGTCGCATCCAGGCGCAGATCTATCCCCCGCGTCTGAGCCAGTGCGTGACTGTCGGCGATGCCATCCGCGGCAGCCGTGTCGAGCGATACGGCGGTTAACTCATCCCCGGAAGCACGCGGCTCATTGCGCGCCAGTGTCAGCAGCTGCTCGACCAGGTGGATGGCGCGATCCACCGCCGCCCCCAACTCGCCGCGCGCCTCGATGCGGGCAACTTCATCGGGCGCACGGTCGAGCAGCTGTAACTGCACTCGCACGGCGGTGAGCGGCGAGCGCAGCTCGTGCGCGGCATCCGCTACGAAGGCGCGCTGGGTTTGAAAGGCGGCCTGCAACCGCAGCAGCAGGTTATTGAGCGCATCGATCAGCGGCGCGATTTCCTGCGGCACCGGGATGGCGTCGATGGGCGCCAGTGTATGCACATCGCGGCGCTGCACGTCGGCCGCTATGCGCCGCAGCGGGGCGAGACTGCTGCTGACGATCCAGGCGGCAGCGCCACCCAGCAGCGGCAGCAGCAACAGCAACGGGATGGCGATGCGCAAGGCCGCATGCCGTGCCAGCACCTCGCGCACTCGCACCGGCTGCGCAATCTGTATGACCCCATCCTCGGTCTGCAGGCCGTACACGCGCCAGGTATCGCCGCGAAGGTCCAGATCCTCGAAGCCGAGCACGGCGCGATTGATCAGCGGCAGACCCGGTCGCGACAGATAGACGCGAGTGCCGAAGGAATCCCAGATCTGAACCACGAAGTCGGCATCGCCTTGCTGCGGCGGCAATTCCAGCCGCGGCGCGAGCGACACCTGGCTGCGCAGCGACAATGCCATTTGTCGCAATTGATAGTCGAACAGCGTCGAAGTTTCCGCGAGCACGCGGCGATAGGTGAGCGCACCAGCCAGCAGCGACACCAGCGCCACCAGTGTCAGCAGCGCCACCAGCAGGCGGGCGCGGATCGAGGTCATTCTTTGGGTACGAAGTAGCCCACGCCGCGCAGCGTCCGGATCGAATCGCTGCCGAGCTTGCGGCGCAGGCTGTGAATGTAGACTTCGATGGCGTTGCTCTCGACCGGCGCGTCCCAGCCGTAGAGCCGATCCTCCAACTGCGTGCGCGAGAGAATCGCACCCGGCCGCTGCAGCAACGCCTCCAGTACCGCGTACTCATGCGCGGACAACTGCACTGCAACGCCGGCGCGTTCCACGGCGTGCGTGGCGGGATTGAGGCTGATATCGCCGACGCGGATGGTGGGATCTGCGCGCCCATTCGCACGGCGCAACACCGAGCGCATGCGCGCCGCCACCTCATCCAGATCGAACGGCTTGACGATGTAATCGTCGGCGCCGGCATCGAGGCCGTCGATGCGGTCCTGGGTATCGTCGCGCGCCGTCAGTATGATTACCGGCGTCGCCTCACCGCGGCGACGCAAATCGCGCAGCACCGAGAGTCCATCGCGCTCCGGCAGTCCCAGATCGAGCAACACCAGGTCGAAGCGCGCGTTGCGCAGCGCCGCCTCGGCGGCTCGCCCATCGGCCATCCAGTCCACGGCATACCCGTCCTGGCGCAGGGCCGTCTGCAGGCCCTGCGCAATCATGCGGTCATCCTCAACGAGCAGAACCCGCATGGCCGCCTGCGGCCGGCATGAGCTCGCGCAGCGCCAGCACTTCCGCGGTGGCTGCGGCCTTGATGGTCGGCTCGCGCTCGGGCGCGAATTTGGCCGAATGCAGCGAGGGCACGGGAACTCCGGTTTTCGCGGCCTCGTCGAGCGCCGACTGGCTGGTGGCGCCGATGCGGAACATGAGCAAGGGTATGCCGCCCTCTCCAAATACCGAGAAATTCTCGCTGATCATTTCGGGTACGGTGTCCTTGACGCGCTCAGCGCCGAGCTGTCGGAGCAATGCCGCGGACACCCGCTGGGTCAGAGCGGTATCGTTGATCAGCGCCGCCATGTGCCCCTCGGACTGAATCGTCGGTGCCAGCGGCGCGCCGGCCGCGGCGGCTTCTCCGTTGGAGATGCGCGCGATGGCGCTGAGCAGATGCTGACGGTTGGCCTCGCTGACCGAGCGCACCGTTAATTGCATGGTCACATCGTCGGGAATGATATTGGGCCGCGTGCCGCCGTGGATGGAGCCTACGGTGATGACCGAGGGCTCGAGCGGCGAGGTCTCGCGGGCGACGATGGTCTGCAGCGTCACGACAATGCGCGAGGCGATGACGATGGGATCCACGGTCGATTCCGGACGCGCGCCATGTCCGCCGCGGCCGTGGACGATGAGCGTCAGCTCATCGATGGCACTCATGACGGTTCCCACGTGGTAACCGATCAAACCGGCTGGGTAGCGTGAATCATCGTGCACCGCGAGCGCGTAGTCGGGCTTGGGAAAGCGCGTGAACAGGCCGTCCTGCACCATGTCGGTGGCGCCGTCGCCATCTTCTTCGGCCGGCTGACCAATGAGGATCAGCGTTCCGCGCCAGCGATCGCGCGTTGCTGCCATGACGCGGGCCGTGGCAGTCCAGGCAGCCATGTGGGCGTCATGTCCGCAGGCGTGCATGACGGCGACTTCATGTCCGGCGGCATCGATGGTTCGCTCGGTGCTCGCAAATGGCAATCCGGTCTTCTCCTCCACCGGCAATGCATCCAGCTCCGTGCGCAGCATTACCACGGGCCCCTTGCCGTTCCTGAGCACGCCTACGATACCGGTGCCGCCGACATGCTCGGTGACTTCAAAATGCAGCTCACGCAGCACCGCTGCCAGCTTGGCTGCCGTGTGCTGCTCGTGCATCGAGAGCTCGGGGTGACGGTGCAGATCAAGATAGAGCGTCTCGGACTGCGGATAGGCGGCATCAATTTCCGATCGGATGTCCGCGGTCGGCGCTGCGACCGCGATCATGCCCAACAGCAGCGATGCCAGCGGGCCCGCCGCGATAAGAAAGTGTTTCATGGGTTAGCGGCGTCCCCCGTGGCGGCGGTGTGCTGCATGTGCACGTCTCCGGTCAGCAGTCGTGCTCCGCGGCCATAAGTAAAGAATGCCCACGACCAGTTCCAGTACACGACCACGCGACTGCGGAAGTCCACCAGCAACATCAGATGCACCAGTGACCAGGTCAGCCACGCAAGGAATCCCGTGAGCCTGAAGCGGCCGAAATCGGCGATGGCGTGCGAACGACCGATCACCGCCATGGCGCCGAAGTCGCGGTAACGAAACGGCCCGGGCACCGGCTTTCCCTGAATGCGCGCCTTGAGCACATGGCCCACATAGCGGCCCTGTTGTTTGGCCACGGGGGCGAGGCCGGGCAAGGGCGCGCTGCGGCCCGCGCTGTAACTGGCAACATCGCCGATCGCGAAGATCTCGGGCCACGCCGGGACCGAGCAGTCGGCGGCCACCTGGACGGCGCCATTGCGAGCCGCGGTCGTGCCGATCCAGCGCGCCGCGGGCCGCGCCGCCGTGCCGGCGCACCAGAGGATCAGCGAGGCATCGATGCGCGTGTTGCCAACCACCAGCCCGCGCTCGTCAATCTGATTGACCGCTTCGCCCAGCCGCACCTCCACACCCAGCGCGCGCAACGCGGTCAGCGAGTATTCCGAGAGGTGGGGCGGAAATGACGACAGCAGCCGCGGACCCGCCTCGCACAGCACGATGCGCGCGGATCGCGGATCGATGCGCTTGAAATCCCGCGCCAGAGTCGAGCGCGCCAATTCCGCCATGGTGCCTGCCAACTCGACACCGGTGGGCCCGCCGCCGATGACCGCAAACGTCATCAGCCGCTGGATCTGCGCCGGATCATCGGATTCCTCGGCCCATTCGAATGCGCTGAGCAACCGCTCGCGGATCGACAGCGCATCATCGAGCGTCTTGAGCACGTGCGTGTAGGCCGCCCATTCGTCATGGCCAAAGAAGCTGTAGGCCGCGCCCGTGGCGAGTACCAGATAGTCGTAGGGCAGTTCGACGCCATTCGCGAGCCGCACCCGGCGCTGCGCGGGATCGACGCCGGTGACTTCCGCCATGAGCACCGTGGCATTGTGATAGCCGCGCAGCAGCACGCGGGTGGCGGTGGCAATTTCCGCCGGCGACAGCGCGGCCGTGGCAACCTGGTAGAGCAGCGGCTGAAACAGGTGATGGTTGGTGCGGTCCACCAGGGTGATGTCTACATCGACGCCTTTCAACGACTGCACGACGGCCATGCCGCCGAATCCGGCGCCGACCACGACGATCTTCCTTCTGACCGACAATTGCTCTGGCACAGTCACTCCGTTTGCGCGCCCTGTCTCGGCACATGACATGATGCAGCTTGAGGCGTCCGTTCAGCAACGCATGACCCAGGCCCGCACACCGATCCTGATCCAGGCCGATGAGGTCGCGGCGCAGCCATGGCGCAACGGCGGTGGGCTCACGCGCGAGTTGCTGCGATGGCCGGCCGGCCCGGCGGACTGGCAGCTGCGGATCAGCCTGGCGGATGTGCGCAGCGACGGGCCGTTCTCTGTTTTTCCTGGCATCGAGCGTTGGTTTGCGGTCATCGACGGCGCCGGTGTACGGCTGTCACTGGCCGGTGCCGATCACCTGCTGCAGCCAGGACACGAGCCGCTCTGCTTCAGTGGCGAGCTGCCGGTGAACTGCGCCCTCGTGGACGGTCCGACCACGGATCTTAATCTCATGCACGCGGGCGGCAGCGCGAGCATGGCCCGTGTGCACTCGGGCACTGGCTGGCGTTCGCCGTTATCCATGCGCGGCTTGTTTACGCGCGCACCCGGCTTGTGGAGCACACCGGATGCGCCGGCGATGCGCGTGCCCGCGCACTGCCTGCTGTGGCTCGATGAATCGGGCGATGTCCCCTGGACTTTCCTTGCGGAGAATCCGCAGGTGCTGGCACCGGGCCTCTGGTTGGCGTTTGCGCCCTAGCGGCCCGCCTCAACGCACGGCTATGCCGCCATACACGACGCCGGCGCAGGGATTGGCGCCCATGGCGTAGCAGAGTTCCGCGGGCTGGCCGATGCGCCACAGTGCCAGATCCGCGCGCTTACCCACCTCGAGGGTGCCACGATCTGCGAGCACACCGAGCGCTCGCGCGGCCACGCGCGTGACACCCGTCAGGGCTTCTTCGGCAGTGAGCCGAAACAGCGTGCAGGCCATATTCAGCATCAGCAGCATCGATGTGCAGGGCGAGGTGCCCGGATTGTTGTCGCTGGCGACGGCCATCTCGACACCGGCCTGGCGTAGCAGCGCCACCGGAGGCGGGCTGGTCTGGCGTAGCGTGTAATAGGCACCCGGCAACATCACGGCCACGGTGCCCGCGGCCGCCATGGCCTTGGCGCCCTCCTCGTCCATGTACTCGAGGTGATCAGCGGAGAGCGCATGGAAGCGCGCCGCCAATTGCGCGGCGCCGAGATCACTGAGCTGCCCGGCATGCAGGTGGATCTGCAACTGCCGAGCCTGCGCCGCCAGCAGGAACTGCTCGGTCTCGCGGACCGAGAATCCGATCGAGTCGCAGAACGCATCCACCGCATCGGCCAGCCCCGCGGCCGCGATCGCATCGAGCCATGGGCCGCTGACACGATCAACGAAGCCCTGCCGATCCTGCGCGAACTCCCGCGGCAGCGCGTGCAAACCCAGATAAGTGGTCCGCACCGAGAGCGGCACACGGCCGGCAATCTCGTGCGCCAGCCCAAGCATGCGCGCCTCGGAATCCAGATCCAGTCCATAACCCGACTTGATCTCCATCGTGGTGACGCCCTCGGCGCTCAGGGCGCGGGCGCGTGTCACCGCGCTGGCCAGCAGCGCCTCGTCGGTGGCCGTGCGGGTGGCATCCACGGTCGACTGGATGCCGCCGCCGGAGCGTGCGATCTGTTCGTAGGAAGCCCCGAGCAGCCGTTGTTCGAATTCGCCGGCGCGATTGCCGCCGTACACCAGGTGGGTATGGCAGTCGATGAACCCCGGCGTCATCCACAGTCCGGAGGCATCGAAGGACGGTGCCGCACGGGTTGACAGGCGCGAGCGTGCGTCCACCGATGAGCCGATCCAGACGATGCGCTCGCCCTTGACCGCCAGCGCGGCATCCCGCAAGGCGCCGTAGGCCCCCGCTCCCTGACGCATGGTCGCGAGGTCGGCTCCCACCCAGACGAAATCCCAGTCGTCCATTTGCGCGTTCACGGCTGCTCCCAACCAGACCGGATTGCACCGGCCCGGCAATTGCGAGAAACTAGCCTCCCTATACAACTATAGTCAACCATGACGATCTACCAGGTGGATGCATTGCTCGCCGGCGGCGGCTGGATGCGCGATGCCGCGATCGCGGTCTCCGATGGGGGATTGATCACGGCGATCGAGCCCAAGGTCGCACCCGATGTCGCTGCCGTGCGTCTGCGCGGCGCGGTCGTGCCCGGCATGCCGAACGCCCACAGCCATGCCTTCCAGCGCGCGATGGTCGGCAACAGCGAATATCGCACGGCCTCACACGAAAGCTTCTGGACCTGGCGCACCGCGATGTACGCGCTCGCCAACAGCGTCGAGCCTGCCGATCTCGAACTCATCGCCACGCAGCTTTTCATCGAGATGCTCAAGGCCGGCTACACCTCGGTTGCGGAATTTCACTACCTGCATCGCCCGGTCGGCGGTGGAACCTATGCCGGCGAGAATGCGCTGTGGCAGGCGGTGGATGCCGCGGCCTCTACCGCCGGAATCGGACTCACGCTGCTGCCCACACTCTATCTTAGCAGCGACTTCGGCGGCCGCCCGTTACTGCCCGAGCAGCAACGTTTCCGGCTCGAGGTGCCCGAATTCCTCGAGGCGATTGCGCAGCGCCGCAGTTCGCTCAAGGCCAGCGCGGCCTCGCTGCTGCACACCGGCGCCGCCCTGCACAGTCTGCGTGCCGTCCCGCTTGAATCGCTACGCGAAGCGGTTGCCGGGCTTGTGGCCCTGGATTCGGGCGGCGTCATCCATATCCACATTGCCGAGCAACTGCTTGAAGTCCGCGCCTGCCAGCAAATCTGCGGCCGGCGTCCGATCGAGCTGCTGCTGGACACCGGCCTGGTCGGGCCACAATGGTGCCTGGTGCATGCCACGCATGCCACGACAGCGGAGATGACCGCCGTGGCTGCAGCCCAGGCGAGCGTGTGTGTTTGTCCCAGCACCGAAGGCAATCTCGGCGATGGCTTCTTCGATGCCCAGCGTCTGCTCGCCAAACGCGGCCGCCTGTGCATCGGCTCGGACAGCGAGGCCACCGTCAGTCCGTCTGAAGAACTGCGCTGGCTGGAGTACCAGCAGCGCATCAGGCGTCGTCGGCGCGCCGTGCTGGCCACGCGCCGCGAGCCGCATGTGGGTGCGCGCCTGTGGCGCGAGGCCGCGCGCAGTGGCGCACGCGCACTCGGGCAGGCTGTCGGCACGCTCGAGATCGGCCGGCGCGCGGATTGGCTGGTGCTCGACACCGATCACCCTGCCTTCGCCGGCAGCTCCGAAGACGGCCTGCTGGACCGGCTGGTGTTCGGCGGCGGCCAGGCCGGCATCCGTGAGGTGTGGGTGGCAGGCCGCGCGGTGGTCGCGGACGGACACCATTGGCACGAGCAGCAAGCGGCCGCGCGCTTTAGCGACTGGATCCGGCAGCGGCGCCCATCCGATACTTGACTGTACCTGTCTATACAGCCTAGACTTTCCATACCGATCGAGCGAGCCCGCGATGTCCAAGCCCAACCTGGCGATGCAACCGCTGTACCTGCAGGTGAAACAGCACATCCGCACCAATATCGATTCGGGGCGCTGGGGCACCTCGGCGCGTGTGCCTTCGGAAAACGAAATCGTGCGGGAGTTCGGCGTCTCGCGAATGACCGCCAACCGCGCCCTGCGGGAACTGTCGGATGAAGGCGTGCTGGTCCGCATCGCCGGCGTCGGCAGCTTCGTCGCCAATCGCCAGCCCACGACGCATCCGCTGGAGATTCGCGACATCGCGGAGGAGATCCGCGCCCGCGGCCACGTGCATCGCGCCGAGCTCATCACGCTCGAGCGCGTGCGTGCGGTGGCGGACCTGGCGCGCGATTTTGGCGTGGCTGCGAAGACCGAACTGTTCTATTCATCGATCGTGCATTTCGAAAATGACGTACCGATCCTGCTCGAGGACCGGCACGTTCTGCCGCGCATCGGGCCCGACTATCTCAAGCTGGACTTCGGCGCCACCACGGCACACGACTACCTCATGAAAGTTGCGCCGTTGCAGGCCGCGGAGCACCTGCTGCGCGCGGCCATGCCCGATGAGCGCACCCGCAGGCTTCTGAAGATGAAACAGCGTGAGCCCTGTCTGCTGGTCATTCGCCGCACCTGGACCGCCGGGCTGATTGCCTCGGTGGCGCGCCTGAACTATCCCGGCTCCCGCTATGAAATGTCGGGCCGGGCCTCACCCGGAGGTTCTACCCATGCTTAGCCCCGTGCCGTCGAGGACCATCCGCGCTGCGCGCGGCAACACGCTCAGCGCGCGCCACTGGACCACCGAGGCGCCGCTGCGCATGCTCATGAACAATCTCGATCCGGAAGTGGCCGAGAACCCGAGCGAACTGGTCGTTTACGGCGGCATCGGCCGTGCCGCACGCGACTGGAATTGCTTCGATCGCATCGTCGAGACACTCAGGCGCCTGGAGCTGGACGAGACGCTGCTGATCCAGTCGGGCAAGCCGGTGGGCGTATTCAAGACGCACGCGGACGCACCTCGGGTACTGATCGCCAATTCCAATCTCGTGCCTCACTGGGCCACCTGGGAGCATTTCAACGAGCTCGATCAGCGCGGCCTGGCGATGTATGGACAGATGACCGCCGGTTCCTGGATCTACATCGGCAGCCAGGGCATCGTGCAGGGCACCTACGAAACCTTCGTCGAAATGGGGCGGCGCCACTTCAATGACCGCATGGGCGATAAGTGGATTCTCACCGCCGGCCTCGGCGGCATGGGCGGCGCGCAGCCGCTGGCCGCCACCATGGCTGGCGCCAGCCTGCTCGCCGTGGAGTGCCGGCAGAGCAGCATCACCAAGCGCCTCGATACCGGCTACGTCGATGTGCAGGCGCCCACGCTCGATGCGGCATTGGAAACCCTGGCGCGCGCGCACAGCGCGCAGAAGCCGATTTCCGTGGCGCTGCTCGCCAATATCAACGATGTGCTCGATGCGCTGCTCGCACGCGGCATCAGGCCCGATGCGCTCACCGATCAGACCTCCGCGCACGATCCGGTCAACGGCTACCTGCCGCAGGGCTGGAGTGTCGAACAGTGGGACGCGCGGCGCGCCACCGATCCGGCCGGCACCACGGTCGCAGCCAGCCGCTCGATGGCACATCACGTCGAATGCCTGCTGCGCTTCAAGGATATGGGCATTCCGGTGTTCGACTATGGCAACAATATCCGCCAGGTGGCACGCGATCAGGGCATTGCGCGCGCGTTTGATATTCCGGGGTTCGTGCCCGAGTACATCCGCCCGCTGTTCTGCCGCGGCATCGGACCCTTCCGATGGGCTGCGCTCTCGGGCGATCCGGCCGATATTGCCAAGACCGATGCCAAGGTCAAGGAGCTGATTCCCGACGATGCGCATCTGCACCACTGGCTGGACATGGCGCACACACGCATTCAATACCAGGGCCTGCCGGCGCGCATCTGCTGGGTGGGTCTCGGCCAGCGTCACCGGCTGGGACTGGCATTCAACGACATGGTGGCCAGCGGTGAGTTGTCCGCGCCCATTGTCATTGGACGCGACCATCTGGATTCCGGCTCGGTGGCCAGCCCGAATCGCGAGACCGAAGCGATGCGCGATGGATCGGACGCGGTATCGGACTGGCCGTTGCTCAATGCGCTGCTGAACACGGCCAGCGGCGCCACCTGGGTCTCGATTCATCACGGCGGCGGCGTCGGCATGGGCTTCTCGCAGCATGCCGGCGTGGTCATCGTCTGCGATGGCACGCCGGCCGCGGCCAGGCGGGTTGCGCGCGTGCTCTGGAACGATCCGGCCACGGGAGTCATGCGGCATGCGGATGCCGGTTACGACAGCGCCATCGATTGCGCACGCGCCAACGGGCTCGACCTGCCGATGCTGAACGCGCGCTGACACCATGACACTTGCCATGGAGCTCAGCGCCGGTCATCTCTCGCTGGCCGCGCTGCGCCAGATCTATGCGCAGCCGGTGGCGATCTCCATCTCCCCCGCCGATCGCGAACGGGTCGGCGCCGCGGCCGCGCTCGTCGATACCATTGTCGCGCGCGGCCAGGCCGCTTACGGCATCAACACCGGTTTCGGGCTGCTGGCGCAGACGCGGATTCCGGCCGATCAGCTCGATCTCCTGCAGCGCAATCTGCTGCTCTCGCACGCGGCGGGAGTTGGCGAGGCGCTGCCCGATGCCGTGGTGCGGTTGATCCTGGCGCTGAAGATCAACTCGCTGGCGCGTGGCTACTCAGGCATCAGTCTCACCGTCATCGAGGCTCTGCAGACTCTGCTGGCACGGGAGATTTATCCCGTCATTCCGGGGCAAGGATCGGTGGGTGCATCGGGAGATCTTGCCCCGCTGGCACATCTGGGCGCCGTGCTGATCGGTGTGGGTGATGTGCGCATTCAGGGCCAGCTACTGCCTGCGGCCGAAGGGCTGCGCCTCGCGGGTCTCGCGCCGATCCGGCTGCGGCCGAAGGAAGGCCTGGCGCTCATCAATGGCACACAGGTTTCAACGGCGCTGGCGCTCGCCGGACTGTTCGGCGCCGAAGATCTCTGGGCGGCGGCGGTGCTCGCAGGCGCCATGTCGGTGGATGCGCTCAAGGGCAGCGATGTGCCGTTCGATGACCGTATCCATCAGACCCGCGGGCAGCCCGGCCAGATCGAGGTGGCGCGTCTCTACCGCGCGCTGCTCGCCGGCAGTGCCATCCGCGCTTCGCACCTGGACTGCTCGCGCGTGCAGGATCCCTATTCATTCCGCTGTCAGCCGCAGGTGATGGGCGCCTGCCTGGACCTGATCCGTCAGTGCGCAGTCACGATCGCCATCGAGGCAAACGCGGTGACCGACAATCCGCTGCTGTTCGTCGAACAGGGCGAGGTGCTCTCGGGCGGCAACTTCCACGCCGAACCGATGGCATTCGCAGCCGACACGCTCGCGCTGGCCATCGCCGAGATCGGCAGCCTCTCCGAGCGTCGCATGGCGGTACTGGTCGATCCGAAGATGAGCGGCCTGCCGGCATTCCTGGTCGAGAACAGCGGCCTGAATTCCGGATTTATGATCGCGCAGGTCACGGCCGCGGCGCTGGTATCCGAGAACAAGGCACTGGCGGCACCCTGCAGCGTCGATTCGATCCCCACCTCCGCCAATCAGGAGGACCACGTCAGCATGGCCACACATGCCGCGCGGCGCCTGCTGCGCATGCTGGATAACGGCGCCGCGGTCATCGGTGTCGAACTGCTGGCCGCGGCGCAAGGGATCGATTTTCATCGCCCATTCCGTTCCTCCGCAGCGCTCGAGGCCGCGCATACGGCCATTCGGGCTGAAGTGCCGTTCTACGAAGTCGACCGCTATTTCTCGCCTGATATTCTGCGCGCCCAAAGCTGGGTGCGGGCGGGTCAGCTCGCCGTCGACGTCGCTCGCGCGCTGCCCTCGCGAGCTGCGGCGTGACTCTGCAGCTGTTCGAGCAACGCCACGGCTCGCTGCCGATCCTGATCAGCTTCCCGCATTCCGGAACTGCGCTACCGGACCCGCTTCGCGATCGCTTCACGGCCGCGGGCCGGGCCGTGCCCGACACCGACTGGTTCGTTCCCGAACTCTACCAACGCTGCCTCGATCGGCTGGATGTCAGTACGCTGATCGCGACCCACTCGCGCTACATCGTGGATCTGAACCGGCCGGCGGATGGTTCGGCGCTGTACCCGGGTCGCATCGAATCGGCTGTGTGCCCCATCGAGACATTCGAAGGCCAAGCGATCTACGCGGCGGGCCACGAGCTTTCCAATGCAGAGATACCCGGACGCATCGAGCGTTACTGGCGCCCCTATCACCTGGCCCTGGCCGCGGAACGGGATCGGATCCTGGCAGCGCACGGACGCTGCCTGATCTGGGATGCCCACTCGATCCGCTCGCATTCGCCGCGCCTGTTCGAGGGGGAATTGCCGGAACTGAATCTGGGTACCTACGGTGGCCATAGCGCCGCGGCCAGTCTCGTGGCGTGCGTCGCCGAGCGGCTGCGCGCGCAGCAACGCTTCTCGCATGTCGTCGACGGTCGCTTCAAAGGCGGTCACATCACCCGCCATTTTGGTGAGCCCGCCCGAAATGTTCACACCCTCCAGCTCGAGATTGCGCAGCGCGCCTACATGTCGGAGGACCGCGCGCCACAGTTCGATTCGCAGCGGGCGGCGGCGCTGTCGGAGCTCATCGAGCAGATTCTCACAGCGCTCGCCGCTGCTGATTATTGACTGACGCGTAAGCGTAGCCCGCGTTCGAGATCCGGCAATCGCTCCCGCCGTACCCGTGCCAGGTACCGCAGGCTGGATTCGGTTTTCTGCACATCGAGGCGCTTGTCCGGCGGAATGTGCGCCCTGGCAAAAGCGTTCAGCGGCGCGATCATCGCCGCGTCGGAACTGTTCTTCAGCAGTCTGGGGGCGAAGCGTATCTGGTAGTCGGGCTCGATCGTGGCCGAAAGCTGTTGCCAGTGCGCGGCGGTGAATTCAAAGGCGAGCCGCGGGTGCATAACCGCTGCCTCCTGGAGGATGTGGGGGACCACCGTCGGCGGCGGCTCGTCCGAGAGCGTGAGTTCCAGTGCTTCGCGCACCAGCCGTTCATTCTCCGGGTGCCCCAGCAGCTCGTAGAGATCGAGACGCTCAATTTCGGACCGAGTGGATCGGGCCAATGCATGCAGCTGATCCCACACGGGCTGGTCGGCGTGAACGGCCGCCGTGTCGAGTACCAACTTCCGGATGGCAGCATCCAGGCTCGCGGGCTCAGCCACATAGAGGGCAAAGCGACGCCTGGCCTCCGCGACCACGGCCGGATCATCCATTTGTCCCAGGGCTTTGATCAGGGCGATGCGCAGCAGCGCAACGTTATCGGCCTCGCCTTGGACATGCTCCCAACCGATGCGTTCGAAGAAGCGATTCAGAACGCCGCGCGCGTACAGCCGAAATCGCCCCTGCATGGGCAGCCGGTCGCACAGAAGATCCAGATCCCCGAGCGCCGCGGCGAGCGCCGTCACGACTTCGGGCGCCGCATCGACCGGTACGCTGCCCGCTATAGCCAGCAGCGCGCTCATGGGCTCTTCGCCGTTGTAGGCAAGGCTCTGAGTGTCGTCCAGCAGGCCCAATTGATCGATCGAGGTCAGTTGCGCGAAGCGCGCCGTCAGTTGCGACAACCCGGCCGGGGTGTAGCGACTGCGGAAATAAGCGGTCTGCCCCACATTGATCACAACCGGGGCGCAACCGGCGACCTGCACGGCAGTCGGCGCGCTGCCGAAGATCACGGTGGTGGATGCCGGCGCGCCGATACCTGCGATAGCGACCGGTAGGTGCCAGAGATGTGCCGACGTCGAACCGGCATCGATGGCATAGCGGCCCTGCGACAGCTTCAGCGTGGTCGAATCGCCCGCGCACACCGACGACACCTCGCTGATCATCGGCACCCCCGCCTGCAGCGTCAGATCGTGCGCAATCTGGGTGATGGGACGCTCCGAGCCGAGATCCATCTGCAGCCACAGATCATCGGTAACGGCATTGCCGTAGGCCTTTTCGTGAATGTATCGACGCACGCCGGCGCGAAACGCCTCTTCACCCAGATAGGATTCCAGCGTGCGGATGACCGCAGCACCCTTCTCGTAGGATATTTCGTCGAATCCTTCCTGGGCCTGCTGCGAATCGAGGATCGGCGTGATGATCGGGTGAGTGCCCTCGCGGGCGTCGAGCCCCATGGCCCCCTGGCGGTCATCCATTTGCTGCAACCAGATTCGCCATTCGGAATGAAAATGATCAGTGACCTTGTTCTCCATCCAGGAGGCAAAGCCCTCGTTGAGCCACAGGTCTTCCCACCATTGCATGGTAACCAGATCTCCGAACCACTGATGGGCCATCTCGTGCGCGGCGACGATGTAGGCGCGCTGGCGGTCGTGCTCGCTGGCGATGCGCGGGTCCACCAGCATTTCGGACTCCCAGGAGAAAATCGCGCCCCAGTTCTCCATGGCGCCGAAGGTTACGCTGGAGCCGGGGCCCGCGATCAGGTCGAGCTTCGGCAGGGGAAACGGCGTGCCGAAATAGTCGTTGTAATAGTGCAGGATATCCGCGGCGGCATCGAGTACGAAATTCGCCTGTGCAAGATCGCCGCGCTTGACCACCACGCCGAGATCGACGCCATCGACACTGCGCTGGCTGCGCTCGAAGTCGCCGGCACCAAAGAACAGCAGGTACGAGGACATGCGGGGCGTGGGCACGAAATGTACGTGCTGCAGGTTCCCGGGTAGCGATTCGGACCGGGCCACGGGCATATTCGACATTGGCATGAGATTGGCCGGCAGCGTCGCCGACAGCTCGAAGATCGCCTTGCGTCCCGGCTCGTCCCAGCAGGGCACGAAGCGGCGCGCGTCAGCATCCTCGAATTGTGTAAACAAGGCGCGCGCTTTGTTTCCCTCCACTGCGTAGTCGACCGCGAAGAAACCAGAGCCCTGAAGATAGATCTTGCCGTGATAGGACAGCGTCAGCGTGTGAGCACCGGGTTCGATCATCTGCTTCAGGGCGAACGTGATCCTCTCCAGAGGTTCGTCGTAGCTCACCGCTGGCGCGGCAGCGACACCCGTCACCGCCGCAGTGTCGATGACGAGGTCGGCGCCATTGAGAACAATGCGGTCGACCGCGCTATGGACGGTAATATCGATCTGGACCGTGCCCTTGAAGGTCAGCGCCCCGGCGTCGGGCACGATATCGATACGATAGCGTTCCGGGGTCACGGTGTCCGGCAACACCACGCGTGCGGCAGCAGCAATGGCCATGGAAGTGGGGAAGACAACGGCAACGATGCATAAACAGAAGCGGGCAAAGGCCAGCGCGCGAGGGTTCATAGTTATTGGGGTACCGGTCAATGCGACGCGGCACACTAGGGCGTGTTAACACTACTCGCGTAGTGCTTCCACGATGAGAGCGAAGTAGATGAAGGCAATGAACACCAGATCGAGCTTATCGAAGCGACTGAAGA
>Ga0302181_10000172_pt1 | contig 58889 bp, 50 predicted proteins | sample I_Palsa_E3_3_FD_198786 | JGI IMG/M metagenome (GOLD analysis project Ga0302181, IMG submission 198786) | Peat permafrost microbial communities from Stordalen Mire near Abisko, Sweden - I_Palsa_E3_3 | ecosystem: Environmental > Terrestrial > Soil > Palsa > Peat permafrost | place: Sweden...
GGCGGCGCAGCGGGTGCGAGCCGTCCGGGAGGCCCGAGGGGAACTCCTCGTCACCGATCAGGCTTTCCAGCACGGCGATGCCGCCCGAGTTGCAGAAGTGCGGCACGAGGGTGCCCATCAGTTCCCGCGCCACGTGGTCGAAGTCGAGGGTGTCGCCGATCCGCTTGAACGTCCGGTCCAGCAGGACCTGCCGCATCAGTGCCGGGTCCACGAACCGCTCGGCCACCGGGGCGGGGATGCGCAGCAGGGCCAGCGCGGCCACGTCCGAGCTGCCCGCGCGCATCGGATGAACGGTGACAACCGCGTCCAGCTTGCCGTTCTCGGTGGGGATCGAGAGCATGCCGGTGCCCTCACGGTCGGACCGGATCGCCTCCAGCAGCCCCGCCACGATGTCGGAGCCGCTCTGACCGGCTGCGCTCTGACCGGCTGTCCCCTGGCCCGCTGGGCTGCTCTGGCCCGCCGGGGCACTCTGGCCCGCTGGGGTGCTCTGGCCCGCTGGCGTGCTGTGGCCCGCTGGCGTGCTCTGGCCCGCTGGGGTGCCCTGGCCCGCTGGGGTGCTGTGGCCCGCTGGGGTGCTCTGGCCCGCTGGGGCACTCTGACCTGCGGAACCTCCCGCGGGGGCGGTCCCGTTGGACGCGCTCTTGCCGTAGTTCTGGCTCGCGGGATTTCCGGAGCTCTTGTCACCCTGGCCGGCAGCGGCGCCGGACTCATCGGTCTTATCCGCGGGGCTGGCCTCGGTCAGCAGGTCGCTGAGGCTCGCGCCGAGAAGCTGATCGGCGGGCCGGCCCAGCACCGCCGGGGCGATGCGGTCATGCTGGACGATCCGTCCGGAGCGGTCGATACCGAGGATGATGGTCCGCACCGAGGAACTCTGCGGCGGTGCGCTGTTATCGACCGTCGTCCCGATTGTCACGTGGTGCTCCCTGTCGGCTTCTCACCCGTTTGGTGCCACGGTGATTGCCTGGATCACCGCTCCGTGTACCGATACCCATTCGTCGGGCCCTGTTAGCCCAATTATGAGCCAAGCATGGCCCGCAGGCAGCAGATCCGCGTACGCGTCTTAAGCCTGTCGAATACGCCTTTGCGTGATTTCGATGAAAAAACGGTGCCGCCTTTCCGCGCGATCTGCGGTTTTCCTAGCCGCTGCCGGGCGGAACGGGTTAGGTCAGCCGGGCCACGGCCAGGCTCGCGGCCAGCAGGACCAGGCCCCACGACATCGCCCGCAGCGCCCCTTCCAGCGGCTCGAGCAGCGTTTCCGTGCCGACCGGGGCGGAGGTCCCGTCGGCCAGGGTAATCGAACCGTCGACCCGGGCCGCGCGGCGCCGGATGTACCGCGCCGGGGTGCTGAGCCGGCGCTGCGCCACCGAAAGCGCGAGGGCCGCCGCGGCGGCGCCCACGGCCGCCGGGGCCAGGTTCCCGTCCTGGGCGGCGTACCCGGTGAGCACCGGGAAGGCGCCCCACGCGGCCGCGAAGCCGAGGTCGTTATGCACGATGCCGCCGAACAGCTCCGCGTTGTACGCGATGACCAGGATGGGACCCGCCACCATGAACGGCACCAGGATCCAGCCCGCCTGGGTGATGCCGTAAACGCCCAGCGCGACCGCGCCGGCCAGGCTCGCCGCGGCCGCGGCGATCAGCGCTGGCGCCGGGATGGCCGTGCGCAGCGGGCGGCCGTTCAGCTCGTCGAGGGCGTGCGCGGCCACGCCGACGGCCAGGAAGAACGCCGCCACCGTGTACAGCAGCCGGTTGACGTAGACCCGCGGGGCCAGCGTGGCCCCGATGACCACGTAGGACAGGTGCCACGCGGTGTACGGCGGATGCAGTAGCGTCCACCAGTCCCGCCACTGTCCCGGCCGGGCGGCGTAGTAGGCCGGCCGGTCAGTCACGGGTGCGCTGTCCCCACATGACCAGGCCGCCGCCCAGGCTCATGATCTTCGTCTGCACGCCGGTGAAACCGGCGCGCCGCCACGCCTCGGCCGTCCACGGCACGGGGTATCGGCGGTAGTGACCGGTGATGTTCGGCCCGAGGAACCGGCCGACCCGCAGCCAGGCCCGGCCGCCTAGCGCCAGCCCGCCGGCGGGCAGGATGATCCGCGTGTACAGCACCCACCAGGCCCGCCAGAAGGCGGACGGCGGAACGCAGAATTCCAGGCTCGCCATCGTCCCGCCCGGCTTGACCACCCGGCCCAGCTCGGTCAGCACCGCCTGCGGATCGTCCACGTAACGCAGCAGGTAGGTGAAGGTCAGCGCGTCGAAGCTGGCGTCGGGAAACGGCAACTGCTCGGCCTTCCCGGCCACCAGGCCGATACTGCGGCTCAGCCCCGCGTCCGCCACATTGGCCTGCCCCTGCCGCAGCATCGCCTCGGTCAGGTCGATGCCGACGACCCGGGCGCCGGTCCGCGCGGCCAGCTGGATGGCGACCCCGGCGGTCCCGGAGGCCACGTCGAGGACGAGGGGCGGCTCTGGCGCTGGGCCGGCGCTCGGCGGCCGACCGGCCTCGGCTGCGGCCGCCGCCGGTGCCGCCGCCGGTGTGGCCGCCGCCGGTGCGGGATGCGCGGCGATGCGGCTGACCATCTCCCGCCGCCAGCGGCCGTTCTGGCCCATCGACAGGATCTCCGCCAGTCGGTCGTAGCGCGCCGGGAGCGGCGTGAATAGCCGCTGCGCGAAGCGGTTACGGCCCCCGGTCCTCACTGGCTGAAGCTCGTGTTCGTCCCGGCGACGCCGATGAGCACGCCCTGCCCGGTCACGCTGACGTTCTGGACGGTCATCCCGGCCGGCAGGTGGGGCACCGTGACGGTGAAGCTCTGCAACGGGCCGAGCGCCGACAGCGGGATCCCGCCGGCCGAGACCACCCGGACGCTGATCTGGTGCGGTCCGGCCTTCGCCACTTGGGCGAAGGCGTTTCCGCTGACGAACCCAAGGTTGATGGACGCCTTCACCTCCCCGTTGCCTCCGTTGGACAAGGTGATCCCGTCCCCGATGCCCCCCGCGTGGCTCAGCCCGGCGAACGTGATCAGCGCGGTCCCGTTCAGCTGATCGACGGTCGCGCCGTTGAAGCCAGACGTGATGTGCACGCCGTGCAGGGTGGCGTTGATGCTCGCGATGTCGACGGGTCCCTCGGTCACGTTGTCCGCGGAGATGTCGACCTGATGGAAGTCACGCGCCGCCAGCTGGGTCAGGAACGGGAAACCTTCGATCGTCACCTTCGGCTTGACCGGGAATCCCTGCGCCTTGATCTGATTGGCGGCCTCGTTCTCGGCGATGCCCGCCGCCACCCGGTCCGCGGCGATCAGCAGGATGAGCAGGACGACGACGGTGATCGCGGTGATGGTCAGCCCGCGGTGCCTGCGCCTCCGCCGTCCGCCGCGCCGCGGCGGCGGCTCGCCGCGCGGCGGCGCCTCGCCTCGGTATCCGCCGACCGGCATCCGCGCCGTCCGCGACCGGTATCCGTCATCCGGCCCGTTCCAGCCCGCCGGACCCGCTGCGCCCGCCGGACCCGCTGAGCCCGAGTCCCCTGCGGGCCCGTACCCGCCGGCCGAGCCGTACTCCCCGGGCCTGATCGGTCGGGTCGGATCCTCGCTCATGACACCAGCTCCACTGTCGGGGGCGCGGATCTGAGTTTAATGGAATTAACGTGGCGTAGAACAAAAAGGTTCGGCATATTCCCGTTTATGGGTCCCGCACCTACACTCGGTAGACATGTCAACGCTGCGTTCCGGCCCGGCGGGGGCTGGCCCGGTGCTCACCGTACGCACGCGGCAATCGGATCATCGATTGCAGGCGGGGACTGCTTACCGGCTGGGCCGGGATCCGGGCTCCGACATCGTCATGTCCGACTCACGCGTGTCCTGGCGGCATGCGGTCCTGCGGCATGAACAGGACACCTGGATACTTGAGGATGTCGGAAGCACGAATGGGACATTCATTGGCACCAGGCGTGTCGACCGGATCACCATCAGTGCCGAATGCGTTATCCGGCTCGGAAATCCTGACGACGGCCCGGTTCTGCGCTGCGAGCCGGCCGCCCGCCCAGTGCACGCGGAGACCGAGATATCCACCCCGGCCGCCGCCGCCCGCGCCCTGCTCAACAGGCCGGATGGCGACGAGCGGGGCAGCCCGCAGCTCTGCCCGGAGGCCGATCCAGGCTGGGGCGATCCAGGCAGCGGCTGGGGCAGCGGCCAGGGAACGGCAGTCAGGACGATCATGGCCCGGGTAGCGGCCGCGGCCCAGCAGACGGCGGCGCGGGCCCGGTCCCATCGCTCATGGACCCGGACCGGGTCCGGCGACCCGCGGATTACCGGCTCAGCGTGGACCGCCGCCCCTCCGCGGTGCTGCCGCTGCCGGCCCGCCTGCTCCGTATCGGGCGGACGCCCGACAATGACCTCGTCCTTTCCGACTTGAGTGTCTCCCGGCACCACGCAGAATTGCGGAAATCCAGCAGCGGAAAGTTCGAAATCGTCGACCTCGGCAGCCACAACGGAACATTTGTCAATGGTCAGCGAGTTACTTCCGTCACCCTAACCGAGAAAGATATTGTCAGCGTCGGGCATGCGACATTCCGGCTGACCGACGGTGAACTGCGTGAATACATTGACGCCGGCGATGTGTCGCTCGTCGCGCAGGATCTGGTCGTCCAGGTCGGCGGGGGCAAGATTCTGCTGGACCACGTAAGCTTCCCGATCGCGGAGCGGTGCCTGGTTGGCATCATCGGCCCGAGCGGCGCGGGCAAGTCGACCCTGCTCGGCGCGCTGACCGGGATGCGCCCCGCCGACCGGGGGGTCGTGCTGTACGACAACCGCGACCTGTACAAGGACTACGCGGAGCTGCGGACCCGGATCGGCCTGGTCCCGCAGGACAGCATCATGCACACCCAGCTGACCACGCAGCGCGCGCTGCGGTACGTCGCCGAGCTGCGTTTCCCGCCGGACACGCACGCCCGCGAGCGGAACGCCCGGGTCGACGAGGTCATGAGCGAGCTGGCGCTGACCAGGCACGCGGAGACCCGCGCCGACAAGCTGTCCGGTGGCCAGCTCAAGCGGGTCAACGTGGCCCTGGAGCTGCTGACCAAGCCGTCGCTGCTGTTCCTGGACGAGCCCACGTCCGGCCTGGACCCCGGGCTCGACAAGTCGGTCATGGAGCAGATGCGCGACCTCGCACACGACGGCCGGACCGTCATCGTGGTCACGCACAGCGTGGCCAACCTCGACGTGTGCGACCGGCTGCTGGTCCTGGTGCCCGGGGGCAAGGTCGCGTTCTTCGGACCGCCGGAGCAGGGCCTGAGCTACTTCGGCCAGCCCGGCTGGGCCGAAGTGTTCCAGGCCTTCGACCGGCAACCGGAGCGGGACTGGGCCGGCGAGTTCGAAAGCTCGCGGATCTACGAGCGTTACATCACCCAGCCGCAGACGATCCCCGCGGTCTCCAGCGGCCCGAAGGCCGCGGGTACCCGGGCCCCGGTCCGCGGGGGCGCGTTCCACCAGATCGGCACGCTCTGCCGCCGGTACGCGCGGGTCATCGCGTCTGACCGCGGCTACCTGCTGTTTGCCGCTCTGATGCCGGTCATCCTAGGCGGCCTGATCTACGCCCTGGGCGGCACGAAGGGGCTCCGGGGAGCCCCGGGCAGCAACTCCAACGCCCAGACGGTCCTGATCCTGGTCATCGTCGGCGTGTGCCTGTCCAGCACCGTCAGCTCGATCTGGGAGTTGGTCAAGGAACGGACGATCTACGTAAGGGAACGAGCGGCCGGCCTGTCGGCCGGGGCCTACCTGAGCTCGAAGCTGATCGTGCTGGGCGCCATCTGCATCCTGCAGGCCGTGTTGCTGGCGGCGATCGGCCTGCTTGGCCGGCCGCTGCCGCCCACGGGCTCGTTCCTGGTGCACGCCCCGTTCGCCGAGCTGGTCATTGGCATCGCCGTGTTCGCCGTGACCTCGATGTGCCTGGGCCTGATGGTGTCTTCCCTGGTCACGACGATGGAACGGACCATGCCGCTGTTGGTCCTGACGATTTTCGTCCAGATCATGCTGTCCGGCGGTGTGGTCCCGGTCGGCGGGATGGTCATCAACCAGATCTCCTGGCTGGTTCCGGGGCGCTGGGGCTACGCCGCGGTCGCTTCCACCGTCGACCTCAACCGGCTCCTTCCCCCCGGGTCCTCAACCATCAATTCGCTCTGGCAGCATCAGGCGAGCACCTGGCTGACGGACATCGGCGCGATGATCGCCCTGTCCGTCGTGTTCATTCTCATCACGTGGTGGCGGCTGAACCGGCTGAGCCCGGGGCGCCGCAAGTGAGCTCGTCCCGCCGTAGCGCCAGTTACCGCTGTCCGGACATTGATCATCCTGAACGGGACCAGGTGTAACTGGTCCAGCAGTGCGCCGCTCAGCTGATGCAGCGCCTGGCTGTCAGATCCAGCCCGCGTCGGCGTGCGGCAAGCCGAGCGCGGTCAATTTCCCTGCTCACAGGTACGCATCCGTTCTCAAAGGCGGCGAGCGGGCGGCCCAGCGTCTAGCCGGCATTATCGATCACTGGCGGGCGTGTGGCCGGCGAACTGTGTCGGCTGAGACTAGGGTGAACCGATGACAGAACAGCTGGCCGCAGCGCGTGACCTGCTGCGCCGTGTCCCCTTGGTGGACGGGCACAACGACCTGCCCTGGGCGATCCGCGCGGGGTTCGGCTCCGATCCGGTCCTGGCCGCCCTGACCCGGCCGGTGCGGGAGACGCAGACCGATCTGCCGCGGTTGTCCGAAGGCGGCGTGGCGGCCCAGTTCTGGTCCGTCTACGTGCCGGGCACGCTGACCGGTGACGCCGCGGTGACCGCGGTGCTGGAGCAGATCGACATTGTGCACCGGATGATCCAGGCTTACCCGGAGCACCTGGAACTTGCGCTCACCGCCGCCGACGTGCAGCGGGCCTTCGCCGCCGGGAAGATCGCCTCGTTGCTCGGCGCGGAGGGCGGCCACTCGATCGCGTCATCGCTAGGAGTGCTGCGCGCGCTGTACCGGCTCGGCGTCCGGTACATGACGCTGACCCACAACAGCAACGTCGGCTGGGCAGACTCGGCCACCGACACCCCGGACGCGGGTGGCCTGACCGATTTCGGCCGGGCGGTTGTGCGGGAGATGCAGCGCATCGGGATGCTCGTCGACCTGTCCCACGTTGCCCCGTCCACCATGCGCGACGCCCTCGACGTCGCCGGCGCCCCACTGATCTTCTCGCATTCCTCGGCCCGGGCCCTGTGCGATCATCCACGTAACGTGCCCGACGAGGTGCTGGCCCGCTTGGCGGTCAACGGCGGTGTCTGCATGGTGACGTTCGTGCCCGCCTTTGTCTCACCGGAGTGCGCGGCCTGGCAGGCCGGCCTGCTCGCCGAGCTGGACCGGCGCGGGCTTGACCGGCGGGACATGTCGGCCTGGGATGCCGTGGCGCCCGAGTGGGAAGCCGCTCACCCCGTCCCCGAGGCGACGCTGACCCAGGTGGCCGACCACATCGACCACGTCCGCGCGGTGGCGGGCATCGACCACATCGGCATCGGCGGCGACTACGACGGCTCCGCCGCGATGCCCACCGGCCTGTCCGACGTCTCCGGATACCCGGCGCTGTTCGCCGAGCTGCTGACCCGGGGCTGGACCGAGCCGGACTGCGCGGCGCTGGCCGGCGGCAACCTGCTGCGCGTCCTGCGGGACGCGGAGAACGCGGCCACGTCAGTGTCGGGCTGGCACTAGTATCGCTCGCGATGATCGCGCCCCCCATCACCCCGTCCGTGTTCCGCCAGGTACCCGGCCACGACCGCCTTGCGGGCCTCCAAGTGCTGACCTGGCCCGCCTTCGGTGGCTTCGACGTGGACGTGCTGGTGACGACCCGCTCCGGCGGGGTGTCCGCCGGACCCTACGCCAGCCTGAACCTCAGCCTGAACGTTGGCGACGATCCCGCCCATGTGCTGGAGAACCGGCGCCGGGCGCTGGCCGCCCTCGGGGCCGGCCTGGAGGATGCCGTTTTCGCCCAGCAGGTGCACGGCGCGGCGGCCGAGGTGGTCGGCCTGGCGGATCGGGGCCGCGGCACCCGGGAGGCCGCCGACGCCATACCCGCCGCCGACGCTCTGGTCACGGCCGATCCTGGCCCGGTGCTGGCCGTGCTGGCCGCCGACTGCGTGCCGGTCGTGCTCTACGATCCGGTCGCGCACGTGCTCGCGTGCGCCCACGCGGGCTGGCGGGGTACGGTCGCCGGCGCCGCTGCGTCCGCCGTCCGGGCCATGGCGTCGCTGGGCAGCCGGCCGGCCGACGTGGTCGTCGGCCTGGGCCCGGCGATCGCCCCCGGCCGCTATCAGGTCGGCGCCGAGGTCGCCGAGGCGGCGGCGAAGGCCTTCGGTGCGCGCGCCTCCGCCGTCCTGCACCCCGCCGGGCCGGAGCAGTGGCGGTTCGACCTGTGGACCGCGAACCGCCTGGTCCTCCAGGCGGCAGGCGTTCCCGGCGGCCAGATCCACGGCACGGACACCGCGACCGGCCCGATCACCCCCGCCCCAGGCCCTACCTCAGCCGGCCCCGCCTCGCCAGACCCATCCACACCCACCTCGGCGTCCGCACCCACCCTGGCGTCCGCACCCACCCTGGCGTCCGCACCCACCCCGGCGTCCGCACCCACCTCACCGGCCCCGGCAGCCCCACAGCCCCCTGATGGCTGGTTCTTCAGCCACCGCGCGGAACAGCCCTGCGGCCGGTTCGGCCTGCTGGCCCGCCTCCGGCCCCGGAGGACCCGATGAGCACGCAGACCGCCGCCGCGGCCACCCCCCCGCAGGCCCGCCGCGGCCAGGAGTTCCGGTACGAGTCCTACCGCCTCGATCCCGCCTCCGGCCTGCTCAGCTGCCGGTACAGCCTGGATGGGCAGGCGTTCGAGGAACGGGTCACGTTCAGCTCGCCCGGCCCGGTGCCCCGCTGGGACAGCCCGGCGGTAGCCGCGGCCGCGCGGCTGATCTTCCTGCTCGCGGGCGTTTCCTACTACAAGACCGCCGCCCCGCCCGTCATCAGCATGGGCGGCACCGCGCTGACCCCCCGGGAGCGCGCCTTCCTCCGCGCGTTCTACCTGGACGGCCTGGGCGAGTTCGGCTACCGCAGCGGCATTGACCTGTCCGGCCTCCGTATCGAGGGGCCCGAGGCGGAGCAGATCCCGCCGGCTGGACCCGCGCCGGCTCAACCCCCTGCGGCGGGTACTCGGCGCGCCCTGGTGCCGTTCGGTGGCGGAATCGACTCCATCGTGACCGTCGAGCTGGTCCGGGATCACGCCGACGTGGCCCTGTTCGTCGTCAGCCGGCCCGGCGACTACTTCGACGCGATCGAGCAGCCCGCCGCCGTGACCGGGCTCCCGGTGATCCGCGCCGATCGCGAGATCGACCCGCAGTTGCTGCGCTCGCGGGAGCTGGGATTCCTCAATGGCCACGTCCCGGTCACCGGCATCATCTCGGCCATCGCCGTCATGGCCGCGGCGCTGGACGGCCGGGACGCGGTGGTGATGTCCAACGAGTGGTCCGCTTCGGTGCCGACCATGCAGGCCGGGGACCGTGCGGTGAACCACCAGTACTCCAAGAGCGCCGCCTTCGAGGCGGCCTTCCGCGCGGTGCTCGCGGAGACCTCAGCCCGGCTGCCGCAGGGGCCGGGGGCCGCGGCCATGCCGGACTACTTCTCGGCGCTGCGGCCCCGCACCGAGCTGTGGATCGCGGCCCGGTTCGCCCGGCTGCAGCAGTACCACAGCACCTTCCGCAGCTGTAACCGTGCCTTCCACATCGACAGGGCCCGGCGGCTCGACCACTGGTGCGGGCAGTGCGACAAGTGCTGCTTCATCGACCTGATCCTGGCGCCGTTCCTGCCCGCGGCGGAGCTCGGGACCATCTTCGGCGGCCGGGAGCCGCTCGCGGATCCTGCGCTGGCCGGCAGGTTCCGCTCGCTGCTCGGGGACGTGGACCTCAGCAAGCCGTTCGAGTGCGTCGGCGAGGTCAACGAGTGCCGCGCGGCGCTGCTGCTGGCGGACGAGCGGGCCGACCGTGCCGGGTTCCCGCTGCTGCACGAGCTGGCCGCGGAGGTCCGGGCGCTGCCTGGCCGGCCGTCCACCGAAGGCTTGCTGCAGCCCGTCGGTGAGCACTTCATCCCCGTCCCCTACGCGGAGGAATTCCTCGCGTGACCGGAACACGTCCCAAGCTCTCCTGGTCCGATCTGTCCGGCGCCCGCGTCGGGCTGTGGGGTCTCGGCCGCGAGGGCCTGGCCAACCTCCGCAAACTGGGCGCCATGGGCATCGAGCCGATGCTCGTCGACGACCGCCCGCCCGCGGTGGCGATCGGCGGCTCGCCGGTCCTGACCACCGGCTACGGCGGGCTCGCCGCGCTGGAGAAGTGCGACGTCGTGGTCAAGTCGCCGGGCATCAGCCGGTACCGCCCGGAGGTGGTGCGGCTGGAAGAGCGCGGCGTCCCGGTGGCCGGCGGCCTCGGCTTGTGGCTGCAGGAAGCCGATCTGGCGCGGGTGCTGCTGATCACCGGCACCAAGGGCAAGAGCACGACCGCGGCGGTCACCGGCCACCTGCTGACCGGGCTGGGCCACCGCTGCCTGGTCGGTGGCAACATCGGCCAGCCGCCGTGGGATCCGGACTGCCCGTCCGGGCCGGCCGGGGGAGCGGGCGCCTGGGACTTCTGGGTCATCGAGGTCTCCAGTTACCAGGCCACCGACCTGCCCTGCTCGACGCCGGTGGTGGCCGTTACCTCGCTGCACCCCGATCACCTCGACTGGCACGGCGGCGTGCAGAACTACTACCGCGACAAGCTGTCCGTGTGCTCACAGCCGGGGGCGGATCTGACAATCGCCAACGGTGACAGCGACCTGCTGCGTGAGCGGGCCGCGTTGCTCGGCCCGCGGGTGGAATGGGTGCATGCCGCCGAGGACCCGGGCGCCACCTGGATGGAGCCGCTCGGCCTGCTCGGCGGCCACAACCGCCGCAACGCCGAGATCGCCCGCCGCTGCCTGCTCGCGTTCGGGATCGCCCGAGCGTCCGACGACGCGGCGCTGCGTTCCGCCGCGGAAGGGTTCCGCCACCTGGATCACCGGCTCCAGGTGACCGGGCAGGTCGCCGGGGTCACGTTCGTCGACGACAGTCTGTCCACCAACGTGCTGCCGACGCTCGCCGCCCTGGATGCGTTTCCGGGCCGCCGGGTGGCCCTCATCGTTGGGGGCCAGGACCGGGGCATCGATTACGCTCCGCTCGGGGCGGGCCTGCTGGACCGCGCCGCCCCGACCCTGGTGCTGACCCTGCCCGACAGCGGCCCTCGGATCCGCGCCGAGATTGAAGCCACCACCGGGTTCCCGGACCTATCCGGCCCATCAGGAGGCCTGGCGGGCGTCGAGGAGTGCCCCGACCTGGACGCGGCGGTCGCCCGCGCGTTCGCCTGGGCCCGGCCGGACGGTGTGGTGCTGCTGTCCCCGGCGGCCCCGAGCTTTGGCCAGTTCCGGGACTACCGGGAGCGCGGCGAGGCCTTCACGCGGGCCATGCAGGCGTGCGGCACCGGATGACGGCCGCCGTCATTCCGGGGCTCGCGATAGCCAGGTTTCTTTACCGAACCGTTGGCCTGCGCGAGCTGCTGAGCTGCACGTTTTCTGGCTTAACGTGCCGGCTGCATGACCGTTCGTCAGGAAATGTTACAGGATCTTCTGCTAACCGGTTTCTTTCCCGGAGTGCGTAGCGATGCCGCGTACCGGCCCATAATCTGTCAACGCAGGCGGGCGTTGAGGGGGGAACCGGTGATGTGGGGAGTTTCGGCGGCGGTACCCGCCTCGTTTGAGTCAGCCCTGTTGGCCGAGGTGAAAGAGCTCCCCCGGTCGGAGACGGTCGCCTGCTCCAGGGCTGCGGACGCTGGCGCGCTACTGCCCCGGCGCACCCCCTTGGTGGCGGTGCCGGACGATCCGGGAAATTTTGCCGGACTGATCGCGCTGCTGGCTGAGCGGGCGAGGCCGTCCGATGCGGGGGCCGGGGGGCAGCCCGAGGGGAGCACGGCGCAGGCTCCGGATCTCGCCCTGCTGGCTCAGGTCCTGCAGGGACTCCGGCACATGGACTGACGGGCCGCCAGGCCGGCCCCGCTGAACCGCTTTCCAGCATCAAACGGGATCCAGGCGATATCCGCCGGAAAGGGACGCTAGGGGGTTTGCCGCTGCCATTGTTGTCGCCGCCAAACGGAGTTTTTTCGATGCTATCGCTGTGCTGTCCCAAGTGGTCACCAAAAGTGGCCATCGTGTTGCCGTAAATGACCGGCAGCTGACCTTTTTTTGGGGCCTTTGGCCCCTTTCCTAAGGTGTTCGTTTGGGCCTATTCTTATTGTGATTGGGCCGTATCGTCGCACCTCGGAGACGACCGGGAGCAGCCTGTGAATGTGCGGGCGCCGTCGCAGGGATTCATTCAGGGCGTAACTGGGGGAGGTCGTATATTGGCTGAGCTTGGCTGGGAAGCACCCGTGGACCGTGTCCTCAACGAGCTCGCCAGACTGGGCCGGAGTGCTGCCACCGGGGCCGTGGAAATAAGTGGTCGTCCCGGCGGAATTTTCTACCTTAACCAGGGGCGGCTGACCTTTGCTGAATCGCCCGGCGTGCCCGATCTGGGTACCCGCCTGGTCGGCTCCGGGCGGGTAGCGCCGGACGTCTGGGATCAGATTGTCCGGGAGAGCCCACCGGGCTCACCAGGCGTGCCGGATGGCGCGCCCGGTGCGGCGCTGGCTGGCCGTGGGATCATTACCGCCGCCGAGCTGCAGCGGCTGCTCCAGTCGATCACCCTCGACGCGCTGCTGGCGCTGACTATGCCGTTCGTCGGCAAGTGCTCGGTCAGGGGCCTATGGTTCATGACACAGCGATCGCACTGGGCGGAAACCGTCCTGGCCATGGACATCGGCTCCGTACGCGACTACATCGACCACATGGCACAGCGACTGGCCTGGTACGACGTCTCCCCGCGCTGGTGCCCGCAGTGGTCTGGCCCCGGCCGTCCCGAGGCGCTGGTGAATGCCGCGCAGCGAGCCGTGGCCAGCCGGATGGACGGGTACACCGCGGTCAGTGAGCTGGCCTGGCAGGGCGGCCTCGCACTGCACGACACGATGGATGCCGTCGGCCAGCTCGTGCACGCGGGCCACTGCACCGTCCCCGCTCCGGATCCGGTGCTCGCCCTGGCCGGGGCACCGGCGGACGTCCCGGTCCTGGCGCACGGACTGGGTTCTCCGGATGCCCCGCAGCCAGCCCACTCCGCGCTGCCGCACCGGGCCCCGCTGACCGACGAGCGCGTGGCCGGTACGGCCCAGGCCGACCCGCTGGACCTGGCCCTGCTGCAACGGGTCCGGCAAGGCCTGGAGCGGATGGGCCGGCCCGGTCCCGGTTAACATCCCCTACCGGTGGCGGTAGGCGCTGGCGCGGTGCTGTATGTCTTGAACGATCATAGCGTGCTTTGCCTCGTCGATCCGGTAGAGCACGCGCCACTGGGTGCCGAGGCGTGCGCTACGGAAGCCTGCCAGCCTGTCCCGCAGGGGCTTGCCGACACGATAGGGCGCCTCCAGAAGGGAGCCAGTGATGAATTCGACAGCTGCCGCAGCTACATCCTCCGGGAGCGACTCGGAGATCGCACGCCGGGCTGGACGGGTCAGTCCGAGCTCGTAGGGCTCGGCTCTCACCGCTTGCGCTCGGCGAGCAGCGCACGCGCGGCTTCGGCTCCGTAGACCACGTCGCCGGCTTGCTCGCTGTCACCGGCTTCGGCCAAGCCACGGAGCGCGGCCGGGTCAGCGAGGATCTCGGCCGTCTCGCGCTTCGAAAGGTACTCTTCGACCGCAACCAGCACCGTCTGCTGCACGCTGCGGTGCTCAATTTCAGCTACCTGCTTGAGTTGATCCTCGATCTCAGGCGGCAGCCGTAGTGTCATAGCCATACCAATATGGTATCACAACGGTGCATTGGTCCAGGTTCGTGGAACGGTGCGCCACAGCGAACGTGCCTTCCGTACTACCTTCGCTTGCGCGCGTCCCGCCAGCACCGGACCGAGCTTCCCCGGCCCGCGTCCCGCCAGCGCCGGACCAAGCCGTCCCTGCGGCCGGTCCCGCTGTCACCAAGATGCCGGCGTTCACTGCGGGTCGTAGCCGAGGTTGGGGCGCAGCCAGCGTTCCGCCTCGTCGAGATCCATACCTCGCCTGCGGGCGTAGTCCTCGGCTTGATCCTTACCGATGCGTCCCACGGTGAAGTAGCGGGAGCAGGGATGGGCGAAGAGCAGCCCGCTGACGCTGGCGGCGGGGGTCATCGCGCAGGATTCGGTGAGGGCCAGGCCGAGCGATGCGGCGTCCAGCAGGTCGAAGAGGGCTCGTTTCTGGCTGTGGTCCGGGCTCGCCGGGTAGCCGAACGCAGGGCGGATGCCACGGAAACGCTCGGCGTGCAGGTCCTCGATCGCCGGGCTGGCGCCCGGTTCGAACCAGTCGCGCCGCGCCTCGAGGTGGATGTACTCGGCGAACGCCTCGGCGAGCCGGTCGGCTAGCGCCTTCACCATGATCGACCGGTAATCGTCGTTATCGGCCTGGTAGGTGGCAGCGAGTTCTTCGGCACCATGGATCGCGACGGCGAACCCGCCCAGGTGGTCTCCGGCCGGGGCCACGTAGTCGGCGAGGCACCGGTTGGGCCGGCCTGTCGGCTTGGCGGTTTGCTGACGCAGCATCGGCAGCCGTAGGCTGCCGTGCCCAGGGCCGGCGTCCAGGTCGATCAGGATGTCGTCACCCTCGGAGTGCGCGGGCCAGAAACTGTAGGCCCCCCGGGCGTGGAACTGGCCGTCGGCGATGATCTGGTCGAGCAGGGTGTTCGCGTCGTCGAACAGCTCGCGCGCGGCCGGCTGGGCGAGGATGGCCGGGTACTTGCCCTTCAGTTCCCAGGCCAGGAAGAAGAACTGCCAGTCGATCATCCCGCGCAGCGTGGCCAGGTCGGGCTGCACGGTTCGGGCCCCGGTGAACGCCGGAATGGGCAGGTCATCGAACGAGACCTGCTCACGGTTCGAACGGGCCTGCTCGAGGGGCAGCAGCGGGCGACGCTGCGTCTTTTCGTGCTGCTCGCGCAGGCGTTCCTGCTCGGCGCGGTTGGCCGTGTCCAGCACTCCGGCCCGGTCATGGCTGAGCAGGTCCGAGACGACACCGGTGACGCGGGAAGCATCGATCACGTGCACGGTGCTGCCGTTGTAGGCGGGAGCGATCCGCACCGCGGTGTGCTGGCGGGACGTTGTGGCGCCGCCGATGAGCAGGGGCAGTTTCAGGCCGCGGCGCTCCATTTCCGCGGCGACGAGGACCATCTGATCCAGCGACGGGGTGATCAGTCCCGACAGCCCCACGGCGTCCGCGCTTTCGGCGACTGCGGTGTCGAGGATGGTCGTGCCGGGGACCATGACGCCGAGGTCGATGACCTCGTAGTTGTTGCAGCCGAGGACGACTCCCACGATGTTTTTGCCGATGTCGTGCACGTCGCCCTTGACCGTCGCGAGCACGATCCTGCCCTGGTGACGATCGACGTCGGCGCGCCCCTCCCGCCGGGCCTGTTCCTTCTCGGCTTCCATGTAGGGCTCGAGGTAGGCGACCGCGCGTTTCATCACCCGCGCGCTCTTGACCACCTGCGGCAGGAACATCTTCCCTGCGCCGAACAGGTCGCCCACGACCTTCATGCCGTCCATGAGCGGCCCCTCGATCACGTCCAGAGGCCGCGCCGCGCGCTGCCGGGCCTCCTCGGTGTCGGCCTCGACGAAGTCGACGATGCCGTGCACCAGGGCGTGCTGCAGGCGCTGCTCCACGGGCGCCTCCCGCCACGCGAGGTCCACCGTGCGGCTCCTGCCGGGCCCGTTCACCGTCTCGGCGAAGGCGACGAGCCGGTCCGTGGCGTCGCCGCGCCGGTCGAAGAGCACATCCTCGACCAGCTCGAGCAGGTCGGCGGGGATGTCCTGGTAGACCGCGAGCTGTCCCGCGTTGACGATGCCCATATCGAGCCCGGCGCGTACCGCGTGGAAGAGGAACGCCGAGTGCATCGCTTCGCGCACGACATCATTGCCGCGGAAAGAGAACGACAGGTTGGAGATGCCACCGCTGGTCCGCACCCCCGGGCAGCGCTGCTTGATCAGCGGCAGAGCGTCCATGAACGCCTTCGCGTAGCCGTTGTGCTCGGCGATGCCGGTCGCGACCGCGAGCACGTTCGGGTCGAAGATGATGTCTTCGGCCGCGAAGCCGGCCTGCTGCGTGAGCAAGTCATAGGCGCGGCCGCAGATCGCCACCTTGCGTTCGGTGGTGTCGGCCTGGCCCTGCTCGTCGAAGGCCATCACCACCACCCCGGCGCCGTGGTCCCGGATGTGCCGGGCCTGCTCGAGGAACGGGCCCTCGCCCTCCTTCAGGCTGATCGAGTTGACCACGCCCTTGCCCTGCAGGCACTTGAGCCCGGCCTGCAGCACGCTCCACCGCGAACTGTCGATCATGACCGGGATACGCGCGACCTCGGGCTCGGTTGCGATCAGGTTCAAGAATGTGGTCATGGCCTGCTCGCTGTCGAGCAGGCCGGCGTCCATGTTGACATCGAGCAGGTTGGCCCCGCCGCGTACCTGCTCCAGCGCGACGTCGACGGCCCCCTGGTAGTCGCCCGATTCAATCAGGCGCCGGAACCGCCTTGAGCCGGTGACGTTCGTCCGTTCCCCGATCATGACGAAGCCGGTGGTCGGCTCGATCTCGAAGGGCTCCAGCCCGCTGAGCCGGGTACGCGCCGGTGGCGCCGGAACGCGACGGGGTGGGACACCGGACACGGCGGCCGCGATCCGCGCGATGTGCGCTGGTGTCGTCCCGCAGCACCCGCCGACGATGTTCACCATCCCTGCTCCGGCGAACTCACCAAGCAGCCCCGCGGTCTCCTCCGGTGCCTGGTCATAGCCGCCGAACGCGTTCGGCAGGCCGGCATTGGGATGGCACGCCGTGTACGTCCCCGTGAGGCGGGACAGCTCCGCGATGTGCGGGCGGATCTCCTCGGCGCCCAGCGAGCAGTTCACCCCGGCCACCAGGGGATCGGCGTGCTCGATCGAGCGCCAGAACGCCTCGACCGTCTGCCCGGACAGCGTGCGCCCGCTCCGGTCGACGATCGTCACCGAGATCCACAAGGGCAGCTGCGGAGCCACATCGCGGGCGGCCGCGATCGCGGCCTTCGCGTTGAGCGTGTCGAAGATCGTCTCGACCAGCAGCAGGTCGGCACCGCCCTCGGCCAGCGCCTGCACCTGCTCGGCGTACGCGGCGTACACCTGGTCGAACGACATAGCCCGGTACGCGGGGTCTTCCACCCGCGGAGACAGTGACAACGTGACGTTCAGCGGGCCGATCGACCCGGCCACGAAGCGTCCGCCCGCCTCGTCCGCCGCCTGCCGCGCCAGCTGGGCCCCGCGCACGTTCATCTCCCGCACCAGCGCCTGCAGCCCGTAGTCCGCCTGGCCGACGCTCGTCGCGGTGAACGTGTTCGTCGTGATGATGTCCGCGCCCGCCGCCAGGTACTGCCGGTGAATGTCGAGCACGACAGCCGGGCAGGTCAGGTTCAGCAGATCCGGATCACCGGTCACATCCTGCGGGTGGTCACGCAACCGTTCCCCGCGGTAGTCGGCCGCGGTGAGCCCGACGCCCTGCAGGAGGGTGCCCCAGGCTCCGTCAAGCACCGCGATGCGCTGGCCGAGCAGCTCCCGCAGGGCCTCGCCTGCTCCTGCCGCTGGTGACATATCGGCCGTGCACCTCCTGTAGTAGGAGGCGCCCTTGCTGCGTGATCCCGGCCGAGCGTGGCGGGCGTTGGCCCGTTGCAGCGCCTCTCGACCTGACTCCCACCATACTGGGAAGACCAGCACCGGTCACGGGGCACGGTGAGCTGCTCGGTCGGCAGCCGCGTTTGCCTCAGGCAGCGCGGGCGGAACAGCTGCCCGATGGGGTCTGGTTCGTCCCGCTGGCTCCCGTCCGTGACGCCGGCCAGAGGGCGACTAGGACGCTCGCGGGCCGCAGGCCAGTTGCAGGCCGTGCCGCGTCCGTCGGCCCGATACCAGCCCGGCATTAGCCGATCGGGCATCTACGAGGCAGCGGACCCGGACACAAGGAAGGCACGATTCTTATGGCGGGACGGCTCGACGGCAAGGTCGCGCTGATCACAGGCGCGGCCAGGGGACAGGGCCGTAGCCACGCGGTGCGCCTGGCCCAGGACGGCGCCGACGTGGTCGCGGTGGATATCTGCCGTCAGATCGATTCGGTCGCCTACCCGCTGGCGACGCCGGCAGACCTCGCCCAGACCGTATCGGAGGTTGAGGAACTGGGCCAGCGCATTGTTGCCGCCGAGGCCGACGTCCGCGACGCTGCCGCCATGCGGGCCGCCGTCGCCAGCGGCGTAGCCCGCCTCGGCTCTGTGGATATCGTGGTCGCCAACGCGGGCATCGGGATGATGTCCCCCGGCGCCAGCGAGGAGCAGGCGTTCCGCGACCAGATCGAGGTGAACCTGTTCGGCGTCTGGAACACCGTCCAGGCCGCTGCCCCCATCATGATCGAACAGGGCCGGGGCGGCGCGATCGTCCTGACCGGGTCCACTCTCGGCCTGGTCGGCCGCGGCGGCAACGGCCGCGGCGGATCGGACGGCTACTGCGCCAGCAAGCACGCCATCGTGGGCCTGGGGCGTACCTGGGCGCACTGGCTGGCCCCGCACAACATCCGCGTCAACTCCGTGCACCCGGCCGGGGCGAACACGCCGATGGTGATCAACGACGCGGTCGCCGAGCTGTTCGCCAGCGCTCCCGCCTCCAGCGGCGCCGACGTGGGCAACCTCCTGGATGTCCAGCTCATCGAAGCCGTCGACGTCAGCAACGCGATCGCCTGGCTGGTCTCCGACGAGGCCCGCTACATCACCGCCGTGGCACTCCCGGTCGACGCCGGCTTCACCGCCAAATAGCCAGGACCTACCCGATACACATCAACGGGCACCATGCTGCCGCGCGCTCATCATGCATGTGCGGTCGTTCAGGCCCGCGCCGTCAAGCCGACCGCGTCGTCCAGCGACACAGCGCGCACGCTCGCCCCGGTCGCAAGCTGGACCGTGATCCCGCCTGGCCCCAGCCAGCGCCGGCTGCCGGCTACTGGCCAGCGCGTTCACCACCGCCGGCTGCCATGTCACCTTCCCGGTCCCCGGACCCGGCGAATACGGCGTTATGGTCATCAGCCGGGTGCAGGCCCAGCCGGACGGCTTCGGCTCCACGCAGCCCATCCTGTCACCACCACACCCATCACCTACTGAGCCTCTGGCCACCTACTGAGCCTCTGGCTAGGCGTCGCTGATCTGGATACCGAGCTGCTGGGCGAGCACCGGGGCCAGCGACATCAGCTGAGCGGTGCTCATGATGGCGCCGCGCAGCGACTCGAATCCGGCGGTGATGTCCAGCTGCGCTCCGCGTAGGTCCACCTTGTCCAGCGTGGCCCGGGAGAAGTCGGCGCGGGTCAGCGTCGATCCGGGGAACCGGAGCTGCTGGAGCTTCGCGCCGCCGAAATCGACGTCCCGGAGCAGGCAGTTCTCGAACGTGACGTCGGCCAGCCGGGCACCGCGGAAGTTCACTGAGTCGAGCTTGCAGTCGATGAACTGGACCCGCCGCAGGCTCGCGTCGAACGCCTGGACCCCGGCCGCCGCGCAGCCGATGAACGTCGCGTCCAGCCAGCTGGTCGCGGCCAGCTCCACCGACAGCAGCCGGACGTCACGCAGCCACACGTCGCTGAACCGGCTCCGGCGGGCGTTGACGTCCTCCAGCGTGACCTCGGTGAACGCGCACTCCATAAAGTGGCCGTTGTCCGCCCGGGCGGCGGTGACGACCGTCCCCCCGGTGAAGTGGCAGCCGTCGTAGTGCCCATCGATCGTCAGGTCCCCGTCGTGCGGGACAAGGGCCCCGGCGAACGGCAGATCGCTCAGTTCGCGCCGCAGCTTCATCACGCCTAACCTAGCCCACTGTGACCGAGCCGAATGATTTCAACGGCCGCATCATCAGCGAATTCCGCGCCAACGGCGGGAAGGTGGGCGCTCCGTTCGAGAACGCCGCTCTCCTGCTACTGCACAGCACGGGCGCGAAGAGCGGACGGGAGCGGGTCAGCCCGCTCGGCTACCAGGCCGTGAACGGCGGTTACGCAATTTTCGCGGCTAAGGCCGGGGCGCCCGGGAACCCGGACTGGTACCACAACCTGCTGGCTAACCCGCAGGCCAGCGTGGAGCCCGGCGCGGGGCCGGAATCCGCGATACCGTCACCTTCAGCCCGCCCCACCGGTCCGGCGTTTCACGCTCATCTGACTGAGCCGTTACCCGGGCAGTCTCCCGTTTGTCTCCCCGTCTGACTGAGCCGTTACCCGGGCAGTCTCCCCGCCAGCGTTTTTCCCGTCGAAATGAGGAAACCACCAAGAGGGGGGCACGAGGGCGCGAGACTGGCCGGACCCAAGGCGGCACCGGTGCCGGCCTGTTTACCGGGCCGGCAGCCGGGTAACGCGCCGCAGACAGCGATGCGAGAGTGGTGGGAGAGACGTGCGGTTCGAAGAATGGCGACTCGATTCGATCTGGCCCGTTGACCTCCTGGCCCGCTGCCTTGCCGGGCATCGCCGCGCAGGCCACCGGATTGTGTTCACCAACGGGTGCTTCGACGTGCTGCACCGCGGCCACGTCGAATGCCTTCAGCAGGCGGCGTCCCTCGGTGACGTGCTGGTCGTCGGGGTCAACTCCGACGAGACCGTGCGCAAGCTGAAAGGCCCGGACCGGCCGGTCAGCCCGGCGGAGGATCGCGCCGCGGTCGTCGCGGCCATCGGCTGCGTCGAGTATGTGACCATCTTCGAGGACGACACGCCGATCCGGCTGCTCGAGGCGGTCCGCCCGGACATCTACGTCAAGGGCGGCGACTACGACGCTGACACCCTTCCGGAGCGCCTGGCGGTCGAGTGCTACGGCGGCAAGGTCATGACGGTTGGCTACCTGCCGGGCCACTCGACGACCGGCATCGTCGAGCGCATCCGTGGTATGGCCGGGCGCCCCCGGATCCCTGCTGAACAGGGAAATCACATATAGGAAAGATCATTTTTGTTTAGCCGCCCGCCGCTGCGGTAGCTAACCGTCGGTGCCTAAGAAGCAGGCATGCGAAAACCTTACGGGCTTCGGCCCTCTGGGAGTTTTGTATGCGCGTGCTCGGCATCAACGCCGTGTTTCACGACCCGGCCGGGCGAGCGGCCGGGCGGCGCCGGGCTATCGCCTGGTTCCGCGCCGGGCTGGACGCGCCGGAGTCCCGCGTCGAGGTCTGACCGGCCGTCAGTTGCCCGATCCGGACCGGGCGCTCGTCAGGTACGTGGCGCTCATGTCCTTGTCGCCGTGCTCGCGCGCGCCCTCGGCCAGCCGGTCCCGCAGCACCCTGGTGAGCGGCGCATCCACGTGATGCCGCTCGGCGGCCTCCGCCACCAGCGCGGCGTCCTTGGCCGCCAGCTTGAGCTGGAACGCCGGGGTGAAGTCCCGTGACATGATCGCCTTGCCCTTGATCTGCAGGTAGGGCAAGTCCAGGGTGCCGCCGCTGACCGCCTCGAAGAAGAGCTGCGGATCGAGGCCGAACCCCTCGGCCAGCGCGATCGTCTCCGCGGTGCCTTCCGTGACGGTGAGCACCCAGTTGTTCGTGACGAGCTTCAGCCGCGTGCCGGCCCCTGCCTCACCCACCCACAACGTCTTCTGCCCGATCGCGTCGAAGATCGGGTCCAGCCGGGCCCGCAGCGTGGCGGGCCCGGACGCCAGCACCACGAGCTTGCCCTGCTCCGCCGGCTGCCTGGTGCCCAGCACCGGCGCGTCGACAAACGGGATCTCGTGCTGCCCGGCCAGGTCCGCGCAGCGCTCCGTACCCGCCTCGCCGATCGTGCTCATCTGCAGCCAGATGACCCCGTCCACCGTCCCCGAGCCGGTCGCCGGGGGCAGGGCGGAAAAGGCGCCCCGTTCACCGGTGACCACGTCGAGGACCGCGTCCGCGTCCGCGAGCATGGTGAGGATCACGCTCGCACCCTCAGCCGCCTCCGCAGGGCTGTCACAGACCTGCGCACCGTCTTTGGCCAGCGGTTCCGCCTTGTCCCGCGACCGGTTCCAGGCCCGCACGCTGATCCCGCTGCGGGCCAGGTTGCGCGCCATGGGGAAGCCCATCATCCCTCCGGCGCCCAGTACCGCCGCTGTCTCCTGGCTGGCCATCATCTACCTGCCTTCTCCTCGACCTCGTGACCATCGCCCGGCTACCCGCCCGGTCTCCGGCTACACCTGATTGTGCATGGACTGCCGTGGAGGGGGTAACTGTGCGCCCATGGCTGAGCTCACTGCATTGAAGGAACGCGTCACGCGGAGCTGGCGGCGCCAGCAGCAGGAGTACGCGCACGGGGAGAACTTCCCACTCGGCGGTTACACGGCCGCGATGTCGCTGTACGGCGGGGTGGTGGCCGCGCTGACCGCGGCCGTCCGGCTGTCCGGCACGCCGCTGCCGGACCGGATCAGCCCGTGGGAAACGGCCCTGACCGCCGTGGCCACCCACAAGCTCAGCCGGATTATCGCCAAGGATCCGGTCACCAGCCCGCTGCGCGCCCCGTTCACCACGTTCGAGGGCACCTCCGGGCCTGCCGAGCTGGCCGAGGACGTACGGTCCGGAAGCGGCCGCAAGAAGACCATCGGGGAGCTGGTCAGCTGCCCGTTCTGCCTCGGCATGTGGGTCTCGACCGGGTTCACCGCCGGCCACGTGTTCGCCCCCCGCGCCACCCGGCTCGCGGTCACGACGCTGGCCGCGCTGGCCGGCTCGGACTTCCTCCAGTTCGCCTACGCCTACGCCGAGCAGAAGGCCGGGTAGCGGACCCAGCAGCGGACCCGGCCGGGATCACGGTCCGCGGCCGTATTTTTATTCTTGACAAAACCGCGACCGGGGGCCGCTCCCGGGCGCGCCGGGGGCCGGCCGACCCTACGGCCTGCGCCGGTCGGTGGCGCTGGCGACGTTGGCCACGATGGCCGCGAGCGGCGGAATGACCAGGGCCACTGCGGACATGATGACCGCCGCCAGCACCGAATACCGGTCCACGACCGCCCACGACACCACGAACAGCGCAATGCAGACGCCCATCAGCACGAAGTAACGCCGCTTGTCCGTCCGCGGCGGCTCCGGCCCAGGCTCGTCCCGGCGGAACGCCTGCTGCCCAGGCGTCTCACCTTCGCCGGCTCCCTGCTGCCCCGCGGCGTCGCCCGTCCCCGCCCACGCCCGCTCCGGCCCAGGCTCGTCCCGGCGGGCCGGCTCCGGCCCAGTGCCCGTCCCGTTGCCCGCCACCACCGCCTCCCGCCGAACCGGCCTGCCCGCGCGGTACCCGGCCCCCTGCATCCCCAAACCCACCCGCCACCCCGCTTCCCCGCTGAGCCCGCGCCGCTATGGGGAGCATTTCAGTCGTATTCACGGGGCGGATTCTTCCGGTCGTTGCAACGACGGTGCCGCTCACCGCGGGCAAGACGGTCGAGGCGGTGACGCTGCCCAGCCTCGGCAGTGTGACCGGCTATCAGGCCGCCCTGCACATCTTCGCCCTGTCAGCGGGCTAGCGAAGCCGTCGGCGGGCGAGCGAATGCGCCGCCCGGTCGGCGGGCGAGCGAAGCCGTCGCTGGCCGACCGGGGATCCTGGGCCGCCGGAGATTGAGCCGTCGCCCCTGCCAGTCCTGCCGGGCACGCCCCGGGGTACCCCGCCGGGACGGATCCCCGATGTGGTTAGCTTTTAGCAGGGACGTATGGCTCGCCAGCACTAAGGGGCGTGGGCGTGCGCACGTGGATCGAGGGATGGCCGGTCTACCGGCAGCTGACCGGGCAGGACAAGCTCGGCCTGGGCGCCGCGACCAAGAGCGGCGCGACCAGCCGGCATAAGCCCCGGGTGGCCGAGGCCGACAAGGTGGTCAAGTCCATCTGCCCGTACTGCGCGGTCGGCTGCGGCCAGAACGTCTACGTCCAGGACGAGAAGGTCACCCAGATCGAGGGTGACCCGGACTCCCCGGTCAGCCGGGGCAGGCTGTGCCCCAAGGGCTCGGCCAGCCTTCAGCTCACCACCGGCGAAGCGCGCGAGTACCAGGTGCTGTACCGGCGGCCGCACGGCACCGACTGGGAGCGGCTCGACCTGGGCCGGGCGATGGACATGATCGCCGACCGGGCCATCGCCGCCCGCCGGAAGGGCTGGCAGTGGGAGGTCGACGGCCAGCGGACCCGGCGCACGCTCGGCTTCGCCAGCCTGGGCGGGGCGACCCTCGACAACGAAGAGAACTACCTGCTCAAGAAGCTGTTCACCGCCATGGGCGCGGTGCAGATCGAGAACCAGGCCCGTATTTGACACTCTTCCACCGTCCCCGGTCTGGGGACCAGCTTCGGGCGCGGCGGCGCCACGACCTTCCTGCAGGACCTGCAGAATTCTGACTGCATCCTGATCGAAGGCTCGAACATGGCCGAAGCGCATCCGGTCGGCTTCCAGTGGGTGATGGAGGCCAAGGCCCGGGGCGCGACGGTCATCCACGTCGACCCGAGGTTCAGCCGGACCAGCGCGATGGCCGATCGGCACGTGCCCATCCGCGCGGGCAGCGACATCGCGTTCCTCGGCGGGATCATCAACCACGTCCTGGAAAACGAGCTGTACTTCCGCGAGTACGTCCTGGCCTACACCAACGCGTCCACGATCATCAGCGAGGACTTCGCCGATACCGAGGACCTGGGCGGCGTCTTCTCCGGCCTGGACCGCGAGCACCGGACCTACGACTTCGAGGCGTGGCGGTACCAGGGCAGCGACGTCGGGGCCGCCGCGGGCAGCCGTGACCGGCTCAACGGCAACGGCCGCCGCCAGCAGGTCCGCGAGGCGTCCCGCGGCGAGGCGCACGGCTCGGGCGGTGCGGCCGCGCACCCGTCGCCCGACACGGACGAGACGCTGCAGCACCCCCGGAGCGTGTTCCAGCTGCTGAAGCGGCATTTCTCCCGGTACACCCCGGAGATGGTCGAGCAGATCTGCGGCATCTCGGCGGAGAACTTCCGCGCCGTGTGCGAGGCCGTGACCAGCAACTCCGGCCGGGACCGGACCACCGCCCTCGTCTACAGCGTTGGCTGGACCCAGCACACGGTCGGGGTGCAGTACATCCGCACGGGTGCGATCCTGCAGACGCTGCTGGGCAATATGGGCCGCCCGGGCGGCGGGATCCTGGCCTTGCGCGGGCACGCCTCGATCCAGGGCTCGACCGACATCCCGACCCTGTTCGATCTGCTGCCCGGCTATCTGCCCATGCCGCACGTGCACAGCAACGACGACCTCGACGCCTACGTCGCGGCCGAAGCCATGGACAACGGCTTCTGGGCCAACCTGCGGTCCTACTTGGTCAGCCTGCTGAAGGCCTGGTGGGGTCCGGCCGCAACGCCGGACAACGACTTCTGCTACGGCTACCTGCCCCGGCTGACCGGCAGCCACGGCACCTACGAGACCGTGCTCGCCCAGCTGGCCGGGGACTGCCCGGGTTACTTCCTGTTCGGCGAGAACCCGGCCGTCGGCTCGTCCAACGCCCGGATGCAACGGATGGCCATGGCCAAGCTGGACTGGCTGGTGGTGCGGGACTTCTCGCTGATCGAGAGCGCCACCTGGTGGAAAGACGGCCCGGAGATCGAGACCGGGGAGATGCGCACCGAGGACATCGGTACCGAGGTGTTCTTCCTGCCGGCCGCCGCGCACACCGAGAAGAGCGGCAGCTTCACCAACACCCAGCGCATGCTGCAATGGCACCATGAGGCGGTCGAGCCCGCCGGGGAGGCCCGCAGCGACCTGTGGTTCGCTTACCACCTGGGCCGCATCATCCGCGAGAAGCTGACCGCGGAGACCGCCGCGGCCGGGGGAGCGGGGGAGGTCGCGGAGCTGAACCGCCCGGTGCTGGACCTCACCTGGGACTACCCGGTCAAGGGCCCCCAGCAGGAACCGGACGCCGCGGCGGTCCTGGCCGAAGTAAACGGCTGGGGCGCCGACGGGAAGCCGGTGGCCTCCTACACCCAGCTGAAGGACGACGGCTCGACGGCCAGCGGCTGCTGGATCTACTGCGGGGTTTACGCCGACGGAGTCAACCAGGCCGCGCGGCGCAAGCCCGGGGAACAGCAGAACTGGGTGGCGAACGAGTGGGGCTGGGCCTGGCCGGCCAACCGGCGGGTGCTGTACAACCGCGCCTCCGCCGACCCCGATGGCAAGCCCTGGAGCGACCGCAAGGCCCTGGTGTGGTGGGACGAGGACGCCGGCAAGTGGGCCGGCCACGACATCGCCGACTTCATCGCCGACCGGCCGCCGTCCTACCGGCCCGAAGAGGGGGCCACCGGCGTGGCCGCGATCGCCGGGACCGACGCGTTCATCATGCAGGCGGACGGCAAGGCCTGGCTGTTCGCGCCGGCCGGCCTCGTCGACGGGCCGCTGCCCGCGCACTACGAGCCGCAGGACTCGCCGGTGCAGAACCTGCTGTACCCCCGGCAGGAGCACAATCCGGTCCGGGAGATCCTCCGCCACCGTGACACCCGGTACCAGCCGAGCGGCGACGAGCCAGGCTCGGACGTGTACCCCTACGTGGCGACCACCTACCGGCTCACCGAGCACCACACCGCGGGCGGCATGAGCCGCTGGCTGCCTTACCTGTCCGAGCTGCAGCCGGAGTTCTTCTGTGAGGTGTCACCGGAGCTGGCCGCCGAGCGGGGCCTGGAGCACATGGGCTGGGCCACGATCATCAGCGCCCGCAGCGCCATCGAGGCCCGGGTCATGGTCACCCGGCGGATGCCGTCGCTGACCGTGCAGGGCAAGCGGCTGCACCAGATCGGGCTGCCCTATCACTGGGGCCGGAACGGGATCACGACCGGTGACAGCGCCAACGAGCTCTCGCACTTCTCGCTGGATCCGAACGTGCACATCCAGGAGGTCAAGGCGCTCGCCGTGGACATCCAGCCGGGCCGGCGGCCACGTGGTCCGGCCCTGCGGGAGCTGGTGCGTTCCTACGCCGAGCGGGCCGGCATCACCGAAGAGACAGGCACGGAGGTGTGAGGTGAGCATCACGGAGCGCCCCGGCCTGACCGGCGGGGCCGACCCGGCCGATCGCGCCGGATGGGGGGATCACCCGCCCCGGATGGGGTTCTTCACCGATACCTCCGTCTGCATCGGCTGCAAGGCCTGCGAGGTCGCCTGCAAGGAATGGAACGCGGTGCCGGAGGACGGGCTCAACCTGACCGGCATGTCCTTCGACAACACGATCGGCCTGTCCGCCTCGACCTGGCGGCACGTCGCGTTCATCGAGCAGGAGGCGCCCGAGGGCGGTCCGGGCCAGGCCGCGGGCGGCCCGGCGGATGCCGGGGTGATGCGCTGGCTGATGTCCAGCGACGTCTGCAAGCACTGTTCGGAGGCGGGCTGCCTGGACGTCTGCCCGACCGGGGCCCTGTTCCGCACCGAGTTCGGCACCGTGGTCGTCCAGGACGACGTGTGCAACGGCTGCGGCTACTGCGTCCCGGCCTGCCCGTTCGGGGTGATCGGACGGCGCGAGGACGACGGCGGCGCACACAAGTGCACCCTGTGCTACGACCGGATCGGCGATGGCATGGAGCCCGCCTGCGCGAAGGCCTGCCCGACCGATTCGATCCAGTTCGGTCCGCTGGACGAGCTGCGCGAGCGGGCCCAGGCTCGGGTGACTGACCTGCAGGGCAGCGGCCGCCCCGACGCCCGGCTCTACCTCGAGGGCACGGATGACGGCATCGGCGGCGCGGGCGCGTTCTTCCTGCTGCTGGACGAGCCCGAGGTGTATGGCCTGCCGCCGGATCCCGTGGTTCCCACCCGGTCCCTGCCGCGCATGTGGAAGCACGCCGGCCTGGCGGCGGCCGGGGTCGGGGCCATGGTTGCGTCCGCGTTCCTGGCCTCCCGAACGGGACAGCGGTGAGCGCCAGCCAGCCGCAGCCCGGTCCTCCCCAGCCGGGCGCGGCCGGGAACCGGGCGCGGGCCAACGGCGGGCGTCATGCCCGGAACGGCCGTAACGGCTGGAATGGCCGGAACGGCGGCCGGAAGAACGGGGGCGGCCGCGGCGAGCAGTTCATGGTGCCGCGGGCCGAGTTCCGCTCGTACTACGGCCGGCCCGTGATCAAGGAGCCGGTGTGGAAGGAGCCGGACGTCCCCGGCTACCTGTTCTTCGGCGGCCTGGCCGGTGCCTCCTCGGTGCTGGCCGCGGCGGCCCAGCTGACCGGCCGCCCGCGGCTGGCCCGCGCGGCCAAGGCGGCCGGGCTCGGCGGGATCAGCCTGTCCACCGTGTTCCTCATCAATGACCTGGGGCGGCCCGCCCGGTTTCACCACATGCTTCGCGTCTTCAAGCTGTCCTCGCCGATGAGCGTGGGCTCCTGGATCCTCAGCGCCTACGGCCCCGCGGCGGGCGCTGCGGCGCTGTCCGACTTCACCGGCATCCTGCCGGTCGCCGGATCGGCGGCGACCGCCGCGGCGGCGCTGGTCGGCCCGGCCGTCACCACCTACACGGCCGTGCTGCTGTGCGACACCGCCGTGCCGGCCTGGCACGAGGCCCACCGCGAGATGCCGTACGTGTTCGCCGGGTCGGCCGCCAGCGCGGCCGGGGGCTTTGGTCTGCTCGCTGCGCCCCTGGGTGAATCCGAGCCCGCGCGGCGGCTGGCCGTCGTGGGCGCCGCGGTGGAGCTCACCGCGAAGAAGCTGCTGGAGTGGAGGCTGGGGACCCTGGGCGAGCCCTACCAGACGGGTCGGCCCGGGACGCTGCTACGGGCGGGGGAGATCCTCACCGCGTTCGGCCTGGCCGGTGCGGGACTGTCCCGGCGCAGCCGGGTAGGCTCGGCGCTGTCCGGCCTGGCTCTGCTCGGGGCCTCCGCGCTGACCCGGTTCGGCATCTTCGAGGGCGGCCTGGCCTCAGCTCGCGACCCGCGGTACACGATCGTGCCGCAGCGGGAGCGTAAGCGGGCCCAGCAGCAGGCTGAGCAGGCGGGCCAGCGGGAGTCCCCGCAGGCCATAGCGCCGTCCTGACTTCGGCCTGGGTGCCGTGGTAGTGGCCCGCCGGCGTTTAGGCTGACGGACATGGCGAGGCCACAGCCAGGGAGGTTGATCCGTTGCCGATATACGCGCTGGGCGATGTCGAGCCCGAGATTCACCCCGCTGCCTACGTCCACCCCGACGCGGTGATCATCGGGAACGTGCGGCTGGGCGAGGAGGCGTCGGTCTGGCCGTGCGCCGTGCTCCGCGGCGACCACGGCCAGATCGAGGTTGGCGCGCGCACGTCGGTGCAGGACGGCACGGTGGTGCACTGCACGCACGACTGGCCCACCATCATCGGCGCGGAATGCGTCGTCGGCCACAGCGCTCACCTGGAAGGCTGCGTGGTCGGGGACCGCTGCCTCATCGGCTCCGGGTCGATCACCCTCAACCGGGCGATCGTGGGCGACGGTGCGCTGGTCGGCGCGGGCGCCCTGGTGCCGGAGGGATTCAAGGTGCCGCCGGGCTCGATGGCGCTCGGCGTGCCGTGCCGGATCCGCGACATGACCCAGCCGGAGGGCTGGATCGACGAGCCCATGCAGGCCTACCTGGAGTCGGGCCGCCGGTTCCGCGCCGAGCTGCGCCGCATCGGCTAGCGGCCATGACCGGCGAAGTACGGCCCGGCGTGGAATCGGCCGCGGCTCGTACACGTGTTTTCGCGTCGCGCGGGTAGGTTGGCGCCGTGGACTACGCGATCACGCTGGTAGCAGCCGTGCTGCTGGGCGTCGGCTTCGTTCTGCAGCAGCAGACCGCCGAGACCGCGCCGCAGTCCCACTTTCTCAGCCCGCGGCTGTTCCTCGACCTGTTCAAGAAGCGGAGATGGCTGGCCGGGATCGGCTGCATGATCGGGGGCCAGATCCTCGCGGCGTGGTCCCTCGGCCACCTTTCGCTGGGCCTGGTCGAGCCGCTGCTGACGTTCAACCTGCTCGTTGCCCTCATCCTGGCCGTCCCGATGTCCCATCAGCCGGTGCGCATCATCGAGATCGTCGGCGCGCTGGTGCTCATCGCCGGTGAGACGATCCTGTCGCTGGCCCGGGTCATCCAGCCGATCGGGCAGTCGTTCGGATCCTTCTCGCACTGGCCGGCCGCCGGTGGCATCGCCTTCATCGCGTTCGCCGCGGTGCAGGCTGGCCGGCGCCGATCGGGCAAACGGCGGGCCACCCTGACCGGCCTCGGGGCCGGCCTGGTGTTCGGCATCCAGGACGCGCTGACCCGGCAGACGCTGCAGATCCTGCAGAACCACGGGATCTCCGGGATGCTGCAGAGCTGGTCCGCGTACTGCCTGGTGGCCACCGGCGCGGTGGGCATCCTGCTGATGCAGAGCGCGTTCAACTCCGGCCCGCTGCACGCGTCGCTGCCGACGATCACGGCCGGTGAGCCCGTGGCCGGGATCCTGCTCGGCATCATCGTGTTCGGGGACCGGATCTCGCTCACCCCGGGCAGCCTGGCCCTGCAGGCCGGCGGGCTCTTCGCGCTGGTCCTCGGGGTTGTCCTGGTCGCCCGCGCGCCCGCCCTGGACAACCTGCGCAAGGCGGTCGCCGAGCCAGGCCATCTGCCCCTGCCACATCTGCGCGATACCGGACCGCACCGCGCCCTCCGCTCGGCGACGGAGCACCTGCACGTGCCTCAGGTCTCGCGAGAGCTGCGGGTCTCGCAGGGACCGCAGAAGCCACTAAGCCCCCGCCCGGGCCAGGGAACGCACCCGGGGCGCAGGCGCCGCCGCGGCGACGCATCCCGCTCCGGCGACGTACCCCGCCCGGGCCGTGAGGCGGCGCCCCGGATCCCGGATCAGGCCAGCCCCACCGGGAGCCCCGGTTCCCGGCTGCCGGGCGCACCGGCCCCCGGCGAGCCGCCCGAGTCTCTCGATCACAGCGGCACCGCCGGCTTCGCCCTGCCTACCGAGCCCCCCACCCCGGTCCCCCCCGACCGCCCCGCTTAGGCCCTTTCACCCCGCGGGAAGCTCGCACTTTCATGATCGGCGCGGCTTTTCCGCAGTATCTGCGGAAAAGCCGCGCCGGGCCTGGGGACTAACCGCGCGGGCCGCCCCGTCGGCTGTTCCCGCTGCTCAGCCACGTGGCGCTGAAGTTCTCCCCGCTGGTGAGCGAGGAAATGCTGTCCTCCTGGACGGCGTTCGCGGAGACCATGTCGATCCCGACCGGGTTGAAGCTGCCGATCGGCGATCCGTCGACCGTCGCACCCGTGAAGCTGACCTTGGTGAAGTCGGCCAGCGGCAGGATCTCCCCGCTATCGGTGCAACAGGGCGCCTCGGCGATGACCTCCGCCGAGGATCGGGCCGCCCCGGACAGGGTCTTGGTGACGGTATGGCTCCAGCCTTCCGTGGTGTCGGAAAGCTTGAGCGTGAAGCTGCTGCCTCCTGGGTAGGTGACCGATCCGGTGAACTTGTCACCTGGCTTTACCGTGTTGCTGAAGTTGACCGGGTTGGCCGGGTACATCTCGTACCAGGAGTAGTACTCGGGGGTGTGGCCGTCGCAGTCGACCTCTGAACCGGCCTGCTCGACCGAGTCGCTGCTGTAACCGTCCAGGCCGACCCAGAAGCTGGAGTACTGGTCGCCCGAGCTGCAGGTGCCGGTTGGTTCCGTCCAGCTCGAAGAAACGCTCGTGTAGGTGCCGCCGGTCGCTGCGTACCCGGACCAGTTCGTGCCGGTCGTGGTGGAGTTCCTGGCGCCGGTGTGGGTGGTCCGCGGGCCGACGAGATGGCTGATCCCGCCGGGCTGGACCAGGGCTCCGGTGGGCGTTCGCGGTCCCGCCACCGGCGCGGCCGCAGCGGAGTGGCCCGACGTGGCGGCGTAAGCGGGGGCCACGAGCGCGAAGCCCGCAAGTACGGAGCTACCCGCGATGATCAGTGCGCGCCTCCGGGCACTATGACTCATGTGTCTTTCTCCGATGCTCGGGCGTTCCTCTGTGTGAGGATGAACGCCGTTCGGTCCAAGAGTGGTACGATCCGACCGAATCCAACACCAAAGCAACGTAAAGAAAATTTAGAATAAACTATTAACTGTTGAGTTTGTATTTAGCTTCCTAAAACTTGATAGATCGACAATACGAACGTTGTCAAATGTGCCCCAAAAAGACGTTGCGCGATTCCGATTGATGATCATTTTAGCGGTAAACAATCCGGGGATCGTGAAGCCGAGCATGGCGATGAAGTGCATCGCCCAGATACCGGTCACCCCCCGCCCAGCACCGGGTTCAGCAGCCCGTACGAGAAGTTATCCACATGCACGATCGGCACGTCATCCCCCCACGGATCCATCGATACCCCGCGGAAGATAGCACGGCATGTCACGATATGGGCCAGGTGTCGGAATACGCGCACCCGATGCCAATAACGCCCAGATCACAGGCGTCGGATCTTACCTGGCCACCGGATCGTCACGCACGTGTCCGTGGCGCGCCGCGGGCCTCTTGACGCGCGGTGCGGGGCGCCCTTAGGGTCACGGCAGAGCAAGCAGAGCCGGACATTTACCAGCATAGCCGCGCAGCTGGCCGGGGACGCACTGCGGTGAACCTCTGCGCCGGCTCTGAGTACCCTGAATCCCTTCGTCAGGAGGGTCCGTGACGGCGCCGCCACCCAATATGATGGGGAACCGGCAGCCGGGCCTGGGGCGCTGTCCGGCGGACTGCCGCGATGCGGGCACGGGCCGCCGCGATACAGCGGGGCGACCGCCCGCCGGTAAGAGCCGCCGGGCCAGTGACAGCGAGAGGCTAGGTTACGGCACGCGATGGGTAAGGCAAGCAGGACCAAGCGGGACGGGACCCGCCAGCAGAAGATCGCCGCTCAGCGGGCCGCCGCGCGCCGGGCCGAGATCCGCAACCGGGTACTGATGGTCTCCGGTGTCACCATCGTCATCATCGCGGTCGTCCTGACTTTCGTTGTGGTCAAGCTGAACTCCAAGTCCGGCACGACGGCCAGCGGCGTCAGCAACGGGCCCACCGGCGCGGCGCTGGCCAGCGTGGTCACCGACACCACCAGCGTCCCGGCCAGCACCCTCGACAAGGTCGGTGCCGGCAGTGGCGTGTCGGCTCTGCCGGTCACCCTGAAGGGCGGGTCGCCGCTGACGTCCGGCGGCAAGCCGGAGGTGCTGTACATGGGCGCGGAGTACTGCCCGTACTGCGCGGCCGAGCGGTGGGCCATGGTCGTGGCGCTGAGCCGGTTCGGCACCTTCTCCGGTCTCAGCACCGTGCACTCGGGCAACAACTCGGGCGAGCCCTATCCGAACACGCCCACCTGGACGTTCCTGCACGCTACGTACACCAGCAAGTACCTGGTGTTCTCACACGTCGAGATGCAGACCAACATCCCGACCAGCGGCGGCACGTCCTACACGACACTGCAGACGCCCACCTCGGCCCAGCAGGCCCTGCTGGCCAAGTACGACGCGCCGCCGTATGTGCCCTCGGCAGACAACGGCGCCATCCCGTTCATCGACCTCGGCAACGAGTACATGATCAGCGGGGCCAGCTACAGCCCGCAGGTGCTGCAGGGCAAGAGCTGGAGCCAGATCGCCACGGCGCTGCAGGACCCGACCAGCCCGATCGCCGAGGCGGTCGACGGCACGGCCAACTACCTGACCGCTACGATCTGCAAGCTCACCGGCAACCAGCCGGCCACGGCGTGCACCCCGGTGGTCAAGCAGCTGGAGGCGAAGCTCTGATGGCCAGGACCGCCCGCCCCGCGGCCAACGGGGACGCTGCGGCCAACGGGGACGCTGCGGCTAGGGGCAATGCCGCGGCTAGGGGGAATGCCGCCCAGGACGCCAAGGTGCGCGTCCCGGCGGGTGGCGGGCCGGTCAAGGGCAGTGCGGCCAAGGCCGGTGCGGCGAAGGGCAGTGCGGCGAAGGGCAGTGCGGCGAAGGGCAGTGCGGCGAAGGCCGGTGCGGCGGGGCGGTCCGGCTCCGGGAACTCCGCGGGCCGGAGGCCGTCGGCGAACGCCGCCCGGGGCCAGGCGCGTGGGCGCCGCGACGTGGTGCCGCCCGTGCCCCCCGCCGGGCCCGAGGGTCCCGCCGCCTGGCTGCGCTGGGCCACGTTCGGGCTCGCGATCCTGGGCCTGGCCGCGTCCGCGTACCTCACGTACACCCACTTCACGGACTCGGCCCTGGCGGGCTGTACCGAGACGAGCGGCGCCGTCAACTGTGGCAAGGTGACGACCAGCCCGCAGTCGATGGTGTTCGGGATCCCGGTCGCCGTACTGGGGCTCGCCTTCTACGTTTTCCTGGTTGCGATCATGAGCCCGTTCGCCTGGCGTTCCCGGCGGCGGGAGATCGCCCTGGTCCGCATGCTCTCCCTGGTCGTGGGCATCGGCTTCGTGCTGTACCTGCTCTACGCCGAGCTCTTCCAGATCGATGCCATCTGCCTGTACTGCACGAGCGTGCACATCATCACGTTTCTGCTCTTCGTGCTCACCGGTCTCGCGGTGGCCATCTGGGGGCTCCCCCCGCGCACGGCCAAACCTTAGGCTTCGCCGACCGGCGGCTGAGCGTCGGCTGACGAACATGTCAGTGCCTGGCCGGACATTCCGCCCTCCCCGGCTACTGACGCGTTAAGATGAGGCATCGATCGGGTGTTGCTGTGCGTAATCGGCGCCTAGGGTATTTGTCATGGTCCTTCAGTTCGGCCCAGAGCCAAGGGAGGGCTCACATGCGATTTCCGCCCGCTGGGGTGTTTCTTATCGTCGCCTTCAGTGCCGTCGTTGCTGTTACGGCGTGCAGCAGCAGCGGCAGTGCCAAGCCGGCTGCGTCAGCCAGCAAGTCATCCGCGGCCCCGTCCTCGGCCGCCCCGTCGTCCGCGGCCCCGTCCGCCAGTGGCAGCTCGTCGGCTGCGGTGGCGCAGATCAAGACGAACTGGGAAGCGTTCTTCAATCCCAAGACGCCCGTGTCGAAGCGGGTCAGCCTCCTGCAGAACGGGTCGACGTTCGCATCGATCATCCAGTCACAGGCCAGTTCGCCCCTCGCGTCCTCGGCCACGTCGTCGGTGACCGCCGTCACCGTGGAATCGCCGGCCCAGGCCAAGGTGACCTACTCGATCCTGGTCGGCGGGAACCCGGAGCTGAAGAACCAGCCTGGTGTGGCCGTCAACCAGAGCGGCACGTGGAAGGTCGGCGACCAGAGTTTCTGCGCCCTGCTGATCCTGGAAAACAACGGTAAGGCGCCGACGGCCTGCGCCAGCGCGGCCAGCTAGCCACGCCGGTGGACCCGGGGAGCTTCATCCAGACGCGGTCAGGGGACTCCCAGGGCCCGGTGACAGCCCGGCGCGGCGGCCGGTCCCTGGCGCTGGCCGTGCTGTGCACGCTGCTGTTCCTGACGTTTCTCGACAACACGGTGGTGAGCATCGCGCTGGGCAGCGTGCAGACCACGCTGCACGCGGGCGTCTCGGCCCTGCAGTGGGTCGTCGGTGCCTACGCCCTCACCTTCGCGAGCGTCATGCTGGCCTGCGGGATGATCGGTGACGAGCTCGGCCGCAAGATCGTCATGCTGTCCGGGGCGGGCGTCTTCTGCGCCGGGTCCGTGCTGTGTGCGCTGGCGCCGAATCCGGGCGTGCTGATCGCCGGCCGGGCCGTCATGGGACTGGGGGCTGCCGCGAGCGAGCCCGGCACGCTGTCCATGCTGCGGCACCTGTATACCGACCGGCGCAGCCGGGACCGGGCCATCGGCATCTGGGCGGCCGTGTCGGGCCTGGCCCTTGCGCTCGGGCCGGTGATCGGCGGGGCGCTGGTGGGGGCGTGGAATTGGCGCGCCATTTTCTGGTTCAACCTGTTGTTCGGCCTGGCCGCCCTGGTGCTCGGGGCCGTGATCCTGCCCGAGAGCGCCGACCCCGACGCGTACCGCGTCGATACCGCCGGTGCGCTGCTCGGCGCGGCCGTGCTCGCCACCCTGGTGTTCGCGATCATCACCGCGGAGACGGCCGGATTTGGCGCGCCCAGGGTGATCGGGCTGCTGCTCGTAAGCGCGGTGGCGGCGGTCGCGTTTTTCTGGCGGGAGGCCCGGGCCGCCCATCCGCTCATCGACCTGAGATACCTGCGGGTCGCCCGCTTCGCGACCGCGAACGTGGTGGCCTTCTGCACCTACTTCGCGACGTTCGCCATCTTCTTCTTCACCGCGCTGTACCTCTACGAGGTCGTCGGGCTGTCGGGCTACCGCATAGCCCTGGTCTTCCTGCCCATGACCGTGCTCATGATCGTCGCTTCGCTGCTGACCGGGCGCTGGCTGGACGTCATCGGCCTGCGCTGGGCCATGTTCGGCGGCTGCGTGCTGTTCGGCGCGGGCCTCTGGCTGTCGGACCTGAACCTCAGCCCGCACCCGCACTACCTGCCGCTCCTGGTGGCGCTGGCCCTGACCGGGCTCGGGATCGGTGCCACCGTCGTGCCGATCACGTCCTCGGCCCTGTCGGCGGTGCCGCCGGAGCGGTCCGGCATGGCCGCCTCGGCCACCAACACCAGCCGCGAGGTGGGCGCGGTGACCGGCGTGGCTGTGCTCGGCGCCCTGGTCAACGGCCAGCTCAACGCGAGCATCGCCAGCCAGCTGCGCGCGCTCGGGCTGCCGGCCAGCATCCAGTCCATCGTGATCCGCGGGGTCGAGACGGGTGAGGTCCCGTCCAGCGGGAGCAGCTCCGGGGTGGGTCCGGCGGGCCAGGGTGCCCTCGTTCAGAAAGTGATCGACGCCGCATACACTGCCTTCCACGATGGCCTGCGCGACGCGTTGTTTCTCTCGGCCGGCCTGGTGCTGGCGGCCGGGCTGCTCGCGGTGGTGACGCTCCGCGCCCAGCCAGCGGACCCAGGCCCATCAGGGAGCACAGGCCGGAGCGATGAGTAAAGCCAGCGGAGCCGGGCAGAGCGCGGGTCGGCGGGAGCGGATCGCCGCCCAGCGGGCTGCCGAGCGCCGCCGTGCGGTCCGTAACCGGGTGCTCATCGTGTCCGGCGCGGTGGTCGTGATCCTCGTGATCGTGATCGTCTTTGTGGTGGCCAAGCTCAGCTCCAAAACGCCCACGACCAGCGCGTCCAATGGGCCGACCGGTGCCGCGCTGGCCAAGGTGATCGCGGAGACCACCAGCGTGCCGGCCAGCACCCTGGCCCAGGTGGGGGCCGGCAGCGTGTCCACCCCCCCGGCGGCGGTCTCCGGCGCCCCGCTGACTTCGGGTGGCAAGCCCGAGATGCTGTATATCGGCGCCGAGTACTGCCCGTACTGCGCGTTCGAGCGGTGGGGGATGATCGTGTCCCTCAGCCGGTTCGGCTCCTTCTCCGGCCTGCGCACGATCCACTCGTCCAGCACCGACGTCTACCCGAACACGCCGACGTGGACCTTCTACAAGTCCACCTACACCAGTAAGTACGTGATGTTCACCCCGGTGGAGGAGACGACCAACGTCCCGGACAAGAACTCGCCGGCCGGGTATGTGCCGCTGCAGACCCCTACGCCCGCTCAGCAGGCCCTGCTCAGCAAGTACAACCCCGGGGGGTCCATCCCGTTCGTGAACTTCGGCAACAAGTACGTGATCACCGGCGCGAGCGCCCTTCCCTCGGTGCTGGCCGGCAAGAGCTGGGCCACGATCGCCGCCGAGCTGAGTGACGCGTCCAGCCCGGTGGCGCAGGCCGTCAACGGCACCGCCAACTTCATGACGGCGGCGATCTGCAAGATGACCAGCAACCAGCCCGCGAGCGTGTGCACGCCGTCCGTGACCGGGCTGCAGGCCAAGATGGCCAGCGCGTCCGGCAGCTGACCCCGGCCGCGATCCCTGCCACGGAGCGGGTCGGGAGAAAGGGGAAGGGCCGGCCAGCACCGGACGGATGGCGGACTGAACCGGCCCTGCCTCATCGGGACTGCCCGTGCCCCGCCTTCCGGAGGGGTGGCCGCGGGGCCGCTGCCTCTCCGAGGGGCGTTACTTCTCCGAGGGGGAGTGAACGCTGGGGGGGATGGCGTTCACTCCCCCTGGAGAGCGGTGGACGATCCTGGTACAAGGTCGCCCGGTGTGACGCCTACATTCGCTCTAGGGGGGAGGAGCGAAGGCGGCGCCTACCGGTACGGGCCTTCAGGAACACCCACCCGTCTGGGGGTCGGCCGACCGCTGGAGGTTGTCACGGAGGCGCTCACAGCGGACTCGTTCGGCGAGTTCGCAGAGCAGCCGTTCGTCAATCCCCTCCTCCAGGTCGTCCTGCGGCCGCATTTCGGACGGCCGGATCTGTGCCGCCGTGTCCCGGTGCGGGGAACGGGCGAGGCTCACGGGATGACCGGCGCCGCCGGGTGCCCCATCAGTCACGCTCGTCGTGCCGGTCACGATTGTCACAGTCTTCCCTTGTTAGGGTCAGCTTCTGACAGCGGCGGGAACCGAGCGTGCGCCGACGTGTCCGGGAGCTACCCGGAACCGCCAGCCCTTTCTGTTTCCCGCCACTACTAGTGATAGGACACGACTCCCTACGTGTTATGGATTTTTTCTGGATGCAACGCACATATGCTGTAACTCCGGCCAAAAAGGCCCGGTCGTGGAGAGACAGCGATGGCCATCGATGACGTGGACGGCGGCAGTCAGCTCCCCGAGTCGCTGCGTGTAGGCGTCCTGGGGCCCGTGCGGGCCTGGCTTTCCCACCGGGAACTCCCGCCCGGGCCGCCCCGGCAGCAGGCCGTGCTGGGCATGCTCGCCATGCGGGCTGACCGGGTGGTGTCCCGTGATGAGCTTGTTGATGCCGTGTGGGGCCAGCAGGCCCCGGCCAGTGCCGAGGGCGGCGTGCACACCTACGTGGCCGGCCTGCGCCGGCTCCTCGAGCCGGGCCGTTCCCGCCGGGGGCCCAGCCAGGTGCTGGCCACCGCGGGCACCGGGTACGTGCTGCGGCTGAACCCCGAGAAAGTCGACGCCATCGTCTTCGAGCGCGGGCTTCAGCGAGGCCGCCGTCTGCGGGCCGCGGGGGACCTGAGTGAGACGATCGCGGAGCTGGAAGCCGCGCTCGGCGAATGGCACGGGTCCGCGTTCGCCGGGGTGCCGGGGCCGTTCGCCACGGCCGAGCGGGTCCGGCTGGCCGAGCTGCGGTCGGCCGCCGCCGAAGAGCGTGCCGATCTGCTGCTCGAGCTGGGCCGTCACGAGCAGGCCGTGCCCGAGCTGGCCGCGCTGGTCGCGGAGTACCCGCTGCGCGAGCGGATGCGCGGCCTGCTGATGATCGCGCTGTACCGCTGCGGGCGCCAGGCCGAGGCACTGCGGGCCTTCCATGATGCGCGCCGGGTGCTCGGCGACGAACTCGGTATCGGCCCTGGCCCCGAGCTCAGCCGCATTCATCAGCAGATTCTGGCGCTGGACCCGGAGCTGGATGCGCCCGGCCGGGCCCCGGTGCCGCCTGCCGCGGCCAGCCTGACCGCGACGGCCGCGCCCGATCCGGCCCCCGCCCAGCTTCCGCTGGAGGCGCCCGGCTTCTCCGGCCGTCACGCTGAGCTGGACCGGATGCTGCGCGTGGCCGGCCCGGCGCCTGGCGAGGAGGCCGGCGCCGACGCCGGTCAGCTGTCGCCGGGCGCCGTGCAGATCATCGCGATCACCGGAACGGCGGGGGTGGGCAAGACCACCCTCGCCATCCGCTTCGCACGGCAGGTAGCCAAGCGTTTCCCCGACGGGCAGCTGTACGCCAACCTGCGCGGCTTCGACCCCTCCGGGTCGGCGACGAGCCCCGACGACGCGCTGCGCTACTTCCTCGATGCGCTGGCCGTGCCACCGCAGCGGATGCCGGCTGGCCTGGAGGCCCGGGCGGGCCTGTTCCGCAGCATGCTCGACGGCAAGCGGGTGCTGATCGTCCTGGACAACGCCCGGGACACCGACCAGGTTCGCCCGCTGCTGCCCGGCTCACCCGGGTCGCTGGTCGTCGTGACCAGCCGGTCCCAGCTGGCCGGCCTGGTCGCGGCCGAGGGTGCCACGCCGCTCAGCCTTGACGTGCTGACCGAAGACGAGGCCCATGAGCTGCTGGGCCGCCGGCTCGGGCCGGATGTCGTCGCGGCCGAGCCGCAGGCCTCGGCCGAGCTGATCGAGCTGTGCGCCCGGCTGCCGCTGGCGCTGGGGGTCGCGGCGGGCCGCGCGGCCACCCGGCCCGGGCTGTCACTCGCCGCGCTGGCCGCCGAGCTGCGGGACACCAGGAACCGGCTGGAGGCCCTGGATGCGGGTGACGCGGCCACCGACGTACGCGCCGTGCTGTCCTGGTCCTATGAGCAGCTGAGCGAGCCGGCCGCCCGCATGTTCCGGCTGCTCGGGCTGCACCCCGGGCCGGACGTCTCGGTCGCCGCGACAGCTAGCCTGGCCGGGGTGTCCCGCCCGGACGCGGCCGCCGCGCTGCGCGAGCTGACCCGGACCCACGTGGTGGCCGAGTACCAGCCAGGCCGGTTCGCGTTCCACGACCTGCTCCGCGCCTACGCCTTCCAGCAGGCGGAGGCCGTGGACACCGAGGCGGAGCGGGCCGCCACCGTACGCCGCTGCCTGGCCCACTACCTGCAAACCGCGCACGCCGGGGCGCTGCAGGTCAACCGGGTCCGTAAGCCGATCGACCTGCCGCCGCCCGAGCCGGGCGCGATGCCGGAAGAATTCTCCGGCCGGACCCAGGCCCTGGCCTGGTTCGACGCCGAGAGCCCGGTCATGTTCAACCTGCTCGCGCACGCCATTTCCGCCCATGACGATGAATCGGTGTGGCAGCTGGTCTGGACGCTGGCCCCGTTCCTGTACCGGCGCGGCCGGTGGCATGAGTGCATCGGCATCCAGCGCCTGTCGCTGCGCGCCGCCCAGCGCCTGGGCGACCCCATCGGCCTGGGGCACGCGCACTACGAGCTGGGCCGCGGGCTAGTCAACATCGGCGACTTCGCCGCCGCCGAGCCGCACCTGTCCAAGGCGCTCGACATCTTCGGCCAGCTCGGGGACCGGGCCAACGAGGCGACCGTGCACCAGGGCTTCGGTCACCTGTTTGAGCAGCAGGGACGGTACGCCCAGTCCCTGATGCACGCGCGGGAGGCGCTGCGCGTGGTCCGGGAGATCGGCCCCGACCAGACCGTGGCCAGCATCGAGAACAGCGTCGGCTGGCTGTACGCCCACCTCGGGCAGTACGAGGAGGCCCTCACCTACTGCCAGCGCTCGCTGAAGTTCCAGCGCCAGATCGGCCATCGCGCCGGTGAGGCGGACACCTGGGACAGCCTGGGCTACACGCACAGCCGGATGAACGACTACGAGCAGGCCGCCGAGTGCTACTCCCAGGCGGTGGAGGCTTTCCACGAGATCGGCGACCGCTTCCACGAGGCCGGCTCGGCCATCGGCCTGGGTGACGCGCAGCTGGACGCCGGTGATCCAGCGGCCGCCCGCACCAGCTGGGAGCAGGCGCTGGCCATCCTGGAGAGCATCCCGCACCAGGACGCCGCGCAGGCCCGGTCCCGGCTGGCGCAGCTCATCCCGGCTGAGCCCGAAGGGCCCGCTGACCGGGCCATGTCTTCCGCGGCACCAGCCTCGCCGCCCGCTCCGGGCCCCGCCGCTCCCGCCGCCGGCCTGGCCAGCGCCTGAGCGCCTCAGGCGGTCGCGGCATCCCGTTAGGCTAGGGATCAGGCGGCCACGCTCGCCCGGGTGCGCTCACCGTGAGAGCACCCTCGTGGCCGCGAGGGGATAGGGGTGCTGACGCTGGACACGACGAAGCCGCCGCTGCGGGCGCTGCTGCTGGAGAACATCCACCCGGATGCCACGGCCCTGCTGACCAAGGCAGGCTACGAGGTGGAGACGCGCAAGGGTGCGCTGAGCGAAGACGAGCTGATCGAGGCGCTGCCCGGTTTCAGCCTGCTCGGCATCCGATCCCGCACGCACATCACCGAGCGGGTCCTCGCGGGGGCGCCGGACCTGGCCGCGATCGGCGCGTTCTGCATCGGCGTCAACCAGATCGACCTCGCCGCCGCGTCGCACCGCGGCGTCGCGGTGTTCAACGCGCCGTTCTCCAACACCCGCAGTGTCGTCGAGCTGGTGCTCGCGGAGATCATCTCGCTGGCCCGGCGGCTGCCGGAGAAGAACGCCAAGATGCACGCGGGGGAGTGGGACAAGTCCGCATCCGGCAGCCACGAGGTCCGCGGCCGCCGGCTCGGCATCGTCGGCTACGGCAACATCGGCGCCCAGCTGTCCGTGCTGGCCGAGAACCTGGGCATGTCGGTGTACTTCTACGATATCGCCGACAAGCTGGCCATGGGGAATGCGCGCCGTTGCGGCACCCTCACCGAGCTGCTCGAATCCGTGGAGACCGTCACCCTGCACGTGGACGGACGACCCGGTAACAGCGGGCTGTTCGGGGACGCCGAGTTCGCCGCGATGCAGCCGCGCAGCTTGTTCCTGAACCTGTCCCGCGGCTTCGTCGTCGACCACGAGGCGCTGCGGCGGAACATCGAAAGCGGCCACATCGCCGGCGCCGCCATCGACGTGTTCCCCGAGGAGCCCAAGAGCAGCGGCGAGGAGTTCGTCTCGGTGCTGCGCGGCCTGCCGAACGTGATCCTCACCCCGCACGTCGGCGGCTCGACCGAGGAGGCGCAGCAGGACATCGGCGAGTTCGTGGCGGCCAAGCTGAGCGACTACGTCGCGGCGGGGGCGACCTCGCTCAGCGTCAACATGCCCGCGATCGCGCTGCCGACCGCGCCGGGCACCCGCCGGCTGGTCCACATCCACCAGAACGTGCCCGGCGTGCTGGCGTCCATCAACCGGGTGCTGGCCGACCACCACGTCAACGTGGAGGGCCAGATGCTCGGCACCCGCGACGACATCGGCTACGCCATCACCGACATCGGCACCGAGTACAGCGCTGAGGTGCTGGCTCAGCTGAACGCCATGGACGTCACGATCCGGCTGCGCACCCTCCGCTGCGCGTAACACCGTCCATGAGATCGGCGCTGGTTTTCCGCAGATGGTGCGGAAAACCAGCGCCGATCACGAGACCCGAGAAAGGCGCGCCGCGTCGATCAGCGCGCGGAACAGCCGCGGGTCCTCGCCTTCCTCCGGATGCCACTGCACGCCGATGACGAAGCCCGCTCCGTCCGCCGCGCTGGCCGCGGTGAACTCGACGGCTTCCACGGTCCCGTCCGCCGCCCAGGCCGTGGCCACCAGCCCGTCACCCAGCCGGTCGACGGCCTGATGATGGTGGGTAGGCACCTCGAGCCAGTGACCGGCCCCGGTCCTTGTGGCCGCCGGCCAGTCGAAGCCCTCCCCGTCCGCACCACCGGAGCGGGCTCCGTTCGGGCTGGTTCCGTTCGGGCCGAGGATCTTCCCGATCAGGCCTGCTTCGCCGATCCGGACCATATGCCGGCCGAAGTCGTCGGCGACCCCGGAATGTTCCTCGTGCCCGACGATGTGCGGAAGGTGCTGGTGCAGCGTCCCGCCACGGACGACGTTGAGCAGCTGGATGCCGCGGCAGACCGCGAGCAGGGGGCGCCCCGTCCCCAGCGCGCTGTCGAGCAGGGCCAGCTCCCAGGCATCCCGTTCGGCGCTGGGCCGGCCGGTCGCGGGGTGCATCGTCGCGCCGTACTGGGCCGGGTCCACATCCTCGCCGCCCGCCACGACCAGCCCGTCGAGGTCGGCCAGGGTCAGGGCCGCCTCCGCGGCGGTGCCGCCGGGCGGCAGCAGCACCGGCCGCCCGCCCGCCCGGCGCACCGCGTCCACGTAGGTCCGCGGCAGCACGGCGGCGGGCACCGCCCAGTCACGCCACCGGGCGGCGTCGCTGTAGGTCGTAATGCCGATGAGCGGGGTCATGGCTCCTGAAGCTACCGGGGCGCGACGGGAGCGATGGCAGTGGTGCTGCCGCCAGCGGCGCCCCGACGGGCTCCAGCGCCACCGGCTGCGGCGACCGATCCAGGTTGCTCATGCTTCGAAGGTACGCCGCCCGGCGGCGGAGGCCGGTGTGACGAAGGCCGCGATCTGCTCGGCGAACGGCCCGGGCGCCTCCTCGGCCAGGTGGTGGCCGGACTCGATCGGTGCGCCCGAGACGTCGTCCGCCCACGCCCGCCAGACGTCGATCACGTCCCCGTACAGGTACTCCATGTCGTCGCGGGTCGCCCACAGGATCCGGGCCGGGCAGCGGATCCGCCGCCCGGCGGCCCGGTCGGCGTCGTCGGCGGCCCGGTCGGGCCCGAGCCCGGCCCGGTAGTCTTCGCACATGGCCAGCACCGTGGCCGGGTCGTGGATCGCGGCCATGAAGTCCGCCCAGTTCTCCTCGCCCATCAGCGCGCGCTTGTCCTGGCTCCGGTACCAGGCGTCCGGGTCGGCGCTGATCATCCGGTGCGCTTCGGCCTTCGGGTTGCCGAGGAAGAACCAGTGATACCAGGCCTGCGCGAACCGGGCGTCGCAGCGGGCCAGCGCCTCGCCGATCGGGACGGCGTCCGCGACGATCAGGTGGCTGACCGCGTCGGGATGGTCCATGGCCAGCCGGAAGGCGACGTAGGCGCCGCGGTCGTGCCCGGCGACCGCGAACCGCTCATAGCCGAGTTCGCGCATCAGGGCCAGGCAGTCCCCGGCCATGGCCCGCTTGCTGTAGGTGCCGTGATCCTCGGTGGCCGGCGGTTTTGACGAGAGGCCGTAGCCGCGCAGGTCCGGGCAGACCACGCTGAACTCTGCCGCGAGCAGCGGAGCGACCCGGTGCCAGGTGGTGTGGGTGCGGGGATGCCCGTGCAGCAGCAGCACCGGGTATCCGGAGCCGCCGTGGCGGACCCGGAGCTTGACCGGGCCGGCGTCAATGTACTCCAGCGCGAATTTGTCGAACATACCGCCACCTCCCTCTCACGACGCGTCCAGCAGTGAGCCAGTCCCGCCGCCTAGGGTAGTGAGGTGGTGGCCAAAGCCCGCAGGGGCCCGGTAGCTGGACCGGGCCGACGTGACCACCGGCAGCGATGCGGTCCGCAGTACCCGGCGGCCCTGCGCCTCCAGGGCGGTCACCAGCGCGTGGTCTTCCGCGGTCCGCAGCGCCGGGAATCCGCCCACCGCCAGGTAGGCCAGGGCGGTGAAGCCGAGGTTGGCGCCGTGTACGTGCGGGTGCGGGCCCTGCCATACCCCGTACTCGTGGTGGAACGCGCTGGCCGTGGCGGCGGAGTAGCCGGTCCAGTCGGCCACCGTCACCGTCCCGGCCACCGCCTCCCAGCCGACGTCGGCGTACCGCAGCTGCTGGGTCAGCCAGTCCGGCGGCACCAGCGAGTCCGCGTCGGTGGTCGCGAGCCAGCCGGTCCGGCCCCGGCTGGTGCGCAGGACCTCGCGCAGGCCGGCCGCCCGCGCGCGGCCCACGTTCCGCACGCTGACCGGCACCACCGCCGCGCCGGCCCGCTCGGCCAGGGCGGCCGTCCCGTCAGAGCAGGCGTCGGCGGCCACCACGATCCGCACCCGAAGCCCCGGCCGTTCCGCGGCGGCCAGCGCGGCCGCCTCGCGCAAGGCAGCCAGGCAGCCGGGCAGCAGCTCTTCTTCGTCGTGCGCGGGCACGACGACCCCGATGGAACTGATCACGCCGGGCCCGTCGGGACGAGCCGTCACGTGAGGCCCTCGGCCGCGGCCACCGATACCGACGCCGGGTCCGTGCCGGCCGGGACGGCCAGGTAGACCTGGGCCAGGAAGTCCGGCTCCCGGTGATCGGCGAGCAGGGTCAGCTCCGGCCGCGCAGCCAGCGCCGCATGCACCTCATCGCCGGTGCGCGGATAGTCGGCCACCGGATGCCGCCAGTGCACGGCCAGCAGTGTTCCGCCGGGCTCCAGCGCCGTAGCGGCCAGATCCAGCGTCCGGCGCAGATCCTCGTCGCCGAGGTAGTAGAGCATCTCGGAGAAGACCACCAGGTCGAAGCGGCCTGCGGGCCAGCCGCCGGGCAGCGCCCGCTGCTCGACCCGCACCTGCGGGAACGAGGCGGTCCGCCGGGCGGCCGCCGCGACGGCGGACGAGGCCACGTCGCAGGCCAGCAGGGTGCCGCAGCGGGCGGCGAGCATCGAGGTCAGCACGCCGATGGAGCAGCCCGGCTCGAACCCGCTCCGGTACCGTTCCGCGGGCAGCATCGCCACGCTGATCGCGTACTTACGGCGCTCGTACCAGCGGGACGTGAATCCCCACGGGTCCGGTGTGGCCGCGTACTGACCGTCGAAGTACGCGGCGCCGAGCGTGACCCGCTGTGTCTCGCTTCTGGCGCCTTCACTTCCGGCCGTCACCGGATCAGTACTTCCTGGTCGCGGATGAAGTGCGCGATGACCTCGGGCGGCAGCACCGCCGGCTGCTGCGGGCCCCGCGGCCGGAGCTGGCTGTCGAAGCAGTCGATTGCCGCGCGCTTGCGCCGGGTGGCCTCGGTGGACAGGGGGACCCGGACGGCGCGCTCCCACGGGACCCGCGAGTCACGCGGGTGGGCCCAGTGCCAGGTCCAGATCGGATAGGACAGCAGGCCGACGCCCGCCGCCTGGCAGGCGCCGCGCGCCGCGCGCCCCGCGGCCTCGTGATCGGCGTGCAGATCGCCGTCCCAGGGAGCCAGGCACATCCCGAACCCGGGCACGAGGTCGCTGAGCGTCTCGCGTACCTCCGCTTCCCGCCGGGCCACGCCGGTGTCGGGGATCCGCAGCCGGATGATCTCGGCCGGCGCGCCCAGGCGCTCCAGCGCGCTGCGCGTCTCCGCGGCTCGCCGTTCCGCCAGCTGCCCGGCCGCTACCTGGTCCATCCCGGGATGCGAGGCTTCCCCGTCGGTGATGGCCACCAGCCGCAGCTGGGCCCGGCCGGCAGCCAGCATGGCCAGCAGGCCGCCGGCCCCGAGCACCTCGTCGTCCGGGTGCGCGGCGACCACCACGACGCTCGACCAGCCGCCGATGTCCAGGATGGGCAGCTCGTCCAGCAGGTGCCAGGACCGCCAGTCCGCCTCGACGGTGCCGGGCGCGTCGATCGGATTCGGTTCGGCATCACCCTCGTGTGCTGCGTCCTGTGTCGCTGTCACCAGCCACTCCCGTCCCTCGCCACCCGCCGTCCCAGCTCTTCCAGGTCACGCTCGGCGTGGTGCTGCCGCACGTACACCATCAGGTCGGCCGCCCGCCGGGCGTGCTGGGCGTTGTGGCCCAGCGGGCCCGCGCCGAGGGCGTGTCCCACCCGGGCCGTCACGTCGGACGCGACTTGCTCGGTCAGCGCCCGTACCCGCAGCGTGCGGCAGGCCGAGGCATCCTTGTGGTCGAGCGGGTCGTCGTCGATCTCGTCGGCGGCCTGATCCAGGGCAGCGGACACGGTGCGCAGCCCGATGTCGATGGCGCCCAGGTGGGCGAAGGCATGCGGCCCGATGTCCCGCTCCCGGGCGGCGGCCAGCAGCGGCCGGGCCACGCCCCGCGCCCCGCCGTACCAGCACGCGGCCACCCCGCATCCACCGTGGCCGAAGCCGGGCCGTGCGGTGTAGCCGCCGGGCGGCCCGACCGGTTCGGCAGGCACGTCCGTAAAGCGCACGTCCAGGGTGTCGCTGCCCGCCATCCCGACCGCGGGCCAGGTGCCGGGGACGGGCCGCACGCCGTCCTCGCCGGTGCTCACGGCAAACAGCCGCACGCCGTCCGCGGTGTCGGCGGTGACCAGCACGTGGGTGCAGACCCGGGCCCCGGAGCAGTACTGCTTGGTGCCGTCCAGCCACCAGGCGCCGTCGCGGGTGGCGGCGGACAGCGACGGCCCCGGCGGCCGGGCCGCCCACACGCCCCATCGGCTGCCCGGCGCGGGCGGCGGCCCGCCCAGCTCGTCCAGGATCGCGAGCGCGTCGACGTGGCCTTCGCCCAGCCGGGCCAGGGACAGGTCCGTCTCGGCCAGGTCGGCCAGCGCCGCCCATCGCACGCGGGTCCGCCCGTGCCCGGGCAGCGGCAGGTCGAGCCGGCCCGCCGCCACGGCGTCGGTGAACGCCTTTGCTGTCTCTTCCCAGGGTTGCGCTAGGTCAGAAGTGATTGTCACGCCAGCCAGCTACCCGATGATCAGCATCTCTACCATCGGCGTGCAGAACCCGCCGCCACCGGCCGGCCTCTGGGCTCTGGCCGGCCTCTGGGCTCTGGCCGGCCTCTGGGCTCTGGCCGGCCTCTGGGCTCTAGCCGGCCTCTGGGCTCTGGCCGGCCTCTGGGCTCTAGCCGGCCTCTGGGCTCTAGCCGGCCTCTGGGTTTTAGCCGGCACCCGGCAGGCAGACCTGGACCATGCCGTCCCGGACGCGGGTGCTGAAGACGGGCTGGTTCGCGGTAGCCGGGCCCCGGGCCACGGTGCCGTCCGCCAGCCGGAAGACGCTGCCGTGCCACGGGCAGGTGACGCAACCGTCGGTAATCTGCCCGTCAGACAGCGGTCCGGACATGTGCGCGCACTTGTCGGCGAGCACATGCACCTGGCCGCCGTCCCGGACGGCCAGCACCGGCACCTCACCCAGCAGCTCGTGGACCGGCTTGCCATCTTCCAGCGCGTCCAGCCGAAGCAGGTCGTGCCAGCCCGGTTCGACCAGGTGCGGCACCTCCTCGGCGTGGTTCGCACCGCCCGCCTGCCGGTAGGAGATGTCCCCGCCCAGCAGGCCGCCGGCCGCCACCGCGGCCAGGCCGGCGAAGCCCAGCACCTTGCCCAGCCCGGTCCGCTGCCGTGACCGCGCCAGTAGCGAGCCCAGGTACAGCGTGATCGCCGTGCTGTTCGCCGCCGCGTGCACCACGCCCACGCGCATCTGCTGCTCGTGCTGCTCGGCCCAGTCGGCGCTGCCCGCCAGCGCGGCCGGTACCGAGGCCAGCAGGCCGATGCCGATCAGGTGCCGCGCCTGCCGCTCCCCGTCCGGGCTGACGTCGAGGAAGGCGGCCGACATCCACGCCCCCACCGGGACCTGGACCAGGACCGGATGCAGCGGGTGGCCGAGCCACACGCCGTGCAGCGCATCCTTCACCGCGCCGGGCGGGACCTTTTGCATGATCTTCTGCACCGGGCCGACCACCCGGTCCAGTCCCTCGGCGTACTCGAGCCGGTCGCTGACCCGCAGCCACCTCGTCCATCCCACGGCGCCTACCGGCCCTTCCGGGCCGCGCTGGCCCGGAGGCTCCCGATGGCCCAGCCCAGTCCGGCCAGCGCGGCGGCTGCTCCCGCCGCGGCCACGGTCCCGTGGTGCTGGGAGGCCCACAGCTGCATGCTGCGGGCGTGCGCCCGGTGGTCGAACGACCCGTGCGCCCCGAAGTCGGTGCCTTCGTCCGCGGGCTGCTCGAGGTTGTCCGGCCCGTCGGGCGGCTTGGCCTGCCCGGTCTCCTGCGAGGAGAAGCCCGTACGGGCCAGGTAGCGGTCCAGGATGCCGGGGGCGACGGCGTTGGCCGCCAGGGTGAGCGCGGTCGACCCGCCGACCCAGTATTCGCGCCGCTGGGGATGATCGGCCGCGTACACCACGGCGTCCGCGGCGACCTCCGGCTCGTAGATCGGCGGCACCGGCTGGGCGCGCTGCGGGAGCCGGGAACGGACCCAGCCGAACTGCGGGGTGTTGACGGCCGGCATCTGCACCATCGTCACCCGCACGTGGCTGCCGTCGTGCAGCAGCTCGCACCGCAGCGACTCGTTGAAACCCTGGATCGCGTGCTTCGCGCCGCAGTAGGCGCTCTGCAGCGGGATGCCCCGGTAGGCCAGCGCCGACCCGACCTGGACGATGGTGCCGCGGTCGCGCTTGAGCATGTATTCCAGCGCGGCCTTCGTGCCGTGCACGAAGCCCAGGTAGCTCACCTCGGTGACCCGGCGGAATTCACCTGGGTCGATCTCGGTGAACTTGGCGAACACGTTGGTGAAGGCGTCGTTGACCCACACGTCGATGGGGCCCAGCTCCTCCTCGGCCCGGGCCGCCGCGCTTTGTACCTGCTCATAATCCGCTACGTCGGTCTCGATGGGCAGGGCCTGGCCGCCGAGCCGCTGGACATCCTCAGCGGCGCCCGCCAGCCCGGTCCCGCCCCGCGCCAGCAGCGCCACGGTGTCACCGCGCGCCGCGAACGCCCGCGCGGACGCCCGGCCGATGCCCGCGCTCGCGCCGGTCACGACAACGACTCGGCCACTCATCCGATACAGCCTCCGATCGCTCGCGTTTGCCTGTCTGCCCGTTAACTACCGCACGACCGGCTGATCATGCCCAGGTTCGGGAGGTACGATCCGGACGTGCCGTGGCCGCCGAGCAGGAGGACGTTCCTGGTGGCCCTGAGCGCCGCGGCGGGGGCCGCCGCCGCTACGGCCGCGGTGGGCGGGGATGGCGTGCAGCCAGCCCCGCCGGCCCGGCCGCCGATGCCCACCGGCTACGCTCCGGACGGCCGGGCCGGGGCGACCGCGGCGTTCCCGCTGTCCCAGGTGAGGCTCCTGGATGGCCCATTCCGCGACAACCAGCGCCGCAACACCAGCTACCTGCTGTTCGTGGACCCGGATCGGCTGCTGCGCTCGTTCCAGCTCAACTACGGCCTCACCTCGTCCGCCCGTCCCTGCGGCGGCTGGGAGGCACCGCATATCGAGGTGCGCGGGCACAACACCGGGCATCTCATGTCGGCGCTGGCCCTGACCTGGGCCAGCACCGGCGACCGGAGCGCCCTGGACAAAGGCAGCTACCTGGTACGTGAGCTGGCCGCGCTGCAGGCGCGCGCGGTGGGGGCCGGGTTCAGCTCCGGCTACCTGTCCGCCTTCCCGGAGAACTTCTTCGACCGGCTCGAAGCGGGCCGGGCGGTGTGGTCGCCGTACTACATGATCCACAAGTACCTGGCCGGCTTTATCGACCAGTACCAGCTGGCCGGCGACGAACTCGCGCTCGAGGCCGCGATCTCGCTGGGCGACTGGGTGGACTGGCGCACCGGGCGGCTCAGCTACCAGCACATGCAGCAGGTCCTGGAGGTCGAGTACGGCGGCCTGCCGGAGGCGCTCGCGAACCTGTATACGATCACCGGCGAGCAGCGCTACCTGCTGGCGGCCGAACGGTTCTACCACGCCCGCGTGCTGGACCCGCTGGCCCGCAACCAGGACCGGCTGGACGGCATACACGCCAACACGACCGTGCCCAAGCTCACCTCCTGCCTGCGGCTGTGGGAGGAGACCGGCACCGACCTCTACCGCCGGGCTGCGGTGAACTTCTGGGAGATGGTTGCCCGGCACCACACCTACGCCATCGGCGGGGCCAGCAACCACGAGCACTTCCATAGGCCCGGGGCCATCGCCGGGCAGCTGTCCAACTACACCTGTGAGAACTGTGTCAGCTACAACACGCTGAAGCTGACCCGCCTGCTGCACTTCCACCAGCAGGACCGGACCGACCTGGTGGACTACTACGAACGCGCGCTGTTCAACCAGATGCTCGGCGAGCAGGATCCCGACTCACCGCATGGCTTCAACATCTACTACACCGGGCTGTCCCCGGGCGCTTTCAAGCAGCAGCCGCTGAACTACTTCCCGCACGGCGACCCGGAGGTCTACGCCACCAATTACGGCACCTTCACCTGCGACAACGCGACCGGCATGGAGACGCAGGCGAAGTTCGCCGACACGGTGTACTCCCGCGACGAGCGCGGGATCTCTGTGAACCTGTTCGTCGCGTCCGAGCTGACCTGCACCGACCGCGGCGTGACGCTGCGCCAGACCACCCGCTTCCCGGACGAGCCGCGCACCCGCATCGAGGTCACCGCCGGGATGGCCCTGATGACGATCCGGGTCCGCGTGCCGGCCTGGACGGCCGCGGTGCCGTCCGCCCGGCTGAACGGCCGGCCGGTCCACGTGACCGCGCGGGCCGGCGGCTGGCTGGCGGTGGACCGGCTGTGGCAGCGCGGCGACGTCCTGGAGGTCACGCTGCCGATGCGGCTGACGCTGGAGCCGGCGCCCGATGACCGGACCGTGCAGGCGGCGGCCTATGGCCCGGTCGTACTGAGCGGCGCCTACGGCCCGGATGCGCGGACGGCGATGCCCAAGCTGCATGCCGGGTCGGTCAAGCCGGCCGGGGGACCGCTGGCGTTCAGCGCGAAGGCCGACGGCCGGGACGTCCGCCTGCTCCCGGTCGCGCGTACCCAGCATCAGCACTACACCGTTTACTGGAGAGTCTGAGACCAGGCAGCCGCTCGCCGCCGTCGCTCACCTCACCGCCACCAGGGCTGCTGGCGCGTCTCGGCCAGCAGGGTGGCGGGACGGCTGATCGCCTGCGCCCGCGAGCGGAGATGGCGCAGGTGCTCGTGGACCCAGAGGACCTCCGGCTCGTCGGGGCCGGTCGACGGCAGCGTGCCCGCCACCGTGGCGGTGTTCCGCGCGAGCATGCTCTCCGCCATCCCCACGTCCAATTCCGCCGGCGAACTGCCCACGTCCGCCGCGCCCCCGTCGCCGTCCGTGGCGACGGCCCAGGCCGGATCTTCCAGCCGCACCGGCTCCAGCGCGGGCGCGGCGGCGGGGGCCGCCGCGCTGGCCGCTGGCCACCGCACCCGCTGCCCCAGCCCGGGATGCGCGGCCTGGCTGACCTGATCGGCGACCCGGCCGTAGAAGTCGGCCAGCTCCGCCGCGCGGCGCTGCAGCCGCAGCCGGGTCTCGTCCGGGCGGTGGTCCGGCGGTGCCGCGCCGCGCAGCCCGGCCAGCGAATGCGCGGTCAGCCGCAGCCGCATGGTGGACATGACCAGCTGCCACAGGTCGTTCTTGCTCAGCCGCTTCGTGCCTTGCTCGGCGAGGAAGCCGCGGAGCGCGTCATCCAGCCGGATGCCCGCGGTCACCGCGGCGATCGCGGTGTCCGGCTCGGTCGGCCGTAGCCCCAGAGCCCAGTCCACCGCCTGGGTGAGGTAGGCGCTGCCCCGGCGGAACGCATCGGCGAGGTCGTCGCCGACCAGTGCGGCCGCGCCCCGCGGCCAGAACAGGATCCCGATGACCAGGCTGACCGCACAGCCGATCGCGACGTCCTGGATGCGCAGCAGGCCGACCCGCCAGCCGGCCGGCGCCAGCAGGTTGAACAGGACTACCACCGTGACCGTGAACGCGGCCTGCCCGACCAGGAACGGCGCGGTCCCCGGCGCGTACGACGCGATGCACACGGCGATGGGCAGTGCCACCCACAAGGCGACCTGCCCGGTGCCGAGGGCAGCCAGCAGGCCGGCGCCGATCGCGAACCCGACCACGGTCCCGGCCAGCGCCCGCCACGCCGTCGATCCGGTGGAGGCCGCACTGGTCCGCAGCACTGACACGGTGCCCAGCACGACCCAGAAGCCGTGCTGGACCCCGCTGAGGTCGGCGACGGCGACGGCCACGGCCAGGGCGAACGCGCCGCGGGTGGCGTTCAGGAACCATACCGAACGGAAGCTGGCGTGCCTGGATACGACGCCGAAGCTGCCCGCCAGGGCGACGAGCCGTGACTCCGGCCGGGGCGGTCCCGACTCCGGCTCGCCGTACCAGCCGCGGCGCTCGGCGGCCACCGTGCCCGGATCCGCGCGGCGGGTCGCGATGAGCGCGTCCGCGGCGGCGCTGCGCGCGGCGACCGCGATCGTCTGCGCGTGGAAGGCGTAGGACGCCGCCGCGTGCACCGTCTCCCGGTCACCGGAGACCTCGCCCTGCTGGGCCGTGCTGGCGGCCCGGGCCGCCTCCAGCCGGTCGAGGTCCGGCTGCACGTCGGCCCCGGCCAGCAGGTCGGCGGTGTCGCTGAGCACGTCGGCCACTACGGCCAGCAGTTCGCGGTCGGCCGCTCCGGCGCAGTTCAGCCCGGCGTGGCCGTCGCTGGCGTCGGCGGCCAGCGTCGAGCACCATTCCAGCACCTGGACGACGTTGGCCATTGCCTGGTCCGCGGTGGCCAGGCCGGTCGGCCGGTACGGCGTGGCGGTGAAAGTCTCCATCAGCGTGCGCTTGGCGGCGGCGGATGCGTCGATGTCGGCCTGGCTCACCTCGCCCCGGGCCACCGCGTGCAGCTGGCGCCCGAGCGCCGCCGCGACCGCCGAGGCGCTGGCCCGCAGCCGGTCTCCGGGGCTTTTCGGGGACAGCAGCAGGACCGCCAGGGTGCCGGCCGCCGAGGCGAGCCACCAGCCCTCCAGCCGAGACGGGATGGTCGACGCCCCGCCCGCCGAGGCGACCGGGAGGACGTAGCCGAGCAGCGCTCCGGACACCCCCGAGGCGGCGTTCGGTCCGATCACCCCCCCGAAGAAGATGGCGAAGGCGACCGGGATCGTGACCAGCGCCGCCAGCCAGGTGATCCCGCTGACCAGCGTGCCGATGATCAGCGCCAGGCTGCCGGTGACGGCCAGGCCCAGGTGCGCGATGAGCTTGTCCCGCCGGGTACCGCCAAAGTTGGCGAAGATCAGCGTGGCGAACCCGCCGAACGTGGCGAACAAGGTCATCTGCGGATCTCCGATGACCTTGAACGTGAGCGCGAACAGGCCCGGCACGACGATCGTGGCCCGGATCGCCCGCATCGCGGCCGGGACCGACCAGCTCACCCGCCAGGGCGAGTCGGCCAGCCGGTGCCGTTGCCCGCGGAACCGGCGTGCTGCGGGAGCCGTAGCGGCAGACTCGGACACGGAAGAATCATACGGAACAGGCCGGAAGTTTCCCCAGTCCAGGGAGGAAGTTTCCGCAGCGCCCGCGGCACCGGCTAAACGGCCGGGCCGGGCCGCCCGCCCGGCTGCGGCCCTGCGCGTGCACCGGCGCTTACCAGGCGATGGGCTCCTCGGCTGCGATGTACGCGGCGCAACCGGTCCCGCGCGCGGTCAGCGCGGCCCGGACCCGGCCCACGAGAAAGGACGGCAGGTGATCGCCGAATTCGTCCGGCGCCGTGAACCGCCAGTCGTCCAGTTCCTCCTCCTGCAGCCGGATGCTGCTGGGGTCGGGGAGGACCCCGCCGTCGAAGATGAAGCCCACGATCGGACGCGGCCGCTCACCGTCCGGAGCCGTCCAGGCCACAGTCAGCAGCGGCCCGATGGGCAGCGCCAGGCCGAGTTCTTCCTCGACCTCGCGGGCGCATCCCACGTGCGGCGGTTCCCCCTCTTCCAGGATGCCGCCCGGCAGCGACCACCCGTCCCGGTAGTTGGGCTTGACCAGCAGCACCCGGGCGGACGGGCCGTCGGTGTCGGTGATCAGCGCAGCCGCCGATCCGTACATGGTGGGGAGAGAGGCGAACCAGCTCTCGGCGTCCATCAAGGCCACGACGCCCAAGCTTAGAGGCCCGCCATGGCCGCTGTGGCCGCCCCGGCTTACCAGAGGGTGGCATCCAGGGCGGCCATGGCGGCTGCGCCCTCCAGCCGCAGCAGCAGTTCCTTGCGCTCCAGGCCGCCGCCGTACCCGGTCAGGCCCCCGTCGGCGCCGATGACCCGATGGCAGGGGATGATGACCGCGATCGGGTTCTGGCCGTTGGCCGCGCCCACCGCCCGGGACATCGCGAGCGGCTTGCCGAGCTGGCGGGCGATAGCGCCGTAGCTGGTTGTCGTGCCGTACGGGATCCGGGTCAGCGCGGACCATACCGCCAGCTGGAATGGCGAGCCGGACGGGGCCAGCGGCACGTCGAAGTCGCGCAGCTCCCCGGCGAAGTACGCCCGCAGCTGGGCCGCGGTCCTGGTGAATGCGCCCGGCTCACGCCGTGCGCCGGGCGGGGTGCTCGGCGGCCGCCCGCCCGGCGCGCCCAGCATGTACAGGCCGGTCAGCGCGTCGTCGCTGCCAGTCAGCAGTAGCTCGCCGATGGGTGAGTCCACCTGGTCAAAGGCGGTCGGGGCGGCCGGGTCCACGGCCACGAACGGCACGATCATGAGTTCTCCTGCTCGGTCAGCGCCCACAGATGCTGCAGCGCGTAGGAACGCCACGGGCGCCAGCCCTCGGCGAGCCGGGTGGCGGATTTAGGGTCGGCGGCGACGCCGAGTGCGGTCAGCCCGTGCCGCACGCCCGCGTCCGTGGCCAGGAACGCGTCCGGGTCCGACAGAGCCCGCATCCGGATATAGCCGGCCGTCCACGGCCCGATACCGGGCAGCGCCAGCAGCCGTGCTTCGGCCTCCTCGCGGCTGGCCCCCGGGTCCAGGCTCAGGCTGCCGGACGCCAGCGCCGTCGCCAGGCCCACCAGGGCCCGGGCCCGGCTGCGCGGCATCGGCAAGCTGGCCGGGTCGGCCGCGGCCAAGGTCTCCGCGGCCGGGAAGCAGTGCGTGACCGAGCCGTCAGAGCCAGCCATCCCGCCGATGGCCGCCGGGCTGCCGGCCGCGGGTGAGCTTCCGAGCGGCTTGCCGTAGGCCTCGGTCAGCCGCGTCCCGAGACGGCGGGCGGCCGCTACCGACACCTGCTGGCCGAGCACGGCCCGCAGGGCCAGCTCGTCCCCGTCGACGTGCCCCGGGACACGGCGGCCCGGGCAGGCCGCGACGGCCGGCCGCAAGATATCGCTGCGGGTCAGGAACGCCGTGACGGCGGCCGGATCGGCATCCAGGTCGAGCAGCCGCCGGCAGCGCTGGACCGCCGGGGCCAGGTCCCTGAGGTCCTGCAGCCGAAGCTCACAGTCGACGTAGCCGGAGCCGGGAGAGGACGCAGGCCGCAGCGCCGCCACCGCGGCCCCGTTCGGGAGGTTCATCGTTCGCCGGTAGGTGCCGCCGGTCACCGATTCGACGCCGGGAATGGCGCGGGCCGCGAGGAACCGGAGCAGGCGGCCCAGGTCAATCGGCGGCCGGTAGGCGAGCCGGAGCCGGATAACCCCTGGCGCGGGGTCTGCCCCGGCCCGCCGCGCGGGGCCGCCGGTCCGGCAGCGGGCGCTGCGGTCCCGCAGCTCGCCGGGGGTGGCCGCGAAGACCTCGCTGATCGTCGCGTTGAATTGCCGGATGCTGGCGAACCCGGCGGCGAACGCGATCTCGCCCAGCGGCAGCGATGTCGTCTCGATCAGCAGCCGGGCGGTCTGCGCCCGCTGCGCCCGGGCCAGGGCCAGCGGGCCGGCCCCGAGCTCAGCGGTGACCGTCCGGTTGACCTGGCGCTCGCTGTACCCGAGACGCCGCGCCAGGCCGGTGACGCCGTCCCGGTCCACGATGCCGTCCGCGATCAGCCGCATCGCCCGGCCGGCCAGGTCGGCGCGGACATTCCATTCGGGCGAGCCGGGGGAAGCGTCCGGCCGGCACCGCTTGCAGGCGCGGAAACCGGCCTCCTGCGCCGCGGCCGCCGTGGGATAGAAGCGCATGTTGGCGCGTTTCGGGGTGATCGCCGGGCAGCTCGGCCGGCAGTAGATCCCCGTCGACGTGACCGCGGTGAAGAAGACGCCGTCGAAGCGCGCGTCCTTGCTGACCGCCGCCTCGTACCGCTGGTCGTTGTCCACTCCTCCACCCTGCCGTGCCGTGCGATGCGATGCTAGCGGGAATCGGACATCGATAGCGGCGGCCGCCTCCGGGCCGCCGCTGGTAAGTTGCACGGCAAAGGACCACGGCCCGGGCCGCGCGAAGGAGCAGTCATGCAGGCGGAAATCAAGGGCACCACCATGCCGGTGCTGGAAGTTACCGTTCAGCCGGGCGAACAGCTGGTTTCCACCCATGGCGAGCTGTCCTGGATGACGGCGAACATGCAGATGTCGCAGACCGCCGGCGGCGGGGGCTTCCTGGGCGGCCTCAAGCGCGTCATGGGCGGCGGCGGCATCTTCCTCACCCGGTACGAGCCGTCCGGCGGCCCCGGCATGATCGCGTTCGCCGCGAAGCTGCCCGGCCACATCGTGCCCATCGACATCAGCGCGGGCCACTCCTACCTCGTGCACCGGACCGGCTGGCTGTGCGGCACGGTCGGCATCACGCCGAGCATCGGCCTGCAGCAGTCCTTCCGCGGCGGCCTGTGGGGCGGGGACGGGTTCCTGCTGCAGCGCCTCGACGGCGAGGGCCGGGCCTGGATCGAGCTGTCCGGCGAGCTGGTGCACTACACCCTCGCCCCCGGCCAGACGCTGCTGGTGCACCCCGGCCACGTCGGTATGTTCGAGGCCAGCGTCCAGTTCCAGATCACCCGGGTGCCCGGCGTGACCAACCTCGTCTTCGGCCAGGACGGTTTCCACCTGGTCGCCCTGACCGGCCCGGGCCAGATCTGGCTGCAGTCCATGCCGCTGCCGAACCTGGCGCACGCCCTCGCGCCGTACCTCGCCCAGCAAGTCGCGCCCGACGCGGCGGCCAGCGGCGCCGCCGCGGGCACGGTCGGCGGCATCATCGGCAACATCATGCGCAGCTGACGAGTATTTAGTTCTGTAGCGGCAGCATTTCGGCCGCGAACCGGTCCAGGAACTCCTCCAGCGCCCCGGGAGTGTCCGACGCCGTGGCGGGCCGGACGACAAACTTAGTCAGCCCGGCGGCCACGTATTCTTCGATCATCCGGCGAGCGCTGGCCCAGCCGTCCGCGATCAGTGCGGCCGGGTCGGCCTCCGGACGCCGCTGCCGCACGGTGGCGGCCACCTCGTCAGGGATCCCGCCGGTGGCTACCGCCAGGCTGATCCCGAAGTGGTCCCCTTCGATTTCACGGCCGGCCTCTGCGGCGGCGGCCTGGATGGCTTCGCGCGCCGCGCGGCTCTCCTGCGGCGTGAGGAAGCTGCCGAGCCACCCGTCGGCGAGCCGTCCGGCCCGCCGGAACGCCCCTGGCGCGCTACCGCCGGTCCAGATGTCCAGCGGCTTCAACGGGAGCGGCCCGACGCTGGCTCCGTCCACGCTGAAGTACCGGCCCTTGAACGAGACCCTTTCCTCACGCAGCATCAGCCGCAGCAGTTCCAGCGACTCGTCGAACACGGCGCCGCGCTGTCCCGGTGGCACGGGGAACACGGCGCGCTCGTTCAGTCGCGCGGGCTGCAAGCCGAAAGCCGGCAGCACGCGGCCGGGCGCGAGACCGGCCAGCGACGCCAGCTCCTTGGCCACCAGCACCGGGTGGCGGCCGGGAAGTACCGCCACAGCGG